>Ga0180219_1001111_pt1 | contig 18546 bp, 11 predicted proteins | sample eDN3rd30CBELigMG_FD_151338 | JGI IMG/M metagenome (GOLD analysis project Ga0180219, IMG submission 151338) | Enriched Miracle-Growth compost microbial communities from Emeryville, California, USA - eDNA 3rd pass 30_C BE-Lig MG (version 2)... ...
AAGGTTTCTGTTGATGACGTCGTAGTCGTCGACCGGATTTCCGGTAACGCTGGCGACTCCGTTGAACTTCCTGCGATTCTTCTTGTTGACGGAGCAAAGGTAGTCACCGACGCGGCAAAGCTTGCCAAGGTCAAGGTGTCTGCTGAGATCCTCCGTGACGAAAAGGGTCCAAAGATTAGCATCCTCAAGTACAAGAACAAGACTGGTTACAAGAAGCGCCAGGGTCACCGTCAGGCACTGACCCGCCTGAAGGTCACCGGCATCAAGTAGCCCACTTTTGCGTTCCACACACGGGAACGCTAAGCACACTTATTCTTAGGAAAGACAGGTACTGTCATGGCACACAAAAAAGGTGCGAGCTCGTCCAAGAACGGTCGCGACTCGAACGCACAGCGTCTCGGCGTAAAGCGCTTCGGCGGCCAAGTTGTTAAGGCCGGCGAGATCATCGTTCGCCAGCGTGGAACCCACTTCCACCCAGGTGAGAACGTTGGCCGCGGCGGAGACGACACCCTCTTCGCTCTGACTGCTGGTGCTGTCCAGTTCGGCACTCGCCGTGGACGCCGCGTTATCGACATCGTCGAAGCTTCTGCGTGATCCACGCGCAATAGCTCATCGCTTAGGGACGCACCACTAGGTGCGTCCCTTTGCTTTTCACTAGACTTCAGCACTAAGGGACCCCGTAGTAAACGCACGGAACCCAAGTGCCACATCCACATAACCGCGGGCTGTGAAACACCGCCGCTCGCACCGCTGACTGATTGGTAGACCATGGCCGCGTTTGTTGACCGCGTAACGCTTCACGCCCGGGGAGGGAACGGCGGAAACGGTTGCGCCTCCATCCGCCGCGAAAAGTTCAAGCCGCTCGCAGGCCCAGACGGCGCAAACGGCGGGCGCGGTGGCAGCGTCATCCTGCGTGTGGACGCCAACGTCACCACGCTGCTGGAATACCACCACGTGCCGCACCGCACTGCCCCCAACGGCAGCTTTGGTATGGGTGACATGCGCATGGGCGCTAACGGTGAGGACCTGATCCTGCCCGTGCCAGATGGCACCGTGGTCAAGGACAAGCGCGGCAACGTGCTCGCTGACCTCGTAGGCGAGGGCGCGCAGTACGTGGTTGCGGCCGGCGGCCAAGGCGGGCTCGGCAATGCGGCACTCGCATCCAAGCGCCGTAAGGCACCCGGATTTGCGCTGCTCGGCGAGCCTGGCGACGAAGCTACAGTCACGCTCGAACTCAAATCCATTGCAGACGTGGCGCTTGTGGGATATCCCAGCGCAGGTAAATCGTCGCTTATTGCGGCGATGAGCGCGGCGCGACCAAAAATCGCGGACTACCCATTCACCACACTCATTCCTAACCTGGGTGTGGTGCAGGCTGGCGAGACCCGCTACACCATCGCAGACGTGCCGGGACTGATCCCCGGCGCAAGCGAGGGCAAGGGCCTAGGCCTTGACTTCCTGCGCCACATTGAGCGGTGCGCGGTGATTGTGCATGTGCTCGACACCGCCACGCTGGAACCCGGCCGCGACCCACTGACTGATCTTCAGGTTATTGAAGACGAACTGCGTGCCTACTCTGAGGAACTTGAACTTGACGGTGGCCGTGTGCCACTGCATGAGCGGCCACAACTCGTAGTGCTTAACAAGATTGACGTGCCAGACGGACGCGAACTGGCTGACTTTGTGAAGCCAGCCATCGCGGAACGCGGCCTGCGCGCATTTGAAGTTTCTGCAGTTACTCACGAGGGCCTCAAGGAACTGAGCTTTGCGCTGGCCAAGTACGTTACGCACACCCGTGCGCAGCAGCCAGAAGCACAGCGTCAGGTGGTCACGCTTGTGGAACAGGGCGCCAAGGACATTCCATTCACGGTGACCAAGTTGAAGGACTGGACGGGCGAGGAGTACTTCTGGGTACGCGGCACCAAGCCCGAACGCTGGGTGCGCCAAACGGACTTCAACAATGATGAAGCCGTGGGCTACCTGGCAGACCGGCTGGCCACGCTGGGCGTGGAGGATGAACTGTTCAAAAAGGGAGCGGTTGCCGGTTCCGAGGTGCGCATTGGGCCGGAGGACAACGCGGTTATCTTTGACTGGGAACCAACCATGACCACGGGCGCTGAACTGCTCGGCGGACCGCGCGGTACGGACATGCGCCTTGAGGAACATTCGCGTCCAACTCGTGCAGAGAAGCGGCGTGAACACCACGACCGCATGGACGCCAAAACTGCTGCGCGTGAGGAACTGTGGACCGAGCGCCAGGCGGGGCAGTGGGTGGACCCTGCCGTGGATTCGGACAACTAAACGGCGGACGGCGTAGGTGCGCAAGAATACTGAGGTGACCACTTCACTTACGTCCGCGCAAGACGGTTTTGCTGAACACACCGCCAACCGCGCTGCGGACAACACTGCTACTCACACGGCACACCGCACTGCAGATCGTTCCACAATCGCAGACGCGCACCGGATCGTTATCAAGATCGGTTCATCGTCTCTGACAGGCCCAGATGGCACCCTGTCTGTGGATAATCTCAATGCGCTTGTGGACGTGATTGCCGCGCGGCGCGCGCAGGGCAGTCAGGTCATTTTGGTGACCTCAGGCGCTATTGCGGCAGGTATTGGTCCGCTGGGGCTGACCGGGCGTCCGCGTGATCTTGCCACCGCGCAGGCGGCTGCCTCGGTGGGGCAGGGGCTGTTGGTGGGGCGCTATGGTGAGGCGTTTGCTCGCCACGGCTTGCGGGTGGGTCAGATCTTGCTGACCGTGGAGGACACGATGCGTCGTGGTCACTACCGCAATACGCATCGCGCGTTGGAGCGCCTGCTGGGGTTGGGTATTGTGCCGATCATTAATGAGAACGACACTGTTGCCACCAACGAGATCCGCTTTGGCGATAATGACCGACTTGCAGCGCTTGTCTCGCACATTGTGCGGGCTGACGCAATGGTGCTGCTCACGGATGTGGACGGCCTCTACGATGGCCCTCCTAAGAAGCCCGGTTCGCGCCGCATCCCTGTGGTGACCTCGTTCTCACAGATCGCGGACGTGGAGGTTACTACTAAGGGTTCTTCTGTGGGCACGGGCGGTATGGTGTCCAAGTTGGAGTCGGTGCGCATTGCTGCGGCCACTGGTATTCCGGTGGTGCTTACGTTGGCTGCGAATGTTGCAGATGCGCTGCGTGGCGCGGATGTGGGCACATGGTTTGCGGCTACGGGTAAGCGTATGACGCGTAAGCGCTTGTGGTTGGCTTATGCGGCAAAGACTCGTGGCACCTTGATTATCGACGATGGGGCGGCTCGCGCCGTATTGGGCGGTCTTGCCTCGCTCCTTCCCGCCGGCATTACTGCCGTTGAGGGCAATTTTGATGCGGATGATCCCGTGGAGTTGCGTGATCAGCAGGGTCGAGTTTTGGGTCGCGGTTTGGTGGCCTTTGATTCGAGTGATTTGCCTAAGCTGCTGGGTCGTTCAACGTCTTCGTTGAAGGATGAGCATGGCGATGGGTATGACCGGGCTGTGGTGCATCGTGATGATTTGGTACTTAATTTGAAGGCCAAAGCTCAGGCGCAGGCACGTCCATAAACCCTTACGAAACTTTCGTAAGTTAAACGATCAACTCGTTGTATCGTCGGGAATCCTGACCACAAAACGCAAGCGTTTCGACGATAACTGCTTACTGCCCTGTAACGAAAGTTTCGTAATTTAGTACGAAACAAACTATTGTTTAGCCGCTGTATTTAACGTAGGCTCCAGCGTAGGCGACGATGTCGTCGCCCTGAGCTGGCCGGGGATGCCCCCGCATCCCCGGCTCTCATGGACGCAAAGGAGCGACATGTTTTCACGATCACGCGCTCGCGCGATCTTGGCCCTGGCCGCGGTGGGAGCGGTGGTGTTGACGCCAGCCGCCTATGCGGCGCCGGGCGATTCGGATTCAGAATCAGGCAGTACACCAGGTGCCGGCACAGGTGCCGTGCTGGTGGACGCCAACTTTGCCGATGACTTTGGCGGCTGGCAGGCCCACGCCGGAAGCGGTGATGGCCCACCCACAATCAAGCTCGTTGACGCGGACGGCGCCGCGGATGGGAAGGCGGTACTGATTACTGACCGCAAGGCCGAGGGTGACGGCATCGAAATTGCCGCCAATGGCCTACTCAAAGCCGGGGTGAAATACAACCTTGAAGCCCGAGTGAAGTTTGCCGACAGCCAAGAAGCCGGCGATATGACGTTCAGCTTCCACCAAGTCTTGGACGGTAAGCAAGACTGGCTCAATCCGGTTCAGATTCCGGGGGTGAGCAACTCTGAGTGGACCGAGGTGAGCGCCTCGTTCACGCTGGCACCTTTTGACACGGGTGAGGTCTACTTCGAGGCGAAGTACGGCAGTGGAATAACCTCTGATTTCCTTGTTGACTCGGTGACGATCACCCAAGCCGAGGCGCCACAGGTTCAGGACTTGCCTGGCATCAAGGATGCGGTGGACTTCCCGCTGGGCGTGGCCATTGATAACCGGGAAACTTCGGGAGCTGCGGCCGATCTACTCACCCGGCATTTTGGCCAGATCACCGGGGAAAACCACATGAAACCTGAGGCGTGGTATTCCGAGGATGCGGCTCACACGTTCGGCTTAAACCCGCAGGCAGCTGACCTCATGGCCTTTGCTCAGGACAATGACCTGCGCATGTACGGTCACGTTCTGGTGTGGCACAGCCAAACCCCGGACTGGTTCTTCCAGGATGACACCGGCCGTCAGCTCACCAACAGCGACGCAGACCAGGCCTTCATGCGCGACCGGATGCGAAACCACATCAACAATGTGGCTAAGGCGCTTTCGGACGATTACGGTCTGTTTGGTAGCGCCGACAACCCTCTTGTGGCTTTTGACGTAGTCAACGAGGTGGTTGCGGACGGCACTGAAAACGCAGACGGCCTGCGCCGCTCCCCATGGTTCGACATCCTTGGTGAGCAGTACATTGACCTCGCGTTCCAGTATGCGGATGAGGCGTTTAACCATACGTACGCAGATCCAGCGGCGACCCGTCCGGTTGCGCTGTTTATCAACGACTACAACACCGAGCAAAGCGGTAAGCAGCAGCGTTACCACGATTTGGTGGCGCGCCTGCTGGAGCGTGGCGTTCCAGTTGACGGTGTGGGTCACCAGTTCCACGTTTCGCTGGCCACGCCGATTTCCGCACTTGATGGCGCGCTGACCGCGTTCCAGGATTTACCCGTCAAGCAGGCGGTCACCGAGTTTGACGTGCCCACGGGCACGCCGGTGACGCAGGCTAATTTGATTGAGCAGGGCCACTTCATAAAGGATGCGTTTGACGTGTTCAACAAGCACGCGGATGACCTATTTTCGGTGACTGTGTGGGGTCTAACGGATGGTCGTTCGTGGCGTAATGACAGCGGCGCACCACTCCTGTTTGATAACGACTATCAGGCTAAGCCCGCGTATTTTGGCGCGGTTGGTGGCGCACAGTTGGCGCCGCTGGTGCGCACGGCCACGGTGTTTGGTCCGGCTGCGGCTGATACCTCGGCGGCTTCTAGCGAGTGGTCGCGTTTGCCGCTCAACCAGATTGGTGAGGCGGGTTCGTTTGGCCTGCGCTGGGTGGACGGGGAACTGCTTGCCTTTGTGCAGATTTCCGACGATTCCCCGGCTTCCAGCGATCAGGTCACCTTCACGCTAGATGGCCAGATCGTGACGGTGAACCGTCTGGCTGAAAAGTCGTTTGCCGCCGCCGCTGCTCCTGCAGCCTCATCCGAGGTGCTGGAAACCGAAGGCGGCTACGTGGTGGTGGCGCACCTGCCACTCGATGGAGCCAAGCAGGGCGACACCGCACTTTTTGATGTGAGCATCACCGATGGCGCCACAACAACGGGCTGGAATAGCCCCGGTGCGTTGGGTGTCCTTACGCTTGCGGAAGCACTGTCCTATCACGGTGTTACGCAGGCACCTTCTGCCCCTGCGATTGACGGTGATGTGGACGCCATGTGGGCTGATGTAACTGCAGTGAGTACAGGCAAGACGGTGGAGGGCACACCGAGTGCGGTGGGTCAGGCCAAGCTTTTGTGGCTGGGGGAGACCCTGTACGTATTGGCTGAGGTGACCGACCCAATTGTGGATGTGTCTGGCTCTGATCCGTGGATTCAGGACTCCGTGGAGCTCTACGTGGACCGCGGCAATGCTAAGAACGGCTCATACCGCGAGGACGACATGCAGTTGCGCATCAGCGCCAACAACGCGCTCTCGTTTGGTTCGGGTGCCAGCGAGGATGTGCAGCGCTCGCGGATCACGAGTGCAACAGTGCGCACGGATTCGGGTTACCGCGTGGAGGCGGCCGTTGATTTGGGTGAGTCTGGGGGAGTTGGCACCTTCCAGGGCTTCGACTTCCAGATCAACGATGCCTCTAATGGTTCGCGCACTGCGATCACTAACTGGGCGGACCCTACAGGCAGCGGATACCTGTCCACCGCACACTGGGGTGTGCTCGAGTTGCTGCCCGCCCAGACTGCTCCCGGCGGTGATGGTGACACTGACAGTGGCGGCACTGACAGCGGTGACACTGACAACGGTGACACCAACAACGGTGGTGGGATTATCGACGATGGCTCAGGTTCCGGCGCAGGTAACGGCAATGTGGACCCCGGCACTGCGGATCCCGGCACTGCAGATCCCGGCACCGCGGTTGGCGACAACACTGGCGGAGGCGCAGGCGATGGTACGAACGCCACTGCTGAGGACGATGCGCTCGCATCAACGGGTGTGAACCGCCTGGTGTTGTTCGCAACCATCCTCTCAACGTTGTTGCTGCTGGGAGGCGTTGGACTCGTCGGAAATCACCTGCGGGCAAACCGCAGCTAGGAGTTAGCTCCGAGTGAATGCCGGGTTGTGGTGACCACCGCACTGACAAATTGGGGTGGTAGACACTGCAACCCGGCATTCACCGTATGCAACAAAAACCACCAAGGTGGAAAGTTTTGCCGCGGTGAAGGGAGGGCGTGCCCTATGCTTGCAGATATGGGGCAGATCACAGAGGGACAATCCGGTGCGGCGCTGCCGCACCAACCGCACCAACCGCAGTCACCGTCGACCGCACAGTCATTACCAGCAGCACAGTCATTATCAGCAGCACAGCCACCATCTTCAGCACAGTCACCATCAATACAGTCACAGACCGCGCCACTTTCTCGGTCCGTGCTCACTCAATACGCGGCAGGATCACTTGGCACGGGCGGATTCGGCACACTGCCGGGCCTGGTCCTCGTCTACTTCCTCACCGACTCGCTCGGCGTCACAGCCGCGCTCGCAGGCCTTGTGGTGATCGTGGCCAAGGTGTGGGACGTGATCATAGATCCGATCATCGGAAATCTGTCCGACCGCAGCCTGGCGCATTCGGGCTCGCGCGCACGCTTCATGCTGCTCGGCGCAATTTTCTTGCCTATCTTCTTTTTTGCCACGTTCGCGTTGCCGCCCGCGCTTGAAGGTGTGGCAGCGGCCGTATGGGTTCTTGTGGCTTTCCTAGCATCGGCCACTGCGTTTTCCCTGTTTCAAGTCCCATATATTGCGCTGCCCGCTGAGCTGACCAGCAGCTATGACGAGCGCACGCGCCTGCTGACCTGGCGCGTGGTTGTGCTCACCGTGGCCATCTTGCTCTTTGGCGGGGGCGGGCCGATGCTGCGCTCGCTGGGCGGGGATAGTGAGCGCCTCGGCTATGCGCTTATGGCGCTGGTGGCCGGTGTTGTGCTCGGCGTCGGGTTTTTCATTGCGGCGCGTGTGGCACCGCGTGGCACTCCACAGCCTGGCCCACTTCCTCCGCGTGAATCGGCCATGTCCCAGTATCGGGCGGGCGTGCGGCTACTGCGCGATTCGCGGGCGTTTCGCACGCTGCTTGGCACGTTCTTTTTACAGGCTATAGCCACGGGGTTGATGCTTGCCGGTGCACAGTATGTGGCCAAGTGGGTGCTGGATTCGGAATCAGCCGTCACGCTGCTCTTTGTTGCGCTTATTGCGCCCGCGCTGATTATGGCGCCCGTGTGGGGCAAAATTGCGCGACGGGTGGGCAAGGAACGCTCGTTTATGTGGGCGTCGATAGTTTTTGCAGTGGGCGCGCTCAGTATGTTGCTGCTTGCGGTCAGCCCCGGCGTGTGGGTGTATGCGCCGGTCGCCGTGTGTGGCGCGGCGTATGCGGGCATGCAGTCCCTACCAATGGCTATGCTCCCGGATGTTATTGCGCATGAGACTACGCCGGACACGGCCCAAGCCGGCGTGTATGGGGGAGTGTGGACGGCCGGGGAAACCACAGGCATGGCGTTGGGGTCCACTGCGTTGACCGTGGTGCTCGCGCTGACCGGCTACCTCGAATCGACTGATGAGGCGCTTGTAACCCAGCCTGATTCCGCGGTGCTCGGCATAGTAGTTGCGTTTTCTGTTATTCCGGCCGTGGCTACGCTCATTTCCCTGTTTACCTTGCGTGCCTATCCGCTGCGCCGCGCTGATCTGCATTCATCGCCCGTTTCTCCCGCCACCCGCAATACACAGTAAGGCAACGTTTATGGAATTTCCCCGGCCACACACTAGGCCCGAGCTAACGGGCCAGCCCGAGGCTATCGTCGCCGCAGTGCAGGAATTACACACACTGGATGCGCCTACGCACGGCGGACACGTGCTCTCGTACGTGTATGACACGGGCGAGCAGGTGATCGACGATCTCGCCGCGGCCGCGGCCCGCGTGGTCCAGAGCGTTAATGGGTTGGACCCCACCACGTTCCCCTCGGTGGCGGTGATGGAGCGGGATTTGATCCGCTTTACCCGGGATATGTTGCACGGGGATAGCAGCGTGTTTGGCAATGTCACCTCGGGTGGCACGGAAAGTTGCCTGCTTGCGGTGCGCACGGCGCGTGATGTGTGGCGGTTGGGCCGTGAGCCGTATGCGGTGGCGCGGATGGTGGCGCCGTCTACGGTGCACGCTGTGTTCCGTAAGGCGGCTAAGTATTTTGACGTGATTCTCGACGAAGTCCCCGTGGACCCAGCCACCGGCCGCGTTGATCCCGCGGATATTGAGGCACGCCTGGGTGACGATGTGGCGCTCGTCGTGCTGTCCGCCCCCAACTATCCGTATGCGCAGCTCGATCCGATTGCGCAGTTGGGACCCGTGCTTGCCGAGCGCGGGATCGCCCTGCATGTGGACGCGTGTATTGGCGGTTTTGCGCTGCCGTGGTGGCAGGGGATCGAAACGCCCTGGGACTTTGCGGTGCCCGGTGTCACGTCTATTTCGGCGGATCTGCACAAGTATGGGTATGCGCCTAAGGGCGCGTCGGTGCTGCTGCACCGCGGCGCGCAGCGCCATCGCCAGCAGTATTTTGCTATCACTAACTGGCCGGGTTATCCCGTGGTGAACCCTACGATCATGGGGTCCAAGTCGGCTGGGCCGGTGGCGGCGGCGTGGGCTATCGTCGAATATTTGGGGGCGGATGGTTTTGCCCGCAAGGTGGCCGATATGCAGGAGGCCACGGCCGCGCTGGTGGCGGGCATCAACGCGATTGAGGGCCTGCGCGTGCAGGGCGCGCCTGCGGGCCCGCTGTTGGCGGTGGTCAGTGATGATTCGGTTCCGCCGGATCGTCGCGTGAATCCGCATCTGCTTGTCGACGAAGTGCGCGCCTCAGGCTGGGTTCTGCAGTCCCAGCCGGGTCACGTGCAGGGGGATGGCACGCTCTTGCCGCAGTCCGCGCATATGACGATTACGCCCGTGACGCATGGGAAGACGGACGAACTGCTCGCGGCTATTGGCACGGCGGCCGATGTGGTGCGAGGCAGGCCAGGAGCGCTCGAAGACCCGGGTGTGCTGGCCGCGGTTGAAGCGATCACCGCGCAGTTTGCTGCGCTGGGTGTGGGGCCGGGCGGCGAGGGGATTGAGGCGGTGCCTACCGAGGCCGTGGTAGGGCTGTTGGGTGCGCTCGGAATGTCCGCGGAGATGGCTGCGCAGGGGCAAATTCCGCCGTCTATGGCCGATCTGTTGGCGGTTTCGCAGTTGCTGCCCGAGCCGTTGTCCAACCGGTTATTGACCGAGATCCTGGCTCAGGTGGTCGAACCCGCGTAACCTCCCGCGCGAGACCCTGGTAGCCGTGACGAGTCCCTAGCGCATTGCTCGGGACTCGTCACGGTAGGTAAGAATCTGCGGCGGAATTGCTGGGTGGTGGTGCTATTGGGCGACCACCCGCAGCAGAACGGACCGATCGACGTCCAGCAGCGGCGCTTCAAGGCCAACCTGTTCCAGTACCCGGCCCGGAAGAATAACCCCACCCGCGGCGAGCCACGGCGGGCACTGGTCCGCGGGCAACGCGTCGGTGACCGCATACTCGGTGACGCGGTAGGTGCGTTCGGGATCCAACCCGGGCAAACGCAGGGGCTGCGGTGGCCACTCCACGGGGCGCTCCATCAGCACAAACTCAAACAGCGCCTCGCTCTGATCCTGCGAGACCACGCCCTCCAGGCGCACTTCACGCTGGGTGTCTGCGTGCACGGACGTGCCCGAGTGCAGCAGCGGGCGCAGTTCCTTGTGCGCGGCAACCCACTGGGCCATGCGCGCGAACTCGGCCTCGTCCAGGAGGGTGAGGTCGGTTTCCATGCCGAGGTGGCCCCAGATCGCGGTGGCCCCGCGGAACGCGAGGGTGGCAACGCGCCTGGTGGTGTGCGCCTCGCGATCTCCAATGTGGGTGCCCTGCAACTCGGGCGGCAGCAGGAGGGTGGTCCAGCGCTGCATGTCTACGCGCTCGCGCGCGTCATTGCAGTCTGAATCCCACACGCGGTCCGTGTGTTCCAGCACGCCCAGGTCAATTCTGGCGCCTCCCGACGAGCATGACTCAATTTCCAGCCCCGGGTGGCGTTCCTTCAACTCGGCCATGAGGCGGTAGGCCTGCTGCGTTTGCTTGCGCACGCCCGGGGTGCCAGTGGGGGAGTGGCCGGCATCGGTGAGATAGCGGTTGTGGTCCCACTTGATGTAGTCGACGCCTAGTTGGTCAACCAGCGTGGAGATGCGCTCAAAGATCAGCGCGTAGGCAGGCTCGTGTGCTAGGTCCAGCACATGCTGGTAGCGGGACGGGAGCCCCGGCCCGTGCCCGGCGTCGAAGATCCATTCGGGGTGCTGGCGGGCCAGATCGGAGTCGAGGTTGATCATTTCTGGCTCAAACCACAGCCCAAACTCCATGCCCAGATCGTGTACGCGCTGTGCGATGGGTTCGAGGCCCAACGGTAGTTTTGTGCGATCCACAAGCCAGTCACCGAGCGAGGAATGGTCGTTGTTGCGCCCCTGGAACCAGCCGTCATCCACCACAAAACGTTCCGCGCCGATGGCCGCGGCCTTCTCGGCTAGGGCAATGATCTTGTCCGGATCGAGGTCAAAGTAAACAGCCTCCCACGTGTTCACCAGCACCGGCCGGGGCTTGTTGGGATACGCATTGGTGGGATGAGACTCGCGGGCGCGCAGATACTGATGGAACCGGCCAGAAAGCTCGTCAAGGCCGCGGCCCCACGAGCCGTACACCCACGCGGTGGTCAGCTGTTCGCTCTGGCCAAGGACAACCTCGCCCGGCAGGAACAGCTCGCCCGCGCGTAGCAGGCGCGAACCCGCGGGAACACGCTCGGCAGCCAGCACTTGGTTTCCGCTCCAGCCCAGGTGCACACCCCAGACCTCGCCGCTGCGGAACCCGAAGCCGGACTCGCCCGCAACCATGAGGTACGGGGTGTTATGGCCGGGCTTGCCGCCGCGCGATTCGCGCTCCCACCTGCCCATAGGGAAACTGTGCCGCTGCGGGACGCGTTCGAGCGCCCACCGTCCGGTCAGGTCCAGCAACTCGGTGGCTTGGGCCGGAACCGGCAGGGCCATCTCCAACCTGTCCACCCGATAGGGCGCGCCCAGGTTGGTGAGGATGGCCCGCGTGCGCACCAGCCCAGCGGATGTGAGCTGGAACTCGAGGGTCAGGGTCAACTCGGATGTATCGTCGGAAAGCAAGACCGTGAGGGTGTCACCCGCACCGGACGAGGTTAGCGAGTGGGACGTGACTGTGAAGCTAGGCGCCCACGCGCGGCCGTCGCGGGAACCCGCGATGCCCGGCGCACCCAGCCAACCATCCACAAGCTGCGGGAGCAGTGGGATGGGCTGCGGATACGTGACCGCACTGTCCCCAATGGTGGGTTGGCGGACCAACTCCAACGCCTGCAGGCTCGCGGCATCAAGCTGGCCAAGATCCGCGCCCCAGTGCAAGATGCGCGGAGGCCTGTTCTGGGACAGGGTGATGACCACGCTCGTGCCGGCGCGCCGCAGGTGGATGGGGGTTTCCATGTGTGGACTCCAGGGTTAGGGCTTTGGAACCGGTTGCTGCTATTTAGAACCAGACATTGCTATTTAGAACCAGACATCGCGATGCCGCGAATGAACTGCTTTTGCAGCAACAGGAAGATAATCACCATGGGCAGGAGCGCAAGCAGCGAACCAGCCATGAGAGTAGGGATATCAGTGGATTGCGCGCCCTGCAACGTGGCCAGACCAACGGATAGAGTCATGCGGTTCGGATCGGTGTTGACCACCATGGGCCACAGCAGATCATTCCATGCGAACAGGGACGTCATAATCGTGACCGCGGCGATTGCCGGGGCACACAGCGGCATGATGATGCGCGCGTAAATCTGCAGCGGATTAGCGCCATCGAGTTTGGCGGCTTCATCCAGTTCCGAGGGCAGGCTGCGCATGAACTGGTACAGGATGAACATGCCGAACGAGGAGAAAATACCCGGCAGTGCGAGGGCTTGTACGGAGTTGAGCCAGCCCAAATCCCGGATCACCTCGTACTGCGGAATGATGAACATCTGTGGCGGGACCATGAGCACCATAAGGAACAGTCCAAGCACGATCTTGGCGCCCGGGAACTTGAGGCGGGCCAAACCGTACGCCGCGAGCGAGGCGATAAGTACCTGCCCAATCACGCGCACCACAAGTGAGGCCAGCGAGTTGGTGAAGAGCATTCCCACGGGCAGTTGGTCAAAGAACTTGGCAAAGTTCTCCCACTGCCAGGACTCGGGGAAGATCACGGGCGGCACAATGGTGGCCTCGCGCAGGGTCTTGCCCGAGGTCAGCAGTTGCCAGATGAACGGCAGCACCATGAAGAATGCGCCAAGTGCCAGCACAATGTGTGAGGCTACGCGGGCGGTGCGGATCGGTGTGCGGTTGGTCTGGTTGGTTTGGTTGGTCTGGTTAGTGCGGTTGGCACGCTGTGCACGGCGCTGAGTCCCGTTGGAAGCGCCGGCGTTGTTGTTAGGCACCGTGGTATTAGGCACTGTCGTATTAGGCACTGTCGTATTAGGCCGGTTGTTGTCACGCATAGTGCACCCACCGTTTCTGCAACCGGAATTGAATGAGCGTGAGGATACCCGTGACTATCAGGGTGATAAGCGCAATTACGGCTCCTGCGGGGCGGTCGGAGCGCACAAACGCTTCCTCATAGAAGAAGTAGACGATGGAACGGGTGTTGCCGAGGGCCGGATTTGTGCGGCCCAACATGACAAAGATGAGGTCGAACACCTGCAGTGACCCGATCACGGACAGGATCGAGAGCAGGAACACCGACGGGGACATAAGCGGCGCGATGACCTTGGTGAACAGCTTGCCGGAACCGGCGCCATCGAGCCGGGCGGCTTCCAGCACCTCGGCGGGAATAGCCTCAAGGCCGGCCGCCAAGATCACCAGGTTGGTGCCGAGCGATGTCCAAATGCCGACGATAGCCACCGCTACCAGCGCGGTGTGCGGATCGGCCACCCAAGCGCGCCCCTCAATGCCGAACCAGCCGAGGAACGTGTTGAGTAGGCCAAAATCGCCGTTGTAAATGTAGCGCCACACCATGGCCACTGCAGCCGGCATGGTTACTACGGGTAGGAAGTACAGGACGCGGTAGAAACCGCGGAATCGCAGGCCTTTTTGGTGCAGGAGTACTGCGATGAGCATTGCGATGGGCACGCCGAGTAGCACAATGACCGCGTACACGAGGGTGTTGCGCAGTGAGGTGAACAGGGTGGGATCGTGGAGCACCTTGGACCAGGATTCAAATCCTGACAGGTGGTAGCCGATGAATGGGCTGCCATCTGAGAAGGACAGGATGATGGTGCGTACCAGTGGCCACAGGTAGAAGACGATTAGACCCAGGACGGGCAATGCCATGATGGCTACTACCCACAGTCCGTCGCCGAGGCGGCGCGGGCGCCGATTGCGCTGCGCCGCCTCGGGTGTGGACACCCGAGCCTGCGCCATGGCGGCGTTGGTCTCGAGATGATTGTTCATATGTGCTTCTCTTTGCTGTGCTGATTACGCGGCTAATTACTCTGCCGCGAATGCGTCATTCATGGCGGCGGCTAGCTTGCCCGCTGCTTCTGCTGGGGTTTGGTCCCCGGTCCACGCTGGGGTGAGGAGTTCACCTTCACGTGATGCCCATGCGTCAGTGTTCTTGGAGGTTGGGTAGACAACTGCGCCATCTACTGCGTCCAGGAATACCTGTGCGTGGAACATGGGCAGGGCGTCAACCCATGCCTGCTGGGTGCCCTTGTATGAGCCGATCACGGCGCCGGACTCGGACTGAATGGTCGAGGCTTCAGGCGAGGACAGGAAGGTGGCGAGTTCTGCTGCTTCCTTAGGGTGCTTGGAGTTGGCAAATGCCACGTTACCCATGCCGTTGATCACGGATGCGTTGCTCGCTGGGCCCTTTGGCATTGGTGCTACGTCAAAGTGGGTGGAGGCGTATTCGTCGTTGGCAAAGCGGCCGGCAAAGTAGGAGCCCGTGTACATCATGGCGATGTTTCCGGACATGAACTGTGCCACGGCTTCGGTGTCTGCGAAGGACTGCAGTGATGGCGAGTAGCCCTTGGCTACGAGGTCGGTCCAGAATGCGATGCCCTCGATGGACTTGGGGTCGTCGTATCCGGACTTGGTGCCGTCTGGTGAGATCACAAATCCGCCGGCCTGCGGGATGGTGTTGTAGTAGCCCGCTTGTGCGTCAATTGGTGCGGCTATGCCGTACTGGTTTGCCGACGAGTCAGTCAGCTTTGCTGCATTTTCGGCAACTGTGTCCCATGTCCAGGAGGCGTCGGGGTAGGCGATGCCGGCCTTGTCGAACAGGTCCTTGTTGTACCACAGGCCGATCGTGTCAAAGTCCTTGGGCAGCGCGTAGGTTGCGCCGTCAGCCTGGTAGAGCGGCAGCAGCATCTGTGGGTAGCCGGAGGTGTCGATTCCTGCTTCCTTAATGGCGTCGTCGAGAGGCAGCAGCGCCTTACCTTCCAGGTAAGGGGCGATCTGTGCGCCGAGCATCCAGGCCACATCTGGGCCGGTGCCACCCGAGGCGGTGGTCTTGAGAGTGTTCCAGTAGTCAACCCATGGAATCACGCGCAGTGAGACGTCAATGTTGGTGTGCTCAGCCTCAAATGCATCCACAACCTTTTGGATTGTGGGTTCCTGATCAGGGGAGAAAATGGCAAAATCAAGCGTGATATTCTCGTCCGACTTGGCGGTTTCGCTTGAAGTTGTCTCGTTGTTCGTAGAATCGTTGTTGCTGGCGTTGTTGTCGTTTCCGCTGCAGGCGGTCAGTGCTAGTAGCGCTGTCAATGACAAAGCTACGAGCTTGGGGCGGTGCGTCATTGCTACTCCTTTGTAATCAGTGCAGTAACTGATGTGGTTGGCAGAAATGCTGCCGGGGGAAAATCAGCTCGTGTGGCCTTGAAGGGACCGCACGATCTGAGGATTGATCCAGTCCACATGGGCTGGATCGGTGGACGTGGCGACTGTCTCAAGATCGAGAAGGTGAACGCCGGTAATGTCTAGGTCGAGTTCCTGAGGCTCCAGGTTTGCCTCAAGTTCGAACGACGCCAAGACAACCCCGTCACCCACCACCCGTGCGGTGGCTCGGGTGGCGGGGGTTTCGCAGTCAATACCCACGCTGCCAGTTAGGCGTTGCGCGATACCGCCTACGGCGAACCGCAGATGCGAGGGCGAACTGACACCCAACCCGCGGTCATAAACGGTTCCCCCGATGGTCATGGGCTGACCATCAAATGGGTCCCCGCCGCCGTTGGTCTGGTTGCGTTCAACCGGACCAAACTGGTTACTGGCAGCGATGGGATGTGCCTCCACAAGGCTTGTGACACCCACAGATGGTGCCACCGCAATGCGGAAGTGTGTGAGGGGAGTGCGCTTGGCGGCGTCACTGACGCGCACGCCAAAAGTGGCAACACTTCCCGGGCGGGCTTGAGCTGGAACAGTGATGCTCCACCCGCTTGATTCAGGCGTAATGTCCCAGCCCTTAGGCCCGGTGATAACCAGCGAGTTTAGGGTGTTAGCTGGTTCGGATACCTCCACGGACACGCGCTGACCAGGCTCGCCAACCTCAAGAGCCGAGGCTAAACGTGGCGCAGCGAGCACCTGCGGTGTGCGGTGCAGCGCGGCAGCGTGCGGGGGTACGAGCGTAGCGCCACCATTAGCCGCCAGATTCAGGGTCACCTGACCGGCTACGGCGTTAATAGTGGTAGACACTAACGCACCTGTGCTGTTGGTGCTGTTGTTGTCGTCGGTGCTGTTGTCGTCGGCGCTGTAGCTGAGCTCCTGCTGGCTAGCTGGTGCGTCAGTGACAAGTGTGAACTGCTCGGCCGGAACCGGGAACGTCACCGACCGGGCTGCGCCCGCAGAAATAACACCCACAAACCAGTGCTCACCGTGACGGCGAGCCAATGCAACCCACTCACCAGGACGCCCACCCAACAGTCGCGTTTCATCCCACGCCGCAACAATCGAATCCAAAACCAACTGCGCAAGTGGGCGGCGCTGGTACTGGGCAATGTCGTCGGCAAAATTGGTCATGCCAGACTCCAACACCACGGACAACGCCAACTCATGCGCCTCAGACGAGGTCCGAGACTTAGCCGAAAACGTCACGGGCGTGTAATCCGCAGAACCCACCACGTTACGGGTGAACGGCACAATCGTGTTGTGTACGGGAGCATCAAACGGGTCGTTATAGAACACGTAATACTCGGCACCACGCACAGCCTCATACGAGATCACATGGGGGTAAGTGCGTGCCCAACCACGCGGAATAACCGAACCGTGGAAGTTAACCATCAGGCCAACGCGAGCACACTCGGCAATCACCGAGTCATACCAGCGGTAGCGTTCCTGCGACTCCGACTCCATGAAGTCTGGCTTAATTCCAGCCACACCCCACGCAGCCCACTCCGCCAACTCGGTATCCACCTTGAGCCAATCCCAACTGACCCACACAAAAATACCGATGCCGCGTGCACTCGCATACGCCACCAACTCGGGCAGCCACGCGCGATCCCAGCCGCAGTCCACGAGCACATGATCCCAACCATGCTCGGCCGCAAAATCAACAAGACGCTTTTGCACGTCTAGCTGCGCACCCGAATAAAAATCAGACCACCACGACCACGCCGAACGGCCTGGACGAACCCACTCGGGAATGCCGCCACGCGCGGGAGCGGCCAAGTCCTCTACCAGATGCGACTCCACAATCTCAGGCAAGGTACCCAAGAAAAATACGCGCCACGGAGCCGCCACTGGCTCGCTGGACAACTGCACCGGATCGGCCAATGCGTATGTGAGGGTAGAAGTCGCGCTGGTGCTGGATGAAGGTACGTCGTCCTGCTTAAGCAGACGCGAGCCACCATAGCGGCCATCGAGATCTGCCTCAGCCAACAACACAAACGTGCCATCCTGCGCGTCCAACTCCACAAGCAACGGAAGGCCATAACCCTCCTGCGTAACCGGCAGCTGGCCAACAGTACTCACCGTGCGAGGCTCCTCATACCACGGCGTGTACTTAAGCGGCCAGCACGCAGCAGCACTACTCACCTCAACGCACGCATCCGCACCCAACACCTGAACAGACTCGCCCAACGCCGGCAGCACCCAACGAAAAGCAACACCGTCATTGGCCGCACGCAAGATCAACGTAAAAACCTGCCCCGCATCATTGCGCAGGTCAATAGCATGCTCAGTGTGCGTGACCTCGTGCGCACCAATGCGCTTACCCACAGCCAACTCGTAGGATTCATGCACCTCGCGCTCGCGGGTAGCAACCACGCTCAGGCCGCGCAGCAGATCGCCTGCTTCCGTGATCAAGGAAAGCGGAGCGGAAGTGCGCACGCGAGATTGGGCGTGCGAGACCTCAAGGTGAATCGCACCATCTATGACGTTTGCGGTAATAGTGCGCCCGTTTTGGGTTGCACCAAACGTTGCGGATGTGGTTGGCATTGCGTTACTCCTGCGCGGATGGAAAAGGTAAAGGGCGAGCGGTGGCAAAAGCCAACTCGCGGTGATTGAGACGTGACATCAACGGCGGGTGTGGAACACACCTCGTTCTAGAGCAACCACGGCGGCGCCCAACGCCCACTCATTGGCTAGTACTGGCCGCAAGCGAAGATCTGTTTCTTTAGCATCTCCATACACCTGAGAGGCAAAGGCTTCTTCGATGGGGGTGGCCATCAGGTCAAGCCAGGCGGTCTC
>Ga0180219_1001112_pt1 | contig 18524 bp, 15 predicted proteins | sample eDN3rd30CBELigMG_FD_151338 | JGI IMG/M metagenome (GOLD analysis project Ga0180219, IMG submission 151338) | Enriched Miracle-Growth compost microbial communities from Emeryville, California, USA - eDNA 3rd pass 30_C BE-Lig MG (version 2)... ...
AATATCCGCGTGGATGCGCGCGGGCCGGCGGTGATGCGCGTGCTGCCCCGTCTCAATGAAGACGTGAACGAGGAATGGATTTCCGACAAGACGCGCTACGCTTGCGACGGCCTGCTGAACCGCCGTCTGGACCGGCCCTACATCAAGGTGAAGGGCAAGTGGCAGGAAGCGGAATGGCCCGAGGCCTTCCAGCACATCGCCAAGAAGATCAAGGGCATGGACGGCTCGAAGATGGCGGCGCTGGCCGGCGACCTGATGGAGGCGGAAGCCGTGAAGGCCCTCAAGGACCTGATGACGGCGCTGGGTTCGCCCAATCTGGAATGCCGGGTGGATGGCGCCAGGATCGATCCCGCCAACCGTGCCGGCTACCTCTTCAACACCACCATTGCCGGCATCGAGGAGGCGGACGCCTGCCTCATCATCGGCGCCAATCCGCGCCATGAGGCGCCCATCATCAACACGCGGCTGCGCAAGCGCTTCGTGCAGGGCGGTTTCAAGGTGGGTATCGTCGGCCAGCCGGTGGACCTGACCTACGGCGCCGAGTATCTGGGCGCCGGCCCGGCCACACTGACCGAGATCGCCGAGGGCAAGAATGCCTTCTCGAAGATCCTGAAGGGGGCGGAGAAGCCCATGCTCATCATCGGGCAGGGGGCGCTCACCCGGGCCGACGGCCCGGCCATTCTGGCGCTGGCCGCCAGGATCGCCGACAGATTCGGCATGGTGACGGAGGGCTGGAACGGCTTCAACATGCTGCACACCGCTGCTGGCCGCGTCGGCGCACTGGACCTCGGCTTCGTGCCGGGCAAGGGCGGCCGCGATTTCGCCGGCATCCTGGACGGCGCGGCGTCCGGCGATATCGGGTTCGTCTTCAATATGGGGGCGGACGAGGGAGACCTTTCGGCGCTCGAGAAGCCGTTCGTGGTCTATATGGGCACGCATGGTGACGCGGGCGTGGAATATGCCGACGTTATCCTCCCCGGTGCCGCTTACACCGAGCTTTCGGGCACCTGGGTGAATACCGAGGGCCGCGTGCAGCAGGGCCTGAAGGCGGCGCAGCCGCCGGGAGACGCCCGCGAGAACTGGACCATCCTGCGCGCCCTTTCCGAGGTGCTCGGCCACAAGCTGCCGTACGACACCATCGGCGCCCTGCGGGCCGCGATGATCGCCGATGCGCCGCACCTGGGCGCCATCGACCAGATCGTGCCGGGCGAGTGGGCTGCTGTCGGCGCCGAGGGCAAGGTGACGGACGACGGGTTCGTCTCACCCATCGGTGATTTCTACAAGACCAACCCCATCGCACGCGCCTCCCTCACCATGGAGGAATGCAGCGTGGCGATGCGGGCAGATGTCGAGGGGGCGACGGGCACCAATGGATAACGCAGTCTTCCACGCGATCTTCGGCGGCCTGCCGGACTGGACCCAGCATCTGGTGCTGATCCTCTTGCAGATCATCGTCATCGTGGTGCCGCTCCTGCTGGCCGTGGCCTTCGCCGTTTATTTCGACCGCAAGATCTGGGCGGCCATGCAGATGCGGCGCGGCCCCAATGTCGTCGGCCCGTTCGGCCTCCTGCAGAGTTTCGCCGACGGGCTGAAGCTCCTGCTCAAGGAAACCGTGGTGCCGGCGGGTGCCAACAAGGGTGTGTTCTTCATCGCGCCCATCATCACCTTCACCCTGGCGCTGGTCGCCTGGGCGGTGATCCCGTTCGATGCGGGCTGGGTGGTCTCCAACATCAATGTGGGCATCCTCTACATCTTCGCCATTTCGTCGCTGGGCGTTTACGGCATCATCATGTCGGGCTGGGCGTCCAACTCGCGCTATGCCTTCCTTGGCGGTCTGCGCTCGGCGGCGCAGATGGTCTCCTACGAGGTGTCCATCGGCTTCGTCATCCTGACCGTCCTCTTGTGTGCCGGTTCGCTCAACCTCAGCGATATCGTGATGGCGCAGAAGGGTGGGATTCTGGGCGTCAACGGCTACTGGTTCTCGCCGCTCTTTCCGATGTTCATCGTCTTCTTCATCTCGGCGCTGGCGGAGACCAACCGCCCGCCTTTCGACCTTCCCGAAGCGGAGGCCGAGCTGGTGGCGGGCTATCAGGTGGAATATTCCTCCATGGCCTTCGCTTTGTTCTGGCTGGGCGAATATTCGAACATCCTCCTGATGTGCGCCATGACCAGCATCCTGTTCCTAGGGGGATGGCTGCCGCCCTTCGACTGGGCGCCGCTTTACTATATCCCCGGGATCATCTGGTTCCTGGGCAAGATTTCGTTCCTGTTCTTCGTCATGGCCTGGGTGAAGGCGACGGTCCCGCGCTATCGCTACGACCAGTTGATGCGCTTGGGCTGGAAAGTGTTTTTGCCGTTGTCCCTCTTCTGGGTGGTGGCGACGGCGGGCGTGCTGGTCGCATTCGACCTGTTGCCCGATTGATTGAGAAAGGCTGGCATCGACATGGCAGTTTTGGATAGAACGGCGCGGGCCTTCCTGCTGAGCGAATTCGTCTCGGCGATGTGGCTGACGCTGAAATATTTCTTCCGGCCCAAGGCCACGGTGAACTACCCCTATGAGAAGGGGCCGCTGAGCCCGCGCTTCCGGGGGGAGCATGCGCTGCGCCGTTATCCCAACGGCGAGGAGCGCTGCATCGCCTGCAAGCTGTGCGAGGCCATCTGCCCTGCGCTGGCCATCACCATCGAGGCCGAACCGCGCGAGGACGGCAGCCGGCGCACCACGCGCTACGACATTGACATGGTGAAGTGCATCTATTGCGGCCTGTGCCAGGAAGCCTGCCCGGTGGACGCCATCGTGGAAGGCCCGAATTTCGAGTTCGCCACGGAAACGCGCGAGGAGCTGCTCTACAACAAGGAGAAGCTCCTCGCCAACGGGGACCGTTGGGAGCGCGAAATCGCCGCGAATATTGCCGCTGACGCACCCTACCGGTGACGGCAGTGGCGACTGTATCAAGAGGGAGCGAGACGTTGACTTGCGCCAGCAGCCCCAAGGGGCACATGAGAGACCGGGGGAGGGGTTCGGCATGAATATCGAAGCCCTGGCCTTCTATCTGTTTTCCATCATCACCGTGGCCTCCGGCCTCCTGGTGATCACGGCCCGCAATCCCGTGCATTCGGTGCTCTACCTCATCCTGGCCTTCTTCAACGCCGCCGGCCTTTTCGTGCTGCTGGGCGCCGAGTTCCTGGCCATGATCCTGGTCATCGTCTATGTGGGCGCTGTCGCCGTGCTGTTCCTCTTCGTCGTGATGATGCTGGACATCAACTTCCAGAAGCTCCGGCAGGGTTTCGCCAATTACCTGCCGGTGGGCGGGCTGGTCGGCCTGGTGCTGCTGGGTGAATTGCTGATTGTTCTGGGCGGCTGGTATTTCAGTCCGGCGGTCAAGGCCGTGGCGCAGGCGCCGACGCCCGAGGGTGTCACCAACACCCAGGCGCTCGGCATGCTCTTCTACACGGATTACGCCTTCCTCTTCGAAGGGGCGGGGATGGTGCTCCTCATCGCCATGATCGGCGCCATCGTGCTGACCCATCGCCGTCGGCCGGGTGTCAGGCGCCAGAACATCGCCCGGCAGGTGGCGCGGGATACCGCCAACAGTATCGAAATCCGGAAAGTCGAACCGGGGCAGGGGGCCTGATCTCATGGAAATCGGTCTGGGACATTATCTCACCGTTGCCGCCATCCTCTTCACGCTCGGGGTTTTCGGCATCTTCCTCAACCGCAAGAACGTCATCATCATCCTGATGTCCGTCGAGCTTATGTTGCTCTCGGTCAACATCAACCTGGTGGCCTTCTCCAGTTTCCTGGGTGACCTGGTCGGACAGGTGTTCGCCATGTTCATTCTCACCGTGGCCGCCGCCGAGGCGGCCATCGGCCTCGCCATTCTCGTCGTCTACTTCCGGAATCGCGGCAATATCGAGGTCTCCGAAATCAACGTGATGAAGGGGTAAGGGGCAGCATGTACTCTCTCATCGTTTTCCTGCCCCTCCTGGCGGCAGCCATCGCGGGGCTTCAGGGCCGGCGTATCGGCGCCCGGGGCGCGCAGCTCGTCACCTGCGGGGCGGTCATCATTTCCGCCGTCCTCTCCTGCGTCGCTTTCGCCCAGGTGGCGCTGGGCGGCGCGGACATGCACCTTACCGTCTTCCGCTGGGTCACATCGGACGATTTCGTGGCCAACTGGTCCATCAAGGTGGATACGCTCACCGCTGTCATGCTGGTGGTGGTGACGTTGGTCAGCTCCGTCGTCCATGTCTACTCCGTGGGCTACATGGAGCACGACCCGCACAAGACGCGCTTCATGGCCTATCTGTCGCTCTTCACCTTCGCCATGCTGATGCTGGTGACCGCCGACAATTTCCTGCAGCTCTTCTTCGGCTGGGAAGGCGTGGGCCTGGCCTCCTACCTGCTCATCGGCTTCTGGTACAAGAAGCCCTCGGCCAATGCCGCGGCCATCAAGGCCTTCGTGGTCAATCGCGTGGGCGATTTCGGCTTCGCCATCGGCATCTTCGCCATCTTCCTGATCTTCGGCAGCGTGGAATATGACGTGGTGTTCGCGCGGGCGCATGAGTTCGTCGGCACCCATATCCAGTTCCTGAGCTGGCAGTTCGATACGCTGACCGTCATCTGTCTGCTGCTGTTCGTGGGCGCCATGGGCAAGTCGGCCCAGCTTGGCCTGCACACCTGGCTGCCCGACGCCATGGAGGGCCCGACCCCGGTGTCCGCCCTTATCCACGCCGCCACCATGGTGACGGCCGGCGTTTTCATGGTGGTGCGTTGCTCGCCCCTGTTCGAGCTGTCGCCGACGGCGCTGGCGGTGGTGACCGTCATCGGCGCCACCACGGCGTTCTTCGCCGCCTCCGTCGGCCTGGTGCAGAACGACATCAAGCGGGTGATCGCCTATTCCACCTGCTCGCAGCTCGGCTACATGTTCTTCGCGGCGGGCGTCGGCGCCTACAGTGCCGCCATTTTCCACCTGTTCACGCATGCCTTCTTCAAGGCGCTCTTGTTCCTGGGCTCCGGCGCCGTGATCCACGGCATGCACGACGAGCAGGACATGCGCAAGATGGGCGGTATCTGGAAGAAGATGCCCATCACCTACGCCTACATGTGGATCGGCTCGCTGGCGCTGATGGGCATTCCCTTCTTCGCCGGCTTCTATTCCAAGGACATGGTTCTGGAAGTGGCCTGGGCGGCCGATACGGGTGTGGGCACCTATGCCTATGTGGCGGGCCTGGTGGCCGCCTTCATGACGGCCTTCTATTCCGGCCGCCTGATCTTCATGACCTTCCACGGCGAAACGCGGGCCGACCCGGAGGTCTATCATCACGCCCATGATGCGCCGGCCATCATGTGGGTGCCGCTCCTGCTGCTGGCCGCCGGCGCCATCTTCTCGGGCTTCCTGTTCCACGACTATTTCGTGGGCGAGCGGTTCGAGAGCTTCTGGCGCGAGGCCATCTTCCTTTCGGAAGGCAACGAAGTGATGGAGCGGGCGCACCACATCACCGGCCTGGTGAAGCAGCTTCCGCTGGTGGCGGGCGCCCTGGGGCTTGGGCTCTCCTGGCTGATCTATATCCGCCGCCCGGCGGTAGCGGGCGAACTGGCGAGGACGTTCCACTTCCTCTACCAGTTCCTGCTCAACAAATGGTATTTCGATGAACTGTACGATGTCGTGATCGTGCGGCCCGCCAAGGCCATCGGCCGCTTCTTCTGGAAGGAAGGCGACGGGCGCGTGATCGACGGCTTCGGCCCCAACCGCGCGGCCTCCTTCGTGATCGCCATGTCCAGGCGGGCCAGGGCTATCCAGACCGGTTACGTGTACCACTATGCCTTCGCCATCGTGGTCGGCGTGGCACTCATCGTCACCTGGTACATGATCTACGGGGGGAACCGGTAAATGTTGCAGATTTCCGACTGGCCGATCCTCTCGACCATCACCTTCCTGCCGCTCATCGGGGCTCTGTTCATCCTGATGATCCGTGGCGACGAGGAAACCGTCGCCCGCAACGCCCGCAGCGTGGCGCTGTGGGTGACGCTGGTGACCTTCGTTCTCTCCCTTCTGATCTGGATCAATTTCGATACCAGCACCGCCGACTTCCAGTTCGTGGAGGAGGCGTCGTGGCTGAGTTCGGGCATCCGCTACAAGATGGGCGTGGACGGCATATCCATGCTGTTCGTCATCCTCACCACCTTCCTGATGCCCATCTGCATCCTGGCGAGCTGGGAAGCCATCAAGGTGCGGGTCCGGGAATACATGATCGCCTTCCTGGTGATCGAGACATTGATGGTCGGCGTCTTCTGCGCGCTGGACATGATCGTGTTCTACCTGTTCTTCGAGGGCGGGCTGATCCCCATGTTCCTGATCATCGGCATCTGGGGCGGGGCGCGGCGCATCTACGCCACTTTCAAGTTCTTTCTCTATACGCTCCTGGGCTCGGTGCTGATGCTGCTGGCCATGCTGGCCATGTACTTGCAGGCCGGGACCATGGATATCCCGACGCTGCTGCACTACGACTTCCCGGCCCATATGCAGACCTGGCTGTGGCTGGCCTTCTTCGCGTCCTTCGCGGTGAAGGTGCCCATGTGGCCGGTGCATACCTGGCTGCCGGACGCGCATGTGGAAGCGCCGACCGCCGGCTCCGTCATCCTGGCGGGCGTGCTCCTGAAGATGGGCGGATACGGCTTCCTGCGTTTCTCGCTGCCCATGTTCCCCGATGCCACGGTATATTTCACGCCGCTGGTCTTCTCGCTCTCGGTGATCGCCGTCATCTACACGTCCCTCGTCGCCCTCATGCAGGAGGACATGAAGAAGCTGATCGCCTATTCGTCCGTCGCTCACATGGCGTTCGTGACCATCGGCATGTTCGCCATGAATCCCCAGGGTGTGGAAGGCAGCATTTTCCAGATGCTGAGCCATGGCCTGGTGTCGGGCGCGCTGTTCCTGTGCGTGGGGGTGGTCTATGATCGGCTGCATACCCGCGAGATCGCCCGCTATGGCGGGCTGGTGAACAACATGCCGCGCTATGCCGTGGTTTTCCTGTTCTTCACCATGGCGGCGGTGGGCCTGCCGGGGACCAGCGGTTTCGTGGGCGAGATCCTCGTCATGGTGGGTGCCTTCCATGCGAACACCTGGACGGCCGTGCTCATGGCCACCGGCGTCATCCTGAGTGCCGCCTATATGCTGTGGCTCTACCGCCGGGTGATCTTCGGCGAGCTCACCAAGCCCGACCTCAAGGATATGCTGGATCTCAGCAAGCGCGAGCTCCTCATCTTCACGCCCATCGTGCTGGTGGTGCTGTGGATGGGCGTCTACCCGCAATCCTTCCTCAGAATCATGCATGCGTCGGTGGATAACCTGATTACCGAGCACCAGGCGTCGCTCGAGGCCAGCGGCGCGGTCTCGCCCGAGGCCGCCGCTCCGGCCGAACAGCCCGCGGAGTCCGCAGAATGAACCAGTCCATTCCCTCCCTCCTGCCGGCCCTGCCCGAGATCATCCTGGCGGCGGGCGCCATGCTGCTGCTCATGCTCGGCGCTTACCGCAAGGCCCATTCGGCGGCGCTGATCTGCGGGCTCTCGGTGGCCCTGCTGCTGGCCCTCATGGTGCTGACCATCGCTCAGGGCGGGGAGATCACCGCCACCTTCGGCGGCATGTTCATCTCCGATCCCTTCGCGGTCTTCATGAAGGTGCTGATCCTGGTGGGCGCCGCCGCCTCGCTGGTCATGTCGCGGGGATATCTGAAGCTCACCCAGACGGATCATTTCGAGTTCCCGGTGCTGCTCCTCCTCTCGGTGCTCGGCATGATGATCATGGTCTCGGCCAACAACCTCATCTCGCTCTATGTGGGCCTGGAGATGCAGAGCCTGGCGCTCTATGTGCTGGCCGCCTTCAACCGCGACAGCCTGCGCTCGACGGAAGCCGGCCTCAAATATTTCGTGCTGGGCGCCCTGTCGTCCGGCCTGCTGCTCTATGGCGCCAGCCTGATCTACGGCTTCACCGGCACCACGGCGTTCGACGGCATCGCGGCGGCGCTCACCGTGGCCAGCGAGACCTCCATCGGCGTCATCTTCGGCATCGTGTTCATCCTGGCCGGGCTGTGTTTCAAGCTGGCGGCGGTGCCGTTCCACATGTGGACGCCGGACGTCTACGAGGGCGCCCCCACGCCGGTCACCGCCTTCTTCTCGGTGGCGCCCAAGGCGGCGGCCTTCGGCCTGCTGATCCGCGTGATGATGGAGCCGTTCGCCGTGGTCATCGGCGAGTGGCAGCAGATCATCGTCTTCATCTCCATCGCCTCGATGATCCTCGGCGCTTTCGGCGCCATCGCGCAGACCAACATCAAGCGCCTGATGGCCTACAGCGCCATCGGCCATGTCGGCTATGCGCTCATGGGCGTGGCCTCGGGCACGGTGGAGGGCATCCAGTCGGTCATCATCTACATGGCGATCTATGTGGTCATGAACATCGGCGCCTTCGTCGTCATCGTCGCCATGCGCCGCAAGGAGGGCGTGGTGGAGGATATCGCCGATCTCGCCGGTCTCGGGCGCACGCGGCCGGGCCTGGCGCTGGCCATGGGCATCATGATGTTCTCGCTGGCGGGCATTCCGCCTGTCGCCGGCTTCGCGGCCAAGCTTTACGTCTTCCTGGCGGCGGTGGATGCCGGCCTGATCACGCTCGCCATCATCGGCGTGCTGACCAGCGTGGTGGGCGCCTACTATTATCTCCACGTCGTCAAGGTGATGTATTTCGACGAGCCGGCGGCGGAGCTCGAAGGGCCATTGGGCAGCGGGATGAGCGTGGTGCTGGTGCTCTCCTCCATCTTCATACTGCTGTTCTTCGTATGGCCCGGGCCGCTGGTGGCCGGGGCGGAAAGCGCGGCGGCGGCCCTGTTCTGAGCCATGGCGCTCACCTTCGACATCATCGACCATCCGACGCTGGCCAGCACCAACGACGAAGCCCGGCGGCTGGCCGAAGAGGGGGGGCGCGAGGGCCTGGTGGTGCGGGCCGCCCGTCAGACGGCGGGCCGGGGGCGGCAGGGCCGACCCTGGATATCGGAGGACGGCAACCTTTTCCTCTCCATCCTGCTGCGGCCGGAAGTGCCCATGGCGCAGGTGGCGACATTGCCGTTCGTCGCCGCCACGGCGCTGGCCGACACGCTGGCCCCCAGGATGGCCGACACGGCCGGGTTGACTCTCAAATGGCCGAATGATGTTCTGGTGGGAGGGCGCAAGATTTCCGGCATCCTCCTGGAATCCGGGGGCAGCCGGCTGGGCCTCTGGGTGGTGGTCGGCATTGGCGTCAATATCGTGAGCCATCCGCCGGAGACCCTCCATCCCGCCACATCGCTGAAGGCGGCGGGCATAGAATGGAGCCGCGAGGCGCTGACCGACAGCTATCTCAGGGTCTTCGGCAACCTTTATCAGACCTGGCTGGGGCACGGCTTCTCCCCCATCCGCCGGGCCTGGCTGCGCCGCGCCGCTCATCTGGGGAAGCACATCACGGTGGCGCGGGGAGAGGAGCGGCTGACCGGCCTCTTCGAGGACGTGGACGAGACGGGAGCGCTGCACCTGAGACTGGGCGATGGCTCCGAGACCATCATAACCGCGGGAGACGTGTTCCTTGGCGAATGACAACGATTCTCTGCTGTTCCTGCCGCTTGGCGGGTCCGGCGAGATCGGCATGAATCTCAATCTCTACGGGCTCGACGGCAAATGGCTGATGGTGGATCTGGGCGTCAGCTTCGGCGAGCCGCACTATCCCGGCATCGACCTGGTGTTTCCCGATCCCTCCTTCATCGTTGAGAATAGGGCTGACCTGCTGGCCCTCATCCTCACCCACGCGCATGAGGACCATTACGGCGCCGTGGCCGCCTTATGGCCCGACCTCCGGTGCCCCGTCTACGCCACGCCCTTCACCGCCGAACTGCTGCGCGGCAAGCTGATGGAGGCCGGCATCCTGGACCAGGTGCCGCTCCATGTCATCGACCTTTCCAAGAGCATCACCCTCGGCGGCTTCGACGTCGAGTTCTTCTCGCTCACCCATTCTATCCCCGAGCCCAACGCGCTGGTGATCCGCACGCGCCTCGGCACCGTGCTGCACACCGGCGACTGGAAGCTGGACCCGGACCCGCAGATCGGCCACCCCACCGACGAGGACGCCCTGGCGGCCATCGGCGAGGCTGGCGTGCGCGCCATCGTCTGCGACAGCACCAACGTGTTCTCGCCCGGCCGCTCCGGCTCGGAAGGGGCGGTGAGGGACAGTCTGGAAACGCTCCTGGACAACCGCAAGGGCCGCATCGCCGTCACCACCTTCGCCTCCAACCTGGCGCGCGTTTCCACCATCGCCAAGGTGGCGCAGAAGCACGACCGGCATGTGGTGCTGGTGGGCCGCTCATTGCACAGGGCCGTCTCCGCTGCCCGCGACACCGGCTACCTGGAGGATTGCCCGCCCTTCCTTTCGGAAGCCGACGCCGGGCATATCCCGCCGGAGAAGCTCCTCCTCATCTGCACCGGCAGCCAGGGCGAGGCGCGTGGGGCAATGAGCCGCATTGCGGCCAACGAGCACCGCGATATCGTGCTGGAGGCAGGCGATACGGTGGTGTTCTCCTCCAAGATCATCCCGGGGAACGAGCTGACATTGGCGCGCCTGCACAACATGCTTGTGGAGAACGGCATCGAGGTCATCACCGAAAAGGCGGAGTTCGTGCATGTCTCCGGCCATCCCAACCGGGGCGAGTTGAAGCAGATGTACGAATGGGTGCGGCCCGAGGTGGCGGTGCCCGTGCATGGCGAGGTGCGGCATCTCGAGGAGCATGGGGCGCTGGCCCGCTCCCTCGGCGTGAAGGAAGTGGTGGTGCCGCGCAACGGCACGCTCGTGCGCCTGGCGCCAGGGCCGGCCGCCATCATCGACCATGTGCCGGCGGGCCGGCTGGTGATGGACGGCACGGTGCTGGTCGACGCCGAGGCCCTGCCGGTCATCGAGCGGCGGCGGCTGCAACACAATGGTGCGGTTTTCGTGACGCTCACCATCGGCGAGGCGAGCGGGGCTCTCGCCGCCTATCCGCAGGTGATGACCGCCGGCGTACCGGGGTTTGACAGCGAGGAAGCGATGGCCGACATTGCCGAGGCGGTGCGCGAGGCGGTGATGGATCTGGCCCCCGCCGTTCGCCTCACACCCGAGAAGGTGGGCGAGCAGGCGCGGGTGGCGGCTCGCCGCCATGTGCGCAACGCCACGGCCAAACGGCCGGTGACGCAGGTTGCCGTCTCCTATGTGCGGGAGGCGGACGACCGCGTGGTCTCCGGCAAGGGAGTGCACGGATGAGCTGGTTTTCGGGTGTCGTCGTCTACATCATGCTGTGGTGGCTGGTCTTCTTCATCACCCTGCCGTTCGGCGTGCGCTCGCAGGCCGAGCACCGGGACGATGTGGGCGAGGAGATCGTGCCAGGCACCATAGAAAGCGCGCCGGTGCGTCCGCGGCTCTGGCTGAAGGCGCTGATCGCCAGCTTTGTCGCCCTGGTGCTCTTCGGCCTTTTCTACTTCATGATGGTCAACGGCTGGTTCGGCCTGATCAACGTGCGGCAGCCTCTGGTCTGACCGCGCGGAACCGCGCCCGAGGGGCGGAATCCGCACTCTCATTGCGCCTTAATTCCATGAAAATTCAAGAATTTCCGGAAAATTTCCCCGGAGTGGGTGGAAAAATCATGCTCACCCGGCCATGATGGCCCCTGCCGAACGGCCTTGAGGGAGGCCGCAAACACCAGCAGGCCATAAGGTGGTCGGAAAGCGTAAGCTCATGAATTCATCCAATGCCGCAACCTCCGCCCCCTCCGCTACGCAGGACGCTCAGTCGGTCAGCCTGCGGCGTACCACGGCCGGGGTCGCCATTGGCAATTTCACGGAATGGTACGATTTCGGCGTCTACAGCTATATCATTCCCATCGTTGCCGAAGTGTTCTTCCCGATGTCGGGCCTTGCCAATATCGCGGCCTTTGTCGGCCTGGCGATCTCGTTCCTGGTGCGGCCGTTCGGCGGCATCTTCTGGGGCCTCCTGGGTGACCGGTTCGGGCGCAAGGGCATACTGGCCGCCACCGTCCTCCTGATGGCGGGGGGCACCTTCGCCCTCGGGATATTGCCGGGGTTCGCGGCGATCGGCGTCGCGGCGCCGGTGCTGCTTTTCGTATGCCGGGGGCTGCAGGGCCTCTCCACGGGGGGCGAATATGTCGGCGCCATGACCTTCCTGGTGGAGCATGCGCCGGATGAGCGGCGTGGCCATATCTGCAGCTTCCTGCCCGTCGGCACCCTCTCGGGCTATATCTTCGGCGCGGTGCTGGTCATCGCGCTGGAAGCCCTGCTGACGCATGACCAGATGCTGGCCTGGGGCTGGCGCATCCCGTTCCTGCTGGCCCTGCCGCTCGGCGTGGCCGGCCTCTATGTGCGCATGCGGCTGGAAGAAACGCCGGTGTTCGAGAATCTGGACACGCGGGAAAAGGTCACCAACCTGACCGGGGTGGAGCAGCTGCGCGTCACGCTGGCGGGGCATTGGCGGACCATTCTGGTGTGCGGCGGACTGGTCATCGCCTTCAACGTCACCAACTACATGCTCACCGGCTATCTGCCCACCTACCTGGCGGCGGATATCGGCGTGGCGGAGGGCCCGGCCCTGACCATCGTCACCATCGTCATGGCCATTCTGGCGGTGATCGTCACCTTTCTCGGCCGCCTCAGCGACCGTATCGGGCGCAAGCCCATCATGATGGCGGGCTCGCTGATGCTGGTGTTCCTGTCGGTGCCCATCTTCCTGCTCATGCAGCGGATGGACCACCTCTCGGTCTTCCTGGGGACGCTGCCCATGGGGCTGATGCTGGTCTGCTTCATGAGCACCGAGCCGTCCAGCCTGCCGGCACTGTTCCCGACCAATGTGCGCTACGGCGCCACGTCCATCGGGTTCAACGTCTTCGTCTCGCTGTTCGGCGGGACCACGCCGCTGGTGGCCGCCGCCCTGGTGGAGGCGACGGGAGACCTGCTGATGCCGGCCTATGTCCTGATCTTCGCGGGAGTCGTCGGCGCCATATCGGTGATGGCAATGCCCGAGGTGGCGGGGCAGCCGCTGGAATGAGGGGAATAAAAGGGGTGACGCAAATAAAAAAGCAAGGTTGGAAAACCTTGCCTTAAATCAGTCAAATCTTTGGTGATTTGATCTATGATTATTGTTCTTCTTTTAAACCCTCCCCAAACTCGGGCCACCTTGCCGGTGTGTCGGAGGGTTGTTTGCCACCCTCTCGACACAAAAAACGCTAGAGGATTTGCTCGTGTGTGTCATCCGTGAAACAGTCCCCACGTCAAGGGAACGCAGATTTTTTAGGATTTTGTGTCATTTTTGCCACAAGCTGATGGCACTATTGTTGCTGGCTTTCGCGCTGGCCGGACCGGCCGGGGCGGAGGAAGTGCGGATCACCCGGGCCGACTGCCGCCTGCTCACCGCTTACCAGCCGGGCGGGGCGGATTACCGGCCGGGTGTGACGGCGGACGGCAAGAGCGTGGCGCCCGCCGACCTGAACCCGCAGCCGGCCATCGGCTCCACCATCATCATCGACCTGAAGATGGATGTGATGCGGCGGCTGGGGGTGAAGCCCTCCTCTCCGCTGCTCGACCCGGAAGCGCATCTGGGGCTGATCACGGTGGAGGGCGACCGCGTCTATTTCAACGGCCAGCCGCTGGGTGATGCCGAGACGCGCTACCTCTCCGCCGCATGCCTGGAAAAGGGGAAGGGCCGCTAAGCACCGATTGCGCTGTGCCCGGCGATCCAATAGAGTGCGCCAGTCCTTATACCATTCTTCCTCTCCGCTTCAGGGTCCCATGCGCCTCTCCCGATATTTCTTGCCCACATTGAAGGAAACCCCCGCCGATGCGCAGATCGCCTCGCACCGGCTGATGCTCCGCGCCGGCATGATCCGCCAGCAGGCGGCCGGCATCTATTCCTGGCTGCCGCTGGGCCTCAAGGTGCTGCGCAATATCGAGGAGATCGTGCGCCGCGAGCAGGACAAGGCGGGCGCCCAGGAAGTGCTGATGCCCACCATCCAGTCCGCCGACCTGTGGCGCGAAAGCGGCCGCTACGACGATTACGGCAAGGAGATGCTGAGAATCGAGGACCGCAAGGGCCACGAGATGCTCTACGGCCCGACCAACGAGGAGATGATCACCGATATCGTCCGCGCCAGCATCAAGAGCTACCGCGACCTGCCCAAGATGCTCTACCACATCCAGTGGAAGTTCCGCGACGAGGTGCGGCCCCGTTTCGGCGTCATGCGCGGGCGCGAGTTCCTGATGAAGGACGGCTATTCCTTCGATGTTGATTATGAAGGAGCGACAGCCTCTTACCAGCGGATGTTTGCGTCATACCTGAGGACGTTTGCGGCCCTCGGCCTGCGCGCCGTGCCGGTACGCGCGGACACCGGCCCCATCGGCGGTGACCTCAGCCACGAGTTCCACATCCTGGCCGACACCGGCGAGAGTGACCTCTACTACCACAAGGATTTCGAGGCCGTGACGCTGGAGGAACTGGCGGACGTGCGGGAAGGCTCCGACATGCTGGCTCGCCTGCAGGGCCTCTATGCCGCCGCCGACGAAATGCACAAGCCCGGGGATTGTCCCATCGGCGAGGCGGAGCTGCGTCACCGCAAGGGCATCGAAGTGGGCCATATCTTCTATTTCGGCAAGAAATATTCGAGCGCCATGAAGGCGCTGGTGACCACGCCCGAGGGCGATACCGTGCCCATGGAGATGGGGTCCTACGGCATCGGCGTCTCGCGGCTGGTGGGCGCCATCATCGAGGCCAGCCACGACGAGAAGGGCATCATCTGGCCCGAGCCCGTGGCCCCCTTCAAGGCGGTGGTCATCAACCTCAAGTCCGGCGATGCGGCCTGCGATGCGGCCTCGGGCACGCTCTATGACGCCATCCAGGCGCTGGGTGTCGACGTGCTGCTGGATGACCGCGATACGCGGGCCGGCGCCAAGTTCGCCGACGCGGACCTGATCGGCACACCGACCCAGATCGTCATCGGCCCGCGCGGTCTCGCCTCCGGCATGGCCGAGGTGAAGTCGCGCCGCACCGGCGAGGCCCGGGAAATGAAGCTGGACGGCCTGGCGCAGGCGCTCTTCGGCAGGAACGAATAGGGAGGAGCGGGCGCATGCAGTCCTATGAATGGATGATCGCGGCGCGCTATCTCATCCCGAAGCGGCAGGACCGGTTCATCTCGGTGATCGCCGGGTTCTCGCTTCTGGGCATCATCCTGGGCGTGGCGGCGCTCATCATCGTCATGTCGGTGATGAACGGGTTCAGGGCGGAACTGCTCAACCGCATCATCGGCGTCAACGGGCATTTCCTCGTGCAGTCCTACGATGAGGGGCTGCGCGATTATGACCAGCTCACCGCCGACCTGAAGACGGTGCCGGGAGTCACCCGCGCCACGCCCATCCTCCAGGGACAGGTGCTGGCCTCGCACAACGGCAACGCCACCGGCGCCATCGTGCGCGGCATGCGGGTGGACGACCTGGAGAGTCTGACCATGGTGAGCCGGTCCATCCAGCGCGGCTCGCTGGAGAGCATGCGCGACGGACAGGTGATCATCGGCGAGGTGCTGGCCCGCGACCTGGGGCTGAAGGTGGGCGACAGCATCAGCCTCATGTCGCCGCGCGGCAACGCCACGGCCTTCGGCAACATCCCGCGCACCGCCACCTATGTGGTGGGCGGCACCTTCCGCGTGGGCATGGTGGAATATGATCAGGGTTATATATTCATGCCATTCGAGGAATCTCAAACCTTTTTCAAATTGAAGGGGATGGCGACCGGCGTTGAAGTGATGGTGGAGAACCCGGACCAGGTGGCGGACTATGGCCCGGCCATCAACGCGGCGATCAACGGGCGCGGCTATCTGGTGGACTGGCAGGCGCTGAATTCCAGCTTCTTCAACGCGCTGAAGGTGGAGGGCAACGTGATGGGTCTTATCCTCTCCCTCATCATCATCGTGGCAGCCTTCAACATCATCTCCAGCCTCATCATGCTGGTGAAGGACAAGGGAGGGGATATCGCCATCCTGCGCACCATGGGGGCGACGAAGGGCTCGGTGATGCGCGTCTTCATCTATTGCGGCACCAGCATCGGCGCGGTGGGCACGCTCATCGGCTTCGTCATCGGCATCGTCTTCTGCCACTATATCGAGCCCATCCGCCAGTTTATCCAGGGTGTCTTCAATGTTGAACTGTTCTCGGAGGACGTTTATTTCCTGCGTGAGCTGCCGGCCGACATCAACGTGGCGCAGGTGACCATCGTGGTGATCGCCAGCATCCTGGTTTCGTTCCTCGCGACGCTCTATCCGAGCTTCCGGGCGGCGCGGCTCGATCCCGTGGAGGCGCTGCGCTATGAGTGAGGTTTTGAGGCTGGCGGGCATCCGCCGCAGCTTCCACCAGGGCGGGCGCGTCATCGAGGTGCTGCGCGGTGTCGATCTCTCCATCGCGGCGGGGGAGGTGGTGGCGCTGGTCGGCCCCTCGGGCTCCGGCAAATCCACCCTCCTGCATACGGCGGGCCTGCTGGAAGCGCCGGACGAGGGGCAGGTGAGCATTTCCGGTGAGGAAGCCTCCACGCTGGGCGATGGGGCGCGCACCCGTATCCGCCGGGAAAAATTGGGTTTCGTCTATCAGTTCCATCACCTGCTGCCGGAATTCACAGCGGTGGAGAATGTGGTGCTGCCGCAGCTCGTGGCCGGCCAGGGCCGCAAGGCGGCGCTGGCGCGGGCCAGGGAGTTGCTGGCCCGCCTGGGGCTGGCCGAACGGCTGGAGCATTTCCCCAGCGCCCTCTCGGGCGGCGAGCAGCAGCGCGTGGCCATCGCCCGGGCGCTGGCCAACCACCCGGTGCTCCTGCTGGCCGACGAACCTACGGGCAACTTGGACGAAGCCACGGCGGACCAGGTCTTCGAAGCCTTCCGCGAGACCGCCCGGGCCGAAGGCGTGGCCGCCCTCATCGCCACCCACAACCCGGATCTCGCCAATCGTATGGACCGCTGCATCCAGCTTCATGACGGGCATCTGACGACACGCTGAAGGCTGGCCAGCCCGAAGCCAGGCCGGTATCATGCCCGCATCCGATCCGATTCCCCAAGAGTCCCATGCCCCACGCCGATTTCATCCATCTCCGCGTTCATTCCGCCTATTCGCTGCTCGAAGGCGCCATCCATGTGAAGGCGCTGGCCAAGATGGCGAAGGAGATGGCCATGCCGGCCGTGGCGGTGACCGACACCAACAACATGTTCGGCGCGCTCGAAGTCTCCTCCGCCCTGCCGGCGGCGGGGGTGCAGCCCATCCTCGGCTGCTGCCTCAATGTCGGGCTCGCCGGCCTTGACGGCCTGACGGCCGATGACGTGATGGCCCCGGCCGTATTTTTGGTAAAAGATGAAGAAGGCTATAATAACATATTGAAGATATTGAGCCGGGCGCATATGCAGACGGATGGCATCGTGCCGCCGCATACGAGCCTGGCCACACTGGAGGAATGCCATGCCGGGCTGATCCTGCTCACCGGCGGCGCCTTCGGGCCGCTGGGGCAGTTGCTGCTCGCCGACCGGCAGGAGGAGGCGGAGACCCTGCTTGGCGAATGGCGGCGCATCTTCGGCGACCGACTCTACATGGAATTGCAGCGCCACGGCATGGAGGCGGAGGTGCGCACCGAAGCGCAGTTCCTCACCTGGGCCTATGACCTGGATATCCCGCTGGTCGCCACCAACGACGTCTATTTCCCCGATCGCGCCATGTTCGAAGCGCATGACGCGCTCATCTGCATCGCCGAAGGCGCCTATGTGGTGCAGGAGGACCGCCGACGGCTGACGCCCGAGCATTACTTCAAATCCGCGGCGGAGATGCGCACGCTCTTCCAGGACCTGCCGGAAGCCATCGACAACAGCATCGTCATCGCCAGGCGCACCGCCTACAAGGCGCCCACACGGGCGCCCATCCTGCCGCGTTTCGGCAGTGAGGAGGGCGGCGAGAGCGAAGCCAACATCCTGCGCCGCATGGCGCGGGAGGGGCTGGAGAAGCGCCTCGCGGATCATGTCTATACCGAGGATATGAGCGAAGGGGAGAGGGCTGAAATCGCCAAGCCCTATTTCGAGCGGCTGGAATATGAGATGGGGATCATCGAGGCCATGGGTTTTCCCGGCTACTTCCTCATCGTGGCCGATTTCATCCAGTGGTCGAAGGCGCAGGGCATTCCGGTGGGCCCGGGGCGCGGTTCGGGCGCCGGGTCGCTTGTCGCATGGTCGCTCCTCATCACCGATCTCAATCCCCTGCGCTTCAGCCTGCTGTTCGAGCGCTTCCTCAACCCCGAGCGCGTCTCCATGCCCGATTTCGACATCGATTTCTGCCAGGACCGGCGGGACGAGGTCATCCGCTACGTGCAGCAGAAATACGGGCACGACCATGTGGCGCAGATCATCACCTTCGGAAAGCTGCAGGCCCGCGCCGTGATGCGCGACGTGGGCCGCGTGCTGCA
>Ga0180219_1001113_pt1 | contig 18521 bp, 32 predicted proteins | sample eDN3rd30CBELigMG_FD_151338 | JGI IMG/M metagenome (GOLD analysis project Ga0180219, IMG submission 151338) | Enriched Miracle-Growth compost microbial communities from Emeryville, California, USA - eDNA 3rd pass 30_C BE-Lig MG (version 2)... ...
GGCCCAGCCAGTAGCTGCGGCGCACGCGCGCCACCACCGCACGCTTCGGCTGCACCGTTCCGCTGCCGACGGCAACGACGTGCGCCAGGTTGTTGCGGTCGTACTCGACGATCCTGCCGTCGGGCGATTCGATGACGATGACGCTCACCCAGCGCCGGTACCAGACCTCGGAGAGCAGGACCTCCTTGCTGGTGGGGTTGTACCAGCGGTCCTCCTGCACGGTCCAGGCGCGCGCCTCGGCCCAGGCATTGTGCAGCCCGGTCGAGGATCCGCCATCCGCCAGTTCGATCGCCTGCTCTGCCCACCAACTCGGCCCATGAGTGCCAATGGCCTTGAGCAGGTCCGCAGCCTCGGGGAACACCAGGTTGATCCGCTCCGGGCGCAACCAGCGCTTGCGGCGCAGCCAGCGGGCGTCGCTCAGGTCGTCCTCGGTGGCCTTGAAGTCCCAGTCGATCTCGTTCCGGTGGACGTAAAGGCACCGGTACGGGTACTTGAAGGGGTCGCTCTCGCGCTTCACCTCCACCCAGCCCAGACCGACGCCGATCTGCGGGCGGAAGGCGTCGCTGCACGCGGCGTCTGCCTTGCTCTGCCGCTCGGCCTGGTTCAGGCGGTAGTTCAGCGCGTCCGCCACGTCCTGGCCGCCGGGCTCACCGTTCGGCGAAACGCGCCAGTCGGTGCGGATGGTCGCCTCGTAGCCCTGGATGCTCAGCAGCGCCGGGCCGATCACGTCCTCGACGGCCGGCGGGATGCCAAGTTCACGCTGCCTCTGCAGCAGCTCGCTGTCCAGTTGGTTCCCGTCGGCGTAGTCCGCCTCCTTGTCGGCGGTGTGCCGCCACTTCGGCTGCTGCTCCACCTCCTCGAGGAATTCGGTGTACTCCTCCAGGGTGAGCGCCAATTCGTCACGCTGGCCGGCGGCTTCGGCGTGGTCCTGGTCGTAGATCGCGGTGGCGTCCATGGTGCTTCCTCACGTGCGCCAGTCAGGCGGCGGGGCTTCTTCGTAGGGGGTTGCCCGGTCGTTGGGCATGATCTCGACGGCCTGGCCGACATAGCGGAACATGTCGGCGCCGTGGCTGAATTCGTCGTGCAGCGGCCCCATGGGCTCGCGCGTCTGTGTGTGGATGGCGCGGCGGTAGCGCTTCAGGCACTCCAGCAGCCGCGCAGTCTTGTCCTTGTCGAAGTACACGCGCGGGAACATCATGCGGACGCCCTTGATGCCCTCCTCGACGCTGGCGGCATTCAGCACGATCGGCCGGCGGCCCATGGCCTGCAGTTGTTCCTCGGTGCTCTTGCCGGTCTGGAAGTTGCGGGTGCGGGCATCGTGTGGCAGGAAGTCGTTGCCCCAGCGATACGGCCGCTTCTCGATCTGCGCCACGTACCAGTCCAGGGTGCGGTGGCTGTCCTCGATGTAGTCGATCACGCGCACGTCCATTGGACCGCGTTGGATGAAGCCGATGGTCATGGCATCGTTCCAGCCCAGGTCCCAGACAGTGTGCACCGGCAAGGTGGGATCGTAGGGGACCAGGCGCACGCGACCGGATTCGTAGAGGTCGGTGATCTCGTGCCGGTAGATCGCGCCCTCGGCGACGGTGCGCGGCTTCCCTTCCCAGATGTGCTCGTAGTCCTCGGCCGATTGCGAGCGCTTCGCCTTGAGCCGCTCCTGGTTGAGCACCTCCGGGAACCACGGGTTGTCGCGCCAGTTGATCTCGCACACCCAGGTGTCGTCGCTGGGCGTGGCGATGAAGCGGACGTATGTCTCGTCCGTGTCCATGTCGGGGTTCAGCGTCATCCAGATCTCCGAGCCTTCCTTGCGGATGGTCGGGATCAGCACGTCCCAGGACTTCTTGCTGACGCCATGGGCCTCTTCTACCCACACGATGTCGACACCCTCGAACGATTTGATGGAGTCGACGGTGTGCGACTGCAGGCCGGTGAACAGGAACAGCGTGCCGTTCTTGCCGCGAATCTCGGTGTCCAGCACCTCGTAGAACGACTCCAGGCCCAGCTTGACGATGTAGTCGCGCAGCAACCGATGCACCGAGTCGCGCATGGACTTCTGGATTTCCCGGGCACAGAGGATGCGCAGAGGCTTGCGCGCACCCATGTCCAGCAGCACCTGGGCGACGCCGTGACTCTTGCCACCGCCGCGGCCGCCGTGCATGACCTTGTAGCGCATGGCCTCGTACAGCGGGGCCAGCTTGTAGGGCAAGGTCAGGTTGAGATGGATGGGCTCGACGAACGCGGTCACTCGTCGTCACCTCGCGCCGGCGGACGCACGAACGTCACGGTGCTGGCCACCTGAATAGCACCGCCGCCCGCGCCGGTATGCTCCTGGGTGATCTTGTCGCCGTACTTCTTCGGCGCCATCTTGCTGGCGAGCCACTTGCGAGCGTCCACCCGAAGCCTGGAGCGGGCGATGACGTCGTGGTCGATGAGGACGTTGCCGTCCTCGTCCACCTGGGTGTCGTTCCGTCCGTCGTCGGCGATCTGCAGGATCTCCTCAGCCAGCGCATCAGCCTGGGCCTCGCGCGCACGCGCGTATTGCTCCCGCAACTCAGCATGCTGCTCATCAGCCATCCAGCGCAGAAACGTCGACATGGCCGGCATGCCGGGCAACTCGCAGACCTTGCGCAGGCTCATGCCTTCAGCAATCGCAGCACACACCGACAAGCCCAGCGCTTCCGTATAGGTGCTGGGGCGGCCAGGCGGACGCTTCGTCTTCGCGGGAGAGCGGCGCGCGGAAGCACCTGCTGCCTTCTTCGGGGCTGCCGGCTTCTTCAGCTTGCTGGAATCGGGCTTCTCGCCCTTGGCGGTCTTCGTCATGGCCGGGAGTGTTCCCGGCTGGCTGGTGGGCAGTCGAACCCTACAGGGGGACGCGCCGGAAACGAAAAAGCCCGCGCTCGGCGGGCTCTCTCTACTCGGTGACCTGGGCGGTCAGCACCACTGTGTTCGGCTCTGCTCCAGGGAGGAGTGGACGCTGTCGAACACCAGACCAGCGCCGGCGACGCGCATGTCGCTGCGGATCCGCTTCGCCAAGGTGGCGGGCATCAGCTGCTCGTGGGCCTGGGCCACTTCCCGCACCTGGCGCTCGGCGAGGATCAGCGGCACGTCCTTGGCCTGGGCGGGGATCACGTATACGGCGTTGTGCAGTTGGCCATACTGCTGGTCGTCGGCCGCGGCGGCCACACCGCAATAGACCAGGGCCAGGGCTACACCGATCAGGAATCGCTTCATCGTCTTGCCTCTCGTGTGGTGGAACACAGGGGAGGCTTGATGATGTGGCGGCATCCGGCGGCGGGCGAACCCTACACGGGGTTCAATCAGGGCCAGGCCTGCTCGCGCGGAATGAAGAGTCTCGGCGACGCGCAGATGTAGCCGCGCTGATCACGCACCAGCAGCATACCAGAACGCCCCAGCTTCTCCCGGCACTTCTCCGCGGCCGCATGCATCTCCTGCTGCTCGCGGAGATCGGCGATATTCACCACCACCAGCGCCAGGGTGATCGCGACCACAGCCAGCTTCATCATGAGGCACCGCCCAGCACCAGGGTGAGCTGTGGCGTCTCCAGCGTTCCCCGCTCGACGTTCAGCGCCTTGATCTGCTTCTCCAGCTTCCGCACCTTCGCGGCCAGCTCAGCGGCCAAGATCGCGTTCTGGTGCCCAATCTCGATCGCCGCGAACTGCTGACCGGCACCGGCCATCAGCTCCCCTAGGGCCCGGTTCTCCGCCGGCGTGAGCGTCATCACGTGGTCGTCGCCGATCTCCAGCTTCACCCAGCCGCCCGGGATCAGCGTCTTGGTGATCGGCCGCGCCGGCGGCACGTCGGGCGCCGGCACGAACACCCCGCGCTCCACCCGCAGCACCAGCATGTCGTCCACCAAGGTCTTCAGCCGGTCGTCGATGATGGTCATCTTCAGCTTGGTGACCTCGTGCAGCGTCTCGCGGGTGACGATCTGCTCCTGGTCGTGCAGGTCCTGCACGGCCTCGAGGATGATCTGTGTCGAGGATTTCCCCTTCATCTGCTCTCCCCCTTTTTGATCAATCCGTACTCGCGCAGCAGGCGCCACTGCTCCTGCAGCCAGGCCTGGAAGTGCTGGTCAGCCATGCCCTGCCCTCGCCTTCAGGTCGCGCACCAGGGCACGGTAGTGGGCCTTGATCTGCTTGATGGCCTCGATGTCCAGCTTCTGCGGCTCGTGCGGCCCCTCCAGCCACTCGACCTTGTCGGCGCCGATCCGCTGCACCAGGTTGATCCGGTAGTTCACGATGTCGCCGGACTTGTGGTTGTTGCAGGGGGCACACTGCTTGTGGACGTTCAGGGGCTCGAAACGCAGCTCCGGGTGGGCCCCGACGGTGCGGTAGTGCCCAGCGTGGTACTGGCCATCGTGGAAACGGCCGCAGCTGATGCACGGCAGGTCGGCGTCGCGCAGCCGCACCCATTCGTTGAACGCGGCCTGGGCCTCGCGCAGGTGTTCCGCGCGGCTCTTCAACTGTTCCTTGCGCACGCGGATCTCGCGGCGCTCGCGCTGCTGGAAGGACTTCCGATCCTTCTCCCGACTGGCCACCACCAGCGCCAGCCCGCACTTCGGGCTGCACACCGACTGCAGCGAGCGCTCGGGTTCGAACGTCTCCCGGCAGGCCTTGCAGGTCTTCTGGCGGGGCCTCCTTGCTGCTGGGAGCATTAAGCCACCTCCGGCATCAGCTCGGCCATTTCCGCCACCTGCTCAGGTGTGCACGCAGGCCAGTAGCGCGCGGCGATGTGCCGGCAGATGCCCTGGTACAGCTCGCGGAAGGCCGCCTCCTCCATCGAGTCGAAGGAAATGGACTGGGCCACGGCCACGTCCAGCTTGCCGATGCCCGGGAGGTCGATCGTCTGGATGTCGCAGCACAGGCCGGATTCGCGCTGCAGGCGCTTCACCGCGTCGTGGGCCAGCAGGCCGTGGAAGTCCTCGATCTGGTCGACGCACATGCGACCGAGGGCGTGCACCAGGCGGTGGAACTTCAGGTTGCGCGGCAGCTTCAGCTCGGCGCGCACCTTGTCGCCACTCTTGTAGCCCCGCTCCTTCAGCAGGAACTTGTCGATGCCGCTGTCGGCGACCAGGGCCAGGCGGACCTCACCGGTGTCCGGGTCGACCATGCGCTTGAACTCCAGGTACACGGGGCGGCCGGCGCGCTTCGCCTTCTTCGGCTTGGCCTGGGTCTGGGTGGAAAGGGCTTCAGCCATGGCTCACCTCCTCGCTCTGCAGTTGCTCGATGGTTTCCAGCGTCTCGGCGCGGCGCCGGGCCAGGTCCTCACGCTCATGGCGCAGGTGGCGATCGCGGAGGCGCAGCTTCGCCTTCTCCCGGCGCGCCAGCTGCTTGCGCAGCGCGTCCAGCTTGCCCCGGACATCGCTCGGCACCCCGGTGGCGCCGGCCGCTTGCTTCGCCAGGACCTCCCGGGTGGCGGGATCGGCAGTCAGGGCCAGAAGATGATCCGTCGACGGCCCGGCCAGCAGACCGGCGATGGCGCGGCCGGCGGGGGTGATCGGCGCGACGGCGTGCTGCTCGAGCAGTTGCTGCGCCACCGGCGCCGGCAGCCGGCCCAGGCGCTCGGCCGACTCGATCGCCAGCACACGGCGCTCGGCGTCGTGCCCGAGCGACAGCACCCAGGCCACCGGCTGCGCCAGCTGGCGCGCGGAACCGACCAGGCGGTCGTAGGCGGCGATGAACGCCATCCTCGCCCCCACCTCGTCGCCGGCGTTGAAGATCGGCGACGCGGCGGCAGCCGCCTGCTGGATCTCCGGCGTGAGCAGCACCGTCTCGGCCTCGTCGTAGCTCTGCAGGGCGATGGCCCAGGCCTCGTTCGCTGCTGGGCGGCCGTCGGCGCCATGGATGCGGTCGAGAATCGCCGCCAGCGTGAGCCGCCCGGCCAGTTCCCGGCGGCACGCCTGCAGCGCCACGGCAATGGTGTCGATATCGAACTCGGCCAGGTCGCCGGCCATGACCTCGGCGGTCGTGGGTGTCAGCGTCTGGCCAAGCGCCTCGGCCGTGGCGCACAGCGCGCCGGCCAGCTCAGCGATTTGGTCGCAGGAAAGCATTGGTCGATCCTCCGGCACGGATGTTCGCCGCGGCCTGCTGGGCCGCGTTGATGTTGGCTTGGGTGTTCTCGAGCTGCTTGGCGGTGGTCCCGTTCACCTGCCGGCCAGTTGCCCACTGGGTTCGGAATCCCTCGGCATTCGCCAGCAGCAGCCCGAAGTTGTGGCAGTTGCGGATCAGGTAGGCGTCGTTGATCCACACGAAGAACTCGGCCACCGCCGGAGCTTCGTGGCCCAGCCTGGTGCGCAGCAGGCGAACCTGGGCGTTCACCTTCTCGTTGCGGACTGGCGCGGTCTCGTAGCGCTCCAGGTAGGCCTGCGAGTAGGCCGACCAGATCGCCCGGCAGTCAGCCTGGCGCTCCTCCTCTGCCTCGTCCTTCGGCTTCGCCTGACGCTTCCGCCTGGGCGGCTCCGAGTCGACGAGCAAGTCTGCCGAGGGCGGCGGAGCCCCCTCGGAAATAATCTCTGCAGTAGTCTCTGTAGTAGTCTCTGTAAGAATGGTTGCTTGCTGTAAGCACTCCTGATTGCTTGCCGCAAGCACTCCTGCCTGCTTGTCGCAAACGTCCAAGGATGCTTGCTGTAAGCATCCTTGGTTGCTTGCAATAAGCATCCTTGGTTGCTCAGCAGAAGCAGGCTGGATATCAGGGGCCGCATCGCCCTTCCGCCCATTGCAAGAAGCGTGAGTCGGCCGGAGATTTTCGGCAGTGTGCGAGCCACCTTTCGCAATGGGGTGCTTGTGGTCGAAGGCGAGGCTTTCAGGCGTTTTCCCTGGGCCCCGCGTAATCTCTTTTCCGCAGCAGCCGCAGACCATTCCGTGAGCGCGCAAGACCTCTGCGTAATCGACCTTCTCCGCCTCGACACCGGCCCTCACCGCGCGCATGTAGCCCGCATGGGAGAGCTTCTTGAGGGCGGCCTGGTAGGTGCCCAGGACTTCGTCCAGAGAAACAGGCCTCGCTCGTCCGCCAAGGCTGGCAGCCAGAACATCCAGGTTCACCCGGTAATAGAGCTTCGCCGGCAAGCCGACGTACTTCTCCTCCAGCACGCCGATGGACTTCAGCCCCCTGCGCGCGCGCTCCTGCTCCGTGCGGGTTAGGCCGGTTTCGGACTCCCATTCGGCCTGGGACTTGTAGAACCAGCCGTCATCACCACTGGTGCGATTCGACCAGTACACGGCCTGCGAGAGCATCAGTGCCCCCGTGATGCCCGCACCAAGAGAGACGAATGCGCGCTGGAATGCGATCGGGCGATCAAGCATCTCCGCGAGGGTCATGCCTGACCTCCCCTGGTTCTGAAGTCGATGGTCTTCACGCCCTTCCAGCTGTTGCATGGCGCGCACAGCGTCTGCAGATTCTCGATCGACGTGACGCCACCTTCCGACTCGGGAATGACGTGATCGGCGCGAAGGGCAACGTGAGTGCCGCAACGCAGGCACCGGTAGTGATCGCGCTCAAACACCTGAGTGCGTAGCGCAAGGCCGATGACGGCCTTGCTCGGCCTCGGCATCGGTTCATTTGCCCAGTTCAGCCAGCGGCCTCCATGTTTCATGGAGTAGGCATTGGCAATCAGCTCAGCGCACCCACCACAAACGGCGGCGCCATCGACAAGCGATGAATAGGCCCGCATCGACTCCAGGGCTCGACTGGAATCGTCACCGCAGACCGGGCAGGCCGACATGATGATCGTGCTCACGGACATCCCCATTGGCAGCACCTGAGGCAGGTGAAAAACATGGTCATCCCCTTCCCTTCTGGGCGCGCAGATGCTCGAGCTTCCGCTCCAGCGCGGCGATCTCGTCGCCGGCGTCGGCCAGGTACTTCTCGACCAGGTACAGGACGGGGTGGGTGTCGCCGGTCACGGCGATGTACCGCTCCAGATCGTCGAGGGTGAACCGGCGTGAATCGTCGGGGTTCTGCGCGAGCTTTCGCGACAGGTCCGACGGCGAGTAGTCCATGTCGGCGGCGATGGCCTTCTGCGGCCGGCGTTGCTGGTGCACGCGCGCCGCCACGTACTCGCGGCAGGTCTGGTAGCAGTCAACGAGGCCGGCCTCGAAGTTCAGCGTCAGCTGCATTTCTGTTTCCTCTAGCTGCCTTCAATTTCCTGTAGGAATTGAGGGCAAATGAAAACGGCAGCCGTTTCCAGCTGCCGGTATGCCCCGGCTACGCGGCATCACCTTTGCGATGGTGGTCAGGGACGTCGTCATGCGAAGCCAGCAATTGGCCGGCCGAGCACTTCTCCAGCACGCACTGCTGCTGGTAGCTGAACCCGCCTGCGGTCTTGCATTGAGAGATACGGCCGGCGCTGAGCCCCAACGCATCAGCGATGGCCCGGCCCGTTCCGAAGTGGGTGAGGGCTTGTTCGTAGGTCACGAGAGGTCTCCGCGTGTTTTGGCGGAGTTTAGAAAAATAAACCAGCACGCGCAAGGAAACTAAACCGCATGATGTTTAGCATCCTAAACATGGACTTCGCAGATCGCGTCAAAGAACGCATGAAGGCGTTGCGGCTCAGCTCGGTTGAGCTAGCTCAGGTCATCGGCGTTTCAAAGGGCTCTATCACTCACTGGACCAACGGGACAAACCAGGCCAGCGGGAAGCGTTTGATCGCCCTGGCGAATGCCCTTGAGTGCTCGGCAGAATGGCTGGCGACAGGCACAGAGCCGGGGCCGGACCATAAGGGCCGGTCGGCCGATGGGGCCGAGAGCATGCCCGTTCCCGCAAAGTCAGTGGCGGCCGCCATGGTGCTCGACATGCTGAACAAGCATGCAGGGAAAAGCCTAAATAGCGCGGCACAGCAGCGCATCGCCCAGGCGGTAGCAGACAGCTTGGCCGATCAGCACATCGTTGCCGAAAGGCCCAACAACGTGATTCCCGCAGACTTCTCCCGGAATCACCCGCGCAAGGGCGAGCTGCTGATCCCGCAGTTCGACATCCGGGCCTCGCTCGGCGCCGGCCAGGTGCCTACCGACTACGTCGAGACGGTGCGCAACGTCATCGTCAACGAGGCCCACCTGCAAGCCCTGGGCATCAAGTACACAGCGGTCGAGAACATCTCGCTGGTCACCGGCTGGGGCGACAGCATGGAGGGGACGATCAACGACAAGGATCCGGTGATGATCGACCACGGCGTGAAGGAGTTCATCGGCGACGGCCTGTACCTGCTGACCTGGCTGGACCACCTCTACATCAAGCGCGTGGCGGTCATGGATGCCGAGCACTTCAAGCTGAAATCGGACAACGAGAAGTACGACCCCCAGGTAGCCAGGATCGACGACGTGACGATCCATGCCCGGGTGCTGCTGATTTGGAATACCAGAAAGGCCTGAGCCAGGCCGAGGAAAGGCGTTGCTACCCCTACCGCGCCACCGGGGTAGCAACAAGGTTGGAACACAAGCGGGCGGTCGCCTCCGACATGGCACACGGCTAATCCCGTGTCCGCTTGTGCCCAGCCGTCGCGTGCGCACGCGGCGGATGGTCGGGCTGTACTGTGAGGCAACTCGCGTGGCTCTGCGATAAGAGCCCTCGCTGTACGGCACCGATCCGAACCCCAATCGACAAGTCGATTGGCGGAGCGCTCTGCCAGCGACACCATGAGCACTACCTCATGATCAAGCTGACATTGAAGGTTGAGCTGAAGGTAACGCATGCGCAGCTAATCGCCCTCGGGCGCTTGGCTGTAATCGTCGCCTCTATCCTCAACTAGCAACAAATGCCGGGGTCGATGTCTGGCCCCGGCACTTTTTTACTAGACCAGATCCCGCATTGCCTTGCCAAGTAGCCAAGCTCGCATGTGCGGAGCCTGCTCTTCCGCCTTCCTCGATTAGAACGGCGCCACCGGCTCCTCGTGCAGGTGCTGGACGATCAGGTCCGGCGCCGGCTCCATCTCCTCGAACGCCATCTCCGGCCCCTCCTCCGCCATCGCCTCCCATTCCAGGGTGATGGTCCCGTCGTCGTTGCCGGTCATGGTCAGGCCATCGGTCTCCACCAACTCCCCCATCACCTGAGCCCAGGCCAATTCAGTGTCGCTATCCAGGCGCCAGATGGTCGCCCTCCGTTCCAACTGAGCCTTTGGGTTGTTGATCATCGCCGACACCCGTAGCCGCAGGCGGTCCACGCCGTTCATACCGCTGCGATCTTGGTCTGCCGTTCTCTTCTGCTGCTTGGCCATAGAGCCTCTCCTTTTGCTGTACATACATACAGTACTTTCAGACTTTTCCTTCTGCAATCCCCTCCCTCGCTTCGCTCTCTCGGTTTAGATATCTAAATTTCTTCTTGACCTGTTCCGTTTAGTTTTCTAAATTTCGCATCAACGCCATCGCATCACTGGCGCCAGGCCATCAGGCCGCGCTCTTTACAAAACTCAGAATCTTCGCGGCGGAATCCCCGGAATCGGGACGCAGCAATGCGACCGGCTCGCCCAGCGGCATAGCCCTGGGCAGGTCGGACAACGCGAAACAGAAATTTCCGCCCCATGCCGGCTCTGGAACCGGCCAGGTCAACGACCTGCACGACCGATAACGCTCACCTGGTGCGCTGGGTGAGCGGGCGTGAACAAGACATCGCCCAGCCGGATGTGGCGCGTAACGCCGGCCAGAGATACCCGATTTCCTCGATGCCCTTGGAAGCAGGGGCATCACCAAAGCCTTCAACCCCGAAGGCTTTGGTGACCTGGAGGGAAAAATGTCCAGACGACTTGTATTCGGAGCTGGCACCAAGGACATCCGAACCCGTCATGGATGCCCTTACTACGAACGGTGGAAGGGCGTGCTGCGCCGCTGCTACAGCAAGACCGGCGAAATACCGGCTTCCTACGATGGATGCCGAGTCACCGAGGAATGGCTGACCTTCAGCAACTTCAAGCGGTGGATGGAAGATCGTCCCTGGCAAGGAAACCACCTCGACAAGGACATCTTGAGGCCTTGGGAAAAGCTGTACTGCCCAGAAACATCCGTGTTTGTGCCGCAGTACATCAATACCGTCATGAGCGAGAAACCACCTGGCGCAGCGAATCTCCCAGTCGGCGTATCGCGCACCAAGCGCGGTCGCCCCTATGTGGCAATGATCCGCAACCTTGGCACCGAAAAGGTGTGCCTTGGAACCTTTCTCACGGCAGATGACGCTCACAGGGCATGGGCGAGCGCAAAGGCTCAGGTCATCGAATCCGCCGTTGATCTCTACCGAAAAACAGACCGGTTCGACGTTCGCATCTGCGAGGCGATGCTCGCCCGCGCCGCCGAACTCAAGAATCGATAGCGACAGGAGAACACCATGAGCACAAACGATGGCGGCCCGGCCTTCCCGGTACACGATCCCTTCAATCTGGAACCAGCGAACGTGGACGAGGCGAAGGCCTTGGCCTCTGGAATGTCCCTCCGCGACTACTTCGCGGCAAAGGCGATGCAGGCACTCATTCGAAACGCGGGCTACGACATGTCGGCCCGAAAAGACGTGGCGGCGCATGCCTACGGTTTCGCGGATGACATGCTCGCCGTGCGCAGGTTTTAGTCGATTTCAGCCAGCAAGTCCGCAGCAGAGAGCAGTACCTCCTCGGCGGTCTCGATCCGAGTCGAAATTTCCAGTAGTCGTTTTGAAATCTCCTCGGGCAGTCCGGCGGCACGCACTACCAGCCATGCAGCATCACCGTCCATTGCAACCGCCGCCTTGAGCGCCCTGATTTGCATTTCCTGATACTTCGTCATCGCACCACCCGCCCGTCGCTGAAAAGCTGATTTTAGTCTCCCTCTCTTCGCCCGGTCTGGCCGGGCTTCTTTTTCCCGCCCGCATCCGACAGCAGCCCCCTCCGCACCCACCGGCAACCAGCGGAGCGTTCGACTGCTGCCGCATGCCGGCGACACCGAGGACCAGCAGATGCACACCACCTTCCGCGAACGCCGGAACCGCCGTGCGTTCGCCAGCGCCCAGGCCGCCTGGGACAACGCCACCGATCCCGTCTGGGACGAGCCCGATCCAGAGCCGGAAGACGAACCGGAGGAGGACGAAGAGGAATGACCCACTTCGAGTACATCCAGCAGCAGATCGCCGAGTGCGCGACCTCGAAAGTCCCGCTCTGCCAGCTCAGTTTCGTGCGCGGCCTGATCGACATGGCCGAGCGCACCCAGGCCATCACCACTGGCGAAAGCGTGCGGCTCGGCGCCGAACTGCTCGACCAGGGCCACGCCCACACGGACAGGCTTCTCGGGAGGACACGATGACCACGCGCCCAGTCACCAGCATCACTGACGAGCAACTGACGGACCTGGAGAGGAGCGATGAGTTCAGCCTCCGGCACATGGCTGGCGCAGTGCAACTGCTGATCGACAGCTACCGGGCCGCCGCCTCGGAAAATGTCTCTCTCCGCGGCAACTGCGCAGGCATGGGCAGGGAGATCAAGAGCCTGCGCGGCTCCATCGCCGAACTCACGGACAAGAACAAGGCTCTCCGCCACGCCCTGACACGGCTGGCTCGTGATGCCCTTGCCGAAGCGGAGGAAAAGCCATGAGCCGTCGTCGCCTCCTCCTCGAAATCGCCGCCGCGGCAGGGGTACTCGGCATCGTCGCCCCCTTCTACGGCTGGCTCGCCTGGGAGCTGATGCCGAAGTGAACCCGAAGCGCAAGGCCATCCTGCTCGGCGCCATCGGCGCTGCCGCCCTCTACCTCCTCCTGATGCTCGGCCCCGCCATCGGCGGCCACATCACCGCAGAAACGCCGGCCGCCAGCGCCGGGAAGTAAACCTGGAGACACCATGGACGACACCATCCTCATCTACCGCGCGACCTACGGCACCCCCGAACAGGTCGCCCTGCTCTATGCGGCCTTCGCCAAGGCCCAGGGCGGCTTCGAACCGATCGCCAAGAACCGCGAAGTCGAAATCCCTATCAAGGACAAAAACACCGGCGCGCAGCGCGGTTCCTACAAGTTCCGCTATGCCGACCTCGAAGAGATCAACAGCAAGACCAGGAAGCCGCTCAGCGAAAACGGCTTGGGCACGATGCAATCGATCGGGCGCAGCACCACGACCACCGGGACCTCTATTTTCACCCGCCTGACGCACGCCGGCGGCGCCTGCATCGAGGATGAAATCCCGATCCCGGCGCAAGAGAAACGCGACATCAAGGACTACGGCGCGGTCGTGTCCTACCTCCGCCGCTACGCCAAAACCGCGCTGCTGGACATCGCCGCAGACGACGACCTCGACGCCAATGGCGCTGGCGATCGCGACGACGACTCGCCGGCGGCGCAGCCCGAGCAGCCGCCGCAAGGCAACGGCAAACCGCCGTACCCCGACGAGAAGCTGGAGAAGATGCTGCCGCAGTGGCAGCAGCTCATCACCAGCGGCAAGAAGACCGCCGACCAGGTGATCGCCACCGTCAGCAGCGGCAACACCCTCACCCCCCAACAGGTCGAGAAGATCCGCGGCCTGGCCACCGAAGGAGCATCCGCATGATCATCCACAACGTAGTCCAGGGCTCGCCGGAATGGCACGCCCTGCGCGCCCAGCACTTCACCGCCTCCGAGGCTCCGGCCATGATGGGCGCCTCGAAGTACCAGTCGCGCAGCGACCTGCTGAAGCAGAAGAAGACCGGACTGACCGCCGAGGTCAGCCCGCACCAGCAGGCGCTGTTCAACCGCGGCCATGCCGCCGAAGCCGCTGCCCGGCTGATCGTCGAGGAGATGATCGGCGAGGAGCTGTACCCGGTCACCGCGACCGAGGGCAACCTGCTGGCGAGCATGGACGGCATGGACATGGCCGAGATCGTCCTGTTCGAGCACAAGCTGTGGAATGCCGACCTCGTCGCCCAGGTCCGCGCCGGCGAGTTGGAGCCGCACTACTACTGGCAGTTGGAACAGCAGCTGTTGGTCAGCGGCGCCGGACACGTGATCTTCGCCTGCTCCGACGGCACCCGCACCAACTTCGTCCACATGGAATACCGCCCGGTCGCCGGCCGCGCCGAAGCGCTGCAGGCTGGCTGGCGCCAGTTCGCCGCCGACCTCGAGGCCTTCGAAGTCGAGGCCCCCAAGGCTGAAGCCGTCGGCCGCGCGCCGGAGCACCTGCCGGCCCTGCACATCGAAGTCACCGGCATGGTGAAGGCCAGCAATCTGGCGGAGTTCAAGACCACCGCGCTGGGCGCGCTGGCCAAGATCAACACCACCCTGACCACCGACCAGCACTTCTCCGACGCCGACAAGACGGTGAAGTGGTGCAAGGACGTGGAAGAGCGCCTGGACGCGGCGAAACAACATGCGCTCAGCCAGACGGCCAGCATCGAGGAGCTGTTCCGCACCCTCGACCAGATTGCCGAGGAAACCCGCGCCAAGCGCCTGGAGCTGGACAAGCTGGTGAAGGCCAGGAAGGAAGCGATTCGCCTCGAAATCAAGGCCAAGGCCGAGCAGGAGGTCCGCAACTACGTGGCGGCGATCAACCAGCGCCTGGGCAAGGTGCAACTGCCGATCATCCCCGTCGACTTCGCCAACGCCATCAAGGGCAAGAAGACGATCGCCGGCCTGCAGGATGGCGCCAACGGCGAACTCGCCCGGGCGAAGATCGAAGCCGACAATTGGGCCGCGCTGATCGAGAAGAACCTGGCCAGCCTGCGCGAACTCGCAACCGACCACGCCTTCCTGTTCAGCGATGCGCAGCAGTTGGTGCTGAAGGCCAACGATGACCTGGTGCTGCTGATCAACGCGCGCATCACCGAGCACAAGGCGGAAGAGGAGCGCCGCCTCGAGGCCGAACGCGAACGCATCCGCGAAGAGGAGCGCCAGCGCCTGGAGCGCGAGCAGCAGGAAGCTGCCGCTGCGCAGAAACCGGACCCCGTCGTTGAACCGGAACCTGTTCCCGCTGCTCCGGCCCCCACCCGTGTCGCTACATCGTCTCGCTCCGCGCCGGCCACTCGCTGGGTTGCCCGGATCATCAACAAGAGCGCCTTCATCGCAGCGATCGCCGAGGGCCTGGCCACCGAAGACCTGCTGATGATCGACCAGCCGGCCCTGGACAGCCTGGCCAACGACAAGGGCCAGGCGCTGAAGCTTCCGGGCGTGGTCGTCGAGAAGGCGCCCGCGAAAGCGGCCTGACCATCCACCACGGGCCGGCCGCGCCGGCCCAATTCAAGGACACGAGAATGACCAGCATCGACTGGAGCAAGGCGCCCGCGTGGGCGAAATCGCTTTGCTTGAACCCGGCACATGAGCAGGCATGGCTTGGCGACGAAGGCTACAGCTACCTGATAGGCAACGGGCACATGGTGGAGTGGACCAATGAATGCGCCTTCGACCACAGCGCATTCAAGCTGGTAGAGGCTCGCCCGACCCCGTGGGACGGCCAGGGCCTGCCGCCTGTAGGTCTCGAATGCCTGTTCACCGCCGAAGATAACGGCGACGGCTGGTCGGAAGAACTGAAGCCAGGCACCAAGGTGCGGGTGATAGCGCAGTTCGCCACAACCGACAGCGTGCAGGCCGCCGCCTTCACCTTCTTCAGCCCGAGGCTCAATTGCCACCTGGTAGAGCAGGCCATTGCAGGCTGCTTCAAGCCGCTGCCAACGGCCGAGCAGATCGCCGCCGAGGAGCGCAAGAAGACCATCCAGGAAATGCTGGACGTGGACCAGTGCGGCACCTTGAGCCGCACCAAGTTCTGCAACCTGCTGTACGACGCCGGCTACCGCAAGGGTGGCAGTCACGCTCAGTTCGCACAACTTGGCGTCGAGATAGTGGCGTGGATTCGTGAGGTCGCCGGCTACAAGGGCGATGGCCCGCACACCACGCCCTGGCAGGAGATTGTACGCACCCTCAGTCAGGAGGCACGTGCGCTGGTGGCCAAGATCGACGGGAGCGCCAAGGCATGAGCATTGAAGCGCAAAGCCTGAAGCCTGGCAGGCTGCTGTGCGTGACGAAGGGCGAGTACAGCGACCACTGCCTGATGGGGTTCTTTGTGATCCTGGCCGCCTTCGACCACGCTGCGGAGCTGGCCGAGTACCTGGATACCAACCCAAAGCAGAAGGAGGACTACGAGTTTGAAGAAGACCAGTTCATCGCCGCGCTGATCGGTAAGGGCCTGCTGCTGGAGGTCGAGCACGACACGCTCCATCTTGGCGACTACGGCTGCCATGACCGCGTCAGCTTCTACCCTGCCGGAGGGGAAGAGCCATGAGCGAGAGGAAGCCGCATGAACCAATCGGCCTACCCACGTTCTGCGGCATCCAGGTGATACCCAGCCCGATGCTCCCGGACAACACCATGGTGGTCAGCCTGGATGTCTACCGGATGCTCAGGAAGGGCCAGGAAGCCGAAGCGCCGACATCTACCAGCGAACCGGGCAAGCCGAGCTAGTCCGCCCCCTATAGAGCTGGACCTTCCAGCCCTCCCTCCGAAGAGAACTGGCCGCATGAGGTCAGTCAGCTTTCTCGCCTCAATAACCGCCTGCGCCGGCGCCAGCCGCCGGTGCGGCATCCGGGTGCGCGTTCGCCGAGCGCGCAGCCTGATGCCCAACCACCGAGGACACTTCATGAACACCAACATTTTCGACTTCGAGACCACCGGCCTGCCTGAGTGGAAGCTGCCCAGCGAAGACCCGTGCCAGCCGCACATTGTCGAAGTCGCCGCGCTGCTCTGTGACGCCGCCGGCAACATCATCGACCGCTTCGAAGCGATCGTCCGCCCCGACGGCTGGACCATCACCCCGGAAATGACCGCTATCCACGGCATCAGCCACGAGCAGGCCATGGACACCGGGATCAGCGAATTGGAGGCGCTGGACGGTTTCGTGGCCATCCACAGCCGCGCGGGCATCCGTGCCGCGCATAACCTCACCTTCGACGACCGGATCGCCCGCATCGCCCTGATGCGCTACCACGGCGAGGAGCTGGCGAACTCGTTCAAGGAGAGCGGCGAGAAGTTCTGCACCTGCTACCGCTCGCGCGCCAAGGTCGCGCTGCCGGGCAACAAGCTGCCGACGCTGGCCGAGGCCTACAAGTACTTCACCGGCGAAGACCTGGTGGAAGCCCACCGCGCCATGCCGGATGCGCTGGCCTGCGCTCGCGTGTACTTCGCCCTGCAGGGCGTCACCATGCCGGGCGCCAGCGAGCAGCAGGAGCCAGTCGCCAAGGAGGCATAGCCCATGCCCCAGGAGACCTTTCACCTGGAGATGGATGACACGCAGCGCGCAGCCTTCTGGTCAAAGGTCGATATCAGCGAAAGCCGATTGTCCTGCTGGGAATGGCAGGGTGCCAGGAAGCCGAAGGGCTACGGGAATTGCCGGATCGACGGGCAGTACCTGCCCACGCACCGCGTGTCCTTCTGGCTAGCAAACGGCGACTTCCCGGCGCGCTTCCAGGTCTGTCACACCTGTGACAACCCATCCTGCTGCAACCCATCCCATCTGATGCTCGGCACCTCGACGAGCAACTTCATCGACATGCTGATCAAGAATCGCGCGGGCTTCCACAAGAACCGCGCCATCGGTACCCGAAACGCAAACGCCAAGCTCTCCGATGCAGTTGTCGCAGAGATCCGGCGCCTCTATCGCAGCGGCCTCGCCAACCAATATCAGTTGGCAGCGCGCTTCGGCGTTTCTCAGGTAGCCATCGGCCAGATCGTTCGCAATGAAACATGGAGGCACGTGGTATGAGCCGCGGCGTCAATAAAGTCATCTTGGTGGGCAATGCTTGCCAGGACCCCGAAACCCGCTACCTGCCCAACGGCAATGCGGTGACCAACTTCACCCTGGCCACCAACGAAAGCTGGAAGGACAAGCAGACCGGCCAGCAGATGGAGCGGGCCGAGTTCCACCGGATCGCCCTATTCGGACGCCTCGCGGAGATCGCGGCCCAGTATGTCCGCAAGGGCTCCCAGGTGTACATCGAGGGGAAAATCCAAACCCGCAAGTGGCAGGCCCAGGATGGTACTGACCGCTACCTGACCGAGGTCGTGGTGGACATCCACGGGAACATGCAACTGCTCGGCGGCAAGCCCGACCAGGCGCAGCAGCAGCGTGGAGCGCATCGCGAACCGCCGGCGCGGCCCACCACCCACCACCAGCCGCAGCCGGCCGCCGACTACGACAGCTTCGACGACGACATTCCATTCGATGACCCCTATCGCCTGCTCTGGCGCCTCGTGTAAGCGCCAGGCCACCCAGGAGACACCCCATGTGGTTCCGCAACCTGCAAATCTACCGCCTCACCCAAGACCTGCAGATCGACGCCGCGGCGCTGGAGCATGCCCTGGCCACCAAGCCGGCACGGCCGTGCGCCAGCCAGGAACTGACCACCTACGGATTCAGCGCGCCGTTCGGCAAGGGGCCCGACGCGCCCCTGGTTCACGCCAGCCACGGCTTCCTGCTCATCTCCACCCGAAAGCAGGAGCGCCTGCTGCCCGGCAGCGTGGTGCGCGACGAACTGGCCGAGAAGGTCGAGCAAATCGAAACCGACCAGATGCGCAAGGTGTTCAAGAAGGAGCGCGACCAGCTCA
>Ga0180219_1001116_pt1 | contig 18508 bp, 13 predicted proteins | sample eDN3rd30CBELigMG_FD_151338 | JGI IMG/M metagenome (GOLD analysis project Ga0180219, IMG submission 151338) | Enriched Miracle-Growth compost microbial communities from Emeryville, California, USA - eDNA 3rd pass 30_C BE-Lig MG (version 2)... ...
GGCCACCTTCTGCACGCCGACGATCGATCGCATGAGGGTCGTCTTGCCGCAGCCGCCCGGACCCATGAGCCCGGTGATCGCACCGGCGGCGATGTCCACATCGAGACCGTCGAACACGTGCGTGCGGCCGCGCTGCACCTGCAGTCCGCGAACGGTGACGGCATCCTTTTTATTCATCACATGATGAATTGTGCGCCGGGGGATGCCGGACGTCAAGGGTCATCCGTCCAGATAGCGCTGCACTGTCGGGCCGATCCGGGCGACGAGTTCCTCGACGGGCACCGTGGAGATGGCGGGGAGTACCAGGACATAGCGGGCGATGAGCACGCCGGCGATCTGCGAGGCGGCGAGGCTCGCCCGCAGCTCGGCGTCGGGCGTGCCGAGCTCCGCCGCGATGCGGCCGATCAGCTCGCGCGAGAGGAACCCGGCCAGCAGCGGGGTCGTGAGCCGATTGCCGATGGCCGTGCGCAGGAGCGCGACGCCGCGCTTGCGGACGTCGGACCGCTCGAACGTGCTGAGCACGAACCGCACGATCTCTTCACCGAGTCGGGCGCGGTCTCCGGCGAGCAGGCGCGGCAACTCGCGGTCGGGGCGCAGCGGCGCACCGATGGACTCCGCCAGCAGGTCGGCCTTCGTACCGAAGTAGTGGTGCACGAGGGCCGAGTCCACCCCCGCCCGGGCGGCGATGCCGCGCACCGTCGTCGCGTCGTAGCCGTGCGCGGCGAACTCGTCCGCCGCCGCCGCGAGGATCCGCTCGCGGGTGTCGGAGCGTCCGCGCGGGCGTCCGCGACGTCGCGGCTTCGCCGCTGCCGGCTCGGTGACTGCCGGTTCGGTGGCTGCCGGTTCGGTGGCTGCCGGTTCGGTCATGGCGCAAGCCTACGAGGTCACCAGCGGTTGTGGACGTCCTCCGCGAAGCCCTCGACGCCCTCGAAGGCGATGCCGTCGAAGGTCCCCGACCAGACGCCGAAGCACTGGTCGGTGCGCGAGGACAGCACGACGAGGTTGGTTCGCGACCGCTTGTCGTGGAACGGCGTGAAGGTCGCATCGAGCCCGCTGCCGCGGATGCGCCACGGCCGCAGCGGACGAGCGAGGTCGTACTGCCAATCCACCTGCTCGGAGATCTTGTGCAGCGTGCCGCCGATGACGATGCCATTCTCGGTCGAGCCGGTGCCCTCGGTCCACTTTCCCCCGACCTGGATGCCGATGATGCGGCCATCCGGCAGCGTCCCGGACCCGGCACCCCAGTTCCACCGCACGTTGTATGGCCAGCGGCCCCGCCCGTGATCGAGCACGGCCCACGATCCGGCCGGCACATCATGGGTGACACCGTCGGTCGTGATGGTCCCGGATGCCGGCAGTGCGACGTCCTTCACGGTGTACTGGAACAGCCGGTGCGACCACGGCACGACGACGGCGAGCAGGTCGTGCTCCTCCGGCCGCGTCACCGTGATCTCGAACGCGGCACCCGGGATCTCGGCGTGCAGCCGCCAGGCTGTGGCGCCCGCGCGTCCGGGCGCAGCGCCTCCTGCCTCGGCGCCATGATCGACGTCGGGTGCGACCGTGATGCCCAGATCCTTCGCCCGGGCGATCGCGACGCCCTGGCCGAGTGAGCCGGGCAGGTCGACCTCCTTGGCCGGGATGACCGTCGCACCGCGATGCCATTCGCGGCCGGTGGCACGGTCGAAGACCCACACCTCGTGGACGGCGGCATAGTCGATCGATGACACCGTCAGCGCGATGATGTGCGTCGGGGTCATGACGTTCCAGTACTCCCAGCGCTTGTTGCGTCCGAAGCCGTGCCGCCCGCCGATGCCCGAGGTGTCGACGAGAGCGCGACGCGCCCAGCCGATGGCGGCCGTGTTCAGCCGGCCGTTCGGCAGAGTGAGCGAGACGGGCGCGGTGAGTTCGCGTTCGGTCATGGCTTTCCTCCAGCCACGTGACCCTCGGATGCGGCGCGCGGGCGCGCAGTGGCAGGGGTGGAATCGGTCATCGGCATCCTTGCTGACGGGCCTGCGTGACTTCGGGTGTCTCAATCCTACGCCTGGGGCACTGAGTTCCCGCGGACATGGTCTTGGGTTCAGTTGGCGCGCGTGCGGGATATCAGGATCACAGCCCGACACACGCGCCAACTGAGTCACCAGGCGCAGCGGGGCGTGGAAGCTCAATTGGCGCGTGCGACGGGTGTTGCAGCCAGAAGACCAGCACATGCGCCAACTAAACCGACGCAACGCGCCTCGCCGGGGTGCCGGACCGGCTGGAGCTCAGGGCATCCAGCCCCGCCGCAGAAGCGCGGCGCGCACCATCTGAGGCGCGCGGGCGTCACGCCCACGGACATGGGTGCTCGTCACACGCACAGCTTCCCAGTCGACGGTTGAATAGGCCGCGTACTTCTCGATGTCCCGGTTCCACTGCGCACGCCTCGAGCGGTGGTGGTCGCCCTCGACTTCGAGTGCGATGCGGAGCACAGGGTACGCGCCATCGCTGATCCCGAGCCGCGTGCCGGAGCTGTCGCGCACCTCATGGTCGAGTACGGGCTCCGGCAGGCCGGCAGCGACGAGTCCGAGGCGGAAGTCGGTTTCCAGTGGCGACATGCTACCGATCCGAACGAGGGCAAGCGCCTCCCGCAGCCGCTCGGCGCCGCGTCGACGTCCCACCTCCAGCGCAGCGCGCAGCTGCGCGGGCGTCGCCAGCTGCATCTCCGGCCGGCTCCTGCCGCGGTCGTCCCGGGGAATGCACACGATCGCGTCGCCGATGACGACGAGGTCGCGCACACTGTGAGTCCGCCCCATCAGCGCCCAGGTCGACGCGGGGCTCGCCACCGCGATGCCTTCGACACGGCGCACACGGACGAAGTCAGGACGCACTTGCCGCGCATCGATCCCGGGCCGACGCAGAGCGCGATGCGGCGCGAGGACGCCCACCTCAAGGTCGGCGATCGCCGCATCATGGGGATTGAGCACAGGCAGACCGTAGAGCGCACATGCGGCCGCACCGAGATAGAACCCGTGCTCGGGCAGCACGAGTGCGTGCGCCCGCACTCGCGCGCTAGTGGTCGCACGCGCGGCACGATCGAGCACGTAGGGACCAGCATCCTTCGCGGGGTAGCCCACCGCCTCAGTCGTGGCGGCACGGCGACGGACGCCTCGGTACGGACGCTCGAGGTCTCGCGCATCGAGCCGCCCTGCGGTGACACCCAATGCGCGCGCATCGGCCGTGCGAAACACGTCCGACAGCCCCGCGGGCAGGGGGCGGGGGTGCCGAGACATGCTCTCCACACTTGCGCGAAAGGGGAGCTGATAGATGCCGGAACCCCGATCCGTGGAGAGACCCGAGCCTCGACGGCACTGTGCAGGAGGCGATGTTCGCCAGCCGCGAACCATTAGCACTCACCCATCCCGAGTGCTAATCTGGAGCTACTTGAGCCGCTTACGCTCAACTTTGAGACCCTCATGGAGAAGGAGACAACAATGGCCACCTATGACCCGTTCCGTGACCTCGACCGCCTGGCCTCGGGACTGCTCGATGCCCGCCGCGGCCCGCGCCGCATGCCGATGGACCTCTACCGCGACGGCGACCACTACGTCCTGAGCGCCGACCTTCCGGGCATCGACCCGGGCTCGGTCGACATCGACGTCGACGGTCAGCTGCTGACGATCCGCGCCGAGCGCACGCTCACCAGTGGCGACGGCGTCAAGTGGATCACGCGTGAGCGTGAGGCCGCGAGCTTCCTGCGTCAGCTGAACCTCGGCCAGGGCATCGACACCGAGAACATCGCCGCGACCTACAGCAACGGCGTGCTGACGGTGACGATCCCGGTCAGCGAGAAGGCCCGGCCCCGCAAGGTCCAGGTCGTCTCGGACGCCGCGGCGACCACCCCGCGGGCGCACGAGACCATCCAGGCGCACGAGACGGCCGATCAGCCGCAGCCCGTCGAGCAGTAACACCGACGGCTGCCGCCCCACCGGCATCCTCACACGTGCCCAGCCACCGCCCCGCGTCCCTCCGGACCGGGGCGGTGTCGCGTCTCATGGCGCCCGGCGCGCGTCGCGCGGGAACAGCAGCCGCAGCGAGAACCACTCGGTGCCGTCGTCGATCGAGACGGTGCCGCCGTACGCCGTGGCCGCGGTCTCGATGTTGCGCAGGCCGTAGCCGTGGCCCTCGTCGCGCTTGCGCGACACGATGCGCTCCCCCTCACGGTCCACCACCCCGTCGAAGGTGTTCTCGACACGCAGCATCACGAAGTCGTCCTGGGCGAACAGCGCCAGTCGCACGAGGCGCACATCGGGGCTGGCCAGCCGCGCCGCGGCCTCGATGGCATTGTCCATGGCATTGCCGACGATCGCCGTCAGATCGAGAGGCCGCAGGAACTCCAGCAGCGCGCCGTCCGCGACGTACGACACCTGCACGTCGTGCTCGGCCGCGTAGGCGCGCTTGGCGGTCAGCACGGCGTCGAGCACATGGTTGCCGGTGTGCACGACCGCCCCGTACCCGCGGATCGAGTCCTCGAGTTCGTCGACCATGCGGCCGCGTGCCGCGGCATCCTGCTCGGCACGCAGCGCATCGAGATGGTGCTTCATATCGTGGTATTTGCGGTTGACGTCGTCGATCGAGCGTCGGGTCAGCTCGTACTGCTCATGCTGGCTGCGCAGCAGGTGGAGCATCGCGTCGGCATCGCGGCGCACGATCGCCTCGTTGTGCACGCGGTGCTGCACGTACAGGGCGATGAACCCGGCGAGGTCGACGAGCGTGCGGATGTAGAAGATCTCGGTGCCGAACCGGCTGCTGAACGGCGTGTTGGCGGTGATGAAGCTCAGGTTGGAGATGGCGAAGGTTGCGGCGGCGATCGCCAGGGCACCGACGAGCTCCCGCGCACCGACGCGCAGCACCTGTCCATGGCCGAAGGTGACGCGCTCGACCCACCACGCCAGCACGAAGACGACGGCGTAGACGGCGATCCACAGCACGGTCTGCAGAACCGGTTCGAGATCGGCCGCGTAGAAGCGGTCGAGTTGCCAGTAGACGGATGCCGTCAGCTCAGCCAGCACGAACGCGCGCGCAGTCACATACCCGGCGCCGACGGGATTGACCTCGAGGGATGCCAGGATCAGACCGAACATGACGGCCGCAGCAACGAGCATGCCGGGGATCCACAGCGACAGCGGGAGCGTGCCGGCCCACCACTGCGTGGCCACGAGCACAACCAGCCCCGCCGCAGCGAGGAGGATCGTGCCGATCGCGCCGAACCGGCGCCGTGCGATCAGGATGTAGACGAGGCAGGCGCCCCACTCGGCGATCGCCGTGAGATGCCGCGGGATGTCGGCGATGACATCGGCGACGCCGGGGAGGTCGCTCACACCGAGATCCCCGTCATACCGAGATCCCTCTGGCGCCGATGTGCGCAGCGAGCGCCGAGAGGAACTCCTTCTTGCGTGGCCGACTGATCGGCAGTTTGGTGCCGCCGCGGACCCGGCAGTCGTTGCCCTCCGTGCCGGTGACGTGCCGCAGGTTCACCAGCAGGCCGCTGTTGCACCGCATGAACCCGTCGCCGGCGAGCTCGGCCTCCATCGCCTTGATCGTGGAGACGACGCCGTAGTCGGCATCGAGGGTGTGCACTTCGATCCGATGCTTGACGCTCTCGATGTACAGGATGTCCGAGACCGCGACCCGGTGATGGGCGCCGTCGACGGCGGTGAACAGCAGCTCGCGGCGCGTGCGCTGCTGCAGCCGCACCAGCACGCGGCGCATCTCCTGCTCGAACGAGGCGAAGGTGACGGGCTTGAGCAGGTAGCTCAGCGCGTCGACTTCGTACCCGCTCACGGCGTAGTGCGGCGAGCTCGTGACGAACACGATGATCACCTCGGAGTCGACCTGGCGGATGCGGCGCGCCGCCGTCATCCCGTCGACCGAGGGCATCTGGATGTCGAGGAACAGGACGTCCCAGTCCGGCCGATAGTCGGCGATGATGTCGGCACCGTCGCGGAAGGCTCCGACATGGAACCGATCGCCGTGCTCGCGCTGGAAGCGGTCCAGGTGCGAGAGCAGACGGTCGATGCTGTGCGGATCGTCCTCGATCACACCGACACGGATCAAAGGAGCACCTCCGTCAGCTGAATCCGACCACACGCCGTGCAACATGGTAAGCGAGAGACGTCACCCGCCGGCCCGTCTCGCCCGGGAGATTGGCGCTGGCACCCATCAGCGATCGGCGCATGCGCGTGTACAGCGAGGGGTGCTCCACGCGCACGGTGCGCCAGAACTCATCCCGCGCGGCCATGTGCTCCGGTGTCCCGCCGCGCGCGAGTGTCGCGGAGGTGACCGCGCAGACCGCCTCGAGGTAGTGCAGCAGTGTCGCGTACAGCGCGGGCGGCACCGTGCCGGAGCGGACGGCATCCTCCCCCGGCAGAGCATGCAGGGCGAGCCGGTTCACCCGCAGCTGCTGATCGGCGCGACGCACCATGACCGATGCGTTGATCGACTGGTCCACGCGCCCGATGAAATAGCGGTAGAGCTCGACCGGCAGGTACACCATGCGGCGGACGTGTCCGAGCGGGAACAGCACGAACAGGTTGTCGACGTAGAAGGTGTGCTCGGGCAGGCGCAGACCGCACGCGCGCAGCAGCTCGGTGCGGTAGATGATCGCGTGCATCATCAGCACCTGACGACGGCTGAACCGCTCCACCTCGTTCCAGCCGAACACGCGCCCGGCGGGGAACACCGAGCCGAAGCTCATCGCCTTCGTGGACTTGCCGAGCCGCTCGTGCACATAGTCGGTGAATAGGGCATCGACGCCTCCCGCCGACTCGAGGTCGGTCAGGCGGGCGAGCGTGGCCGCGAGTGCCTCGGCATCCAGCCAGTCATCCGCGTCGAGCACCTTCAGATAGGCACCTCGCGCCGCGTCGAGGCCGGCGTTGATCGCTCCGCCGTGCCCCGCGTTGGCCTGGTGGATCACGCGGTAACGGCCTGGCCACCGGCGCGCGTACTCGTCCGCGATCTCCGCTGTGCGGTCCTGCGACCCGTCGTTCACGACCAGCACCTCGACGCCGTCTGCCGTGCGCAGCGGGTCGAGCGCACGGGCGAGGTAGTCCTGCGCGTTGTACGCGGGGACCACGACGGTCAGCAGCACCGGGCTCTCGACGGAGGTGGACGTCACTTCGCGCCTGCTTCGGCGGCGACGGGCTCGGGTACCTGACGGAAGATGAGCTTGAAGATCGGGTAGAACACCCAGAAGGAGATCGCCGAGTTGATGATCATCGTGATCACGTCGGCCGTGACCTGGCCTGTCGCTCCCCATCCCCACACATTCATGAAGAGATCGTAGATAGGCGCCTTGTAGAAGCCCTGTGCCGCTGCGGCGATGAACGTGATCACCACGTACGCGGCCGCATACCAGGCGGCTGCCACCCACACCGAGGTGTTCGACTTGAAGGTGATGTTGCGCTGCAGGAAGAAGTTGATCACCTGCGCGACCAGCAGGGTCAGCTGCACCGCGAGGAAGTATGACAGCCCGCCGCCGCCATCGGGCAGAGGGCCCGCGGCGTAATCGAACATGTAGTACTGGCTGCCGTCGATGTTCGACCCGACCGGCAGCACTTGGAAGCTCACGTCGGTCAGGTCGGTGAAGTTGTCGAAGAACCAGCGCGAGATCGGCATCATCGCCAGCTGCAGCACGGTGACACCGTTGGAGAGCAGGAAGAACATGCCGAACCTGGACAGCTCGGGGTGAGAGATCTGGAACCCCGCCCACCACTTCTTGATCGCGGTAAACATCACTTGCTCCTGTCCGATGCGGCGGCGTCGAATGCCGCGCGGGTGGTCTTCTCGTCACGCCGCCCGGCGAAGTACGCGGCGACGACACGGCCGAGGCCGCGCAGGGTCTGTCCGTTCACCAGTGTGAGGACAGCCTCGGTGACACGGCTCGTCGCCATGCCTCCGCTCATCTTCGAGATGACCCGGAAGGGGCCGTTGAAGATGAACAGGATGTTCAGATCCGGAGTGCCCGACTCCTCCGCCGTGCGACGCTTCCGATCGAGGATGCCGAAGGCGAACCGCGCCAGCGGGCTGCGGGCCACGGCGAGACGGTCGATGGAGTCGTTGATGCCGAGCGGCCCTGTGCCCCACTCGGCCTGCGGGAGCTCGCGCCCGATCAGCTGGGAGAACGCGGCGTCTGTGACCTCGCCCACCTGTGCGCGTTCGTACGCGGCGAGCGCGGGCGAGAGTGCGCGGGAGGGCACGGTTCCGGCGCGCTCGACATCAGCCGAGAGCGCCGTGTCGTCACTGTGACGACCGACGGTGACGCGGAAGCGTCCGGCCTCGACCTGCCATGAGTCGGTCGCGACGTCGAAGTGGCGGAAGGTGCGCTCGCCGAACGGCAGGTGCAGGCGACGCGACTCTCCCGCCGCCAGGTGCACCTTCGCGAACCCCTTCAGCTCGGTGGCCGGGCGCGGCACGGCGCTCTCGCCGATGCGCCCGACATACAGCTGCACGACGTCGCTGCCGGCACGGTCGCCCGTGTTCGTGATGGTTACGCTCGCCCCGTCGTCGCCGACCTCGAGCGCCGACAGCGCGAACGTGGTGTAGCTGAGGCCGAACCCGAACGGGAACGCCACCGGAACCTCGGCGGTGCGGTAGTACCGGTAGCCGACGAACGGGCCCTCGCGGTACTCGGCGGTGCGCTGCGTGCTGGGGAAGGACGACGCGGTCGGTGTCTCGGCCAGCGCCCTCGGCGCGGTCTCGGCCAGCCGCCCGCCGGGGTCGACCACACCGGTCAGTACGTCGACGACGGCTTCGGCGCCGGCCTGGCCGCCGAGGTAGGCGTGCAGCAGCGCGGTGGCGTCGGGCAGCCAGGTCCCCGGCTCGACGACACCGCCTGCGCTGAGGACGACGACCGTGTTCGGGTTCACCTCGCGCACGGCGCGCAGCAACGCGACCTGCGCCGCGGGCAGCTCGAGCGAGGAGCGGTCCAGGCCCTCCGACTCGGCGATCTCGGGCAGTCCCAGCGAGAGCACGACGACGTCGGCGCGCGCAGCGAGTGCCACGGCCTCCGCGACGAGCCCGGCGTCGTCGGCTCCGTCACGACGGAAGCCGTCCGCGATGCCGACGACGTCCAGACTCGAGGCGGTGGCCGCGTCGGCGAGCGTGCTGACGCGGGTGGGGTTCACCAGCGACGAACCGGCGCCCTGGTAGCGCGGACGCCGGACGAAGTCGCCGATGAGTGCGACGCGTGCGTCGGATGCCAGGGGCAGGAGGTCGCCCTCGTTGCGCAACAGGACGGTCGACTCCGCCGCGGCCCGGCGGGCCAGGGCGTGGTGGGCATCGATATCGATGTCGGCAGCGGCCGTGCGCACGCGTTGCACGAGCGTCAGCACCTCGGCGACGCGCGCGTCGAGGTCGGCCTCGTCGAGGATGCCGGTTTCCACGGCAGCTACGATGGCCCGTGCCGAATCGAAGCCCGGCGACGGCATCTCGATGGTGCCGCCCGCGGCGACCGCAGCGGCGGCGTCGTTCCCGCCGCCCCAGTCGCTGATGACGGCCCCGTCGAAGCCCCACTCGTCACGCAGGATCTCCTGCAGCAGGTGCGCGTTCTCGTGCGCGTAGGTTCCGTTGACAAGGTTGTACGAGGACATGAGCGCCCACGGCTTCGCCTCGCGCACGACGATCTCGAAGGCGGTCAGGTAGATCTCCCGCAGCGTGCGCTCGTCGAGGACCGAGTCGCTGACCATGCGGCGCAGCTCCTGGCTGTTGACGGCGAAGTGCTTCGGTGTGGCGGCAACGCCTTCGCTCTGGATGCCGCGGACGTAAGCCGCCGCGAGGCGCCCGGCCAGTTCCGGGTCCTCGGAGAAGTACTCGAAATTGCGCCCGCCGAGGGGGCTGCGTTTGATGTTCAGGCCAGGGCCGAGCAGCACGCCGACGCCCTGTGCCGCCGCCTCGTTTCCGAGTGCGGTGCCGATCTCCTCGGCCAGGCTCTCGTCCCAGCTGCACGCGACGGTGGCCGCGGTCGGGAAGCAGGTGGCCGGCTCGGAGCCGTTGAGACCCAGATGGTCGGCCGACCCGACCTGCTTGCGCACGCCGTGCGGTCCGTCGGACATCCAGACGGCGGGGATGTCGAGCCGCTCGATGCCGCGGGTCTGCCAGGTGTTCGCCCCGCTGAGCAGGGCGGCCTTCTCCAGCAGCGTCAGTTCGCCGACGAGGGTTGCGGTGTCTTTCACGATCGATCTTTCTCGGCATCGGAGCGGCACGTGGAGTGCCTGATGCCGGTGGTGTGGAGGATGTGGTCGCCGGGCCGGCGAGCAGACGTCCGGCCCGGCGACCACGGCTCATGCGGCCGTGACGGTCCCGGTGCGGTGCCTGCGCACGCGCAGGACGACCATCACGATGGCGGCGGCGATCAGCAGACCCACCACGGAGGTGATGACGATCTGCCAGACGACCCACGCCGGCGGCGTGTACTCGACCGTCGCACCGGGGGCGAGGCTGTTCATCGCGTTCGAGTTCGCCACGGTGAACAGGATGTTGTGCGTGGCCTCACGGATGTCGGTCACCGCCTTCGCAGAGGACGAGTCGTTGAACGACTTGGACGGCTGGAACGTGAGCATCAGGTCGGAGCCCGCGTTGATGCCCTGGTTCGGGTTCATGTACGGGTACAGGTTGAAGTCCGTGATCCCGAACCCCTCGAAGCCCCACTCGCCGCGCAGCACGGTGTCCATGAGGGCGACGGAGCCGCCGGCCCACGTCGCACCGATCCGGTTGAACGAGCTCATGATGCCCGCCGCCCCGATCGTCGTCTCCGAGATCGTGCCCTCGTCGTCGGAGAGGTACTTCACCGTCATCTCGATGTTCTTCACGCCGATCTCGAACGGCTTGAGGTAGACCTCACGGATCGCCTGCTCGGTCGCCCAGGTCGCGATGCCGTTGTTGACGCGGTTCGTCTCCTGCTCGTTCATCGCGAAGTGCTTGATCATCGTGTAGACGCCCTTGGTGCCGACGCCGTTCGCGACGGCGGTGAGCATCTGACCGGACAGCACCGGGTCCTCCGAGTAGTACTCGAAGTTGCGTCCACCGAAGGGCGAGCGGTGCAGGTTGACCGCGGGCGCGTACCAGCCGTTGATGTTCTTGAAGATCGCCTCGTTGCCGAGCATCACTCCCATCGCCGTCCCCAGCTCGACGTCCCACGTCTGTGCGATGAGCACCTCGGACGGGTAGGCGGTGCCGTTGATGGCCGAGTTGATGAAGGACGAGAAGCCCGCGGGGCCGTCCGGCTCGAGCGTCTGCGGCTTGCCGATCGATCCGATCGCTGCGGTCTGGTAGGCGCCGTTGAGCAGCATGGACGTCATGTCGCCGATGCTCAGCGAGTCGAGCAGCTCGTCCCACTGCGCGTCGTCCTTCGCGAGACCGCGCATGTCGATGAGCGACAGGTCCGTGCTCGCCCCCGTCGTCGGCGTCTCGCCGTCGAACGCGGCGGCGGCGGCCTCGTGATCCCAGGCCTCGAACCCGGCGGCGACGGTCTCGTCGGCGACGAGCATGTCCTCCGTCGGTGCCGTCGGGAAGGTGCCTGCGAAGTCCGCGCGGGAGAAGACCTGGATCTTGCCCGGCTCCCCCTCGGTCGTGAACTGCGCCGACACATCGTCGAACTGGTTCGTGACCTCGGTCTCATCGGAGGCGCGGTGGTCGTCACCGGAGTAGACGACGTCGGCATCCACGGTGTAGGTGAACGGCTCGGTGCCCGCGGCGACGGTGTGCGAGTCGCTGCGGACGCTCAGCTCGTAGTCGCCGGCCTCGAGCACGTAGGCGGCGTTGTCCAGATAGTCGTACGAGGCCATGTCCTCGACGGCGACCTCGATCGTGACCTGCTCGCTGGCGCCGGGCTCGATGACGTCGGTCTTGGCGAAGCCGCCCAGGACGACCTCCGCCTTCTCGATGCCGCCCGGGGTGTACGGAGCCGAGTAGTACAGCTGCACGACGTCGCGGCCTGCGACATCGCCCGTGTTGGTGACGTCCACGGTGACCGCGATAGTCCCGTCGACGGCACCGGTCTCGGTCGAGGCGATGCGCCACGCGAAGTCGGTGTAGCTCAGGCCGTATCCGAACGGGTAGACGACGGCCTCGTCGTAGTCGATGAAGCCCTCGGCGTCCGCCGTCTCGTAGTAGCGGTACCCGAAGTAGATGCCCTCGGCGTAGTTGACGAACGTCGCGTCGTCGGTGACCTCGGCGTTCGAGGTCGCGCTCTCGGCCACGGATACCGGGTAGGACGGAGCGAGGTTCGTGTACTGGAAGTCGCCGAAGTTGGCGAAGGTCGGGTCCTTCGTGAAGTCGGCGGCCCACAGGTCCACCGTGCGCCCCGACGGGTTGACGTCGCCGGTGAGGATGCGGCCCAGCGCATTGAACGCGGTCGCACCGGGCGAACCGGCCAGGAGGATCGCGTCGATCCCGGCGTCGTCCTGCAGGTCGCCCAGCTCGAGCGTCGTCGAGGCGTTGATGACGACCACGACCGTGTCGAAGCTGTCCTTCGCGAGCGCGATCAGGTCGCGCTCGTCCTTGTTGAGCTCGAGCTGGTGCTGGCCGGGCTCGGCGTTCTCGTCCCAGCCGGTCATGTCCTGCGTGAGGTCGCCGCCCTCGCCGCCGGGGCGCCCGATGAAGATCACGGCGGCGTCGCCGAAGTCGGAGAAGGTGGAGGCCTGGGCCTCGTACCCCGCGACCGGCATCTCGCCGATGTAGTAGGTCGAGACGTCGGGCTTGTCCATCTCGATGTACCCGCGCGGGTTCTCGGCGGCGAAGGTCTCGATGGCCGAGTACACGGTGTCGTTCACCCCGAAGCCGGCGTTCTCCAGTCCCATGCGGGCCGTGACGGCGGAGTTGGTGTCGACCGAACCGGATCCGGAGCCGCCGTAGACGGGGTCGGCCGCGGAGCGGCCGAGCATCGTCACCTGGGAGCCGGCGGCCAGCGGGAGGGCTGCACCGTCGTTCTTGGCGAGGACGATGCCGCCCGCGCCGATCTCCTCGACCAGCGCCAGCGAGGCGGCATCGACGTCCTCGATGCTGTCGTAGTCGGCCTGGTAGTACTCGGTGTCCCAGCCCGCCGACGCCTCGGAGTTCGTGAACGTGTACGTGCCGGACCCGAACTGCGAGGCGATCCACCCCGTGGCGACGTTCATCGCCACGTTGGCGACGACGGTGATGATCGTCACCAGGGCGATCACCGGGATCCAGATCGCCAGGTACTTCTTGTTGGACATTCCAGCCTTGACGGCCGCTCCGCCCGTGGCGGGTCGTGCGTTCACGTCACTTCTCCTTCGGTACAGTGAAGAGGGATGTAGTAGGGCGAGCGTCGGAGGACTACTCGGCGACCTCGGAGATGGTGCCGTCCTGATCGATCTGCCAGACGTGACCGGTCTCGGCGGACTCGGCCTCGATCACGTACTTGCCGCCGTCGATCGTGACGGTGCCGGTGACGCGCTTGGCCGCCTCGGACTTGACGAACGGCATCACGAGCAGGCCGTACTTCTGGGTGGGCTGGGTGACGTCGCCCGCGAGCATGACCTGGGTCCAGCTCGAGTCCTCCGCCAGCGCGTCCTCGACGGCCTGGCGTGCAGCCTGCAGGTCTTCGGCCACGTCGACCTCGGTCGACTGCGTCTGCGAGGCGTCGGGTGCGCTGTCGCTCGAGCATGCGGACAGCCCGAAGGCACCGGTCAGTGCGATCAGGGTCGCGAGGGCGGCTGCGCGGATCTTGGTGTTGTTCATTCTTCTGCTCCTATGTTGTGGCGGGCCAGAGGGTGCCCGGATGGCATGAGGGTCGCGGCCGGCGGAAACCGCCGGCCGCGACGGTGGCGCTGCTCGGTCAGTCCGAGATGACGCCGGCGTAGTTCAGACCGAAACCGTAGTCGTAGGCATTGCCGGCCGCATCGGTGTACGGGGTCATGTCCTTGGCGACGTCTTCGAACTGTGCCTCCACCGTGTCCATGTTCGCCGGGAACTGGATCGGCAGGCGGCCCTGCGGCTCGTACTGCCCGAGTGCGACCTGGAGAAGCGCCTCGTCGGAGGTGCCGAAGCTCACCAGGATGGCGTCGGAGTCCGCCTCGAACTCCGCCGGGATCGTCGCGTTGGTGGCCTTCAGCGCCGTGACGACCGGGATGTCCTTGCCGCTGGCTTCGACTGCCTCCACCGCACGCTCGAAGGCGTCGAGGTCGGCGGCGTTGGTGATGTAGGCGGTGTTGCCGAAGTAGGACCGGTTCTCCTTGGTGCCGTCCTCGAAGATGTCACCGGAGATGGAGGTCTTGCGGACGTTGTCGCCGTCGGCGACGTAGGTGCCGTACTGCAGCGTGATCGGGGTCCACTCACCGGTCTGGGTGTTCAGACCGGCGTTGCTGAAGGTGCCGCCCGAGTTCGGGCTGCCCATCCCGACCAGCACCAGGTCGACGTCGCTGAGGTCGGGCGCCGTGTAGCTGACCACCTTGCCGTCCTCATCCAGCTCGACCTCGTCGGTGACGACGGTGCCGAAGTACTGCGCGGCCACGTCCAGGTCGATGGTCGGTCCCTGAGTGTACTCGGCCGGACCGAACGCACCGGCGATGCCGATGTCGTAGGACTGCGGGATGTACACGGTCTTGGTCGACCAGTCGGTGCCCTCGGCGATGGTGCCATCGTTCTTGAGCATCACGATCGAGGCGAGCTGCGCCTGGTGCCCGGCCTCGACCTTGTCCTCGGACGCGAGGATCTCGGCCGACTCCTCGGGGTCGAGGAACGAGGACTCGTACAGCCCGACCTGGAAGAACATGTTCAGGATGCGGGCGCCGGACAGCTGGAAGCGCTCTTCGACGTCCATGTCCAGCTCGCCGGCCTCGTACTTCTGCTGCCAGAGCTCGGCGCCCTCGAGCAGGAAGGTCGCATCGTTGACGCCGCCGAACATGTCGGTGCCGTTGGCGAGCACCTCGACGTAGCGCTCGGCGGGGGTGAGGTCTTCGGCACCCCATGCGGTGGCGATGAACGCGCCTTCGTCGCTCGCTCCGGTCATCACACCCCAGTCGGTGACGACGACGCCCTCGTACGAGTTGTCCTCGCGCAGGATCGCCATCCGGCCGCTGTCGTAGGCGCTGCCGGCGCGGTCGTCGAACAGCGCGTCACCGTCCCCGTCGAGAGCGATCGAGTAGGCGCTCATCACTGCGGCCGAGTCCAGCGCCGCCTGGAACACCGACACGTGCTCGTCGAGGTTGTCACCCGGGTACACGCCGTACTTGCCCGAGTTGGTGTGCGACTCGCGCCCGCCCTCGCCCGGACCGTCGCCGGCCCAGTGCTTGATCATGGCGTTGACAGACTCGGTGCCCCACTCCTCGGCGCCCTCGGAGCCCTGGAATCCGTCCACGTACGCCGCGGCGAGCTCCGCCGCCTGTGCGGAGTCCTCACCGAAGGTGCCGCCGACGCGGCTCCAGCGGGGCTCGGTGGCCAGGTCGATCTGCGGGCTCAGTGCGGTGGTGATGCCGAGCGCACGGTACTCCGCGGACGCCATCTCGCCGAACTGCAGCGTGTATGCGGAGTCGAAGGTCGCCGCCAGGCCCAGGTTCGAGGGCCAGCGCGAGATGTCGGCGCCGTCTGCGTTGTACCCGCCGCTGCCCGCGGTCGACCGCGGATCGGAGGCGAAGTTGACGGGGACGTAGGGGGTGTCCTCGCTGGCGAGGGTCTCGACGTACGCCTGCATCTCGTTGACCCACGGCACGGTCTCTTCCGCGTTGCTGCCGGCGGCGTTGAGCACGGCGCGCAGGTTGGAGTCGTCCAGGTAGGTCTTCTGCGCGTCGGTCAGTCCGTCCGCGGGGGAACGCTCGTGCGAGCTGAACAGCATCAGACCCGCGATCTGCTCGATCGACATGTCCGCGGCCAGGTCTGCCGCGCGCTCCGCCGAGTCGACGCGCCAGTCCTCCCACGTGTCGAGTTCGCCGTTCGCGTTCATGTCCTTGAACGCGAACGTTGCGCCGTCGTCTTCGATCTCCAGCAGCTCGATCGGCCCGTCAGCGGAGTACGACAGCGTCGCACCTCCCTGGGGGTTCTCGACGACCACGAAGTCCGTGGTTCCATCCGAGACCTCGCGGGTCGTGTACGTGGATGCCTCGGCTTCGCCGAACGTGCATCCAGTCAAAGTGACCGCAAGACCGAACCCGGTCGCCACGGCAATCCACTTCTTTGGCAGGGCCTTCATTGGCCTATCCCTTTCGTCATCGACGTACATCCGTGTGCACGACGCGCTCGGATGCTGGCCCCGCCTCTGGGGCCACACCCCGCCACGGGGACATGCTGTGTGACAGGAGGTGCAATCTCACGCTCACACGAGGGTCGCGCGCCCGCCGAGCCGATCACACGTTCGGTCGGTTCCGACGCATAATCTGTCGCCGGTGCCCGTCTGCGGCGTCGGACTCAGGCCAGCCGAGTGCTCCACATCGACAGTGCCGAGGCGATCGCCATGTGCATGTCGAGGTATTGATAGGTGCCCAGACGACCACCGAAGTGCACGCCCGACTCAGCCGCGGCGAGCTCGCGGTACCGCAGCAATCGCGCTCGGTCGTCCGGCGTGTGCACCGGGTAGTAGGGCTCGTCATCCGGCCCGGCGAACCGCGAATACTCGCGCATGATCACCGTCCGGTCCTTCGGATAGCGGTCGACGCGCTCGGGGTGGAAATGGCGGAACTCGTGGATGCGGGTGAAGGGCACGCCGGCATCCGAGTAGTTCATCACCGACGTTCCCTGGAAGTCGCCCACCGGCAGGATCTCCTGCTCGAAGTCGAGCGTGCGCCACCCGAGCGTGCCCTCGGAGTAGTCGAAGTAGCGGTCGATCGGCCCCGTGTAGACGACAGGCAGCCGACCTACCGTGTCGCGCCGATTCCAGGGCTGCGCGTCGTCGAAGAAGTCGGTCTTCAGCCGGACATCGATGTTCGGGTGGTCGGCCATCCGCTCCAGCCACGCCGTGTACCCGTCGACGGGCAGCCCCTCCCACCGGTCGTTGAAGTACCGGTTGTCGTATGTGTAGCGCACCGGCAGCCGGCTGATCACCGCGGCCGGCAGCTGTGTCGGGTCGGTCTGCCACTGCTTGGCCGTGTAGTCGCGGATGAAGGCCTCGTAGAGCGACCTCCCGATCAGTCCGATCGCGCGCTCCTCGAGATTCGCCGCCATGGCCGCGTCGAACTCGGCAGCCTGCTCCGCGATCAGCGTGCGGGCCTGCTCGGGCGAGAGCGCCGAAGCGAAGAACTGGTTGATGGTGCCCAGGTTGATCGGCAGCGGATAGACCACTCCGGCGTGCGTGGCGTAGACGCGATGGACGTAATCGGTGAACGACGTGAATCGTTTCGCGTACTCCCAGACGGCCGCGTTCGACGTGTGGAACAGGTGCGCGCCGTACCGGTGCACCTCGATGCCGGTCTGCGGCTCGTGCTCGCTGTAGGCGTTGCCGCCGATGTGACTGCGGCGGTCGATCACCGTGACGGTGCGCCCGGCGGCGGCTGCCCGTTCGGCGACCGTGAGGCCGAAGAACCCAGCACCGACGACGAGCAGGTCCATGGCGGTCTCTTCCTCGTCGGCATCCAGCAGAAGTCAGACCAATTATCCCTGGAGCCTCGCCCGCCTCAGCACTCGATCACGTTGACGGCGAGTCCGCCCTCACTGGTCTCCTTGTACTTCGTGGACATGTCGATGCCGGTCTGGCGCATCGTCTCGACCACCGCGTCGAGCGAGACGTAGTGGCTGCCGTCGCCGCGCAGCGCCAGTCGCGCGGCCGTGACCGCGGTGGATGCCGCGATCGCATTGCGCTCGATGCAGGGGATCTGCACGAGTCCGCCCACCGGGTCGCAGGTCAGGCCGAGATGGTGCTCCATCGCGATCTCGGCGGCGTTCTCGATCTGCCGGTTCGTGCCGCCCATCACCGCGGTCAGCCCTCCGGCCGCCATCGCGCAGGCCGAGCCGACCTCTGCCTGGCATCCGCCCTCCGCGCCGGAGATCGATGCGTTGGCTTTGAACAGCGAGCCGAGCGCGGTCGCCGTGAGCAGGAAGCGACGGATGCCGCGACGGCGGTTCGCCTCGGCGATGATGTCGGGGGTGTCCGGAGCGTCGAGAGAAGACACAGGGTGACCGGAAGGCGCGAGGCGTTTCGTCTCGCTGCGCTCGCTCAACGACCGGGAGGGCGGGCCGAGGCGTTTCGTCTCGCTGCGCTCGCTCAACGACCGGGAGGGCGGGACGGACGCAGGAGCGTGCAGGCCGAGCAGGGCCGAGCCGACCAGCTCGCCGTAGGGCGTCACCGCATTGTCGGCGCCGAGCCCCGCGTCGGCGAGGAAGCGCCACCAGTACATGGCGACCGCGGGAACGATGCCGGCTGCCCCGTTGGTCGGCGCAGTCACGACCCGACCGCCGGACGCGTTCTCCTCGTTGACGGCGAGCGCGAACGCGCCCAGCCACTCCCCCGGCAGCTCGCGCCGACCCTCAGCCTCGGCCCGCTCGAGCTGCTCGCGGATGGCGCCGGCCCGACGCTTGACCTTGAGGA
>Ga0180219_1001118_pt1 | contig 18500 bp, 27 predicted proteins | sample eDN3rd30CBELigMG_FD_151338 | JGI IMG/M metagenome (GOLD analysis project Ga0180219, IMG submission 151338) | Enriched Miracle-Growth compost microbial communities from Emeryville, California, USA - eDNA 3rd pass 30_C BE-Lig MG (version 2)... ...
GCACCGTGAACGTGATGGCCAGCCCCGGCCACAGCACCGACAGCGGATGCACCGTGAGGAACTGCTGCAGCTCGGCCAGCAGCAGCCCCCAGCTGGGTTCGGTGACCGAGGCTCCCACCCCGAGATACGAGAGGCCCGCCTCGGCGAGCACGGCGACCGCCATGCCCCACGACAGCTGCACGATGAACACCGGTGCGATGTTGGGCAGCAGGTGGCGGTACAGGTTCTGGGCCGGGGTCAGGCCCGAGGCCCGCGCGGCCAGCACGAAGTCGCTGTGCAGCACGCGGCGCAGCTCGGGGCGGGCGACGCGGGCGATGTTGACGCTGAAGCCGATGCCCACCGCCCAGATCACGACCCACAGCGACCGGCCGAAGATCGCAGAGATCATGAGGGCGATCAGCAGCACCGGGAACGCGATGAGGATGTCGACGAACACCGCGATCGACTCGCGCACCCAGCGTGCGGTCAGGGCCCCGAGAGAGGCGAGGACGATGCCGAAGACACCCGCGATCACCGCCGAGCCGATCGCGACGAACACCGTCGTGCGGGCACCGCTCATGATCAGGCTCAGGATGTCGCGGCCCGAACCGTCGGTGCCGAGCAGGTGCGGCCAGCCCGGCCCCTGCCAGCGCGACGCGATGTCGACGTGCTGCGGATCGAACGGGGTCCACACGAGCGAGACGGCCGCCGTCGCCGCGATGACGATCACGACGATGATGCCGAAGCGACCGGTTGACAGGCGCCACAGGCGGCGCAGCCACGCCCCCCGGCTCATGCGGCCTCCCGCTGCCGGGGGTCGATGACCCGGTGGAAGAGGTCGACCACGAAGCCGACGATGAGCACGAAACCGGTGAGCACGAGAAGCTCGCCCTGCACCTTCACCAGGTCGCGGTTGCCGACGTCGGCCACCAGCATCCTCCCGATTCCGGGCAGTGAGAAGAGCTGTTCGATGACGACCGCGCCCACGATGATGCCCGCCACCTGCAGGCCCAGCACGGTGATGACCGACAGCGCCATGTTCGGCAGTCCGTGGCGGATGAGCGCCTGCGTGCGGGTCAGCCCCTTCGCGGCCGCGGTGCGCACGAAGTCCTGCCCGATCGCCTGCAGCGTCGCGCTGCGCACGAAGCGCAGCAGCATGGCGCCCTCGACGACACCGATCGTGATCGCCGGCAGCAGCAGTGCGCGCAGCGCGTAGCCCGGCTGCTGCCATCCCGCGCGCGGGAAGCCCTGGGCCGGCAGCCAGCCCAGCCAGACGGCGAACACGACGACCAGCATCATCCCGGCCCACACCACCGGCACCGCGGCAACCGCCTGCGACGAGACGTTGATGGCGGTGCCGCCGGCGCGGCCGCGCAGCATCGCCGAGAGCACACCGAGGGGCACGGCGATGACCAGCGCCACCGCCATGGCCATGAGTCCCAGCGGGATGGTCACCTGGGCTTTCTGCGCCAGCTCGCCCAGCACCGGGCTGCCGGTGATGAGCGAGGTGCCGAAGTCGCCGCGCAGCACGCCGCCGATCCAGTCCGCGTACTGCACGGGCAGGGATGCGCCGAGGTTCAGCTCATCGCGGATCGCGGCGACCTGCGCGGGCGTGCTGTTCGTACCGGCGATCAGCTGCGCCACATCACCGGGCAGCACCCGCAGCGTCAGGAAGATCAGCACGCTGGCGACGAACAGGCCCACCACGAGGAGGGCCAGTCGCGTCAGCGCGTAGCGGATCACTCCGAGCTCTTGGCGATCTCGAACAGATTCAGGCGCTCGTTGACGCTGTCTTTCGGCATACCGGTGATGTTAGTGCCGACGGCCACCACGGACGCGCCGTTGTACACCCAGTCGGCCGCCATGTCTTCGGAGACGATGCGGGCGGCCTTCTTCAGGTCGGCAGCGGCCTGGTCGTCGGTCGTGGCGCTGCGTGAGTCCTGATACAGCTGCTGGACGGTCTTGTTGTCGTAGGTGAAGTAGTAGTCGGGGTTCGCCCAGTTCTCGAAGTCGCGCGCCTCGGTGTGCAGCACGAAGCTCAGCTCGTAGTCCTTGTTGACATACACGTCGTTGAGCCAGGTGGGGAACTCGACCGCGTTGACCTTCAGCGTGATGCCGACCGCGTTCAGGTCGGAGACGAGGATCTGCGGGATCGTCGTGCCGTAGCCGTTGTAGATGGTCAGGTTCAGGGTGATGCCCTCGGCCCCGGCCTGCTTCAGCAGCTTCTTCGCGGCGGCGGGATCGTAGGGGGCGACCGACGACAGGTCCTCGTACCCCGGGTCGAGCTCGGGGATGGGGCCGAAGAGCGTCTGCCCGGCCCCCAGCGCCTCGATGACCGCCTTGTGGTCGATCGCCTGGCGGATCGCCTGGCGCACGCGCTTGTCGCCCAGCCACTTGTTGGTGCTGTTCATGGCCAGCGTGCCCTTGTCGGTCGACTTGCCGAGCACCACCTTGTAGTCGCCGTTGGCCTCGATCTGGTCGGTCAGGTTCGCGTCGAACCCGGTGACCACGTCCAGCTCGCCGGCCTGCGCCGCGTTCAGCGCCGCCTGGTTGTCGGGGATGTAGTCGAAGACGACCTCTTTGACCTTCGCCGCGTCGCCCCAGTACTTGGCGTTGCGCTCGAAGGTGATCGAGTCGCCCTGCTTCCAGCTGCCGAGGACGAACGGACCGGTGCCGTTGGTGGCGGTCTTGTAGTCGACCTTGTCGTCCTTCTTGAGGATCACGCCGGCGCGGCCGGAGAGGTTCCACAGCAGCTGCGAGTCGGGCTCGCTCATCGTGATGGTGATGGTCTGGCCGTCGGCCGCGATCGACTTCACGCGCGACAGTGTGTCGGAGTCGGCCCAGCCCGCTTGGCTCTTGTGCTGCTCGAGCGACCACACGACGTCGGCGGGGGTCAGCTTCTGCCCGTCGGCGAAGGTGACGCCCTCACGGAGCGTGAACGTGTAGGTGAGGCCGTCATCGGACTTCTCGAAGGCACTGGCCAGCTCGGGCTCGATCTTCTGCGCGGGCGTGCGGCGCACCAGCCCCTGGTACACGTTGTCCATCAGGATCTGGTCGAGGGCGGCGCCCGCCGTCTGCCGGATGTCGAGGTTGCTCGGCTCGAGCACGAGGCGGATCGCGACCGACGCGTCGGGATTCGGCGTGCCGGCCCCCGCGCTGGGCTCTGCCCCGCCCCCGGTGCAACCGGTCAGTGCGAGAGCGGCGGCGGCGATCACGGCCGTCGCGGCGGCGAGGGTACGACGATGCATGGGGTTCCTTTCGGCTCCGGACAAGCCTAGAGCGCCGGTGATGGTGCCGCCGACACGGAGTACGCGGAATGCAACACGGCTGAGACCCGCCGTCATTCCCCGCCGACGGCCAACCGGCGCGCGAGGGCGACGGGCCCGTCTTCCTGCAGGTTGTGCCCGCCCGGCAGAACGACCTGGTGGGCGGCCGGCAGGCGTGCCGCGAACGCGGCGGCATCGGCATCCGTCACGAATCCGCGCTCGCCGCGGATGAGCGTGATCGGCGCGGTGACGGCGGCGAGATCGTCCCATCCGCTCGCGTCGAGCACCGCAGCGACGGCGTGGGCATCGGGGTGGGATGCCGCGGCCGCCGCGAGATGCGCGAAATGGTGCTTCCATTCCACGCGGCCGTCCGCGCGCACGCGCGAATTCAGGAAGACCCCGCGTTCGGAGGCTGCCGGCGTGCCGCCCAGCCCGAAGCTCAGAGCCCGCTGCACGAGCTCGCCGCGGCTGGCCCAGTCGGTGGGGCCCGCGAAGAATTGCGCGATCTGCGAGGCGTCGCCTGCGGGGTCGATGCCCGGGGTGATGTCGATGACGACGAGCTCGCGGACGAGATCGGGTGCGGATGCCGCTACCGCGGCCGCGACCAGGCCGCCCAGCGACTGCCCGACCAGAAGCTGCGGACTGTCGGTGAACGCGCGCAGCGCCGCGACGATGTCGGGCGCCAGGACCGGGGCGACGTAAGCGGCGTCGTCGCGCCACGACGAGTCGCCATGGCCGGGCAGGTCGATCGCCAGCGCCGGCAGCCCGAGCGCGAGGATCACGGTGTCCCACGTGTGCGCGTTCAGCCCCGCTCCGTGCAGCAGCGTCACCTGCGGAGCCGCATCGGGAGTGGATGCCGGAGCCCAGCGCAGCGCGGAGAGAACCCGTCCGTCCTCCAGCGCAAGGCTCACCCGCTCGCCGTGCGGCGGGGGACCGTCGATGTGGTTCTCGGCGGCCTGTGCGGGAAGGAAGGAGAACTCGTCGAAATCGTCGTCGATCACCCCGCCATCATCCCGCAGATAGGCTGACCTCATGTCTGACGAGCCCCGCGTGCATCTGTCCCGCGCCGCCATGCCGGCGTACAAGGCCCTCGAGGCGTTCTCCAAGACCGTGAGAGAGATCGCGGACGCGGCCGGCATCGATGCGCGCCTCGCCGAGATCGTTCAGCTGCACGCGTCGCAGCTGAACGGCTGCGCGTACTGCGTGCGCGTGCACCTCGACCGTGCGGCGGCCGCCGGGCTCGACGCCGACCTCGTCATGCAGATCGCCACCTGGCGCGAGTCGGGCGTCTTCACCGAGCGCGAGCGTGCGGCTCTGGAGCTCGCCGAGGCGTTCACCTTCATCCACGACGGCGGCGTGCCCGACGAGGTGTACGACCGCGTCGGGGGAGTGCTCTCCGAGCAGGAGTACGTCGCTCTCTGCTGGATCCTCGTGTCGATCAACTCCTTCAACCGGGTGGCGATCGCCGGCCGCTATCCCGTGCCGCCGCGCGACTGAGCCGCGCTCCACGACCGTCTCACCGGGATGTCGCCGGGAGAGGTTAGGCATGCCTATCCTTGGGTTACACTGAAGGGGATATGGCCACCACAACCACCGCCCCGATGAGCGCCGTCGCTCGCCGTGTCGCGCGCCGCGGCATCGTGCAGCACCTGATCGCCGCCGACGAGCACTCGCTGGCCGAACTGCAGGCGCTGCTGGCGACGCTGCCGATCTGCGCCACCGGGCGCGTGTTCGTCGAGGTCCCCGACGCGTCGTGGATCGGAGCGCTGGACGTGCCCGGCCGCATGACCGTGACCTGGCTCGACCGCTCGCTGCGCACCGGCCGCACCGGGTCGGGGCGTCGCTGCCATCGTGGGGAGGCCCTTGCTCGCGCGGTCAACGCGTGGGCCGACGAGATGATGTGCGCCGGCGACGATCAGACGCGGGTGTTCCTGCTGGCCGGCTTCCTCGGCACCGCCGACATCGTCGATCACCTGGGCGAGCACCTCGGTCGCGATGCATCGACGATGCACGTGCCCGCTGAGTACGGTCTGGCCTGAGTCACTCGCGCGGCACGTAGTTGCCGTCTTCGAGGCCCGCCTCGATCTCGAAGCGATTGCGCAGGGGATCGGTTCCCGCGAACAGGTAGAGGAACGGCATCAGGATGCCGTAGCGCCGCCATTGGCGGGCATGCACTGCTTCGTGGCGCAGCACGTTCTCGGTGGGCGTGTCGTCGCCGGTGAGGAAACACCGTCCGACGCACACGCCGCCGCGGCGGAACGTGCGCGGCGGCATCCCCTGGAACACCCACAGCTCGCCGTGTCGCTCGATGCGCCCGGTGCTCCAGATCGAGCCCCAGATCCACCCGATGGCGGTGCCGTACCAGGCGCCGGCGCGGCTGATCGGCGAGTCGAGCAGGAAGGGCGGGATGAACCGGTCCCACCTCCTTCCCCGTGCGACGGCGCGGTCGGCACGCTCACGCCAGCCGTCGGGCGGCACGGGGATCGGGCTCATGCCAGTGCTCCGACCAATCGCAGGATCGTGCCCAGGTCGTCGACGGCGGCGTCGGGGGTCACCGGGGCGAAGCCGGTCAGCGAGGCGCCCGCCAGCGGCACCTCGGCGCGCAGCCGTGCGATGGCGGCCACGAGCTGGGCCGCCTGTGCGCCGAACGGCACGGCCATGTTCACGCCCGTCATCTCGGTGGGGTCGAGCACGTCGAGATCGACGTGCACGTACACCGCTTCGGCGTCGCCGACGGCCTGCACGAGCGCGTCCGGATCGGCCAGGCTCTCGGCGAACAGGTGCCGCATGCCGCTCGCGGCCCGGAAGTCCTCTTCGGCCTGCTCGAGGTCGCGGGCGCCCACGAGCACGGTGCGGTCTGCGGTCACACCCGATCCGGCCAGCGACGGCTCGCCGTCGCCGAGCGCGGAACGCAGGGCCATGCCGCCGAATGCGCCGGAGGGCGACGTCTCCGGGGTGTGCAGGTCACCGTGCGCGTCGCACCAGACGACGACCAGACCGGGATGCCGCGCGCCCGCGCGTGCGATCGCCGGCACCGCCACCCCGCAGTCGCCCCCGACGACCAGCGTGTGCTCGTCGGACGAGGCGAGCTCCTCGTCGAGAAGGCGCCGGGTGTGCTGCAGGGAGCTGAGCCGCCGCACCGCGGTGCCCAGGGACTCGCCGGCCTCAAGAGGGACCTCCACGTGCGTGCACGCGGAGCGCGGCAGGTCGCCGGCGATGGCTGTCGCGCCGTCGACGAGGAGCATGGCGCGCGACGACACCGAGCCCTGCCACTGCGGCGCGATGATGAATCGGGTCATCGGCACTCATCCCTTCCGGCCGGCCACGCCGGTCACTTCACGACGGAGACGACGGGATGCCGCGGTCCGCGCACGTCACGCGGCCGCGGCATCCTCATCCTGTCACTGACCGGGCGTGTACGGCGCCGACGAGATCTCAGCGGCGGCCGTCGGCGCGGCGACGGCCGGCTTGTTGCCGGCCTTCAGTGCCGCGAGACGCGCGTCGACCTCGGTGAGCTCGCCGATGTCGTCGAGGGAGTTGAACTGCGCGTCGAGGCTCGATGCGGCCAGCTCCTGCTTGCCCTGGGCGAGGGCCTCCTCGCGCCGGATCTTGTCTTCGAAGCGACCGAGGTCGCTCGTCGGGTCCATGACGTCGATCGACTTGACGGCGTCGGCGACCTTGTTCTGGGCCTCGGCGGTCTTCTGTCGTGCGATCAGCTCGGACGACTTGGCCTTGAGCTGGTTCAGCTTCTCCTTCATGCCGTTCAGGCCGTCCTTGAGCTTGGCGACCGCGTCGTTCTGCGCGGCCAGCTGGGGCTCTGCGGCCTTGGCCTCGTTCTCGGACTGGATCTGCCGCTGCAGGGCGACCTTGGCGAGATTGTCGAACTTGTCGGCGTCGGTGCTGTTGCCGCTCGCCCGCAGCTCGTCGGCCTTCTTGCTGGCGGCGAGGGCCTTGTTGCCCCACTCCGTGGCGGCCTGGACGTCCTCTTCGTGATCGCGCTCGAGAAGCCGGAGATTGCCGATGGTCTCGGCGATCGCCGACTCGGCGTCGGCGATGTTGTTGGTGTAGTCGCGCACGAGCTGGTCGAGCATCTTCTTGGGGTCTTCGGCGGAATCCAGCATCGCGTTGATGTTCGCGCGAACGAGCGTGGAGATCCGGCCGAAGATGGACTGCTTGGCCATCAGGTTTCCTTCCTGTCGAGGTTCATTGTCGAATCGAGACTGTGGGTGCCGGTCAGAAGCGACCACCTCCCCGTCTGCTGCGGGTGCCCCCGCCGCCGAAGCTGCCGGCGCTGAAACCGCCCCCGCCGCCTCGGCTGCGACCGCCGCCGCCGAAGCCGCCACCGCCGAAGCCGCCGCCGCCGAAGCCGCCGCCACCGCGACGACCGCCGCCTCCGCCGCCCAACAGCGAGTTGATGACGATGCCGCCGAGGACGGCGCCCATGACGTTGTTGCCGCCGCCCCCGCCCGAGCCGCCGCCGAACAGACCGCCGGCGTTTCCTCCGAAGCCGCCGACGTCGCTCTGTGCGAGCTGCAGGGCTTGCCCTGCCAGCTGATCGGCACGCTGCGCGTGTTGCAGGGCCTGGTCGGGCGCGGTGGTCTGCAGCTGCTGGGCCTGTGTGAGCTCGGCGCCGGCCTGGGCGAGACGCGTGCGGGCATCCGTACCGACGGCGCCGCGGCGCGCGGTGACGTAGTCCTCGGCCGCAGAGACCTGCGCTTGGGCCTGCATCATGATCTGGCCCAGCATCTGCTGGGCCCGCTGTGCGCGGGTCGCGGCATCCCGCGCACCCTGCAACACCTGGTCGATCTGCGTGTTGACCGCCTCGAGCGCTTTGAGCGTCGCCAGCGGATGCTTGCGCGACGCCGCCATATCGGCCTTGGCCGCGTCCACTTGCGTACGGGTGGCCGTCACCGTGGCCGCCACCTGTCCGTTCGGGTCGGGCACGGCGCCGGCCGAGGCGAGGTCGCCCTCGAGGTCGACGATCATCGCGGCGACGCTCTTCTCGCCGGTCGACAGGTCGGTGCCGAGCTTGCCGATCGCGTCTTCGAGCAGCTTCGCCTGGTCGACGGCCTGCTCGGCGGCGCGGATGGCCACAGCCGCCTGTCCGCCGTCGCCGGCGGCCAGATGCTGCTGGGCCTGTGCGACCTGCTCGTCGGCGAACGCGAGCCGCTGCTGCGCCTGGGCGGGATTGTCGGCGACGGTGGCCAGCGCCTCGGGCGCATACGAGCCCTGCAGCTGCGTGAGCGTCGCGGTCGCAGCATCCATCGCCGCCGCGACCTTCTCGCGCTCGGTCTGCACCTGCGCGAGGGCCTGTGGCGCGTTCTGCTCGAGCTTGCGCAGCTCGTCGAAGGCGGCTGCCTTCTCGTCGAGGATCTTGTTCGCGTGCTCGCACAGGTCCACGATCTGCGTGTTCCAGGCGCGCTTCTCCTCGTCGGTGTCTTCTTCGGCGTCGTCGAGCTTCTGCTTGAGGGCGAAGGCCTGGTCGAGATCTTTCTTGGCCTGGGCGAGCGCGGTCGTGAAGTCGGTGGTCGCGTCATCGCCGAACTGCGCGGCGGCGAAGCCGAGCTCCTGCTCGCTGGTGCGCACCGCGTCGTCGGTCTGCACGAGGGCGGAGCCCGCCCGTCGCGCGAGCTCGGCGGTGCTCAGCTTCTGCAGGGCGGGGCCTGAAGCGGTCGCCGTCTTCTTCCGGCGCGAACGGATGACGAGCCAGGCGATCAGGACGATCGCCACGATGACGAGCAGGATGACGACGATCCAGACGATGCCGCTTGAGCCGCTTGTTCCGCTCGAGGCTCCGCCGGTGCCGCCGCCGGCCGCATCCTTCAGGCCGTCGGCGGCGGCCTTCACCGCGCCCGCCCAGTCGCCGGAGGCCAGTGTCGGCTGAATGCGCTGCTGCTCGATATTGCCCAGCGCCTCTTCGGAGACCGGCCCCGCCGAGTCGCCCGACAGGTAGAACTGCCGCGAATCGACGGCGATCGCCAGCAGGTACTGGTTCGGGCCGAGTCCGTTGTCTTCGGCGGTCTGGTTCGCCCAGTCCTCCGACGAGTCGGCGCCGGTGAACGTGGAGACGTAGACCGTCCACAGGTTCATGTCCGTGCTGTCGGAGAAGTCCTGCGCGGCCTGCTCGGCGCCGGCGAGTTCTGACGAGCTGAGCACGCCGGCGTCGTCGACCACATAGCTCTGACCGAGCGTGACCGGATCCGTGGCACTCGCCGCGACGGCCGGGGCCAGAACGAGGGCGGCGCACGCCGCAACGACGGTGATGAGGCGGCGTAGGCGCATCCGTGTCCCTTCCCCCAGGACGCTTGCTTGAAGGCGAGTCTATTCAGTCTGGGGCATATGACGGTAGGGGGTGCGTCGCTCCCGGCAGCGCGGGTCTCGGGCGGCTACGCTTGCCGGTTCGGAGGCTCTGGGGCACCGGGAGGTTCGAGGACATGGACGACCGCTACGGCACGGATGTGCTCGCGCAGGGATGGCGTACGCAGTTCCAGCGAGAGCTGGAGCGGGTGCCCGCCGACCGCGACGTCGTGGTCGAGGTCGCCGAGGACGGCTACTGCGGCGCGGTGGTGAGGGTCGAAGGCGGGCTCGTCGAGCTCGAGGACCGCAGCGGGCGTCGGCGCATGTTCCCGCTCGGACCGGGCTTTCTCGTCGACGGCGAGCCGGTGATCCTCGCCCCGCCGACGCCGAAGGCTGCGCCGGCCGGTCACCGGCGCACGGCGTCGGGCTCGTTCGCCGCCGCCGACCAGCGCGCCCGCGTCGCGCGCGCGAGCCGCATCTTCGTCGAGGGCCGGCACGACGCCGAGCTCGTCGAGAAGGTGTGGGGCGCCGACCTGCGCGCCGAGGGCGTCGTGGTCGAATACCTGCAGGGCGTGGACCTGCTGGATGCCGCGCTGCGCGACGACCCGCCGTCGGCGCAGCGGCGCTACGGGGTGCTCGTCGACCATCTCGTGCCCGGCTCGAAGGAGGCGCGCATCGCCGAGGCGGTGGAGCACGGGCCGCACGGTGCGCACGTGCGCATCGTGGGGCATCCCTTCATCGACGTCTGGCAGTGTGTGCGGCCGGCCTCTCTCGGCATCGCGGCGTGGCCGGTCATCCCGCGGGGTGTGGAGTGGAAGGTCGGCATCTGCCGCGCCTTCGGCTGGCCCTGCGATGACCAGGCCGACATCGCGCGAGCGTGGCAGCACATCCTGTCGCGCGTGCACACCTACCGCGACCTCGAGCCGGCGCTGCTGGGCCGGGTCGAGGAGCTGATCGACTTCGTCACTGTCGACGGGTGAGCCCGCATACGCTTGAGGCGTGTCAACCCCCGACCCCGACTACCGCAAGAAGACCGTCTCGTTCGTCCGCCGCAGCGGGCGCATGAGCGAGGGGCAGGAGCGCGCGTGGGCCGATCTGTCGCCGCGCTATCTGATCGATGTTCCGCGCGAGGTGTCGACGACCAGTGTCGCGCACGACGCGCGGATCGATCCGGCCGCGGTCTGGGGCCGGTCGGCACCCCTCGTGGTCGAGATCGGCTCGGGTCAGGGGCATGCGATCGTGCACGCGGCATCCACTCGTCCCGACGTCGACTTCCTCGCCGTGGAGGTGTTCAAGGCGGGCCTGGCCCGCACGATGAAGGACGCTGATGCCGCCGGCGCGCGCAACCTGCGGCTGGCCGAGGCGAACGCGCCCGAGGTGCTCGAGCACCTGCTGCCGCCGGAGAGTGTCGACGAACTGTGGGTCTTCTTCCCCGACCCGTGGCACAAGAAGCGGCACGTGAAGCGGCGACTCATCGCGCCGGAGTTCACCGTTTTGGCGGAACGGGCTCTGAAACCGGGCGGAGTGCTGCGCCTTGCGACCGACTGGGAGGACTACGCCCTCCAGATGGTGGAGGTGATGGATGCCGCGCCCGGCTTCGCCCGCGCGTTCGAGGGGGAGTGGGCGCCGAGGTTCGAGGGTCGCGTCATGACCGCGTTCGAGCGCAAGGGCCTGGCCGCGGGCCGCGAGATCCGCGACCTGGCGTACGTGCGGGGCTGAGCGGTCGCGCGGGCCGCGGCGTGGTCGGGGATGGATGCCGTGCCCTGATAGTCTTGATCGGTCCGCCTCCGTAGCTCAGGGGATAGAGCGTTGGTTTCCGGTACCAAAGGTCGCAGGTTCGATTCCTGTCGGGGGCACCAGTAAAGAGTAGGGGCCGCAGAGATGCGGCCCCTTTCCCATACACCCAGAAGTGCACCCATCCGGTTCCGGCAAGCTAGCGCGCGTTGAGCGACACGAGATGCACTGTGTCGCCCTCCACGCTGCACGAGAAGTCGTTGCGAATCGATGCGCCGAACGAGTTTTCCGCGTCCACTGAGCCGGTGACCATGCCACCCGACACGCTCTCGTCGGAGAACTTCGCAGACAATGGTGACTTGAGGTTGTCCTTGACCAGACGCTCGCACGTGACAATCGCGAGACCGTCGCTATCACTGGGCGAGTCGCCCGAACTTCCGCCGATAGCACTGCTGATCATGGCAATCACGAAGATGAGAAGGACGAGCCCGCAGGCTATCCCCAGACACCCGAAACATCCGAACCCTCCCGTCTTCGCGGGTGCGGTCGGCGGTGTCGCCGGAGGCGTGGTCGTAGGCGGTTCGTTGGTCATGATCGTCCCCAATCGATCTAGCGGTGGTTGTGATGTCGGTGGCCCGACATAGGTTTATGAGACAGCTCTCATCAACGACGAAGGAGTAGACGAATGGCCCACCCGGAGATGTCCCTGATCGAAGCTCTCATCGAGTCGCGTGAGCGCGATGTCCCTGTGAGTGCGATCATCACGGAAGCCTTCTCCGAGCGCGATTGATAACTTCGTCTGCGTCTACACCAAGCACGCCGCATATCTCGACAAAGATGCCGAGAGACATCGTGCGTTCCTTCTTGAGGTAGTTCCGCGTCGAATCGTAGGGCCGGTGAAGCTTCCCTGCCAACGCCGCGATCGACATGCCCTGTGCGCCGAGCTCGGCGTTCAGCTGGTCGATGATCGCGGACTGCAGCGCGTCGTCTTCTTTGGTCATATGCCGCACTCTATACGCATAACGACCAAATGTCTACGGGAAATTGGCCGCACTATCCGCTTGTGCATGGTCGCATGACCATGTACTGTGGCCGTATGACCACAACCGATCAGATCGCAGAGCGAGTGAACAACGCTCGGATCGCGGAGGGCCGCAGCGTCGCTTGGCTGTCCACGGCGGCAGGCATTCCAGACAAGACGCTTCGTCGCCGCTTCACGAACCCCGGGTCTTTCAAGTTGGTGGAGCTGTCCGCGATTGCTCGCGTGCTGCACCGCGAGGTTGAAGAGTTCTTCGCGACACAGGCAAAGGAAGATGCCGCCGCGTAGCACCGCGACGGCATCAGGAACACGAAAGGAAGAAGCTTTCATGTCGGAAAACATCGTACCGTTCAGCTACGGCGACAAGGCCGTGCGGACGCTCATGATCGACGGCGAGCCGTGGTTCGTCCTTGCAGATCTCTGCGCCGTGCTCGACATCGCTAACCCGCGCAACGTCGCGGCACGCCTGGACGACGACGAGAAGGGCGTCCGTCTGGTGGACACCCTTGGTGGACCCCAGAACGTCACCGTCGTCAACGAGCCTGGGATGTATCAGGTGGTGCTTCGCTCTGACAAGCCGGAGGCGAAGCAGTTCCGATGGTGGATCACCCACGAGGTTCTGCCGACGATCCGTAAGACCGGCTCGTTCGGTGGACAGGTCGCGCTCACCGATGAGCAGATCGTGGCGCAGGCGTTGCAGATCACGACGCGCCGTGTCGAAGCGCTCGAAGCGAAGGTCGCGGAGGACGCCCCGAAGGTTGACGCATATGACGCGTTCATGGACGCTGACGGCACGTACTCGGTCGGGAACGTGGCGAAGATGCTCGGACTGTCGCAGAACAAGCTGTTCGACAGCTTGCGTAACTGCGGGGTGATGATCGCGAAGGGTGCGATGCGGAACACCCCGTACCAGCAGTACATGCACCACTTCACCGTGAAGGCGTACGAGTTCGAGCGTTCGGACGGCACGCGCGGCACGTCGTACACGACCCGTGTGCAGCCGTCCGGTGTCGACTTCATCCGGCGCAAGCTCGGCATGACGGCGGTGGCGGCATGACCGCTCAGACGGCCGCGAAGCGCGGTTACACGAAGGCGGAAGCCGCGGCGTACCTCGGTATCTCCGAATGGGTTCTCAACGTAGAGACCCGGGAGAACCGGATCGCCGCGAAGAAGCGCGGCACCACGATCCTCTACGACCGCGCCGAACTCGACCGCTACTTCGACGACCTCCCGGAGCGTGCGTGATGTTCAACGGTCTGTCTCTTCTCGCCCTGATCGCTATCTACGGCGTGTACAAGCTCGCAGTCTGGATCGACACCATCAAGGAGGAACACCGTGATGCGTGACATCAACACTCTCGAGCACGGTGAGCCCGTACTGGTGATTCACGTGTCCACCGGTTTCAAGGCACGCGGAGAGTACGCCGGCCACGTCCCGGAAGGGATCGTCGTCACCGGGCCGTGGGATGTGGACACGATCCCGTTCGACCACCCGGACTGGGAAGTCGAAGACCTCAACGGGCACGTGATCGGTATCGCCGACAGTGACCCGCCCCTACCCGACATGGTGCCCGAACCCGAATAGCTGGCACCGATCATCTGGCCCTCGTGACCGTCGAACGTCACCTGGGCACTACTCGGCATACCCGGAAACGGCCCGAGAAGCACGTTGAGAACTCCACACAGAGACACGCGGATACGCGTCACCTCGCTGTCACGGCCCGGTATGTCCCGGCACCGAACAGCGGCACGCCAACGGGGGTGACGTAGACGGGGACGAGTGGACCGGACGGCAGGCAGCCTAGGCCCCCCAGGAACGAGCGAGTGGCACCCGTCGTGTGGTGTCGAGATTCAAGAACAAAACCAAGCTGCACCAGTGACCCCGAAAGGGATAGGGGTGCAGGACCGAGCCACCGGGCAGAGTGGCACGCCCTGACCGGTGGACCGCTACGCGGTGCCGGCTTCGCGTGGGATCAACCCCCACTCAGGGCACCAACCCGTTCAACCACTAACAGAGATATGGGGTCTGCGATGAAAGCTTGGAAGGGATTCAACCCGGATCTGACATGCCGGGGATTCCAGTACGAAGAAGGGAAGTCGTACACGCATGACAGTCCGGCGCAGTTGTGCCGGGGCGGGTTCCATGCGGTGACGATGCCGCTGGACGTGCTGTCCTACTACCCGCCAGCAACGTCAGTGTTCCACGAGGTGGAGCTCGACGACGTGACCGGCCCGGAGGAAGGCGGCGACTCGAAGATCGCCGGCCGGACGATCCGCATCGGGGCGAAGATCGAACTCCCCGCGCTGATCCAAGCACAGGTCGAATTCGTGTTCGCGAACGCGAAGAAGCCCGGCAAGAACGGTGTCTCCGATGAGGCGAACGGACTCGCACGGGCCACGAAGAAGAACGGCGCGGCCACGGCGAGCGGCGACAGGGGCGCGGCCACGGCGAGCGGCGACAGTGGCGCGGCCACGGCGAGCGGCTACAGCGGCGCGGCCACGGCGAGCGGCTACAGGGGCGCGGCCACGGCGAGCGGCATCAGCGGCGCGGCCACGGCGAGCGGCATCAGCGGCGCGGCCACGGCGAGCGGCTACAGGGGCGCGGCCACGGCGAGCGGCTACAGGGGCGCGGCCACGGCGAGCGGCTACCAGTCCATCGCGATCGTCACCGGCCGGGACGGTCGGGCGCGCGGCAAGGTCGGGTCGTGGATCGTGATCACGGAGCGTGACCGCGACTGGAACATCCTCGGTGTGCAGTCGGTGAAGGTCGACGGTGACCAGATCAAGCCTGACATCTTCTATACCCTCCGTGACGGCGTGATCGTCGAAGCGGAATAGAGCCTCAGGAACGTCCCGGGAATGCGCATTCGGCCGCGCCGAGGGACGCATCCACCCCGCACCGCACGGGGCCTGAGTTGATGCGGTAGGGCGGCATCCGGTTCCCCAGACCGGGTGCCGCCCCATATACGTGGGGCGGGGCCTAGTAGAGAGAGTGCCTTTTGTTGGGGAACAAGCACAGTCTTCCCCGTCCCACCTTCCCCGGATGACATGACCAGGAGGACTGATGAACCGCAGGATCATGTTCGCGCCTAGGACGGCGCGACGCACCAGCTACCTGAACACTCCCGTCGCGCTCGTGTTCGAGCGTCGCACGCACTGGCCGTCCGTGATCATGGGCGGTGTCGTCGTGCTGCTGGCCGGCGCGTTGGGTGGGTTCCTCACCGCGGTGATGCTGTGAACTACCCGTCACGGCATGTAGCCGACCTCACAGCGTGGGGGAAACCGTACGGGATCGTCTACGACGGTGTCGCCAAGTCCGGGCACGCCCGGTTCACCCTCCCAGACGGAACGTCATACACGACCAGTTGCACACCCTCGGATACGAACGCGACCGAGAAGGCCCGACGCGACCTGTGCAAGCTCGCGGGCATCCCGTACGAGTCCGGTCGGAAGAACGGGAAACACCGACACAAGCCGCAGCGCCTGTACAAGCCCGCCACCGTGCGGGTCGATTCCACATCCGCCGTCTACGACCGGTTGATCAAAGCACACCGTGACGTGTGCGACCGGATCCGACGCATGCAGACCATCGGCGCACCCCGTGAAGATCACGTCGCCGTGATCCGTGAGCTGTGCGGCATCGAAGCCGCTATCGAACGTCTCGGCAGAGACATCCCACACCGCACCTTCCGGGTGCTGAACCAGGAGGCGTAACCAATGATCTGGGAAGCCCAAACACTGCCGCTTATCGGGTTGGACGATGACGAACCCCGCGTCCGATCCACCGACCCCATCACGTCCCACATCGCTGCGGATCTGACGTCATCGAAGCAGAAGCGGGATGACGCGAAAACCGCCGTATGGCGGATCCTCGAAGACTCGAACCACCCTCTCACCCGCGACGAGATCGTGATCAAAGCGACAGGCGAATACGGGTTCAACTGCACCCCACAACGTCTCCGCACCGCCGCCGCCGAACTTATCCGCGCGAAGGTCATCCGCAAGTCCGACGACATCGGCGTGTCCCAGCACGGGAACCCCGCCGAACTACTCGAACTGGTGCCCCATGAATCCTGACATCTACTCGCCCGAGTATCAGGCGATGGTCGCAGCAGACACACGACGGCGCGATGTGGAGGTCGCTCGTCAGGAAGCACTGCACCGTGCCGCGGTCGCGCGTCGCCGGAAAGCGAAACGAGGCGGGAAACGATGACGTGGCCTGACGTGACCGCGTACGGCATCGGCGCGCTCATCTGCATCGCGTTCATCGTTGAGCGGTTCCACAGAGACAAGGACGAGAAGTGATCGAAGAAGGCATCCACTACGGCATTCGCGAATCGGAGTACTTCGCGCACCCGGCGCTGTCATCGACCGAGCTGCGATGGTTGTTGGATTCCCCGTCCCGGTTCCGGTGGAACAAGGACCACCCCCGGGAGGGTTCGACGGCTGCGTTCGATCTCGGGTCTGCGACGCACACTCTCGTGCTCGGCACCGGGTGGGACGTCGAAGAACTCGACTTCCCCGACTACCGGTCGAAGGATGCGCGTACGGCCCGTGACGACGCGTACGCGGCCGGGAAGATACCCATGCTCGTCAAGGACTTGCAGACCGCATACGACATGCGTGACGCCGTCCTGAACCACCCGATCGCCGGGGCCCTGTTCGCCGGGGGGAACCCGGAAGTTACCTGCATCGCCACAGACCCCATCACGGGTGTGCAGACACGTTGCCGGTTCGACTATCTGCGACCCGGCGTCGCCGTCGACCTGAAGACGACATCGAAGTCCGCGTCGGCGGATGGGTTCGCGAAGTCTGTCACGGACTACGGATACCACATTCAACGCGGCCACTACACCCGCACCCACCGGAACCTGACCGGCGAAAGTCTCCCGTTCGTGTTCGTCGTCGTCGAAACCGAACCGCCCCACCGTGTCGGTGTTCACATGCTCGACCGGGACTTCACCGAAATGGGCGATCGGGAAGTGCAAGCCGCACTCGGAACCTACGCCCAATGCGTGGAGACGGACACGTGGCCGGGCCTGCCCGAGCAGATCACCCTGGTACGTCCACCGATGCACGCCGTATACCGGTTCCAAGACAAGTACGGAGACAACTGATGCCCGCGAGAAAGACCGCCCCCGTTCCGATGCCGGAAGTGCCCGGACCGGATGAGATCGGGACCGCACCACTCATTCACGACGCGGTGATCGGAGAGACGCCGCTGATCCCGGGCACATCACCCGCACTCCACCCGCCACTGCTCGCCCTCCCGGACGACTCCACGTCTCGTCTCCACCGTGCACCCCGTACAGACCCCGACGACGTGACCACAGCCGGCGACCGCATCGTGAAATTCTGGGCGAAGTACAAGGACGGTCGCATCGAACCGACCGTGGACACCACCTACCGCGACGATGTGGCAATCCACATGGCGACCGTGAAGGTTTGGAAAAACGGCGACTCTGACAAGCCCGACGTGACCGCGCATGCCACCCGCGCCACCAACGACCCTGACCCGATCACCGCAGAACGTGCCCAGGAGACCGCAGAGACCGCGGCGCTGTCCCGTGCGCTCCGGTATCTCGGGATCCTCGCGAATCCCCCGAAGACATCGTGAGCGGGTTCAGCCCGAGGACAGCGGCCGTGATCATCGAACGTGATCATGGCCGCTGCTTCGTTTGCGGTCGGCATGTCGACTTGTCGCAGCGCGGCATCGCATGGTCGTTGCATCACAGGCGGCCCCGCGCGATGGGCGGGTCGAAACTCGCATGGGTCGACCTGCCGTCAAACGGGATCATCGCGTGCGGGTCAGGGACCACCGGCTGTCATGGCTGGATCGAGTCTCACCGCGCCGACGCCCGCGACCTCGGCTACCTCGTGCCACTCAACGGCACCACCAAATCATCCGAAGTGCCCATCGTGCGGCACGGGCCAGAACTCGTCTACCTCACCGACGACGGTCGTATAGAGACCGTCCAAGACCACTGGGAACCACATACATGACACTCGCGTATGCGGACTTCATCGCCCGTCGACGACAGCACGTCGGGCAGACCGGACGCCTCATCGACCGGGGCGACCTTCACCATTCCCTCATGCCGTTCCAGTCCGACGTGACCCGGTGGGCGTGCAAGATCGGACGCCCCGCGGTGTGGGCTGACACCGGGCTCGGCAAGACCAGGATGC
>Ga0180219_1001120_pt1 | contig 18460 bp, 13 predicted proteins | sample eDN3rd30CBELigMG_FD_151338 | JGI IMG/M metagenome (GOLD analysis project Ga0180219, IMG submission 151338) | Enriched Miracle-Growth compost microbial communities from Emeryville, California, USA - eDNA 3rd pass 30_C BE-Lig MG (version 2)... ...
CGGTAGTGGCGGCCATGGTACGGCTTGCCGGCCCAGGTGGCGCGGAACACGTCGAGGAACTCGGCGCTGCGCGCGTAGCGCTCATCATGCTCGAGGAAGTCGCCCAGGGCGCGCTGTTCGAAGCGGCTGGAGCCACTTACCAGGTGCAGCAGCAGGCGGTTGTCGCTGAGCTGCTGCAAGGTCGCGGCCTTGTGCGCGGTGTAGGCAGGCAGTTCGACGCCGGGGCGCAGGGTGAGCAGGAACTTCAGCCGGCGCACTTCCTGGACCATCAGCGCGACTATCAGCCAGGGGTCCTCGAAACCGCTGGCGGTGGGCACCATGATGGCGTCGAAGCCCGACTGCTCGGCGGCGCGTACCACCTGGCGCAGGTAATCCAGGGTCGGGGCGCGCTCGCCCTGCTGGAACAGGCCGACCTTGGGCAAGCCGCTGCTGGTGAGGTGGTGGCCGTCGCCATTGGTGGGCAGGAACCAGTCGATTTCCATGGGGTGTTCAACACTCAACGTGGCTTTCCTCCTGCGCCGGTGCGCGCAGCAGTGGCAGTACCCGCTCGCCGAAGCGCAGCACTTCGCGCACCGCGTCAGCGGCGTGCAGGATGACCTGGTCAAGGCCCTGACCGTGCAGCTCGCGCAGGCGCCCGGCGACCTGGGTGTGACTCCCTACCAGCACGGCGGGTTCGCCGGTGCGCGGCAGCCAGAGGTTGGGGTGGATTTCCTGGCGCCGTGCCGGATGGCTGCCACGTTCGGCGACCAGCTCTACGACCGTGCGGCTTCCACGCCGGGGCGCCTTGCCGGCAACGTAGGCCAGGGCCTGGCGCGCAGCCTCGTCCCAGGCTTCATCCTCACTGTCGCGGGCAATGACGCCAAAGCGGCAGGCGAACCGCAGCTCGCGGCCAGCAGCCGTTGTCGCCTTGCGCAGGTGCTGGACCTGGCTGCCCAGCTCGGCAGGGGTGGCGCCTTGCAGCAGGCAGACATCGGCGCGCGCGGCGATACGTTCGCTACCGAGTGAATCGTCCAGCAGCAGGGGTGGGGCGGGCAGGTCACGCAGGCCCAGGCCGGCGTTCTCCAGTTGGAAGTAGCGGCCATTGTGGTTCAACGGGGTGGCCGGGGCGTGCAGCAGGCGTTGCAGGATATCGAGGAACTCGTCGATGCGCTCGTTGCGCTGGTCTCGGTTGAGCACTTCGCCGAAGGCACGCTTGAGGCTGCCGCGGTCGCTGTCCGGCAAGTGCAGGCGCACGCGCCCGGCGGACAGTGACTGCAGGCTCTGCAGGGTGGCTGCCAGGGCCGCCGGAAGCATCGCTTCGGCGGGCAAGGTGAGGGTCAGGCCCAGGCGCCGGGTGTGCGCGCAGAGCGCCGCGGCTACCGTCAGGCTATCGGCCTGGCCCGGGCCGCCGGGCAGGTAGAGATCGTCCAGGCCGGCGTACTCCACCGCCTGGGCCAACTGCACCCATTGCGCCGGTTGCGCGGCCCACTCCAGGCCGCGGCGGGCGACACCCTGGTCCAGGCACCAGCTGAATTGCAGGCTCATCGCACCCTCTCCGCGCTGTCGATGCTGCGCATCATCCCACCGCTGCCCGGGGCTGGGTAGGGGCCGCCGGGCGCCAGCCCAGCGCCGGGGCGACATCGCGTGCCAGCTGCTCGAGGCGGCGCAGTACCTGGGCCTGGGTCGAGCTTTCGGATTGCACCACGGCGATGAAGTAGTCGGCATAGGGCAGCAGCGCCGGGTCCTGGCGCACGCTGGCGATCACTTCCTCCGGATGCCCATGGTGGACGTTGAGCAGTTTCAGGTGACGCTCGAGGTCGGCGGCTTCGTCGATGAGCCCCTCGCGGATCAGCCGCGGCACGTGCAGCTCTATGTCCGGCGCGAGTTCGGCCCGGGCCTGGGCCTTGTCTGCGGCGGGGAAGACTGCGCGCACTACGCCGATCCGCGGCCGTCGCCCGGTGCCTGGCCAGGCCTGCAGGTAGGCCTCGGCCAGCGGCTTCTGCACAGTCAGCGGATCGTGGGTGGCGGTGCCCAGCAGCAGACCGTTGCCCTGGCTGGCGGCGTAGGCGGCGCCCTCGGGGCTGCCATGGGAGTGCCAGAGGCGCTCGCCCAGGCCCGCCGCCGGCGGATGCAGGCGCAGCTGCGCCGCGCCCGGCAGCGGCGCGCCGAGCAGCGCGGACTGCAGGGCGCGCTGGGCGGCCTGGAAGTCCCGCTGGCGGTGCTGGGCGTCGCGGCCGAAGGCGTTGAACATCTCCAAGTTGGCGCCGCCGCTGCCGATGCCCAGTTGCAGGCGCCCGCCACTCAGGGCATCGAGCACGGCGGCGTCCTCGGCCAGGCGCAGGGAGTCCTCCAGCGGCAGCACTATCACCGCGCTGCCCAGTTCGATGCGCCGGGTACGCGCGACGATGTTGGCGAACAGCAGTAGCGGCGAGGGCAGCTGGCCGAAGCCGCCGCTCAGGTGGTGCTGGGCGATCCAGCCGCCGTCGAAGCCCAGGGCCTCGGCGAACTCGAACTGTTCCTGCAGGTCGCGGTAGACCTGGCGCGGGTCGTCGCCGAAGGCGTGGGTGAGGAAGCCGAGCTTGAAGGGGCGCTGGCTCATGCCGGGGTCTCCTGTGCAAGGGCGTGCTGCTGGCGGGGACGCCAGCCCAGCGCCGGGGCTATGTCGCGGGCCACGCTCTCGAGGTGGCGCAGGGCTTCGTCGAAGCTGGTGGAGGTGGTTTGCACCTGCACTATCAAGTGGTCGTCGGGGCCCAGGACAGGCCCCTGGCGCAGCTGCTCGGCGATCCGCGCTGGCTCGCCGTGGAGCACGCCCAGGCCATCGAGCACGGCCTCGAACCCCTGCGCCGGGTCGGCATGGCCTATACCGATTCGTCGCTGGCGCTCGACGTAGGCGAGGATGTCCTGGCGCAGCGTCGAGCCGGGCGTGGCGGCATCGCTGCCAGGAAACACCGCGCGCACCAGGGCCACCCGTGGCCCGCCCGGCGCCTCGGCGTTCCAGGCCCGGCGGTAGCGTTCGACCACCTCGCCGCGGGGCTCGGCGCCTGCCGTGGGGTTAGGTGCCAGCAGCAGGCCGTTGCCGCGCGCGGCCACCTGTTCCACGCGCGAGGTGGCCTCCCACAGGCGCTGCCCGAGTGTCGCCGCGGTCGGGCGCAGCACACGCCCCTCGGCGTTCAGCGGTGCGCCGGCCAGGGCCTGATTCAGGCGCGTCAGGCGTTCGTCGTATTGGGCGTGGCGGTCGTCCAGCCGTTGCCCGAAGGCGGCGAAGCTGTCCGGGTCGAAACCTGCGCCCAGGCCCAGTTGCAGGCGGCCCTCGGCGAGCAGATCGAGGACGGCGGCGTCCTCGGCCAGGCGCAGTGGGCTTTCCTGGTTGAGCACCACCACCCCGGTGCCGAGCTGGATGTGCCGGGTGCGCTCGGCGACGGCCGCCAGCAGCACCAGCGGCGAAGGCAGGCGGCCGCTCTCGCTGGCGAAGTGGTGCTGGGCCAGCCAGCCGCTGTCGAAGCCCAGTTCCTCGGCGGCTTCGAACAGTTCCAGCGTCTGCTGGTACAGGCGCGGCTCGAAGTTCGGCGAATAGACGCGGTTGAGAAAGCCCAGGCGGAAGGTCCGGCGGCTCATGGCGTTGTCTCCTGACTGGCCACGTCCAGCAGCGGCCTCAGCGTGCCGCGCAGGGCCTCGCTGCTGGCCGGCGCGCCGGGCAGGGCGTTGAACGGGCTGAGGGTGAGGTAGCCCTTGGCGACCCACACGGCCTCGTCGTCGGCGTCGTCCGGGCCTGGCGCTGGCGAGTAGGCGAAACCGATGCCGGGCTTGCCGGCCAGCCTGGCGTCGAGCTTGCCGAGGTCCTCTGTGTACAGGGCGTGGAAGGGCACGTAGCTACCGACACGGGTCAGCCGCACGCCCCGCAGGTTCGCCAGCGGTGGCAGGTTGAGGTTGAGTCCGACACCCCTGGGCAAGAGGGCGCCGTCCGGCTGCCGGTGCTTGTCCAGTGCCTCGACGAAGCGCGCCACTATTGCCGCCACGCGTTGGCTGTCCTGTTCCTTCAGGTCGGTGCTCACCGCCAGTGCCGGTACCCCCGCCAGCAGCGCGGTACCGGCGGCGTTGAAGGTGCCCGAGGCGCTGTTGATGGCGCCCAGGTTGTTGCCCGGGTTCGGCCCGACGATGACCAGGTCCGGATGCGGCAGGACCTTCTCCAGCCCCAGCAGCACCGCCATCACCGGCGTTCCGCTGATGCGGATGTCCACCTTCTGCCCGGCGCAGGCCGGGCTCTCGCAGCTACCGCTTTCGGTGGTGGTGAGGTAGTAGCTGTCCGGGTAGGCGGGGTCGTCGTCATGGCCAACGCGGGTCTCGCGGCCGAAGAAGAAGGCGCCGCCGCGGGCGCTCTGGTCGCTGTACGGCGCGGCGATGCGCACGTTGTGGCCGGCAGCCTTCAGCGCCGTGTACAGCGCGCGGATGTTCGGATGGCGATAGCCGTCGTCGTTGCTCAGCAGGATGTTCAGGGCGAAGGCGGGTTGCGCCAGGGCACAGCCGACGGCCAGCAGCAAGGGCGCGAGTTTCATGCTGCACTCCCGGCGAAGCGGTTGGCTGGACGGGACAGGCCAAGGTTCTCGCGCAGGGTCGCGCCCTCGTATTCGCGGCGCAGCAGGCCGCGCTCCTGCAGCAGCGGCACCACCTGTTCGACGAATACCTCGATGCCGCCGGGCAGGTAGGGGAAGAACACGTTGAAGCCGTCGCAGGCACGGGCCTGGAACCAGGCGTCGAAGGTGTCGGCGATGTCCTCGGGCGTTCCTATCACCGGGTTGCCGCCCGCCAGGCGCAGGTAGAGCTGGCGGATGCTCAGGCCTTCCCTGCGGGCCATTTCCAGTACCTTGTCACGACGGCTGCCACGCTGGCCCTCCGGCGTGTCGGGCAACGGGCCATCGAGGTCGTGGGCGGAGAGATCGATATCCTCGCCCAGGGTGTCGGCCAGCAGGCGCAGGCCCAGCACCGGATCGACCAGGCTCTGGAACTCGTCGAACAGCGCCTGGGCTTCCTCGCGGGTGCGACCGATGAAGGGCGTGATGCCAGGCAGGATCTTGATGCCGTCGGGATCCCGCCCCAGCGCAGTGGCGCGTTGCTTGACGTCGCTGTAGAAGGCCTGGGCAGCGGGAATGGTTTCGGCCATGGCGAAGATCACCTCGGCCACCCGCGCCGCCAGGGCCTTGCCGGCCTCCGAGGCGCCGGCCTGGACCAGCACCGGATGGCCCTGCGGTGGACGCGCCACATTGAGGGGACCACGCACCGAAAAATACTCGCCCTTGTGATCGAGCACATGCAGCTTGGCCGGGTCGAAGTACTGGCCGCTGGCTTTGTCGCGAATGAAGGCATCGTCCTCCCAGCTGTCCCACAGACCTTTCACCACGTCGTGGAATTCCTCGGCGCGGCGATAGCGCTCGGCGTGGTCGATGTGGGCCTCCCGGCCGAAGTTCCAGGCTTCGTCGGAGACCACCGACGTCACCAGGTTCCAGGCGGCGCGCCCCTTGGACAGGTAGTCCAGCGAGGCGAACTTGCGGGCGATGTGGTAGGGCTCGTTGTAGCTGGTGGTGGCGGTGGCTATCAGCCCGATACGGCTGGTCACCGCGGCCAGGGCGGACATCAGCGTCAGGGGCTCGAAGTGCTCGCCGCGGGCCGTGCGGCTGAGGGCGTCCAGGTGGTGGCCCCAAAGGGCGACCACGTCGGCCACGAAGAGCGCGTCGAAGCGTCCGCGCTCGGCGGTCTGGGCAACGTGCTTGAAGTGTTCGAAGTCCAGGCTGGCGTCGGCCTGGGCCTGGGGGTGACGCCAGGCGGCGACGTGGTGGCCGCTGTTGGCGAGGAAGGCGCCCAGCTTGAGCTGGTCGGTGCGGCGGGTCATGGCGGTTCTCCCGTTGCGGGCCGCCGCGCCCCTGTGGCCAGGGGCGCGGGGCGGGTCAGAAGTCGTAGGTCAGGCCGGTGTACCAGTAGCCCCCGGTGCTGCCGTAGGGCGAGAACAGGCCATAGGGGAAGGCCCCGGAGCTGCTCGGCAGGTGGGTACGCTCGGGGTAGACGTTGAACAGGTTGTTGGCACCTGCGGTGAGCTTGAGGTTGCGGGTGAGGTGGTAGTCGACGTTGAGGTCGGTGATCCATTTGGGATCGAAGGTGCGGTCGAATTCCTCGGCGGTGCCGTACTCGGTGTATTCGCCGTAGCGTGTCAGCGCCAGGTTCACGTCGAAGTCACCGATGTTCCAGTCGGCGCCCAGCACCAGCTTGGATTCGGGCGTGCCGTGCTTGAGGTTGCCCTGGCGCTGGCGGTCATAGCCGCCATCCGGACCCAGGGTGGACCTGGCCAGGGCAGAGGCGTGAATCTTGTCGATCTCGGTCTGATTCCAGTTGAAGCCGAGGCTGTAGCGGACGCGGCCGAAATTGCCGTAGTCCTGGCGGAAATCGCCGACCACATCGATGCCGTGGGTGGTGGTATCCAGGGCGTTGGTGAAGTAGGTGACGAACTGGTTGGGATTGAGACCGGCGCCACTGAGGATCGCGCGGATCTGGTCGGTGCCGCCCAGGTAGCCGGTCTGGGCGATGCGATCGCGGATCTTGATCTGGTAGGCGTCGAGGGTGACGCTGCTGGCCTCGGTTGGCTGTAGGGTCAGGCCGAGGCTGTAGTTGGTGGACTTCTCCGGCTTCAGGTTGGAGGCGCCCAGGGCCTTGGCCACCGCGGAGTCCACGGCGACGTTGCGGTAGTCGATCAGGTTGCCGTTGACGCTGCTCTGTGAGGTGGAGCTGTAGATCTGCTGGGCCAGCGAGGGCGCGCGGAAGCCGGTGCTGATGGTGCCGCGCAGGGCCAGGATGGGCGTCAGTTGGTAGCGCGTGGAGAACTTGCCATTGGTGGTCACGCCGGAGCCGTCGTTGAAATGCTCGTAGCGGCCGGCCAGGTCCACATGCCATTGGTCGCTGAGGTCCTGGCCGATCTCGCCATAGCCGGCATAGCTGGTGCGCCCCTTTCTGTCGGCGTCCTCGGGCCGGGTGCCGGCGCCGGAGATGGTACCCGGCGGAATGGGCGCGCCGTTGGCGCCGAGCGGAAAATCGCCGGTGCCGTAGGAGGCCAGTTCGCCCTTGCCGATCTTGTAGTTCTCATACCGCTGCTCAAGGCCCCAGGATATCTGCGTGGGCTTGGCCAGGCCGAGGTCGAAGGAGCGGCTCAGGTCGAGGTTGTTGGTCCATTGGCTGAAGGTCTTGACCCCGGTATCCACCGAGGTCGGCGAGTCCGGCCCGTAGCTGAGGTTGTAGGTGTGCCGCAGGGTCGCTTCGGCGTGGTCCTGGCCATAGGTGGTGGACAGGTCGTAGTCCCAGCCGCCGACCTCGCCCTTGCCGCCGAAAGCGAACTGGAAGTCTTCCTCGACGAACCTCAGGGTGTCCTCGACGCCTTCGGGGAAGGGCGTCTGGATGCCGTTGAAGCTGGCCGGCTGATGGAATGCCAGGGGCTTTTCGGAGTTGCGCCGGGTGAGGGTGGAGAACGAGTACAGGGTCAGGGCGTCGTTGACCGGCAGCTCGCCGTTGTAGCCCAGGCTGAAGTTGCGCGCCTTGGGCAGGCCGGTGCCGTAATACAGGTGCTGCAGGCTGCTGTCGCCGGCCGAGTCGGTGTACAGGGCGTTGTCCGAGCGGTCGGAGATGCGCTGTTTCTTGGCGTCCAGGGCGAAGTTGAGGAAACCCTGGTTGGGTAGTTCGATGCCGAAGTCGCCGGTCTGGCGCACGGTTTCGCCGTCGCCGTTCTCGTAGTTCTGCCCATAGGTAGTGGACAGGCTGCCACCGTGGTCGGTCTGCTTGAGAACGATGTTGATCACCCCGCCGATGGCATCGGAGCCGTACTGCGCGGAAGCCCCGTCGCGGAGGATCTCGACATGGTCCACCAGGGCGATGGGGATCATGTCCAGGTCCACCGGTTGCGAACCGGAGTTGAGGTAGGTGCCGTTGTTCAGCAGCGCGCTGTTGTGCCGGCGCTTGCCGTTGACCAGCACCAGGACCTGGTCGCCATTGAGGCCGCGCAGGCTGATCGGACGTACCACCGAGGTGGAGCCGAAGCCGGACGAGGCGGGCAGGTTCAGCGACGGCAGGACGCGGCTCAGGGCGCGGGTCAGGTCGCCCTGGCCGGTGGCCTGCAACTGGCTGCCGGCGATCACGTCGACCGGCGCCGGGCTTTCCGCCAGGGTGCGCGCCTGGCCGCGGTTGCCGACCACCACGACGGTGTTCAGGCGGTTGTCGCTGCTGGCGCCGCTGTCCGCCTCGGCGCCCAGGGCCGGCAGGGCCTGGGCGATGGCGAGGAACAACAGGCTGTGGGTGAACAGCTTGCGGGTGGGCAAGGCGCGGTGGGCGCGGATTGCGTGGTTCATGGGTACGCTCCAATGGTGGCTCCCGGCGGCGCCCGTCTGGGTGGCCGTTGCGGGTTATCGTGTCGACGGCGTTGAGGCCGTGTTGGCGAACGGCTTGTTGCTGGGAGGGACTGGTCGCGTTCAGTCGGAAGGCAGGCTCAAGCTCATGGCGGCTGCCCAGGCAAGCGCTGTGCCAGAAGCAAAAGCCCTTGTATTTCAGCGAGTTGTGATTTTCCGTCGGCGTATCCTGCTGGCTTTGCAGCAGTGCCGTTCCAGGCTGCTGGATTCCCCGCAGCGAATGCTGCCGCAGCGCTACACAGGAGGGCGTTGCTGGATTTGCAACAGGCCCGGCCGCCCGTATACCGGGACCTGCTGGCATGAGCCTTGCTCCAATGCGACCTGCTTCGAATTCCTTTTCCCTGCCTGGAGTGACGCATGCCCAGACCCGGCCCGCGCAACCTGATTACAGATATCCCCGGCCTGCTGGTCGGCCATGCCACCGATGAACAGGCGCACAGCGGTGTCACTGTGCTGCGCCCGGACGGGTTCTGGAGCGCCAGTGTCGATATCCGCGGCGGTGGCCCCGGCGGCCGTGAGTCCGCCGCGCTGGAGCCGGAGAACATGGTCGGCCAGTTGCACGCCCTGGTCTTCTCCGGCGGCTCCGTATTTGGCCTGGGAGCCGCCGACGGTGTCAGCGCGCGGCTTTCGGCGCAGGACGTGGGCCTGCACCTGAAGCCTGGTGCGCCGGCCATCCCCATAGTGCCGGCTGCGGTGCTGCACGACCTGGCCAACGGCGGCGACAAGGCCTGGGGCCTGGAGCCGCCCTATCGGCAACTGGGCATGCGGGCCTTGGCGGCGGCGGGAGCGGATTTCGAGTTGGGTGCGGTGGGTGCTGGCCGTGGCGCCATGGCCGGGGTGCTCACCGGCGGCCTCGGTTCGACCTCGCTGGACCTGGGCGACGGCCTGCTGGTGGGCGCGCTGGTGGTGGCCAACCCCATCGGTTCGGTGTACATGCCCGACGGCGAGACCTTCTGGGCATGGCCCTGGGAGCAGGGCACCGAGTTCGGCGGGCACCGCCCGGCGGGGAAGATGGATTGCAGCGAGCCGATGCCCGAGTTGTCGCGGCTGGACTCCATGGGTCGCCTGCAGGCCGGCGCCAACACCACCCTGGCGGTGGTAGCCTGCAACGCCCGGCTGAGCACGGCTGAGTGCAAGCGCCTGGCGATCATGGCCCAGGATGGCATCGCCCGCGCGGTGCGTCCGGCACACCTGCCGTTCGATGGCGACAGCCTGTTCGCCCTGGCCTCCGGCGAACGCGAACTGGTGGATGGGCAACGCCGCCAGGTGGAGCTGTCGCGCATCGGCTCGGCGGCCGCCGATTGTGTGGCGCGGGCCATCGCCCGCGGCGTGTACCTGGCCCGCATGCAGCGGGGGTGAGGCTCAACTCCCGGTCAGGGCCTTCTCCAGCCGCCGCCCTGCGCGTGCGGCTTCCTGGGGCAGGCCCAGGGCCCGGTAGACACGCTGTAGATGGCTGTTGGTGGGGACGTCCTGCGGGTCGTAGCGGCGGCGCAGCTCCAGGGCCTGCTGCGCGGCCACCCAGTCACCGGCCTTGAGCTGGGCGTCCAGCTCGATAAGGGCGAAGAGATCGCGCTGGGCGTGGCTGCCGCCGATTTCGGTGAGACGGGGCAGGGCCTGGCCCAGGCGCTTCACAGCCTGCGCGTGATCGCCGCGGGCATGGGCCAGCAGGCCTTCTGCTGCAGGCAGGGTGACTTCGGCCCACACTGCGCGGCTGAACGTCGGCGCACGTTCGGCTTGCCCGCGCAGGGCGCCCAGCAATTCTTCGGCCTCGGCCTGCCCGGCGCGTGCCAGGCCGTAGAGATACTGCAGGCTGAGGAAGGGCTGCACCGCGTCGCTGCGGCGTTCGCGCAAGTAAGGCAGCAGCGCCTGCCAGCGCTCACCGACGTCGATGCCGGCGAACTCCAGGCGCGCCAGCAACGATACCGCGCCGATCTGGTCCTGGGAGTATTCGGGAAAGATGCCCCACACATGCTGGTCGTAGATATCCAGCACCCGCTGATCTCGGCCGCGCGCGAGGTGGAACAGCGCGAGATGCCACCAGTTGTGGGTGTACATGAAGGAATTCAGGCCCTGCCAGCCGGCGCTGGCCGCCTCCAGGAAATGCGTGCCTTCCTCGATGCGTCCCCGGGTCAGCAGCACGTGGGCCAGGGCGTGTTGCGCCCAGGGTTCTTCCGGTAGCAGCTGCAGGGCGTAGCGTGCCGAGGCCTCGGCCTCGTCCAGCAGGTGGCACTGCTCGTAGGCGAAGGCCAGCATGCCATAGGCCTGGGGCACTTCCTCGGCGCCGGCCACCGCCTTGAGGGCGATGCGCAGCATGGCTGGGGCGTTGCCGCGGTTGAACTCGAAATACTGGTTGAGCTTGGCCGCCAGCAGGTCCCTGGGGTTCTCGTCGAGCAACCGCTCGCTCAGGCGCAGCGCGGCCTGCAGGTCGTCATCGCTCCAGGCGCGCAGTAGGCTGGTGTACAGCCGCGCACGGGGCGTACCGGGGCCGGCTTCTTCTGCTCGTCGCAGGTAGCGCGCCGCCAGTCGGGGGGCTTGCGGCGACTCGGCAAACATCATCAGGAGCCCGGCGAAGGCATTGGCCAGCACCGAGCCGGGGTCGGATTCGGCGCCGGCGAGGATGTTTTCCGCACGCACCTGGTAGGCGAGCACGCCGCCGACGAAGTCGTCGATGGCCTGCACGGTCGCCGGAATCTGGCTGTCGATGGGATTGCCGAGATAGTCCTGTGTCATTGCCCTGGGGCTCCACTGTGAAAGTCCGCCGGAGATTCGCAATCCTTGTGCCAGGCTTCCAGGCGCGTGATTGGCGGCCCCTGCCAGCCGGCGTTGCTGCTTTTCCCGCAGGACTGTGCCGCGACTGTCGGATTTGCACCAGCGGCCAGGCCAGCAGCCCCCAGGGAAGCCACGCCGGCTGGGGTGCAGTGGGATGGCACAGGGCTTGCTCCGGCCCTGGCGAAGACTTGTCGATCCATAGGAGCCTGCATGCCGACCCCCACTTTACCCGCCGCGCCCCGGCGCGCCCGCCTGATTGCCGGGCTGTTGGCCCTGGGCCTGGCCTTCGCCGGCAGTGTGCACGCGGAGCCGACGCGCGGCGGCATTCTCGACCTGGTGGCCCAGCCGGAGCCACCGTCGCTGTCCCATGCAGTAGTCAGCCACGTTGCCACCCAGTACGTCGGCGGCAAGATCCTCGAAGGCCTGCTGACCTTCGACACCGACTTGAAGCCGCAGCCGGTGCTGGCTCGCAGCTGGGCGATAGCGCCCGATGGCCTGACCTATACCTTTGACCTGCAGCCGAACGTGAAATGGCACGACGGCCAGCCGTTCGGCTCGGCCGACGTGCTGTTCAGCTTCCGCGACTTCTACCCGCAGGTGGACAAGCGCATGGCGAGCATTTTCGGCGAGTACGTCGACAGCATCGAGGCCAGGGGCGAGCAGCAGGTGGTATTCCACCTGAAGAAACCCTTTTCGCCCTTGCTCTCCGCGCTGGGCAGCGGGCTGCGGCCAATCGTCCCCAAACACCTGTATGCAGGCACCGACTACCGTGCCAACCCGTACAACAACAAGCCCGTGGGCACGGGGCCCTTCGTCTTCCAGGAATGGAAACGCGGCGCCTACATCCGCCTGGCGCGCAACCCCGATTACTGGCGCCAGGGGCTGCCATACCTGGATGGCATCGTCTACCACGTGATTCCCGACGCCGCCTCCCGCGCCGCCGCGTTCGAACGTGGCGAAGTGCAGGTCTTGCGCAGCGGCGACGCCGACTACGCGGATCTCAAGCGCCTCTCCCAACTGCCAGGCGTGGCTGCCTCGGAGAAGGGCTACGAGCTGTACCCGGGCCTGGCCTTCCTGCAGATAAACACGCGCAAGCCCGGCCTGGACAACCCCAAGGTGCGCCAGGCGATCCTCTATGCGCTGAACCGTCAGTTCATCGTCGACAACATCTTCTTCGGCACCGGCAAGGTCGCCAGCGGCCCGTTCCTCGGCGCCTTCCACGATCCCGCATTGCCGCAGTACGGCTATGACCCGGCCAAGGCCAAGGCGCTGATCGCCGAGTCCGGTGTGGACGCGAGCAAGCTGCGCGTGCGTTTGCTCAACGGCGAGAAGGGCGGCGCCTGGGAGCGCCTGGCCGAATACACCAAGCAGGCCCTGCTGCCGTTGGGCATCAAGGTGCAGGTGGCCACCTCCGATGCGGCCACCTGGTACCAGCGCGCAAGCGACTGGGATTTCGACCTGACCTACAACTTCATCTTCCAGATCGGCGACCCCTACCTGACCAGCGCCTACCTGTACCGCTCCGACTACATCCTCAAGACCTCGCCCTTCGCCAATATCGTCGGCTACCGCAGCGCCGAGGCCGACGCGCTCTGGCAGAAGATCGCCGATACAGCCGAAGGCGCGCAGCGCCAGGCGCTCTATGGCCAGTTGGAGCGCAAGCTCAACGACGACCTGCCGATCGCGCCCATCTTCGAGATGCGCTTCCCCACGCTTTACCACCAGAACGTGCACAACCTGCTGCGCAGCGCCACCAGTCTCAATGACAGCTACGCCGAGGTCTACCTGGAGCCGGCCAAGCCATGAGTGTCCTGCTGTATGCCTGCAGCCGCCTGGGTCGTGCGCTGGCATTGATTCTCGCGGTACTGGTGGGGGCCTTCCTGCTACTGCGCCTGGCCCCTGGGGACCCGGCGCTGCTGATGGCCGGCGAGGCCGGTAGCGACGATGCCGACTACATCGCCAGGCTGCGTGGCGAGATGGGCCTGGACCTGTCGCTGCCAGTGCAGTTGTGGCGCTACCTGGTGCAGATAGCCCACCTCGACCTGGGGTATTCCTACCGCAACCAGGAGGGTGTCTGGTCACTGATCGCCGAACGCCTGCCGGCGACCCTGCTGCTGATGGGCTCGGCCTTCGTCGTTTCATTGTCGCTGGGCGTGCTGCTCGGCGTACTGGCGGCGCGCAGTCAGCAGCGCGGTGGGTCTCTGGACCGGCTGATCGGCCGCCTGGTGTGGGTACTGTTCGCTACGCCACCGTTCTGGCTGGCATTGCTGTTGGTACTGCTGTTCTCGGTGCGGCTTGGCTGGCTGCCGGCCTTCGGCATGCAGAGCGTGGGCACCGGGCTGCAGGGCTGGACGTGGCTGGGCGACCGTCTTGGCCACCTGCTGCTGCCATGCCTGTCGCTGAGTTTCCTGTCGCTGGCGATGTACGTGCACCTCACGCGCAACGCCATGCTCGACATCCTGCCCCTGGAGCATGTGCGCCTGGCTCGGGCCAAGGGCTTGGGCGAGGGGCGTATCCTCTTCGCCCACGTGCTGCGCAACGCGCTGATTCCGGTGGTGACCTTCGCCGGCCTGCAACTGGGTCAACTGGCCAGCGGCGCATTGCTGATCGAGGTGGTCTATGCCTGGCCAGGCATCGGCCGGCTGCTCTACGACGCCTTGAGCCAGCGTGACTATGCGCTATTGCTGGGGATATTCCTGGTGATCTCTTGCCTGGTGGTGTCGTTCAACTTCCTCGCCGACCTGGCCTGCCGCCTGCTGGATCCGCGCATAGGTGCGGCAGGGGAAAGCCGATGAGCCTGCTGCGAGCCTATTTCTCTCGCCCCGGCGCGGCCCTGGCGGCGCTCTTCCTGTTCGCCCTGGGCCTGGCCGCCGTGCTGGCGCCCTGGCTGTGCGCCGCCGGCCCCTGGGACATGCTGGCCAAGCCGCTGATACCGCCACTGGGCGACCCGGCCCACTGGCTGGGCACCGACATGCTCGGCCGGGACATCGCCGCCGGGCTGCTCTACGGCGCGCGGACCTCACTCGGCGTGGGCCTGCTGGCGACCCTGGCGACACTGCTGCCAGCACTGCTGGTAGGCGCCGTGGCCGGCTACTTCGGCGGCTGGGTCGACGAGCTGCTGATGCGCATCGCCGAATGCTTCCAGATCATCCCGCAACTGGTCCTGGCCGTGGTGCTGGTGGCACTGATGGAGCCCTCGCTGGGCTCGGTGGTCCTGGCCTTGGCACTGGTGGCCTGGCCGCCCGTGGCGCGCCTGGTGCGCGGCGAGTTCCTCAGCCTGCGCCAGCGCGAGTTCGTCCAGGCCGCGGTGGTACTGGGCCAGGGGCCGGCACGCATCGCCTTCACGCAGATACTGCCCAATGCGCTGTCCCCGCTGCTGGTAAGCCTGACCTTCATTCTCGCCGCGGCCATTCTCACCGAAGCGGCATTGGCCTTCCTCGGGCTCGGCGACCCCGAGGCGATGAGCTGGGGCTACATGATCAATGCCTCGCGCAACCTGTTGCGCGAGGCCCCATGGATGAGTGTCCTGCCGGGCATCGCCATCCTGCTGACGGTACTGGCCGTGCAACAGGTCGGGGAAGGCCTGCGCGAGGCCATGCAGCAAGGAGGCCGTCGATGAGTGGAAAACTGCTGGAGGTGCGTGACTTGCGCATCGACCTGCCGGCTGGCGGCGACCGCGCCCACGCCGTGCAGGACCTTTCCATGGCGCTGGACGCCGGCGAGGTGCTCTGTGTGGTCGGCGAGTCCGGCTCGGGCAAGTCGATGCTGGCCAATGCCATCCTGCGGCTGTTGCCGACGCACCTGCAGCCTGTGGCCGGGAGCATCCGCTGGCACGGCGAAGACCTGGCCGGGCGCAGCGAGGAGGGCATGCGCCAACTGCGCGGCAAGGACATCGCCATGGTCTTCCAGGAGCCGATGAGTGCGCTCAACCCGCTGCTGAGCATCGGCCGCCAGCTCGACGAGACGTTGCGTGCCCACGGCGTGGCCTCCCGCTCGCAAAGGCGTGCGCGGATTCTCGAACTGCTCGGTTACGTCGGCCTGCCGGACCCGCCCACGCTTTACCACGCCTATCCCTTCCAGCTTTCCGGCGGCCAGCGCCAGCGCGTGGTGATCGCCATCGCCCTGGCCCTGGAACCGGCGCTGCTGATCGCCGACGAGCCGACCTCGGCGCTGGACGTCAGCAGCCAGGCCCGAATCCTGGAACTGCTGCGGCGCATCCAGCGGGAGAAGGGCATGGCGGTGCTGCTGATTACCCATGACTTCGCCGTGGTCGAAGCTATCGCCGACCGAGTGCTGGTGATGGAAAAGGGCCAGGCGGTGGAGCAGGCCCCCCTGCGCCGGGTGCTCGACGCGCCGGCCCATCCCTACACCCGGCGCCTGCTAGCCGCGTTGCACATGCCAGCGCGCGTAGCCCGATGCGTCGATGGCGAAGCCTTGCCGCAACTAGAGGCCCGTGGCTTGTACAAGACCTACGCCAGCCGCCAGGGGTTTTGGCGTCGCCGGCAGGTGGCGGCGCTGGAGGATGCCAGCTTCGCCCTGCGTCCCGGCGAGAGCCTGGGCATCGTCGGCGAGTCCGGCTCCGGCAAGACCACCCTGGGGCGCGCTCTGGTGCGCCTGCTGCGCCCGGACGCCGGCGAACTGCTGCTGCGCGGCGAGGATCTGGCGCAGCTGTCGCAGCGCCGCCTGCGGCCATTGCGCAAACACATCCAGATGGTCTTCCAGGACCCCTACGCTTCGCTCAATCCACGCCAACGCATAGGCGCCCAGGTGATGGCCGGAGCCCTGGCCCAGGGCGTGCCGGCGACTGAAGCCGAACGCCGTGCGCGTGGCCTGCTCCAGCAGGTGGGCCTGCCCGAGAGCGCCTTCGAGCGCTATCCGAAGGACTTCTCCGGCGGCCAGCGCCAGCGCATCGGTATCGCTCGTGCCCTGGCGGTGCAGCCGCAGATACTGGTAGCCGACGAGTGCGTGTCGGCGCTGGATGCCCTGGTTCAGCAACAGGTGCTGGAACTGCTGGAGCAGTTGCAGCGCGAGCTGGGCTTGACACTGGTGTTCATTACCCACGACCTGCGGGTGGCGGCGCGCCTGTGCGACCGTATTGCGGTCATGCAGGGCGGGCGCATCGTCGAACTGGGCGAGACCGGCCAGGTGCTGCGCGTACCCAGCCACCCCTATACGCGCAGCCTGCTGGCGGACCAGCCAGGCGAGGCTCTGGCGGGGGCGATGGCATGAGCGCGGTGAAACAAATGGCCCTGGGGGCCTTTCTCATGGCCACCGGGCACCACTTGGCCGGCTGGCGCCACCCGCGGGCTCTGGCGGAGGGCGGCTTGGACGCCGGGCACTACCGCGCGCTGGCTCGCACCGCGGAGCGTGGCTGCTTCGATGCCATTTTCCTCTCCGATACCCTGGCCATGTTGCCGGGCCGCCTCGACGCCCTGAGCCGGATGGCCCGCACGGAGCACTTCGAACCGCTGACGCTGCTCGCGCACCTGGCGGTGGAAACCCGGCACATCGGCCTGGTGGCCACCGTGACCTCGTCCTATAACGACGCAGGCACGGTCGCGGACGCCTTCGCCACCCTGGAGGCCCTGAGCGGTGGACGCAGCGGCTGGAACCTGGTGACCTCGAGCAATGCCGAGGAGGCCGGTAACTTCGGTCGCGCCAGCCACTACGAACACGCCTGCCGCTACCGCATGGCCGAGGATTTCCTGGGGCGTGTGCGCTCGCGCTGGCGACACCGGGGCGTGGCGCCGGTACAGGTGCTGGCCGGTGCTTCCGAGGCCGGCCGCAACCTCGCCGCGCGCCATGCCGAAGTACTGTTCACCGCACAGCCGGAGCTGGCCGGTGCCCAGGCCTTCTATGCCGACATCAAGGCCCGCGCCGTCCGCCACGGCCGCGACCCGGACGGCATCAAGGTATTGCCGGGGGTATTGCCGATCCTCGGCGCCAGCCGCACCGAAGCGCATGAACGCCACGCCGAACTGCAAGCGCTGGTGCAGCCCGTGGTCGGGCTGTCGCTGCTGGGGGACGTCGCGGGTGGCTTCGACCTTTCCAGCCTGCCGCTGGACGGGCCGCTGCCGGAACTGCCGCCAACCGAGTCCGGCGTCAGCCGCCAGCACCTGCTGCTGGACCTGGCCCGGCGCGAGGGCCTGAGCATCCGCCAGCTCTACCAGCGAATCGCCGACGCCCGCGGCCACCGCGTGCTGGTGGGTACCGCCGAGGATGTCGCGGACCAATTGCAGCACTGGTTCGAGGCCGGTGCCGCCGACGGCTTCAACATCATGCCACCGTACCTGCCCGGCGGCCTCGACGACTTCGTCGACCAAGTGGTGCCGCTGCTGCAACGGCGCGGCCTGTTCCGCCGTCGCTACCAGGGCCGCACATTGCGCGAGCACCTGGGCCTGATCCGTAATTCCCTTGTCGAGGAGAGCCTCACCGATGCCTGAACACGGACTGCCGCGAGTACGCGGCGAAAGCGTGGAGATCCGCCCCGGCCGGCGCATCAGCCTGGCCCATCACCGGGGACACGAGTACCCGGATACCGTGGTGTTCTTCGCCCACGGCGGTGGCGGCAACAAGGACCAATGGCGCGAACAGTGGGTGGCACTGAAGGATGCCGGCTACAGCCTGGTGGCCTGGGACCTGCTCGGCCATGGCGCCAGCGACAAGCCGCGTCGCGCCGAAGCCTACGCCTGGGACGAACTGGTAGCCGACCAGCTCGCGGTGCTGCATCGCTACGCCGGCGTGCGCAATCTGCTGGCCGCGCATTCCTTCGGCACCGGATTGAGCCTGAGCAGCCTGCTGGCCCTGCAGGCGCAAGGGCAGGGTGAGCTGATCGACGCAGCGCTGCTGCTGGGCACCCAACTGGAGCGGCCGCAGGCCACCGGCGGCCTGTTGTCGCTGCCGGCGTGGCTGCTGGAGTGGTTCCGCCCGGTCCTGGCGAAAGGGTTCCGCGAGCGCGCCTGGCATCCGGACGCCGATCCGGCGCTGGTGGACTACGAGGAGCGGCTCACTGAGAACAACCGCCTCCATGTGTTCAAGGCCCTGGTGGGCCAGGCCGCCTGGCCGGCAGTCGAGGACCTGCGGACGCTGCGTCTTCCCTTGCGCATCCTTGCCGGTGACAGCGACGGTCTGACGCCCGCCGAACGCGCCCAGCCCCTGCACGAATTGCTGCCCGGCTCGCTGTTCGAAGTGCTGGCCGGTTGCGGCCATCAACTGATGCTGGAAAAGCCGTGGATCGTCACCCGCCACCTGCGCGAACTGCTCGCCACCCCCTCTGC
>Ga0180219_1001133_pt1 | contig 18307 bp, 14 predicted proteins | sample eDN3rd30CBELigMG_FD_151338 | JGI IMG/M metagenome (GOLD analysis project Ga0180219, IMG submission 151338) | Enriched Miracle-Growth compost microbial communities from Emeryville, California, USA - eDNA 3rd pass 30_C BE-Lig MG (version 2)... ...
GCCGCATCCGCCCTCCGCGCTGTTTGAAAGAGGACTCGACCCCCATGAAAGCCCGCATCTTCGTGACCCTCAAACCCGGCGTGCTCGATCCGCAGGGCAAGGCGATCCAGCATGCGCTGGCCGGGCTTGGCTTCGGCGGCGTCAATGACGTGCGCGCCGGCCGCCTGATCGAGTTGGATCTGGCCGATGGCACGGGCGAGGCGGAGGTGGACGAGATGTGCCGCAAGCTGCTCGCCAATACCGTGATCGAGAATTACCGGATCGAGACTCTCGGCTGATCGGAATCAAGGAGTGCCTGCGATGAAAAGCGCCGTCATCGTCTTCCCCGGATCGAACTGCGACCGCGATCTTGCCGTGGCGTTCGAGGCCGTGAGCGGCAGCAAGCCGGAGATGGTCTGGCATGGCGAGTCCGAGTTGCCCGAGGGGCTGGATCTGATCGGCGTGCCCGGCGGCTTCTCCTACGGCGATTATCTGCGCTCGGGCGCCATGGCGGCGCGCTCGCCGGTGATGCAGGCGGTGGCCCGTGCGGCGGAGCGCGGCACGTTCGTGCTGGGCGTCTGCAACGGCTTCCAGGTGCTGACCGAGGCGGGCCTGCTGCCCGGCGCGCTGATGCGCAACGCCGGCACGCACTTCGTCTGCCGCGATGTCGCCCTCACGGTTGAGAACAGCCAGAGCGCCTTCACCAGCCGCTATGCTGCCGGCGAGCATATCACCGTGCCCGTCGCCCATCATGACGGCAATTATTTCGCGGATGCCGCCACGCTCGACCGGCTGGAGGGCGAGGGGCGCGTCGCTTTCCGCTATGGCGAGGCGGTCAACGGCTCCGCGCGGGACATTGCCGGCATCCTCAACGATGCGGGCAATGTGCTGGGCATGATGCCCCACCCCGAGCGCGCCATCGACACGGGCCATGGCGGCACGGATGGCCGCCGCGTGTTCGAGGGACTGGTCGAGAGCCTGATGACGCGGGCCTGAGCCGCGCCGGGTGAACCTTGCTTTGTGCTCCTGCGAAGGCAGGAGCCAGGGCTTCAGATAGGCGCCCTCGCATAATCCGCGTGGTGGATTTCGATCGCGGGATAATTGGGGTCCTGCAACACGCTCCGCAGCAGGAAGGCTTCGACTTCGTTCCGGCGCGGGTCGTCGTCATGATCCTTGCGGAACCACACCAGCCGCCAATCATCGAGCGGATAGAGCAGGATGATGTGCGCGCGCATCGCGGGCGGGATCAATGCTTCGGTGAAGCTGGCGACGGCGATGCCCCGATCCAGCATGGCCGCGATCACGTCATAATATTGGGAATGGCAGACGACATTGCGGGGCCGGATATGGTGCTTCTCCAGCATCGCCAATGTCTCCCGCTCCCGTGAGCTGCCGGCGCGCGGCAGGATGAAGGGCAATTGCGCGATCGTTTGCGGGTCCAGCGGGGTCGACTGGCCCCGCGCCAGATCGCGGTGGCCGTAAACGCCGCCGTGCAGCAGCGCCAGCGAGCGCATGTGCCGTTCCACGGGCAGATGGGCGCGGACGTGCAGAAGACCGAAATCATGCCTGCCTTCGTCCAGAACGCGCGGCACCCGCTGGTCCGGCGGCTGGCTATCGAAATCGAGGCTGATATGCGGGTGCTCGATCAGGAATCGGTCGAGCCGGGGGCGGATGAAATCGTCCCACAGCCCTTGGCCGACCAGCAGTTTGAACCGGATCGGTTGCAAGGGCGCTGCGGCCTTTCGCCGGTGGGCGGCCAGCGTCTTCCCGGCGCTTTCAAAACTGCGCAGATCATCGAGGAAGGCGCGGCCTTCCAGCGTCAGATTGGGCCGTTTGCCGGGGCTGCGGGTCAGCAGGGTGAGGCCGAGTTGGGTTTCCAGCGCTTTCATCTGGCTGCTGATGGAGGCCTGCGAAATGCCCAGATTCTCCGCGGTGCGGCGGAAGCTGCCGGTCGCGCAGAGATCGGAGAAAACCTCAAGCTGGCGGAGGGTGAACGGTAGAGTCGTCATTAAGTCTCCTGAGCAGAAACATAACCCAAAAACTATCACCTGTCATTGCTTTGCGATGCGTTGCTTTCCCCCGGTTTTTCGATGTTTCTGAAGGCAACTCGCGGAACGGCGGGGCGGGAAGAACAGGGGAGAGAAGACCATGTGGCGTTCAGGATTGTCGCGCAGCCTCGCGGGCGGTGTCAGTGCAATGGCGTTGAGCCTTGGAGCAATGCCTGCCTTGGCGCAGGAGGCCGATGCTGGCCCGGCGGACAGCGCGGCGCAAGCCGATAGCGCGGCTGAGGCCATCGTCGTCACCGGATCGCGGCTCCGTGTGGATGGCACGAAATCGCCGACGCCGATCACCGTGGTCAGCGCGGACGAGTTGAGCGCCATGGGGCCAAGCGGTCTTGTCGAAGGCGTCAGCCAACTCCCGCAGTTCTTCGGCAACCAGTCCGTCGCGGCGGTCCAGAAATCGGGCGAGGGCGGCACGGGCTGGTTCACGCGCGGCGGCTACGGCAATCTCGATCTACGCGGCTTGGGTATCAACCGCACGCTGACGCTGCTCAATGGGCATCGCGTCGTTTCGTCCGGCCCGTTTGGCGGCGTCGACATCAATGTCTTCCCGGACGCGATGATCCGCAGCGTCGAGACGGTGACGGGCGGCGCCTCCGCCGCTTATGGCAGCGATGCGGTGGCGGGCGTCGTCAACTTCATCCTGGACCGCAAGTTCACCGGCCTGCGCGCGGAAGCGCAGAACAGCATCTCCTCGCGCGGGGACAATTACGGCTTCCAGGGGTCGATCAGCTACGGCGCCAACCTCGGCAGCCGGGGCCATCTGCTCATTTCCGGCGAATATGCCAAGCAGGATGGCGTCCATGATTATAATGGCCGCAACTGGTATAACGCCACGGGCGTGGTCAACGGCCAGGCCTATCCGAACGTCGTCTCGGCCAACTCCTCCTATAATGGCGTGATCTTCGCGCCCGGCACGGCGCTGCAGGGCATGGAGTTCCTGGCGGACGGCAGCGGCATCGTGCCGTTCGTGCGCAGTGCCGTTTCATCCGGCACGACCGGGACGCCGCCCGCCGTCCAGTCGATAACCAATGGCGGCAGCGGCGATTATATCGGCAGGGACCTCTACACGATCTTCCCCGATAACCAGCGCAACAGCATCTATGCTTATGCGGATTATGAGGTGGCGGATGGCGTGACGGTGTTCGCGCAATATATGCGCGGCCAGAACAAGACCTTCCGCTACAATGATCCGACCGGCTCGTTCAACGGCACGCCTACCGCGGCGACGATCTTCCAGGACAATGCCTTCCTGCCGCAGAGCGTGCGGGATATCATGGTCGCCAACGATATTCCCTCCTTCACGCTACGCCGCATGGGCAGCACGCAGGATCTCGCCAGGGAAGTCTGGCTGCGCGACAATAATGTGATGAATTCCTTCGCTGGTGGCCTGACGTGGGACATCAAGAGCGATGGCCTGTTTGCCGGCTGGCAGGCTGATCTCTACTATCAATATGGCACTAACACCCGAAAATCCTACCAGAAAGGCCTGCGGGTCGACCGCGTGTTCGCGGCGCTCGATGCGGTGGATGAGGGAGAATACACTACTGGCACGGCGAACGGGAATATCGTGTGCCGCGTGTCACTCTTCAGCGACGCCTTCCCCGGCTGCCAGCCGCTCGATCTGTTCGGCCGCGGCAATGCCTCGGCGGCGGCGATCGATTATGTGACCGGCTATGAGCCGGGCCAGACCATCACGACGCCGATCTATTATGCGGATACCGGCTTCGCGCGCGGCGATACCATGACCTTCACCACCCAGGAGGCCAAGGTGAATACGACGCGGCTGCGCCAGCATGTCGCGGAATTTTCCATGAACGGCAATCTGATGGAGGGCTGGGCCGGGCCGATCAGTCTCGCTTTCGGTGGATCCTGGCGGCGGGAGGCGATCCGGCAGATCGTGCAGGATGCCACCAACCCGTCATCGGATCATGTCGATGGGCGACCGGTCGCGTGCAGCGGAGAGATTGCGGGGCTGCGCGGCGTCTCCGCGGCGGACTGCGTCAACACGGTCGGCCTGCAATATTCCAAGGTTTCGAACATCATGGGCGCCATCACGGTCAAGGAAGCCTTTGCCGAGACGATGGTGCCGCTGCTGGCCGATGCCGGGCCGATCCGCGCGGCGAACCTCCATCTGGCGGCGCGCTGGGCGGATTATTCCGGCTCCGGCGCGATCTGGGCCTACAAGGCCGGGCTGGATATGGACATCAGCGACTTCCTGCGCCTGCGCGGCACCTGGTCGCGCGACGTGCGGGCTGCCAACCTCTCCGAGCGGTTCGACAAGACCGGCGGCGTTGCCGTGCTGGACGATCCGCGCACGCCCGGCGTGGTCGAGGCGATCAACGTCACGCGCTTTTCCGGGGGTAATCCCAATGTGAACCCGGAGAAGGCGGATACATGGACGGCCGGCGCGGTGCTGCGGCCCAGCGCTTTGCGCGGCTTCTCGCTCTCGGCGGATTATTATGACATCAAGATCAAGGGCGCCATCGGCCAGCTTGGCGCGCAGGCGGTGCTGAACGGTTGTCTGCTCGATAATGTCGCGCAACTTTGCGATCTGGTGACGCTGGCGGGCGATGGCACGCCGACGCTGGTGGGCGATATCTTCATCAACGTGAACCAGAACCGCGTTCGCGGCCTCGATGTGGAGGCAAGCTACAACACGTCCCTCAAGCTGTTCGGCGGGGATGAAAGCATCGGCACGCGGCTGTTCGCCAGTTGGCTGTTCGAGAATTCGCAGACATTGGGCACCGGCGTGGTGGTCGACCGGGCCGGGCAGACCGGCATCCAGCAATCGGATGGCGCACCCTATGGCCTGCCGAAGTTCAAGCTGACCGGCAACCTCACTTATGCGAATGGCGGCTTCTCTGCCTTCCTGCAGGGGCGCTATATCGGCTCGGGCAAGCAGGAGAACACATTGGGCGACGTGCCGCTCAATTCGGTCGACTCTGCTTTCTATCTCGATCTGCGGCTGACACAGAAGGTGGCGTTCGGCAGCAGGAGTGAGATCGAGATTTTCGGCGCCGTCACCAATCTCACCGATCAGGACCCGCCGCTCACGCCCTATTACAGCACATTCGGCGCCCATCCCATCCAGGCCAACAGCGTCCTGTTTGATCAGATCGGTCGGCGTTTTACGGTGGGCGTCAAGTTCAACATGTAAGAGGCTGATGGCAGCCCTTGGGTCGCGCTGAAAGGAAGCAGGAATGACGAAGGATAGATGGTCGCCCACGCTGACACGCCGGGGAGCGATTGGCGGCGTGCTCGGCACGGCCGCGCTGGCGGCAGCGGCGCGCGCGGTCGGCCGGGCGCCGGCGAAAAGGCCGAACATCCTCTACATCATGGCCGACGACATGGGCTATGCGGACCTCTCCTGCTACGGGCGCCAGGAATATCGGACCGAGGTGCTCGACCGGCTGGCGCAGCAGGGCATCCGCTTCACCCATGCCTATGCGAACAGCGCTGTCTGCACCGCATCGCGCGTGGCGTTGATTACCGGGCGCTACCAGTATCGCCTGCCGATCGGCTTGCAGGAGCCGCTGGGCATGCAGGATGTCGGCCTGCCGCCGGAGGTGCCGACCGTGGCGTCGCTCCTGCGCAAACAGGGCTATACCACCTCGCTTGTCGGCAAGTGGCATCTCGGCTCCTTCCCCAAATATGATCCGCTCAAGAGCGGCTATGACGAATTCTGGGGCCTGCGCGGCGGCGGCGTCGATTATTACACCCACGCCTATAATGGCCACCCGGACCTGTGGGACGGCGATACGAAAATCGAGGAGGCCGGCTATATGACGGACCTGCTCGCCGATCGCGCGATCCAGACGCTGGACAAGCGCAAGCGGGATAGGAAGCCGTTCTTCATCAGCCTCCATTTCACGGCGCCCCACTGGCCGTGGGAAGGGCCGGACGAGGAAGGCAAGGCGGAGTCCGCGCGTATCGCTGCCTCCACCAACCCTGGCGCCTATTTCCATTTCGATGGCGGCAAGATGGCGACTTACGCCGCAATGATGCGCTCGCTCGACGCCAATATCGGCCGCGTGCTCGCCAGGCTGGCCGAGCTGGGCATGGAGGAGGACACCATCGTCGTCTTCACCAGCGACAATGGCGGCGAGCGCTTCTCCGATACCTGGCCGTTCACGGGCAAGAAGACGGAGCTGCTCGAAGGCGGCATCCGTGTTCCTGCCATCGTGCGGTGGCCGGGCGTCACCACCGCCGGCGCGACGAGCGACGTGCCGACCATGACGATGGACTGGCTGCCGACCTTCCTGGCGGCGGCGGGCGGCGCACCGGACCCAAAATATCCGACCGACGGCCTGGATATCCGCACGGCCCTGCAGGGCCATGGCCTGCCCGATCGCACGCTCTACTGGCGCTTCAAGAACCATGACCAGAAGGCGGTGCGGCGCGGGCGGATGAAATATCTCTCGATCGGCGGCAATGAATTTCTGTTCGACGTGGTCGACGATCCGCTGGAACGAGCCAATCTCAAGGACCGCCAACCGGAGACGTTCGCCGCCTTGAAACAGGCCTTCGCGCAGTGGAACACGGGCATGCTGAACGATCCCAATGCGCCCAGCTACAGCTTCACGCCGCAGGAACTGGCCGACCATTTCGGGCCGGACGACTAGAGCGGCGAGCCGTAAATCAGCACCACCCTTTCTTCCGTTTGTGCTGAGCTTGTCGAAGCATCGTCCTTTTTCTTGCGGCGCTGGAAGAAAGGGCGGCCTCCTTCGGTTGCCTGCCAGGGCAGGCGCTCAGGACAGGCTTTAACATGCTCAGGGTGAACGGTGCAGTTTTAGCGCGCGCCGCTCTAAGGCCTTTTCAAGTCAGACGACTTCATCTGGCGGCCCGGAAAATGCAGAAAACAAAGTCTCTTGGGGCATATTCCGATTCGATCTGAACGGGACATGCCCTAAGGGGCGGTCGCCAGACACTTCGTCGTCAACTCCCGGCCCCGCCGCCCAATATTCCGCTGCCAGATGCCCCAGCCGCCAGACGCCCGGCTTGGCCGTCAAACATCCCGCTGCCAGACGTTCAGCCGCAAAACGCGCCGGTGCCGGACATTCTGGCGTCGCACGCTCAGTTATAGCGACGAAGCAGACCCGCCAGCCGGCCCTGAATACGGACCTGGCCGGCCTCGTAGATTTGCGGCTGATAATCGCGATTGGCCGGATCGAGCCGGATTCTGCGTCCCTCGTGATGGAGATATTTGAGCGTTGCCTCGCTCTCGTCGATCAGCGCGACGACGATCTGCCCGTCGCGTGCCACCTCGGTCCGCTGGATAAGTGCGAAATCGCCGTCGAAGATGCCGGCCTCGACCATCGAGTCCCCCGAGACTTCCAGCGCATAATGGTCGCCCGAGCCGAGCAGGGCGGCCGGCACGGCGAGCATGGCCCGGTCTTCCAGGGCCTCGATCGGCAGACCCGCTGCGATACGGCCATGCAGGGGGATCTCAACCACGTCATTGGCGGCGATGGGGGTCGCGCGGGCCGGCATTGCGGCGGGTGCGCGCAGCGGCGTCACGACCGCTCCGTCTCCACTGGCGGGTGCGATCGTCGCCATGCCCTCGGGCAGCTTCACGATTTCGAGCGCGCGGGCGCGATTGGCGAGGCGGCGGATAAAGCCACGTTCCTCCAGCGCGCTGATCAGGCGATGGATGCCAGACTTCGACTTGAGGTCGAGCGCATCCTTCATTTCCTCGAAGCTCGGCGAAACGCCGCCCCGGTCAAGATGCTCCTTGATGTAGCAGAGCAATTGCTGTTGCTTGGCGGTCAGCATGGTGATCCCCAACATTGGAACGGACGGAGAACGTTTAGGAAACGAATCGGGCCAAGTCAAGCGGATGCACCGAGTCGGGCCGGCGGCACGAACAGGCGCGTTTGAACGCAAGGCGCGGGAAGCCTCTTTTCGCCCCGGCCGTTATGTTCGTCGGTGTCGGCAACGGGAGACGAGATCATGATCTATTCATTCAGCCGCGTCGCCTCGCCGGTGGGGCAGCTCACGCTCGTGGCGGGCGAGGAGGCGCTGCTCGCCATAATGTGGGAGGACGATGCGCCGGGCCGGGTGCGCTTGCCGGCCCTTGTGGAGCGCGGCGATCACCCGGTGCTGGCGGAGGCGGCAGGCCAACTCGCGGCCTATTTCGCGGGCGAGCGCCGGACGTTCGATTTGCCGCTCGATTTCCGGGGAACGGCGTTCCAGAAGCGCGTGTGGACGGCGTTGCTCGACATCCCCTTCGGCGAGACGCGCAGCTACGCGCAGATCGCCCATGCGATCGGGGCGCCGACCGCGTCCCGTGCCGTGGGGGCTGCCAATGGGCGCAATCCCCTTTCCATCGTCGCGCCGTGCCACCGGGTCGTCGGCGCGAACGGCGCACTGACCGGATTTGCCGGCGGGCTGGAGGCCAAGCGCTTCCTGCTCGCGCATGAAGCAGGCGAGGCGGCGTGGAGTCTGCCGCTGCCGGAGCCGCGGGCGGCCTGCGCCTGAGGACGGGTTTTCCGGCAAGCCAGCGGCGATCACGCGGAGATGCCGCTCCCCCGCGCGGGTTTCGCTTGTGATCCGACGATGGATCATCCAAGCTTCCGGCCCGTAGGGATAGCGCGCCACCATGACCTCACCCTCTCAGAACGGCATCCGGGCCGAGGACGGTTTCTTCCTCGCGCTCCTTATCATCGTCTCGATCGGCTTCGCGCTGGTGATCCGCCCGTTCTTCGCGGCGATCCTGTGGGCGGTGGTTGCGGCCATCGTGTTCGCGCCCCTGAACGATATGCTGGTCGCGCGGATGAACGGCGGGCGCAACCGCGCGGCATCGCTCACCTTGCTCCTCATCCTGTTGCTGGTGATCGTGCCCGCCATCATTCTGGCGCTTGCGCTCATTCAGGAAGCGACCCTGTTCTATGGCCGCATCCAGTCGGGCGAGATCGATTTCGTGCAGGTCTTCGAGCAGTTCCGCGCCAGCCTTCCCGATTGGGCCACCGCGCTGCTCGATCGGATCGGTCTGACCAATCTCGATGCCGTGCAGCACATGCTGGATGGCAGCTTTCGCGCCAGTTTCCGCACCTTTGCCGGGCAGGCGCTCCAGATCGGTCAGGGCGCATTCAGTTTCCTCGTGGCATTGGGCGTCATGCTCTATCTCACCTATTTCCTGTTGCGGGATGGGGAGAGGCTGGCGCAGCGGGTGAGCCAGGCGGCACCGCTGCACATGAGGACGCGGCAGGCGCTGATCGACCAGTTCGTCGTGGTGGTGCGGGCCACGATCAAGGGCAGCATCGTCGTGGCGATCGTGCAGGGCGTGATCGGCGGGCTGGTCTTCTGGGCGCTGGGCATATCGGGTGCCTTGCTGTGGGGCGTGCTCATGGCCTTCTTCTCGCTCCTGCCGGCCATCGGCACCGGGCTGATCTGGGTGCCGGTGGCACTGTATCTGTTGGCGAGCGGGGCCTTGGTCCAGGCGGCGATCCTCACCTTCTGCGGCGTGTTCATCATCGGCATGGTGGATAATCTGCTGCGGCCGATCCTTGTGGGGCGGGATACGCGGATACCCGATTATGTGGTGCTGATCTCCACGCTCGGCGGCATCGAGCTGTTCGGTTTCAGCGGCCTGATCGTGGGGCCGATCATCGCGGCGCTGTTCATCTCGGTCTGGAACATTGGCAGCATGGCGCGCGTTGCCACACCGGAGGCGGGTGAGGGGGGCGCCACGCTCTCGCCATAGGAAGGCCACATTAGGTGGCCAGGAGATGTGTCATGTCCTCTGTCGAGCCATCAGTGCCATTTGTGAAAGCCGCCAGCGGCGGTTGGCGCTGGGTGCTGGCCTACGGCATCATCGTCATCCTCATCGGCTTTCTGGCGCTGCTGAATCCGTTGGCGACAGGGTTTGCGACAGGGCTGCTGCTGGCGCTCGTGCTGATCGTCTATGGCGTTGCGGCTCTGATTTCGGCTGTCTCATCGGTCACGCAGCGCGGCCGATGGATCGAACTGGCGCTGGGGTTGCTGGCGCTGGCATTGGGCGTTCTCCTCCTCTTTTCGCCCTATCTCGGCGCGCTCTCGCTGATGTGGGCGACGGGGTTCTGGCTGTTCGTCTCGGGCGTGCTGCAAATCGGTTGCGCGATCCGGGTGAAGATCGATCGGGCGTGGCGGCTGCTGCTCGGGCTGGTCGATGTGGCGCTCGGCCTCATCCTGCTGTTCGCGGGGCCGCTGACCGGCCTTGCATTCCTGGCCTTGATGGTCGGCATCAGCTTTCTGTTCAGGGGGGTCTTTCTCATTACATTGGCGCTCGGCCTTCGCCGCGCGGTGCAGGAGCGAACATGATCGTTCGGTTTATGATTGCCTTTTCCCTGATTGCGCTTGGGGCCTCCGCGGCCTCCGCGGCGGATGGCCCCTACGGCACCTGGCGCAACCCCAAGAACAGCCTGCACGTCAAGATAGCGCCCTGCCGGGATCGGCTCTGCGGCACCGTCGTCTGGGCGAACGAGAAGGCCAAGCGGGATGCCGCCGAAGGCATGGATGAGCCGCTGATCGGCTCGATGATCTTCAAGGACCTGAAGCCCGAAGGGCGGGATAGCTGGCATGGCCGCATCTTCCTGCCCAACAAGGGCCGCACCTTCTCCGGCTCGCTCCGGGTCGTCGATCGTGAGACGATGGAGGCCAAGGGCTGCGTGTTCGGCGGACTGTTCTGCAAGTCGCAACTCTGGAGCCGGCTCTCCGATTAAGCTCCGTCGCTGATAGGGCGGGGCGCGCCTGTGCCCGGAACGCGGTTGCTTCAGACTGGTCCTGCCGGGTTCCTGCTGGATGAGATCATTCTTCTCGCCGGGGGCAGGCCGCTTTTATGATACCGGAGAACGATGCCGTGCCCCTGCGAAGGCAGGAGTCCAGAGCGCAGGAGCGTTTCGCTTACCCTCAGTCCCCGCGTTCGTAAGCGCAAGGACGTGAGGCTGCCCTCTAGCGCGCGGCGCCCGGTCCCTGGATTTGGGCCGCCAGCCACCCGGCGATGACGCAACTGCCCAGCCAGATTAAAAACGCCGCACTGTCCCCGGCAAAGGCAAGCAGCACGCCGGGCAGTAGCGTCGCGATGACGAGCAGCCGGCGCCGGGCGGACGTGTCCGCGCCATCCCGCAGGCCGGTGGTGCGCCGCCGCTTGGGGTCGCCCCGCCAGAGCAGCAGGATCATGACCAGGGAAAAGAGGATTGCGGCGGCAGCGAGCATAGGGGTCACTCGGCAGGCTGGAGAGCGGGCGTGTGGGGCACGAGCGGCTTGCGACGCTGCCCGATCAGGCGCCACAGCAGCCAGCCACCGCTCAGCAGCATGGCGAGGTCCACGGCCATGATGCTGGGTTGACCGGCGGCGAGGGCGGTCGGCCAGCCCGGTCCGCCGGTGATGAGGCGGACGAGCGGCAGGGCGACCAGCAGCAGCGCGATGGCGATCTGCAGCCCGCGCGAGAGCATGGCGTGGGTGGGGACAGCGATGCCGGCCACGATTGCGGCGGCGGATGCGGCCAGGAAGGCGGTCGGCGTCCAGAACACGGCGGTCCCGAGCGGCATGGTGACGAGGAAGCCGACGGCGGCGCCGAGCAGCCCGAGCGGCAGGCCGAAGCCGACCACCGTCACCGTCCGTTCCAGCCAGTCGAGCGAACGCATCCGCTCGACCCGTCGCGCCAGCCAGAGCCGCAGCCCGGTCAGCGTCACATAGCACATGGCGAAGCCGAGGCCGAACCACACCGCCTTGGAGAAGACGCCCGCGAAATCGCCGAAGTGCAGGGGGCTCATGATGGCGACCAGCGTGCCGCCGGTGGAGGGCTTGGTGCCGATCGACGGCTTCTCCTGCACGAACTGGGCGGTCGCGCCGTTATAGAGCAACGTCACCGGCGCGATATCGCCCGCCTTGGGGTGAAGATAGGTGGTGACGGTCGCATCCGCCCGCCCGAAATTCTCGATGGACATATAGGTCGGCGCGTCGCCGCTGCGCTTGATGGCATCGGCCGCGATGCGATCGAGATTGCCGATGGCGCGGGGCGTGGGGTTCGGCGTGCCGGGGTTGCCGAACACGGCGTCGCTCAACGCCTGCTGATCGCCGCCGAAGGCCGACATGGCGACGATCGGCACGCCCACCGTGCCGTAGAAGGAGAAGAAGCTGCCGGTGAAGGCGAGGATGAACGCGAAGGGCAGGCTCCACGATCCGGCGACGCTGTGGCGGTCACGGTCGACCAGCACCGGATGGGCTTTGCGCCGCAGCGTGAAGATGTCCTTGAGCAGATGCCGGTGGATGAGCAGGCCGGAGATGGCAGCGACCAGCATGGCGAGGCCCAATATGCCGGTCAGCAGCAGGCCCCACGGATTGGGCACGTGCAGGCGGACATGGGTATCGACCAGGAAGCTGCTCAGCGCATCGTCGTTGCGCGGGCCGAACACCTCCTCGCCGGTTCCTTCCTGGGCGCTGGCGACGCGCCCATCGCGGTCGAGCTGATAGTAAATACCCCGGCTGATCGGCGCGCCGCTCGCATCGAGATCATGGTGATGGAAGAAGACGCCGAGATTATGGTCGCCAATCTCGAAAATATCGACGCCCTCATGATATTTCTCCGGCGTGCTCGCTCCCAGTGCGCGCACCGGCTGGTCGATGGAGCGCTCGAAGGCGGAGCGCGTCTCGACATGGCCGGCGGACCATTCGCCGATCTCCACCGCGAACACCGCCGCCATGCCGGTGATGACCACCGCATAGAGCAGCAGCCCGAGCAGGATGCCCGACCAGCCGTGGACCGCGACCATCAGCTTGGTTTCTTCCTTGGGAAGATGGATCATGGGTGCGCCTCCTGCGTGCTGGCCGGCCGATCGAGGAATTTATGAGCTACCAGCCCGCCGTGCAACACGAGCAGGCCGATGGAAATGGCGACGACACGCGCCAGCTTGCGATCAAGGCAGGCGTGGAAGAACAGCAAGGCCCAGATCAGCGGCACCAGCACCAGCGGCAAGACGATATTGTCGATGCCCGCCGCGCCGCCGGGCAGCCACAAGGCCATGCCCGCCATGGTGACGACCGCGACGATGATCGCGCCCGGCCCGGCGAATCCGATCCGCGTCCATTTGCGGGTAGTTGGCGACATTCGGCTTCCCATATTCTGATCCGTAAGGGCAGGCCAACGCCGCAGAGCGCGCACGCTGCCGGCACGTCCCACCGTTTGCGCGCACCCTATCGTCCAATCCCGCTAAAGGCAATAGTTGCTAATGAAAGTGACTCTCATTATTCAGCGCGCATCGATATTGGAGTCGGGGCGACTCAAATCAAAAAATCGGGGGCAACCAATGCGTCATCTGCTGTCAACCACGGCCCTGTGCCTGTCCGCCCTGGCCGCTTCGGCGGCAGCCGCGCAGACTGCCCCGGATGACGCCGAGCCGGATGCCCGCAACGACATCGTCATCACTGCCCAGGCCTTCGTCGAGGGCGAGATCAGCAAATCGGACACGCCGCTCATTCGCACGCCGCAGGCCATTTCCGTGGTGACGGGGGAGACGATCCGTGAGCGCGGCATTACCGATCTCAACGATGCTCTGCGGGGTGTCGCGGGCGTCTCGCGCAGCAGCACTTACGGCTATTATGATGCCTATACGATCCGTGGCTACGATACCGCTTATGACAGCCTCTATCTGGATGGCCTCATCACCAACAGCGTGGCGGGCACCAATTACGATCTCGCCGGCCTGGAGCGGGTGGAGGTGCTCAAGGGGCCGGCTTCATCCCTTTACGGATCGGCGCCCATCGGCGGCATTGTCAATCTCGTTTCCAAGCGCCCGCAGGAGCATGCGTTTTTGGACGCCGGCATTGCGACCGGCTCTTACGGACTGATCGAAGGCCGGGTGGATGCCAATGCGCCGCTGGACAAAGGCGGGCGCTTCCTGTTCCGCCTCAACGCGCTCATCAGCGATCAGGGTGATTTCGTGCCGCATGCGGCCAAGAACCGGCTGTTCGTCGCTCCCGCGCTGACCGTGGTGTTCGGTGAGAATACGCACCTCACGCTGCTCGGGCGCTGGCAACGCGATCATGACAATCCATGGTCGCCGCTTCCGGCGGAAGGCACTGTGCTGCCCAACGCCAACGGGCCGATCCCTTATGCCTTCCCGATCAATTTCACCGGCGACCAGCAGGTGAAGAATTACCAGAATTACAAATCGGCCGGCTATATTTTCGACCATGATTTCAGTGACAAGGTGCGCTTCACGCAGACGCTGCGCTATACTCACGCCAAGACATATTGGAACAACTGGATCTTTGCCGACGCATTTGTCGACAGCGCTTATGTGGATGGCGTCCAGCAGGGCCATGTTCTTGGCCTCAATCTCTACGGCCCGTTTTACGAGACGGACAAGAGCTTCGGCGTGGATAGCCGCCTGTCAGCCAAGGTCGATACCGGGCCGCTCAGCCACCAGATCCTCATCGGCTATGATTATCGCCAGATCCGCAGCACCTCGCATGAGGATGGCGGCAATTACGACCTCGTGACCAACTGGCTGGATTATCTCAATCCCGATTACACCGCCCCGTTGATCCATGATCCGGTCTGGGCCTATGCGGATGCCAGCAGGGGGCATCAGTCGGGCATCTATATCCAGGATCAGATCGGCCTTGGCGACAAGCTGTTCCTGACTGCGGGCGGCCGTTGGGACTGGGTGGTGAACGGCGGCAAGAAGGATAACGACTTCTCGCCCCGCATCGGCCTCAACTATCTGATCGCACCGCAAATTGCCGTCTATGCGAGTTGGTCACGCTCCTTCGCGCCGCAGTTCGGCTGGATCGAATCCTATGATGGCACCCCGCTTCCCAACGGCCATGGGCGCAACATCGAGGCGGGGCTGAAGGTCAATGGCCTCGCCAATGGCCTTTCCGCCACGGCAGCGGTGTTCCAACTGGTGCGCACCAATGTGCCGACCGCCGATCCTCTGCATCCCGAATTTTATCAGATCACCGGCGAGCAACGCAGCCGCGGTTTCGAGGTCGAAGGTGCGTGGGCGCCCGTGGAGGGCGCGAACCTCTCGCTCGCTTATACTTATATCGATGCCGTCGTGACGGAGGATAACGATATCCCACCGGGCACGCGGCTCGGCAATGTGCCGCATCACAATCTCTATGTGCGCGGCGACTATGAGGTGCAGCAGGGCGCGCTGAAAGGGTTCGGCGGTAGCCTTGCCGTGCTCTGGAACAGCGCCAAGGTTGCGGATACCTCGTCTTTTTACGACGCGGATGGCGACGGCACCAATGACGCCGGCTTCCGGCTGCCGGCTTATGTGCTCGTCGATGCAGGTCTGGCCTATCGCCTGGGCGATTGGCGGCTGGCCCTCAACGTGAATAACATCTTCGACAAGCGCTATTATCCCGAGGCGAGCTACTATACGCGCGTCTCCATCGGTGAACCACGCAACTGGCGCCTCTCGCTCTCACGCCGATTCTAAGGATGTTCACAGGCGCCGACGATCTCTCCCGCAGGCATCGGGCTGCTGTGGGAGAGGGCACGCAGACGAAAGGCTGATGGCCCCGCGTCTTTGCTCTTGGCCTCATGCCGCAAAGCTGGTAGCGGCGCTCCTCACGCACCCGTAGCTCAGCTGGATAGAGCGTTGCCCTCCGAAGGCAAAGGCCACACGTTCGAATCGTGTCGGGTGCGCCATTCTCGAATATAGAGAATCGTCAGCGTCGCTGCGCTATGGCCACCACGCTGCCTTATATGGCTTCCGCCATCGATACGCCTTGTCCCATGGATCGGCCGATCCAATGGAACATCCCGACTCTGGTCGCAGCGTCTAACGAAGCGGATTGCGGATCCTGTTGAGCAGGGCCTTCGTTCCTGTCATGTTATGGTATCGGGAGCTGCGCCGATCGCATGGGCGCACCGATTTGCTGGAACGTTCAACCCGTAGAAGAATTGTTACAATCGGGAACGATCATCGCAACAACCGAGGGAGGGGACGATGAAGTCGCTTCGCCAGATTTTTCCAGCACCACTCGTGGCATTGATTGTCGGCATCGTCGTGGCGCTCATCGCGCTGATCCTCATCATCGGCGGCGCGTGGCTCGCGGTGTTGGGCGGCTCGCCTTATTATTTCGTGGCCGGCGTCGCGATGCTGGCGTCCGGCCTGTTGTTGATGCGCGGCCAGCGCATCGGCGGCTGGATTTATGCCGCGGTCGTCTTCTTCACGCTGATATGGGCGCTTTGGGAAGTGGGCGGCAATGGCTGGGCGCTCGTTCCAAGGGTTGTCGCGCCGCTGGTGCTGCTGATTGCCGTGCTGTTCGCCATGGCATCGCTCGCGACCAGGCCGCACCGCTGGCGGATCGCCTTGGGTGCGAGCGGCATCCTCATTCTGGTGTTCGCGGTTACTGGTGCGACGTTGGGATGGCTTAACCAGCCGCGTCCGTTGATGGCGCTCCCCAAGGCGCGGCTGACGATGGCCGATCCGGCGCTGGCGCAGGCCGGAACCGACTGGCCGGCTTATGGCGGCTCATACAGCGCGCGGCGTTATTCGCCTCTCAGCCAGATCACACCCGGAAACGTCGGCAAACTGCGGCGGGCATGGCTGATCCATACGGGTGATCTGCCGTCCGAAAAGGTGAAGGACACCTATGGCGCCGAGAACACGCCGCTCAAGATTGGCAACAGCCTCTATGTCTGCACGCCCAAGAACATCGTCCTGTCGCTCGATCCGGTGACGGGGCGGCAGCATTGGCGGTTCGACCCCAAGGTGCCGGATGACGCCATCCCCTACACGGCAGCCTGCCGGGGCGTGAGCTATTATGTCGTGCCGGGGGCTGCGGCCGATCAAGCCTGCGCGCGGCGGATCATCTTCGGCACGCTCGATGCGCGGCTGTTCGCGCTCGATGCCACGACCGGCCAGCCGTGCGGGGATTTCGGCAGCAACGGTCAGGTCGATACCAGGATCGGCATGGGCGTGACGCCGGCCGGTTACGTCTCGATCAACTCGCCGCCGACCATCGTGCGCGGCGTGGTCGTGACCGGCCATCAGGTGCTTGACGGGCAGGACCGTTGGGCGCCGTCGGGCGTGATCCGCGGGTTCGATGCCGTCACCGGCAAGCTGCGCTGGGCGTGGGACATGATGCATCCCGACTGGAACGGCTATCCCCCCGCCGGCCAGACCTGGGCGCGGGGCACGCCGAACATGTGGACGATCGCTTCAGGCGATGAGCAGCTTGGCCTCGTCTATCTGCCGATGGGCAATGCGGCGGCGGACTATTATTCGAGCCTGCGCCGCCCGCCGGAGAATTTCTACGCCACCTCGCTCGTCGCGCTGGATGTGACGACCGGCAAGCCGCGCTGGCGCTTCCAGGCGGTGAAGAATGATGTGTGGGATTATGATTTCGGCGCGCAGGCCACGCTGATCGATTACCCGAGCGCTGCCGGCTCCGTTCCCGCACTCGTCCTCCCGAGCAAGCAGGGCGATCTCTATGTGCTGGACCGGCGGACGGGCGCGCCCCTGACGCCCATCGGCACGATCACGGCGCCCGGCGGCGGGGTCGAGCCGGAGCAGCGCGCCAAGACGCAGATCGTCTCGCTCTGGCATACGCTGAGAAAGCCCGAGCTGACCGAGCGGGACATGTGGGGCATGTCGCCCATCGATCAGATGATCTGCCGCATTCAGTTCCGCAAGGCGAGCTACAAGGGCTTCTTCACGCCGCCGGAGAGCGACCGCCGCTCGATCGAATATCCCGGCTACAATGGCGGCACGGACTGGGGCGGCGTCGCGGTCGATCCGGTGCGGGGCGTGATCGTCGCCAACTATAACGACATGCCCAACTATGTCCGTCTGGTGCCCCGCGCGGAGGCGGACAAGAAGGGGTGGGCGCCGCGCGATCAGACTCGCGGCAGGATCGGCGGCGCGGAGGGCGCGGGCGACCCGCAGGCGAACACGCCCTATGCCATCGACGTGAACGCCGGCTGGCGGCTGCCCTTCACCGGCATGCTCTGCAAGCAGCCACCTTATGGCGGCATCCGCGCGATCGACATCGCGACCGGCAAGACGATCTGGGATCGACCCTTCGGCACCGCCCGCACCAACGGGCCGTTTGGTATCCCCTCGATGCTGCCGATCACCATCGGCACGCCCAATAATGGCGGGGCGGTGGTGACGGCGAGCGGCCTCGTGTTCATCGCGGCGGCGACCGACAATCTGATCCGCGCGATCGACCTGCGGACCGGCAAGACCGTCTGGAGCGATGTGCTGCCGGCCGGCGGCCAGGCAACGCCGATGACCTATGAGGCGAACGGCAAGCAATATGTCGCC
>Ga0180219_1001137_pt1 | contig 18267 bp, 18 predicted proteins | sample eDN3rd30CBELigMG_FD_151338 | JGI IMG/M metagenome (GOLD analysis project Ga0180219, IMG submission 151338) | Enriched Miracle-Growth compost microbial communities from Emeryville, California, USA - eDNA 3rd pass 30_C BE-Lig MG (version 2)... ...
AGCGCGTTCGGGTCGACCATGCGCTCCGCGACGAAGCGCGGGTTCGGGTCGGCGTTCGCGCCGATCGGGTGGTGCCCCATGTGCTCGACGCCGCCGGCGAGGGCGACGTCGTACATGCCGGATGCGATGGATGCCGACATCATGGCGACACTGGTCATCGCACCGGCGCACATCCGGTCGATCGCGAAGCCGGGGACCGACTGCGGGAGCCCCGCGAGGATGCCGACGCTGCGACCGAGGGTGAGACCCTGGTCGCCGGTCTGGCTGGTCGCGGCGATCGCTATGTCATCGATGCGATCGGCGGGCAGCTGCCCGTTGCGCTCCATGAGTCCGATGGTCGCCTTCACGGCGAGGTCATCGGCACGGGTGTTCCAGTACATGCCCTTTTCGCCGGCGCGCCCGAAGGGGGTGCGCATTCCGTCGACGAAGAAGACGTCCGAAAGCTCGGCCACTCTGCCTCCAAAGGTTGGGTATGGGCCCAGCCTACGGAGGGGCGTGACCGGGGCCGAACCCGGTGTGCGCAATCTACGAAGCGGCTTCGGAGGGTTCCTGGTCGTCTTGCAGGGAGGCGACAAAGGCATCGGCGATGATCTGTGTCGTCTCTGCAAGCTGCCAGGGGCGTGCGCCGAGCGCCGTCAGAGCATCGCCGATCGACTGCGGGGTGGCGGGCACCGGGGGCTCCCAGCTCACCCGGCGTAGCAGCTCGGGGGTGAGCAGGTTCTCCGTCGGCATGTTCAGCTCTTCGGCGCGGGCCGCGACGGCCGGACGGGCGAGCGCGATGCGACGGGCCGCCGCCGGGTTGCGGTCCTTCCAAGCGCGCACGGGCGGTAGTCCGTCGCCGGGCACGCGCTCCAGGGGCAGATCGGATGCCGCACGCCCGCGCTCGATCGCCTGCCACCAGCGGTCGAGCTCGCTGCGACTGGCACGGCCGGTGAACTCCTTGAGCCCGGCGAGCTCGCCTTTCGAGTGCGGGTCGGCGCGGATCGCCGCCACCAGTGACCGGTCGGGGACCAGACGGCCGGGGGAGACGTCCTGCTCGCGGGCGAAGTCCTCGCGTGTGGTCCACAGCTCGCGGGCGATCGCGAACGCCCGCCGCCCGCGCACCGTGTGCAGCCCGCTGAGGCGCCGCCAGGGGTCCTCGCGGGGCGGCTTGGGGGCGCGTGCGAGCTCGGCGGCGAACTCCTGCTGGGCGATCTCGGTCTTGCCGGTATCGGCCAGCTCCTTCTCGAGTGCGTCTCGGGCGTCGATGAGGTACTCGACGTCGAGGGCGGCGTACTCGAGCCACGGCTGCGGCAGAGGTCTCGTCGACCAGTCCGCGGCCGAGTGCTCCTTGGCCAGGGTGATGCCCAGGGTGTCTTCGACGACCGCGCCGAGTCCGACGTGCGCGTGGCCGAGCAGCCGCGCGGCGAGCTCGGTGTCGAAGATCACCGGCGGCGCGAGCTCGAGCTCGCGCAGCGACGGCAGATCTTGACTGGCCGCGTGCAGCACCCACTCCTCGCCGCCGATGGCAGACTGCAGCGGACGCAGGTCGCCGATCGCGGGCGGATCGAAGAGGAAGACTCCGGCATCCCGTCGGAACACCTGCACGAGATATGCGCGCTGCGAGTAGCGATAACCGGATGCCCGCTCCACGTCCACGCCGACGGGCCCTGTGCCGCCGGCGAGGACCTCGGCCGCATCGCGCAGCGCCTTCGCGTCCGACAGCACCTCGTAATCAGTCACGCCTCATCCTCCGCGCCGTGAAGACTTCGATGCCCTCCGACCCCGGCGGAAGCCCGGCGAGCATGCACACGAGTTCGGCCCACGCCTGTACGTGTCCGACCGGAGACCCCTCCGGCGACCACGAGGCCCGCAGTTCGATCTGCGAGCCGTCTCCTTCAGCGGCCAGCGAACCGAAGCCGCGCGAGATGGTCTTCGTCGCGGTACCGGCCTCGGCATGGTACGCGGCGCCATGGGACGCCAGCGCATCGATCAGCCAGGACCACGCGACGTCCGCCAAGAGCGGATCGCTGCCGATCTCGGGCTCCAGGGGAGCCTGTGCGAAACTCACGATACGCCATGGGCCGCCCCATGCGTCGGGGGCATCGGGATCATGCAGCAGCACGAAACGCCCGGTGCCGTAACGCGACTCGCCCTCTTCCTCGTCGTCGGGGCGGACATCCGCCGCGAGTGCCAGGGCGTGCGGCGCCAAGCCTCCGGGCGCGGGGATCTCGCGAACCGCGAGATCGTTGCGGAATGCGAGCGCCCGCACCTCGGCGGCAGCCCGCTCGAAAGGCGTGGAGAGTCCGGGGTCAGCCACGCCGACAGACTAGAGTGAACCCTCGATGAAGCACTCCAGGCGCGCCGTATCGCGCGCGGCAACCCGGCCCTCTCCGCTCGGCGTGCGGGCAGTGATCGCGGCTCTGGCCGGTGCGCTGGCCGCCGTGTCTGCGGTCTGGGCGATCGCGTCCTTGCAGATCGTCCGTCGCATCGTCACACCGCCGACCCGGCGCATGCTCGACACCAAGATCGTCGGGGTGGACCTCGCCGCGCAGACCATCACACTCGAGCGCACCCGCGACACCGAGCTGCCGGGACGCTACGGCCTGTTCACCACCGGTTCGGAGCCGTACGTCAAGCTCGGCACGGTCTTGAGCGCCGACGCGTCGACGGTCAAGCGCAAGCTTCTGACCGAGATCGGCCCCGACAGCACGCTCTCGGGCGAGGCCGCCTTCAGCGGCTGGTACTACGACAAGCCGGAACAGCTGCATCTGCCGTTCACCACCGAGCTGATCGGATCGGCGGTCGGCCCGTGCCCCGCATGGCTGTTCGAGGCGGGGGATGCCGCGACCTGGGTCATCCAGGTGCACGGCCGTGGAACGACCCGTGCGGAGTGCCTCCGCGCCGTGCCGCTCCTGCACGCTCTCGGCTTGTCGGTGCTGGTCGTCTCGTACCGCAACGACGGGGAGGCGCCACGAACGGGCGGGGGCACCTACGCGCTCGGGACGACCGAGTGGCACGATGTGGATGCCGCCATCGCCTTCGCCCTCCGGCGCGGAGCGCAGCGCGTGGTGCTGATGGGCTGGTCGATGGGCGGCGCGGTGGTTCTGCAGACCGCGCTGAACTCTGCGCATTCCGACGCCGTCTGCGGACTCATTCTCGAGTCGCCGGTCGTCGATTGGCGGGTGGTCCTGGGCTTCCAAGCGGGTCAGCTTCGCTTGCCGCACCCGGTGACGGAGCTGGCTCTCGGCGCCTTGCAGGGCGGATGGGGGCGCCCCGTCACCCACGCGGGGGGGATCTCCCTCGACTCGCTCGACATCGTCGCGCGGGCCGGGGAGCTGCGGCATCCCATTCTCATCCTGCACAGCGACGACGACGGCTACGTGCCGTCCGATGCCTCGCACGCGCTGGCGGGCGCCCGGCCCGACCTCGTCGAACTGCAGGCGTTCCAGGTCGCGCGGCACACCAAGCTGTGGAACTACGATCCCGAGCGCTGGTCGGAGGCGATCCGGGAATGGCTGACCCGCCACGACCTGGTCGCGGCGGGTCAGCCATGAAGCGGATCGGACGATCCTTCACACGGCGGTGAGTGCGCGCACCTGACGTTGAGTGCGCACGAGCATGCCGGTCATCCCGGCGATGCGCAGCGGCGAGACGGCGCGGGTGATCCCCAAGCTCTGCGGATAGTCGCTGGGGATCGCCAGGACCTCTTCTGCGGAGAGCCCGTTGATGCCCTGCACGAGGATGCTCGCGAACCCGCGAGTGGTCGGCGCCTCCGCGGGTGCGGTCGCGTGCAACACAACGGTGTCGTCATCGGCGACCTCGGCCGCGATGAACACCGGCGACTGGCACTCGGCGACCCGTTCGTACTGATCGGGGTTCGCCGCGAAGTCGTCGGGAACCGGCGGCAGCTCGCGCGAGAACTCGAGCAGCAGCTGCAGGCGTTCGTTCTCTTCGAGCTCGAGGAATTCGTCGCGGATCTCGGCGAGAGTGTCCGGCGTGTGAAGTTCGGTCATCCCCGCCATTCTCCCACTCTCGCTCAGCGCGCGGCCGGGACGTCGCCCGGCTCGGAACCCGCGACGATCGGCACCCGCACGGACGAGCCCCACTCGGTCCACGAGCCGTCGTAGTTGCGCACGTCCTGGAAACCGAGCAGGTGCTGCAGAACGAACCAGGTGTGGCTCGAACGCTCACCGATGCGGCAGTAGGCGATGACCTCGTCGCCCTCGTTCAGGCCGATCTCGTCGCGGTAGATGGCATCGAGCTCCTTGCGCGACTTGAAGGTGCCGTCGTCGGCCACGGCGCGCTTCCACGGGACGCTCTTCGCGGTCGGGATGTGGCCGCCGCGCAGCGAGCTCTCCTGCGGGTACTCGGGCATGTGCGTGCGCTCACCGGTGTACTCCTCGGGGGAGCGCACATCGATCAGGGGCTTGCCCAGGTGCACGAGGACGTCCTCGCGGAAGGCGCGCAGCACGCTGTCATCGCGCTCGACGATCGGGTACTCGGTCTGCGCGCGCTGCGGCACCTCGGTGGTGATCTCGCGTCCCTGGGCGATCCAGAGGTCGCGGCCGCCGTCGAGCAGGCGCACGTCCTCGTGACCGAAGAGGGAGAAGACCCAGAGGGCGTAGGCGGCCCACCAGTTGTTCTTGTCGCCGTAGATCACGATCGTGTCGTCGCGGCCGATGCCCTTGCGGCTCAGCAGCTTCGCGAAGCCCTCGCCGTCGAGGTAGTCGCGCACGACCTCGTCGTTCAGCTCGGTGTGCCAGTCGACCTTCACCGCGCCGGGGATGTGACCGGTCTCGTAGAGCAGGACGTCCTCATCGGACTCCACCACGACCAACCCGGGTTCGCCCAGGTGCTCCTGCAGCCAGTCCGGTGTGACCAGTCGCGACGGGTCCGCGTACTCGGTGAACTTCTCAGATGACGTGTCGAATTCGACGGCCATGGTGGCTCCTCAGATGAAGGCGATCGGGTGTGACGGCGTAGTCTTGTTGTCGTCGTTTTCGACATTAGCCGTCCGTCTGGACGCCGCATCCTTTCGTTCACACTCCGTCATGTTCAGTCGCATTCCGACACGATCGACGGCCGGGAGAGACCCATGACCATCGTGCATCTGGCCGACCGCGCCCCTCAGATGACGGGCGCCGAGATGGTCGCCGCGCTCGTTCCGCCACCCCAGTTCGCAGCGGCGACGTTCGACACCTATCGTCCCGATGCGGCCTACCCGTCGCAGCAGGAGGCCAAGGAGCTTCTGGTCGCGTTCAGTGCGCCGGCGTCAGCGCCCGCCAAGGGCGGCCTCTTCCGCCGCGCGAAGAAGTCACCTCCGAGTAAGCCGGGCGTCTACCTCGACGGCGGGTTCGGCGTCGGCAAGACCCACCTTCTCGCGTCGGTGTTCCACGCCATGCCCGCCCGCCGCAAATACTTCGGGTCGTTCATCGAGTACACGGCACTGGTCGGGGCCCTCGGATACCAGAACACCGTCGAGCTGTTCCGAGGCTCTCAGCTGCTCTGCATCGACGAGTTCGAACTCGACGACCCGGGCGACACGATGGTGATGACCCGGCTGCTGGGTGAGCTCGTGTCGTCGGGAACGAAGCTGGCCGCGACATCCAACACACCCCCCAACGCCCTCGGCGAGGGGCGGTTCGCCGCGCAGGACTTCCTGCGCGAGATCCAGGCGATGTCCGACAGCTTCCAGACCGTGCGCATCGACGGCACCGATTACCGTCAGCGTGCGGTGGACGGCACTGCGCCGGTGCTGGACGACGTCGAGTACGAGAAGGCGATGGCGGATGCCACGGCCCGAGGCACGGCGTCGGACGACGTGTTCGCGACGTTGGTCGCGCATCTGGCACGCGTGCATCCCTCCCGGTACATCCGGCTGATCGACGGCGTCGACGTCATCGGGCTGCGTGATGTCGCGCAGCTGGACGATCAGTCGGCGGCCCTGCGTTTCGTGGCGTTCGTCGACCGCGCATACGACGCGCAGATCCCGATCCGGGCGACCGGGCACGCGCTCAATGACGTGTTCAGCCCGGAGATGCTCGCCGGCGGGTATCGCAAGAAGTACCTGCGCGCCGTGTCGCGACTGATCGCTCTGACCACCTCCTGAGCCGCTCGAAACGAGTTGTTCACACGCGGCGCGATCCCGTAACACCGCGGAAACGTTCTGCGGATTCACCGGTAATCTGCCGCGCGGAGACTGTCCGCCATGGACAGCGGAAACCTTGCGTGGTACCTCACCGCGACGGCCCTGGTGCTCGTGATGACACCCGGCGTCGCGTTCTTCTACGGCGGCCTCGTGCGCGCCAAGAGCGTCGTGAGCATGATGATGCTCAGCTTCGGCGCCATGGGCCTGGTCGGTGTTCTGTGGATCTGTTACGGGTTCAACTTGCAGAACGTGTCGACCGGATGGATCGGCGTGGCCGGCAACCCGTTCACGAACTTCGCCCTCGCCGACACGATCAATGCGGCCGACGCCAATGATCAGCTCGCCGGGGTCGCGTACGGTGCGACTTTCGCGATCATCACTGTCGCGCTGATCTCGGGGGCGATCGCCGACCGTGCCAAGTTCGGGGCCTGGATGCTGTTCGTCGCGCTCTTCGCGACGGTCGACTACTTCCTCGTCGCGGGCTGGGTCTGGGGTGCCGACGGCTGGATCATGAACCTCGGCACGAACCTCGGCCTCTCGGCCAACGTCATCGACTACGCCGGCGGCACCGCCGTGCACATCAACGCCGGGGCCGCGGCCCTCGCGCTGTCGATCGTGCTCGGCAAGCGTGTCGGCTTCGGGAAGCAGCTGAACCGCCCGCACAACGTGCCCCTCGTCCTCATCGGGGCAGCGCTGCTCTGGTTCGGGTGGTTCGGGTTCAACGGGGGAGCAGCCGCACTCGGCGACGGCATCTCGGGCGAAGGCTCGCAGGTCGGCCTCATCATCCTCAATACGCTCGGCGCCACGGCGGCGGCCATCCTCGGCTGGCTCATCGCCGAGAAGCTGAAGACGGGCAAGGCCACCTCGGTGGGCGCCGCATCGGGCGCCGTCGCGGGGCTCGTCGCGATCACCCCGAGCTGTGCGAACCTCGCCCCCGGCTGGGCCATCCTCCTGGGACTGATCGCCGGAGCCGTGTGCGCGATCGCGGTGGAGCTGAAGTGGCGCCTCGGATTCGACGACTCGCTCGACGTGGTCGGCGTGCACCTGGTCGGCGGCCTGATCGGCACCCTCTACCTCGGCTTCTTCGCGACCGGCACCGGCCTGTTCACCGGCGGCAACGTCGATCAGCTGATCGTCCAGGCGATCGCCGCGGTCTCGGTTCTCGTGTACTCCTTCGTCGTGGCGCTGGTCATCGGCTGGGGCATCCAGAAGACGATGGGCTTCCGCATCCGCAGCGAAGACGAGCTCGCCGGCGTCGACACCGTCGTGCACGGCGAGAGCGGGTACGAGTTCCCCGAGGAGGGCGTGAGCACCGGACCGATGCCAGTACTGGTCCCGGTCGTCGAGCAGGAACCGGAGAAGGTCCTCAGCTGAACCGACGGATAGGGTGACCGGGTGAGCTCAGATTCCGGCATCCTGTCCCGTCTCCTCGGACTGCTGCGCACCTCCGCGCGATCCACGAACAGCCGCCGTCCGACCCCGCGTGGGTCGGACGGCGGCACCGTGTCGGAGCTGTCACCCGGCAGGATCGGTGCGGCCGCGACGGTCGAGATCGACCCGCCGCGGGCGGATGCTCTGCACATCACCTACACGCCGCAGATCGACGGGGACCCGGACGCCGGAGAGATCGTGTGGACGTGGGTGCCCTATGAGGAGCACGACGGGCGGGGCAAGGACCGTCCGGTACTCGTGATCGGCCGACGCGACGCCGACACCGTGTACGCGGTGAAGCTGACCAGCAAATCGCACGACGGCGAGCGCGACTTCCTGCCGATCGGGTCGGGCCCGTGGGACGGTCAGGGGCGCCCGTCATGGATCGACGTCGACCAGGTGTACCTGGTGCATCACAACGGCATGCGGCGCGAGGCGGCGGCCTTGGACGGCGAACGCTTCGCTCACGTGGCCGCCGAGCTGCACAAGCGGTACGGGTGGGTGCTGGGCTGAGGCGGGCATCGCGGATGCGCATCGCGGTGAACGGTGCCCGTTGGACTTCGTCGCCTGCCTCGAGGCGTGGGAGTCGCTGGGCCGCCCTGGCGGTGCGGGCAGGGCGGTCTCGTACCCGTACGAGGAGGGGAGAGGCGATGTGAACGAATGTCTCATCTGATGGTGGGCGATGCCGGACTCGAACCGACGACCTCTTCCGTGTGAAGGAAGCGCGCTACCAACTGCGCCAATCGCCCTCATCGCCGTGACGGCGACCTCTCGATCGTAGCGGATGTTCGGTGCCACTTCGAACCGAGAAACAGGACACGCGCGGGTGACACCCTCGTTTTGCACATCGGCCCGGATCGGATAAAGTCATATCTGTTGCCGGAGAGATCCGGGAACGAAATGCGGATGTAGCGCAGTTGGTAGCGCATCACCTTGCCAAGGTGAGGGTCGCGAGTTCGAGTCTCGTCATCCGCTCGAGTGTGGGAAGCCTCTTCGGAGGATCACACCGTGGGGTTCGAACCACGCGGTGGCGTGGCCGAGAGGCTAGGCACCGGCCTGCAAAGCCGTTTACACGGGTTCGAATCCCGTCGCCACCTCCACTCCCGGTCTGACCGGAAAAGTGAAAAGCCTGTACAGGCGCGATTGGCGCAGCGGTAGCGCGCTTCCCTGACACGGAAGAGGTCACTGGTTCGATCCCAGTATCGCGCACCACAGAAAAGCCCCGGTGACGGGGCTTTTCGCATTCCCGGGGCGCAGGGGCACGCACCCGTGCAACCCTTATGCGACAGCCGAACACAGCATGAGAGTCCTCTCAGACCCGCCAGATGCTCAGCCCACGTTGATAACGGCTTTGTAACGTCGAAGGGATGTCAGGTTCCAGACGACTCTCTTCGCTCGACGGACTGCGCGGCGCTGCGGCGCTCATCGTGGTGGTGCACCATTGCTTCCTGGTGTCGCCCGCATTCGCCGCGGCATACTACGGCGGCTCGACGGGCGACTCGCCTCTTCGCCAGGCGCTGATCTACAGCCCGCTGCACCTGTTGTGGGGCGGCGCGGAGGCCGTTGTGGTGTTCTTCGTGCTCTCCGGATTCGTCCTGGCCCGCGGCATCCGTTCATCTTCCTTCGACTGGTTCGCGTACTTCCCGTCCCGCATCCTGCGCCTGTATGTACCGGTCGCGGGCGCCGTGGCGCTCGGGTTCTTGCTGCTGCTGGTGCCGCACGCCGGCGGCCCCGACAGCCCCTGGCTGCAGCGCGACGCCTCGGACTACGACCTGGGCGGTGTCCTTCAAGACCTCACCCTCGTGGGCGGCACGAGTGGGGTCGTCTCGCCCCTGTGGTCACTGCGCTGGGAGGTGATCTTCTCGCTGCTGCTGCCGGTCATCGCCTACGCCGCACGGGTGATCCCCGCGTGGCTGTTCGGCGTCATCTGCGTGGCGCTGTCCGCGATCGGCGCGGGGCAGGAGAGCGCCGCGATGCAGTACCTGCCGATCTTCGGCGTCGGCGTGGCGCTTGAGAGGGAGTGGGAGCGCATCGAACGCCTCGTCGGCGGACTCTCACGCACCGTCCGCGGTGTGCTGTGGGGCGGGATGCTGCCGCTCGCCGTCGTGCTGTTGAGCATGCGTTGGCTGCTGCCCGCAACGCTGGACCACTCGACCCTCGTCGCTCTCGCGCAGGGGCCCATCGTGCTGGGCGCGGGTCTACTCGTGGTGATGGCGGCGCTGTGCGCACCTTTGACGCGGTTCTTCTCCTGGCGCCCGATCGCGTGGCTGGGGGCTATCTCGTTCAGCCTGTATCTCGTGCACGAGCCGTTCGTGGTCGTCATGGCCAGCGTGACGGGCGCCGCCCGCTGGACACTGCTCACGGCGGTGCCTCTCGCGCTGGTGACCGCCTGGCTCTTCTGCCGCCTCGTGGAGCGGCCGGCGCACAGGCTCTCGCGCACCGTGCGTGAGCGGGCCAGGGCCAAGAGAACGGTCGTCGTCGAGGAAGCACCGGCGACGACCGCCGGGCGCGAGCGAGAACTCACCCAGGTGTGACGCCGGGAGCCGCGGCATCCCGCCACCGTCCACGCAGTAGGCTCGGCCCATGGCCCACCTCGTGCTCACCGTGGTCGGAGATGACCGCGCCGGTCTCGTGAAGTCGCTCGCCGATGTGATCGCCGCACACAACGGCAACTGGGAGCGCAGCGAGCTCGCCGAGCTCGCCGGCGCCTTCGCGGGCATCGTGCTCGTCGAGGTCCCCGACGATCACCGCGATGCGCTCGTCGCGGGCCTCGAGTCGCTCGATCAGCTGCTGCAGATCACCCCCTACACGGGGAGCGAACCGGTGCAGCCGCCGCCAGGTGACCGCGTGACGTTCACCGTGCTGGGCAACGACCGCCCGGGCATCGTGCGCGACATCACCCAGGTGCTCGTCGGCGGCGGAATGACCATCGACCGCTTCACGAGCCGCACGGTCGAGGCGCCCATGTCGGGCGGCGAGCTGTTCGAGGCGACGGTGAGCGCGCGTGCTCGGGCGGGTGACGCCGTCACGGACGCGGTGACCGAGCTCGAGCAGCTTGCGGGGGAGATCCAGGTCGACCTCACGTTCGGCTGAGGCGTTCGTCCTGCGCCGATAGACTCGGGTGGTGACCACTCCATCCGACGGCTTCGCTCTGTTCCCCGACCGCTCCGTCGTCGCCATGCGTGTCAATGGCGACCTGAAGGACCTCGCGACGCAGGTCACAGACACCGACACGGTCGAACCCGTCACGATCGACAGCGCCGACGGACTGAACATCCTGCGCCACTCGGCCGCGCACGTCATGGCGCAGGCCGTGCAGCGCATCAAGCCGCAGACCAACCTCGGCATCGGTCCGCCGATCACCGACGGCTTCTACTACGACTTCGGCACCCCCGAGCCGTTCACCCCCGAAGACCTCAAGGCCATCGACAAGGAGATGCAGCGCATCATCCGCGAGGGCCAGCGCTTCGTGCGCCGGGTCGTGACGGAAGAGGATGCGCGGGTCGAGCTCGCCGACGAGCCGTTCAAGCTCGAGCTCATCTCCCTCGCGGGCGGTCCCGGCTCCGGCGCGCATGCCGCCGAAGGTGCCTCGGTCGAGATCGGCGCGGGCGACCTGACGATCTACGACAACGTCAACCGCGACGGCGAGACGGTCTGGAAGGACCTCTGCCGCGGCCCGCACCTGCCCAACACCCGCCTGATCGGCAACGGCTGGGCCTTGCAGCGGGTCGCGGGCGCATACTGGCGCGGCAGCGAGAAGAACCCGCAGCTGCAGCGCATCTACGGCACCGCCTGGCCGACGAAGGACGAGCTGCGCGCGTACAAGCAGCGCCTCGAAGAGGCGGCGAAGCGCGACCACCGCAAGCTCGGCAAGGAGCTCGACCTCTTCTCGTTCCCCGACGAGATCGGCTCGGGCCTGTCGGTCTGGCACCCGCGCGGCGGCATCATCCGCCAGGAGATGGAGCAGCACGCGCTGCGCCGCCACCGTGAGGCCGGGTACACCTATGTGTACACGCCGCACATCACCAAGAAGGACCTCTTCCTCGAGTCGAACCACCTCGTCACCTACAAGGAGGGCATGTTCCCGCCCATCCGCCTCGACGAGGAGCGCGACGAGAACGGCGAGATCACCAAGGCCGGCATCGACTACTACCTGAAGCCGATGAACTGCCCGATGCACATCCTGATCTACCGGGAGCGTGCGCGCAGCTACCGCGATCTGCCGATGCGGCTCTACGAGAACGGCACGGTATACCGGTACGAGCTCTCCGGGGCCCTCCACGGCCTGACCCGCGTGCGCGGCTTCACGCAGGACGACTCGCACCTGTTCGTCACCCCCGACCAGCTCGAGGGCGAGGCGACGAACGTGCTCGAGTTCGTGCTCTCGATGCTGCGCGACTTCGGCCTGACCGACTTCGAGCTCGAGCTGTCGATGCGCGACGACGAGAAGTCGAAGTGGATCGGCGACGAAGAGCACTGGGCGATGGCCACCGACGCGCTGCGGCGCGTCGCGCAGGCGTCGGGCCTGAAACTCACCGAGGTGCCCGGCGAGGCCGCGTTCTACGGGCCGAAGATCGACCTGAAGACGAAGGACGCCCTCGGCCGTACCTGGCAGCTGGCGACCGTGCAGCTCGACTTCAACCTGCCCGAGCGCTTCGAGCTCGAGTACACCGGACCGGACGGTGACAAGCACCGTCCGGTGATGATCCACCGGGCGCTGTTCGGGTCGATCGAGCGCTTCTTCGCGATTCTGCTCGAGCACTACGCGGGGGCGTTCCCGGTGTGGCTCGCACCCGTGCAGGTCGTCGGCATCCCTGTCGCAGAGGAGTACGCCGACTACCTCGATGAGATCGTCGCACGGCTCAAGGCGGACGGCGTGCGCGCCGAGGTGGACCACAGCGACGACCGCATGCAGAAGAAGATCCGCACGCACACGACGCAGAAGGTGCCGCTGCAGCTCATCGCCGGCGAACAGGACCGCGCGGCCGGGGCCGTGTCGTTCCGCTTCCGCGACGGATCGCAGCGCAACGGCGTTCCGGTCGACGAGGCCGTGCGCCTCATCCGCCAGGCGATCGATGAGAAGGCGCTGGTCGACACCGACGAGGACCTGGCATGACCGACGGGGATGCCACGGCCCCCGGCATCCCGGATCTCGTCGCCGCGAGCGAGCTGCCCGGTGTGCCCGACGAGTTCCAGCGGCTGTGGACGCCGCACCGGATGGCCTACATCCAGGCGGGCGCCGACGCGATGCGTGCGGCGTGCCCGTTCTGCGCAGCGCCGGAGAAGTCCGATGAGGACGGGCTCATCGTGCACCGCGGCGAGACCGCTTATGCGCTGTTGAACCTCTTCCCGTACAACTCGGGTCACCTGCTGGTGTGTCCGTACCGCCATATCGCCACCTACGATCAGGCGACCGACGAAGAGGTCGCCGAGATCGGCGCGATCACGCAGCACGCGATGACGGTGCTGCGCGGGGTGTCGAAGTGCGACGGGTTCAACATCGGCATGAACCAGGGCCGTGTGGCAGGCGCCGGCGTCGACGAGCACCTGCACCAGCACATCGTGCCGCGGTGGGAGACCGACGCGAACTTCTTCCCGATCATCGCGCGCACGAAGGCGCTACCGCAGCTCCTGGGCGAGGTACGGCAGGCCATCGCCGACGCGTGGTGAGCGATGACGCGCGCGAGGCGCGCCCACTGATCGAGGATCGGACGCCGATCGGCGGTGTCGCGATAGCGTTCCTCTTCGCGCTGCTCGCGCTGGGGATGGGCGCCCTGCTGGTGCACACGCAGGGTCTGCTCTCGGGCGTGGTGCCGTTCGCGTTGAGCGCCTTGTTCGCGGTCATCGCGGTGCAGCAGATCGGGTATCGCCTGATCGTCTGGAGAGATCGCTTCGAGCTCTGTGACCGCCCGTGGATTCGAGGGACATATCCGTTCTCGGCGGTCACCTCGGCCGTACTGCGCGAGGGCATGTATGGACCGCGGCTGACCGTGCGCTTCACCGACGGCAGGAAAGTGAAGTGGAAGTGCTTCGGCGGCAATGGAAACCGCGTGATCCTGGAGCCGCGCATCAAGATCATCGTCGAGGCGCTGACCGCCGCCGGCGTCGAGGTCGACTCGCTGAACAATGCCGGTAGTGGCCCGTTCACACGGTGGGAGTACACCGAGCTCATTCCGTGAACAGCCCCCGGGCGGAGCTCAGCGCACCTGCGTGACCTCGAACTGCATGCGCGGGTGGGCATAGAACTCTTGCGCCTCGACGAGCTGCAGCTCACGTCGGCCCGACTCGTGGGTGAGGCGCAGCAGGTCCCAGACGCTCGAGGTCGTGCGGGCGAGGGCCTCGGCCGCGCTGCCGGTTTCGCGGTAGTGCGCGGTGAAGAGGGCGGCCGTGACATCCCCCGATCCGTTCGCCTTCAGCGGCAGGAGCGGTGTCTGCACGATCCACGCGCCGGCGTCGTCGACGGCCAGCATCTCGATGGTGCCCTCGGGTCGGTCCGGACGCTCGACGCTGGTGACGAGAACGGTGCGCGGTCCGATCGCGCGGGCCGCATCGACTGATGCGAGGGTCGAGGCGAGGTCGGCCGGCTCGGTGCGGGTGAGATATCCGAGCTCGAACTGGTTCGGCGTGATGATGTCGGCGGCCGGCACGACCCGGTCGCGCAGCAGCTCGGGGATCGCCGGCGCGACGAAGCAGCCCGACTTGGCGTTGCCCATCACCGGGTCGCACGCGTACACGGCGTTCGGGTTCGCGGCCTTCACGCGGGCGACGGCGTCGAGGATCACATCGGCGATGCCCTCGCCGCCCTGGTAGCCACTGAGCACCACATCGATCTCGCCCAGCACTCCACGCTCTTCGATGCCGGTGATGACGTCGCGCACGTCGTCGGGGCTGATCATCGGACCGCGCCACGCACCGTACCCGGTGTGGTTCGAGAAGGTGACGGTGTACACCGGCAGCACCTCGACGCCGATCCGCTGGAGCGGGAAGACGGCGGCGGAGTTGCCGACGTGACCGTAGGCGACGGCGGACTGGATGGAGAGGATGTTCACCGCTCGATCATCCCACCTTCGAAACGGCCGCCGTGACGGACGCCGCCACGTCCGCGGCGAGCCGCTCGGCCTCCGCATCGTCGAGGTCATGGACGGTGAGCCGGAGATGAGTGGATGCCGCATCGGTGAGTGCGAAGTCGTCACCGAGTCGGGCGAGCCAGCCGCGCTGCATGAGCTGCTCGCGCACGTCGCGAGCCGGCACCGGGGTGTGCACCCAGACGTTCAGACCGTCGGTGGATGCCGCGGCCGCCGTCGCGTCGTCGCCCCGATGGGCCGCGACCCGGGCCACGAAAGCGCCGTTGCGCTGCGCGTAGTGCCGCCCGGCCGCATCGATCTGGGCACGGACGCCCGGATCGGCCAGGAGCGCTGCCGCGAGACGCTGCAGCAAGTGGCTGACCCAGGTGGTGCCGGGGCTGAGCCGCAGTGCCAGCCGGTCTGCCGTCGTCGGGTCTGATGCCACGATGGCCAGGCACATGTCGGGTCCGAGGAACTTCGACACCGAGCGCACGAGCGCGAACCGACGGTGTCCCGGGGGCACGATGCTGTGGAACGGCTGCTGCGAGAGCAGGGAGAAGTGGTCGTCCTCGATCACGAGGGCGTACGGATGGTCGCTGAGGACCCCGCGCAGAGCCGTTGCGCGCTCGGAGGTCAGACTCGCACCCGTCGGGTTCTGGGCGCGCGGCGTGCAGATGACGGCCCGGGCACCGGCATCCATCGCCCCACGCAGCCCGTCGACGGTCATGCCGTGCTCGTCCACCGGCACGGGGATGGTGCGGTAGCCGCCCAGGCGTGCCGTCTGGATGCCGGCCAGCCAGCACGGGTCTTCCAGCGCGACCGCATCGTCGCGGGTGAGCGCCTGTGCAAGGAGCCGCTCGACGGCGTCGACGGCACCGCTGGTGACGGTGAGACGCAGATCGACGTCGGGCAGGTCGTGCGCGGTCCAGGCGCGAGCCCACTCCTCGAGCGCTTCGTCGATGACCGGCTCACCGTACAAGACAGGTCGGCCGACGACGGCGGGCAGTGCCGATGACGGGTCAGGGATGAGGCGGGGATCAGGGTTGCCCGTGCCCACGTCGCGCAGCACGCTGTCGGCGGCGAATCCCTCTTGCGGCGTGCGCGCGTGATCGACGATGCGGGTGCCGCCGCGGCCATGGGTCTGGGCGATGCCGGCCTGCACGAGCTGGCGATAGGCCGACACGACCGTGTTGCGGTTCACGGTCAGACGCTCGGCGAGGGTGCGCACGGGGGGCAGCGTGTCACCGGCGGTGATATGCCCGTGGTCGTGCAGCTCGCGGATGCTCTCGGCGATCTCCGCGGCGGTCGAACCCATGATGCGCGACTCCATGTCACCTCCTTCCTCGACTGTACGCGAACGTGGTACTTTTTGGCATAGGCCAATGAGCGACATTGGCGAGACGAACGTGAGGAACCATCGTGACGGACGGAACCACCGGGGGCGCGCGCGTCAAGCGCGGCCTGGCCGAGATGCTCAAGGGCGGCGTGATCATGGACGTGGTCACCGCCGATCAGGCGAAGATCGCCGAGGACGCCGGCGCCGTCGCCGTCATGGCGCTGGAACGCGTGCCGGCCGACATCCGTGCGCAGGGCGGGGTGGCGCGCATGAGCGACCCCGACCTCATCGACCAGATCATCGACGCGGTGTCGATCCCGGTCATGGCCAAGGCTCGCATCGGTCACTTCGTCGAGGCGCAGGTGCTTCAGGAGCTCGGCGTCGACTACATCGACGAGTCGGAAGTGCTGTCACCGGCCGACTACGTCAACCACATCGACAAGTGGAACTTCACCGTGCCCTTCGTGTGCGGCGCCACCAACCTCGGTGAGGCCCTGCGCCGCATCACCGAGGGCGCGGCCATGATTCGCTCCAAGGGCGAGGCGGGCACCGGTGATGTGTCGGAGGCGACGAAGCACATCCGCACGATCAGCGCCGAGATCAATGCGCTGCGGGCCAAGACGAAGGACGAGCTGTACGTCGCCGCCAAGGAACTGCAGGCGCCCTATGAGCTGGTCGCGGAGGTCGCCGAGACGGGGAAGCTGCCCGTCGTTCTGTTCGTCGCCGGGGGAGTGGCGACGCCTGCGGATGCCGCGATGATGATGCAGCTGGGCGCAGACGGCGTGTTCGTCGGATCGGGCATCTTCAAGTCGGGCGACCCGGCCGCACGCGCCGCGGCGATCGTGAAGGCCACGACGTTCTGCGACGACGCGAAGGTCGTCGCCGAGGTCTCCCGTGGGCTCGGCGAGGCCATGGTCGGCATCAATGTCGCTGACCTGCCTGCGCCGCACCGTCTCGCTGACCGTGGCTGGTAGGCCGCGCGTCGGCGTCCTCGCGCTGCAGGGCGACGTGCGCGAGCACGTGCGCGTGCTGAGCGATCTGGGCGCCGACGTGGTGCGGGTGCGTCGACCCGACGATCTCGTGGGGCTCGGCGGGCTCGTGCTGCCCGGCGGCGAGTCGAGCGTCATCGACAAGCTGTCGCGCACGTTCGGGCTGCGCGAGCCGTTGCGCGAGGCGATCGCCGCGGGACTTGCCGTGTACGGCACGTGCGCGGGGATGATCCTGCTCGCCGACCGTATCGTCGACGGCATCGAGGGGCAGCAGACCTTCGGCGGCATCGATGTCACGGTGCGCCGCAACGCGTTCGGCGGTCAGGTGGAGTCGTTCGAGACCGACCTGACCGTGCCGGTGATCGAGGGCGGCCCGATGCGGGCGGTCTTCATCCGCGCACCGATCGTCGAAGAGGTCGGCCCCGCCGCCGAGACTCTGGCGGCCCTGCCCGACGGACGTGTCGTGGCCGTGGCGCAGGGCCGCCTGATCGCGACCTCGTTCCACCCGGAAATGAGCGGTGAAGACCGCTTCCACCGGAGGTTCCTCGATATCGTGACCTCATGACGGCTTGGGCGGCACTGCTGCGGGGGGTCAACGTCGGCGGCATCACCATCCGCAGTGCGGACCTCGTCGAGCTGTTCCGCACATTGGGCTTCGACGGCGTGCGGACGGTGCTCGCGAGCGGCAACGTGGTGTTCGAGACGGATGCCGCACCCGCCGCCCGCGACGTTCTCAAGACCCGCATCGAGCAGGCGCTCCGGGAGCGCTTCGGGTACGACGCATGGATCGTCCTGGTGACAGTGGGGGAGTTGTCGGCGGCCGCGGACGGCTATCCGTTCGATGCCGGCGATGCCGGCCGGCAGCCGTATGTGATCTTCTGCTCCGCTGAAGCGATGCGTGACGAACTGCTGGCGGCCGCGGCATCCCTCGACTCCGCCGCCGACCCCGTCGCAGCTGGACCCGGCGTCATCTTCTGGAACCCGGAGAAGGGGCATTCCCTCGACACCGCGTTCGCGCGGATTCTGGCAAAGGCCCGATACAAGGCGAGCACGACGACACGCAATCTGCGCACCGTGGCGAAGATGCTCGCGTGACGGCGCATGCTGACGAACTCGATGCCACGGTGGCACAGGGACGCTGTACGGCGAGGGCTGACGCGCCGGGTTCTGACATCGTGCGAAAGAGGACGGGCTGAGAGTCCGTACACTGGAAGTCATGTCCGGCCACTCCAAGTGGGCGACGACCAAGCACAAGAAAGCCGTCATCGACGCGCGCCGTGCCAAGTCGTTCGCCAAGCTCATCAAGAACATCGAAGT
>Ga0180219_1001138_pt1 | contig 18260 bp, 10 predicted proteins | sample eDN3rd30CBELigMG_FD_151338 | JGI IMG/M metagenome (GOLD analysis project Ga0180219, IMG submission 151338) | Enriched Miracle-Growth compost microbial communities from Emeryville, California, USA - eDNA 3rd pass 30_C BE-Lig MG (version 2)... ...
GGATCGCGCCGGGACGAGTCGATCAGCCGAGTCGCTCCCACGGGCCCCACTCGCTCGACCCCGGCTCCTGTCCACGCGTCCACCACTTCGCGCGCCACAGCACGCCGTTGTCGCTGACGACGGCATCCCGACCGAAGATGCGGGTGGGAGTCCACACCGCGACACCCGTCGCCGTCGTGTCGATCTCCTGCCACGGGCCGTACACCGCACCCGGTTCCTGAGCGCGCGTCCACCACGACGCCACCCACGCGCGGCCGTCATGGCTCACGACGTCACCGGTGTCGTAGGTGCCGGTCGCGCTCCATGCATCCGGCTGTGCCGCCGCAGTGTCGTCGCCGATGATGATCCCGCGGCCGTTCGAGGCGATGTACACCCGTCCGAAGACGTCGGGGTCGCCCTCGATGTCCGCGCCGATCGCGCCGAATTGGTGCTCGTCGTCGTTGATCCGCACCCACGTGGCACCGGCGTCGGTCGAACGGTACACGCCACGCACGCCGTCGCGTTCGGCTGCGGTGTAGACGGCGGCGGCGGTGGCACCCGGCGCGGCCTTGCCGAAGCCGATCGTGTCGGCTTCGTCGAAGCCCGCGACCGCGGTCCACGTCGACCCGCCATCCTCCGAGCGCCACATTCCGTACGCACTGTCGTCCTCGCCGCCGGCGAGCCACACCTGGCCGGAGTGGCCTGGCATCGCCGCGAATCTCACCTGTCCGGTGCGGGGCAGGGCGCCGTCGTTCACCGCGGCGAAGGTGGCACCGCCGTCATCGGAGCGGTAGAACACTCCGCCGGCGAAGCCGTAGGCGACATCGGCGTCGACGCGGTCGCTCTCCACCCGCGCTCCGACCGGCAGACCGGACACCTCGTGCCAGGAGGAGCCGCTGTCGGTCGAGAAGCGGGCATGGGCGCCCTCGGGTGCCCAGACGAATCCGGTGCCGTCGGCCAGTGCCGTCGCCGTTCCCGATGCGGTGGCGCCGTCCGCGGCGGGGGACGCGATCCAGGTCTTGCCGCTGTCCGCGGAGACCGCCGCCACGATCGCCCCCGAGGCGTCGACGCCCGCGCGGATGATCACGTCGGGGTCGAGGCCGGCGCCATCCACGCTCGTCGCACCGCCGAAGTAGGGGCCGCGGAACGTGTCGGTGACCTCGGCGACGTCGTCGTGGACGAAGCCGCCGAGGTCGTACATCGCCGAGACCAGGTCGACGTCGCCCGCAGGGGCGACCAGATCGAGGATGGCCGTCTCCTCGATGCCGTCGGCAGCCGGGGCGATGTGGATCACTCCGCCGTCCCGGTCCCACTCGGTCAGGTCCTCGGAGCGGTAGATCGTCGCGCCGGTACCGTACAGCAGTTCGTCCGAGTCGAACGGGTTGATCTCGAGTGCCGACACCATCCAGCCGAGCTTCGGCGTCGGTTCGCTCCACGGCTGCGGCGCTGCGACGTCCTTGCCGAACGACAGCCACGGCTGGGCATCGATGCTCTGCGTGTAGCGCGCCGCGAACGTCGTCGACCCGTCCGCTTCGTACTGGTAGTCCCAGATCGGGGTCCAGCTCTGTCCGCGATCGGTGCTGCGGTAGATCAGCACGTCCGGCCACCACTGGATTTGGGAGACGACCATGATCGTGTCCGGGTCGTTCCTGTCGACGGTGAGCCCGCTGAAGCCGAAGTCGCCGCCGGTGGGTCGATAGGTCGGGGTGATGTCGGTCCAGGTGCCGTCGTCGAGTCCATACCGCCACACCTCGCCGTCGGCGCCGTCGTACGGCCCGCTCGTGTCGGTCGTCGTCAGGTAGAGGAACCGGCCGGCCGCGTCGATCACGCCGTGCTGGGGCAGGAACCCGGCGGGCGCTCCCGTGACCGGCTGCCACGTGCGGCCGGCGTCGTCGGAGCGGTACAGGATGTCGTCGGTGTCCGCGACCGCGGTGAAGATCGTCGTCGTGGGCTCTCCGGCGGGTGTCGCGGCATCGTCGAAGACGGTCCAGAGCACGCCGAGGCCCTGCTCGAGGTACGAGTTGCCGGAGCCGGCGTCCGGCACGAAGTCGCCGGCGTTGGGGAACGACGTGACCCGGTCGAAGGTGACGCCGGCATCCGTCGACCGCCACAGCCCGTTGCCCTGCTCGGCGCCGAAATAGATCACGTTGTTGTCGCTCGGATCGACGGCCAGGCGCTCACCGATGCCGCGACCGGGCATGTTCCCGCCGACCTTGAACGGCAGGTCTGTCTGCGCCCACGTCTGCCCGTAGTCGTCCGAGCGGAGGATCGCGCCGTTGTTCGGGTCCCAGTCGTTCGTATACATGCCGACGGCGACATAGACGCGAGCCGGGTCGACCGGGTCGCTGGCCAGGCTCAGCACGCCGAGGTGGTTCCAGTCGTCCCACCCGATGTGGTCCAGGAGCGGGATCCACCTGTCGGTGGACCGGTCGAGCCGGTACGCGCCGCCGATATCGGTGCGGGCGTAGACGAGGCCCTCCTCGGCGGGGCTGTAGATGATGCCGGGCACGTAGCCGCCCCCGACGATGGCGGCGTTCGACCACTCGTAGCCCGCGATTCCGCCCGCGTCCGGCGGCGTGGCGGATGCCGGGACCGTCGCTGCGAACGGCAGGATCACGCACGCGGTCGCCGCGAGTCCGGCCATCGTCGTTCTGACTCTCACGATGTCACTCCTTCGTGTCATTCGGCGGCCGTCTTCGGCCAACGGTCGCGACCTTATCGAAGCGCTTCGAGTGTGCGCAAGGGTCGCCTCGGAATCAGGTGTCACATGACGGCCGACCCGCGCGGCGGAGCCGGCCGCTCCCGACCCGTCCCGACGTAGGCTGGGCGGATGACCGCCACGACCTCCGGCCGCCCGAGCGCCGGGGGTGCACGGGCGCAGCTCGCGGCGCTGGCGGCCGCCGGCGATCCGCTGCTGACCGGGCTGCCCGAGGCACCCTCGCCGCGCGCGGCAGCAGTGCTGATGCTGTTCGGGGTGCTGGACTCCATCCCCGGCATCCACGATGCCGACGCAGTATCGCGCGATCTCGACGTGCTGCTGCTGTCGCGGGCGACGACGTTGCGCGCGCACGCCGGGCAGGTCGCCTTCCCCGGCGGCCGTATCGACCCCGGGGACGCCGATCCGGTCGCCGCCGCGCTGCGCGAAGCGCGCGAGGAGACGGGCCTCGATCCTGCCGGCGTCGACGTGCTGGGCAGTCTCGCGGCCGTGCCGCTGGAGCGCTCCAGTCACGTCGTCACCCCGGTGCTCGGCTGGTGGCGCCGGCGCTCGCCGGTGCGGGTGGTCGACGAGGCCGAGTCAGCGGACGTGTTCCATGCCCCGGTGGCGGATCTGCTCGACCCGCGCAACCGCGGCATCACCGTCATCCGCCGCGACGGCATCACCTGGCGCGGCCCGGCGTTCGAGTTCGGCCCCCACCTCGTCTGGGGCTTCACCGCCCTGCTGCTGGACGGCGTGTTCGACCGCCTCGGCTGGACCGAACCGTGGGATCGGCGCCGGGAGATCGCGCTGCCCGCGCCGCTCGGCCCGCACGCCTGAGACGCTCCCGGACGTGCGGGAGGCGGAGAACCCGATGGTAGGATCGACGACGGAAGTGTGTCCGAGCGGCCTAAGGAGCATGGCTGGAATCCATGTAGGCGGGGTAACTCGCCTCGCAGGTTCAAATCCTGTCACTTCCGCCACGCAATGAGCCCCACCCCGATCACGGGAGTGGGGCTCATCGCTGTCCGGGAATGGTCCGGACCTCGTCGTGGTTGGACTTCCGCGTCCGTCACCCCCCTGAGAAGCACCCGGAGATATACCCCGTGAGTTCCACCCCTGCTCTGACGAGCAAGCCCCGCAAGCCGCTGTACAGATCGTTCGGATTCCAGATCACCATCGCGCTGATCGCCGGCATCCTGCTGGGTCTGCTCGCGCGCAGTCTGGGAACGGATGCCGAAGGCAAGGCGAACGGTCTCGCCGCGACGCTGTCGACCATCGGCAACGCGTACGTCACGCTGCTGAAGGTCGCGGTCGTTCCGCTGATCTTCCTGGCGATCGTCGCGAGCATCACCCAGCTGCGTAAGGTCACCAACGCCGCCCGCCTCGCCGGCCAGACGATCCTCTGGTTCGGCATCACCGCGCTGATCGCGGTCTCGATCGGCATCGCGCTGGGTGTCGTCATCCAGCCCGGAAACCGGGTCGATCACGCGCAGCTGAGCACGGGCGACCCGTACACCGTCGGCACCTGGTGGAACTTCCTCATCGGGCTCATCCCGCAGAACTTCCTCGGGCTCACGGTGTCCAGTTCGGTGAGCGCCGACACCGGCGCGGTCAGCTCGTCCGTCGGGTTCAACGTGCTGCAGGTCATCGTGATCTCGGTCGCCGTCGGCATCGCGGCGCTGAAGCTCGGCAAGCGTGCGGAGCCGTTCGTCGCGTTCACCGAGTCGTTCCTCAAGGTCGTGCAGCGCGTGCTGTGGTGGATCATCCGCATCGCCCCGATCGGCACGCTCGGTCTCATCGGCTCGGCTGTCGTCACCTACGGGTGGGAGAAGCTCACGACGCTGGTCTGGTTCGCCGTCGCCGTCTACGTGGGCCTCGCGCTCGTCCTGTTCGTCGTCTACCCGATCCTCGCTCGGGCGCACGGACTGTCCGTCAAGCAGTACTTCTCCGGTGTGTGGCCCGCGGTGCAGCTCGGCTTCGTGTCACGCTCGTCGATCGGCACGATGCCGCTCACCCAGCGCGTCACCGAGCGCAACCTCGGTGTGCCGAGCGAGTACGCGTCGTTCGCGGTGCCGCTGGGCTCGACGACCAAGATGGACGGCTGCGCGGCGATCTACCCGGCGATCGCCGCGATCTTCGTCGCCCAGTTCTTCGGCATCGACCTGAACATCATCCAGTACCTGCTGATCGTCGTGGTCTCCGTCGTCGGTTCGGCCGCCACCGCCGGAACGACCGGCGCGACCGTCATGCTCACGCTGACGCTGTCGACACTCGGACTGCCGCTGGAGGGCGTGGGACTGCTGCTGGCGATCGACCCGATCCTGGACATGGGTCGCACCGCGGTCAACGTCGCCGGCCAGGCGCTCGTTCCCACCATCGTCGCCAAGCGTGAAGGGATCCTCGATCAGGACCTCTACGACGCCCCGCGTGACGGCCAGCCCTTCGCCGACGACTCCGCGGACGCGGTGGATGCCGGTTCGGACGAGGTCGCGGCCGAGCCTGCCCGGGCCTGAGCGGCCGGAGCAAGCCTGAGCCGCGCGGACCGAACGGCGTGCATCGAGGGAGGGCGTCCCCGTCGGGATGCCCTCCCTCGACTCACGTCCAGATCGGCTCGGCCGTCGTGTCGCGCACGGCCAGGGCAGAACCCGGCCGGACGAGGAGTGAGCGCGGCAGCAGCAGGGCTCGAATCCGGCGCCGGCGATCTGTCGAGGAGAGCATCGCGGACCTGATCGTCGTGGCATCCGCCACCGGCCCGGCGCCTGCGCCCGACGCTGCACCGCCCGGCCCGTAGCTGGCCCGTTCCACGGCGCCCACGAGCCGCGTCATCGCGTCGCGGGCGGCACCGGCGCCGCCGCCGACGAGGCGCGCGCCGAATGCCCGCGGCGACTCCGCGGCGGGCACCGAGATCCCGAGGTCCACGGCGGTGTCCTGGACGATTCGCCACGCGGCTGCGATCGCGCCGTCCCGGGCGCGAGAGCGCAGTGTTCGCCGGCGCAGCGCTGCGGCGAGCAGGGGCAGCGCACCCACGGCCAGCAGCACCAGCAGGGTCACCAGGTAGGGGCGGAGGTCGACCGACTTCGCGGCGCCGTCGACCGCGGCCGCGTCGTCCGGCTGATCGCGTTCGTCAGGTCGCACCGCTCCGCTCGCGGACGGTGTGGCAGTCGGCGTCGGGCCGGCGACGTCGATGCCGCCGTCGTCGATGGGCGTCTCTCCCGCGGTGACGAACCGGGTGGCGGTGCCGAGCCCCTTCGTCGGCTCGAACGGCACCCAGCCGATCTTGTCGAAGTACACCTCGGGCCAGGCGTGCAGCTTGCTCGTGCTCACCTCGGCCAGACGCTGACCCTCCTCGCTGTCGCCCGTGTAGTCACCGGGGAGGAAGCCGACGACGATCCGCGACGGCATGCCCAGCGTGCGAGCCATCAGAGCGAAGGCGCCGGCGAAGTGCACGCAGTAGCCTGTCTTCTCCTCCAGGAACGAGACGACGGCGTCCAGGCCGGTGCCGTCGAAGCCCTCGCGCACCGGGGCGCTGAGCGAGTAGCTGAAGGCGCTGCCCCGGAACCACGACTGCAGGGCGACGAGACGGTCGTAATCGGTCGTGGCATCCGCCGTCACTTCGCGCGCGAGGTCGCCGATCATCTCCGGTGTGCCCTCGGGCACGCTCCAGACATCGACGGAGCGCGACTCCAGCACGCGCGCGTGGGCGGCACGGATCTGCTCGAGCGTGGGGCGAGGCAGATGGGTCACGACCTCGTACTCCTGGCCGTATGCGTTGCTCTGGCCGCTCAGCACCGTACGGCTGAACGGCACGGCACGCCAGCTGCCATCGAGTCCCTCGATGTCGACGGCCGGGAACGGCACGGGCAGATACGCGGAGTTGAGCTGGCCGACGCGAACGTGCGTGCGGTATTCGGTGACCCGGATGTCCTCGTCCACGACGAGAGGGTCGAACCCCTCATCCGCGAGTGAGACGGATCGAAGCCGGTCGGGCTGCCAGACCGCGCCGTCGAACACCGACAGCGTCGCCACGCGCAGGTACGGCATGCTCGGGGCATCCGTGCGCACGTCGAGGACGGAGACGTCTGCACGGCGGCGCAGGTCATCGCCGAGCTCCAGCGTCGGATCGATGCTGGCCGCCAGCCCAGGACCGCCGGCTCCGGTGAGGTCCGGCTGAGGGAGGACCGCCCCGCCGACCATCGCGCCGACGATCGACACCGTCGCGATCGTGGCCGCGACGGCAGCCACCCCGCCCGTGCGGCGGGTCTCTCCCCGGCGGGCCGGATCGGGCGCCTCGCGCGTCCGCGTCTCGGCGCGAATGAGGAAGAGGACGGACGCCGCGAGGAATGCGAACCCCACGAGGTTGACGTCCTGCGGGACGGCGATCGCAGGGATCAGCCAGACCGCGATCAGTGCGATCCCGGCCAGCAGCGGCATGCGGGCCGTCAGCACGACATGGTCGAGTGCGATCGTCAGAACACCCACGGCCGCGACGACGAGAAAGCTCACCGGCGTGGTCGCCGGCATGGGGGCGACGCCCAGCAGGATCTCCTGCGCGGCCTGCTGCAGCAGCACCGGCACGTCGTGCAACATCTCGGGTGACGGGATCACTCCGAACAGGGCGCTGTCTGAGAAGAACACTGCCGTGATCACGCCCAGCCAGATGGCCGCCTCGATGATGGTGACGACAGCCGCCGGTACGCGCCGCCTGCGGGCCAGCCAGCTCGCGGCCAGCAGTGTCCCGGTGAGCGCGACCACGCCGAGCATCCACGCGGCGGGTGTGATGACGCTCATCAAGGGTGCGGTGGCGGCCAGCAGCCCCACCCACAGGCCCACGGCGAGCCGTCCCGCGCCGCGCCGGCTGGGTCCGCCGATGTCGGCGCTCGTCGCGGGGTCAGACGCCGACATGGCTCACTCCCCGGTCGACAGCGGCGTTCCACGCCGCGGCCAGATCCCAGCCGGGGCCGATCGCGCCGGTGCGCCAGCCGGCTGCGGCAGCGCCGGTGAGCACGTCGGTGTCCGGTGTGACGGCCAGCAGCACGGGCAGGGAGCTGTGATGGGCCAGCGGCGCGAGCAGATCCGCATCCGCGTCCTCGAGGGCGCCGGTGACGAGGACGAGTGGGCCGGTCAGCACCCCGACGAAGCGGTGCACGAGCCGGCTCAGCGGGACATCGTGATGAGCGCGCACGGTGGCGAAGTCGGCGGCGAGTCGCTCCAGGCCGCTCGCATCACCGGCATCCACCCGCTCGCTCAGTTCGTTCCCGTCCGCGTCGATCACGTGGACGACGTACCCCTCATGGACCAGGCGGGCGGCAGCCGACACGCACGCCGACACCGCGGCCTCGAACCCCGGATCGGCACCCGGCTCACGATGCGCCGCGACCGGCCAGCGGTGCTGGCTGCGGTCGAGCACGACGATCGCCTCCGGCGTGGTCTCCTGCTCCTCCTGGCGGACCATCAGCTCGTCACGGTGGGCGCTCGCGCGCCAGTGGATACGCCGCATCGAGTCTCCGGAGACGTAGCCGCGGGGAATGAGGTTGTCGGTGCCCTCGCCGAGCTGGTTCGTCGTCGAGTGCATGCTGCCTCCGGCCTCGCCCGGCAGATCCGAGAGCGCTCCCAGCTCGACGATCGCCGGCGCGACGGTCAGCGACAGCTCCGCGCCGACCGTGTGAGGGCGGCGGGCGAAGCCGAACGGGTCGAGCGAGGTGACCGAGAGCGGTCCGACCGAGTGGATGCCGCGACGCAGCGCGGTCACGCCGTACGAGATCTCGACGGCGCCGCTGCCGGTGCCGATCCCGGAGGCGGTCGCCGGGAACACACCGCTGGCGTCGCCGGACACTGCGTCGGTGAGCCGGTCCTGCCATCGTCCCTGCGTCATCGGCAGCGCGGAGCGGATCTCCACGTGCAGCCGGACCTGCACCTGCGTGCCGACCGTGGCCAGGTCGGGGGAGAACGAGCGGGTGACGCGTTCGGTACGGCGCACCAGATACAGCGTCGCGAGGCTCGCGCCGACGGCCACCAGCAGGAGCACACAGACGTAGAGCAGCTCGGTGATCTTGTACGCGTGCGCGAGCACGAAGCACGCCAGCCCGAGCAGTACAGCCCCGGTGCCGCGGATGGTGAGCGGCCAGACCTTCATGACGGTCTCCTCAACGCGTCGGCCGCTCAGCGAGTCGCCAGGGGCACACGCACGCTGCCGACGATGCCCTGGAGCAGTTGCGAGATGGCATCCGCCGAGCTGCGTCCGCGCGTGGCGGAGGATCGTGCCGCGATCATCCGGTGCGCGAAGACGGGCTCGAGCAGGGTGGCGATGTCGTCCGGGATGACGAACTCGCGGGCATCCAGCGCCGCCCACACCTTTGCCGCCCGGACAAGTTGCAGCGTCGCGCGCGGGCTGGCGCCGAGCCGGATGTCGGGGTGTGCCCTCGTCGCCCGCGCCAGGGCGACGGCGTACTCCTCGACGGCGGGGGAGACGTGCACCGCTCGGGCCCACGCGATCAGTTCGGCCACGCGGGCCGCGTCGATCACCGGCGTGATGACGTCGAGCGGGTTGGCGGCATCGCGCTGCCGGAGCATGAGCGCCTCGGCCGCGGCGTCGGGATAGCCCATGGAGATGCGCATCATGAACCGGTCGCGCTGCGCCTCCGGCAGGGCGTAGGTGCCCTCCATCTCCAGCGGATTCTGCGTGGCGACCACCAGGAACGGATCGGGCAGCGAGTGGCTGGTGCCGTCGACGGTGACCTGATGCTCTTCCATCGCCTCGAGCAGCGCGGACTGCGTCTTGGGGGAGGAGCGGTTGATCTCGTCGGCGATGACGATGTGCGCGAACACCGCGCCGTGCTTGAACTCGAACACCCGATCCACCGGGTTGTAGACGCTGACGCCGGTGACATCGCCGGGCAGCAGATCGGGGGTGAACTGGATCCGGCGCACCGTCGCGTCGATGGATGCCGCCAGGGCGCGGGCCAGCATCGTCTTGCCGACGCCGGGGACGTCCTCGATCAGCAGGTGCCCCTCCGCCAGCAGGCACACCAGCGCGGCGCGCACCGCGCCCGGCTTGCCGTCGATGACACGGCTCACCGATTCGAGGATGGCCGCCGTCTCGCGGGCGAACGCGTCTGCGGTGAACGTCGTCCTCGGTGCGGCGTTGCGATGCACATCATCGTGCAAGGTGGCTTCGGGCATGCGGTCCCCTTCGCTGCGGTTCTGGTCCGATGCTAGCCCGCGACGACCGGACGCGGCGCCTGCGTCAGGTAGACTCTCAGTAGCTCTCCGCGAGGCGGCATCCAGGCCAATTCCCCCAGGACGGAAACGTAGCAAGGGTAACCGGGCTCTGCCGGGTTCGCGGAGAGTCTTTCTTTTCCCCCGCGCCCTCCCGCCCCCGGGGACCGCGAGGGTTCGGGGACCGCGGGGGAGGACGGGCTTTTGCACGGCCGGGTGGTGGCCCCCGGCGAGGGTCTGACCATAGGCTGACGAGGTGGCACAGAGCATCTACATCACCTCGACAGAAGGCCTCTCCGGAAAGTCCACGGTCGTCCTGGGCGTGATCGACGCCCTCGGCCACTCGGCGGCGCGCGTGGGCGTGTTCCGGGCCATCTCCCGCTCCACGGCCGAGCGCGATTACGTGCTCGAGATGCTGCTCGACCACCTCCTGGTCGACCTCGATTACGAGGAGTGCATCGGCGTCACCTATGACGAGGTGCGACATGATGCGGATGCCGCCCTGTCGAAGATCGTCGAGCGGTTCAAGGCCGTCGAGGCCAAGTGCGACACCGTGGTCATCGTCGGCAGCGACTTCACCGATGTCGGGTCGACGTCGGAACTCGGCTACAACGCGCGCATCGCCGCGAACCTGGGAGCGCCCGTACTGGTCGTGCTCAACGGTCGGGCCAGCGAGGGAGACCGGCTCGGCGTGAGCGTGGCGCGCACACCGGAGCAGATCGGCCAGCTCACGTCGCTCGCGCTGACGGAGCTGAACCACAACCGCGCCGAACTGCTCGCCGTGGTCACCAACCGTGCCGACCCCGAGGCGCTGGAGCAGATTCGCGACGAGGTGCGGGCGGTCGTGAAGGACGCGCCCGCGGCAGACGGCCACCGCGAGGCGCCGGTGGGCGTGTGGGCGATCCCGGAGGATCTGTTCCTGGTCGCCCCCGCCGTGCGCGACATCATGCTCAGCCTGGGCGGGCGCCTGCTGCGCGGCGACGAGGCGCTGATGACCCGCGAGGTGCTCGACGTCATCGTCTCGGGCATGTCACTGAACAACATCCTGCCGCGGCTGAGCGACGGCGCGATCGTCATCGTGCCCGCCGACCGTACGGAGGTGCTGCTCGGCATCCTGCTCGCGCATTCGTCGGGGACGTTCCCCTCGATCGCCGGTGTCATCCTGAACGGCCCGTTCCCGCTGCCGGAGGCGGTGCTGCAGCTCATGGCCGGTCTCGACTCGACGCTGCCGATCATCCAGACCGACCTGGACACGTACGACACGGCCGTGCGCGTCATGGGAACGCGCGGACGCCTGGCGGCCGGCTCGCAGCGGCGCTACGACACCGCGATCGCCCTGTTCGAGCAGAACGTCGACACCGCCGAGCTCACCAGCGCCTTGGGCCTGGCGCACTCGACCGTGGTCACCCCGCTCATGTTCGAGTACCGGCTGCTGGAACGCGCCCGCACCGACCGCAAGCGCATCGTGCTGCCCGAGGGCGGCGACGACCGCGTGCTGCGCGCGGCGGCCACCGTGCTGGCCAGGGGCATCGCCAACCTCACGATCCTCGGCGACGAGACCGAGGTGCGCGGCCGGGCCACCGAGCTGGGGCTGGACATTTCTGCAGCCACCGTGCTCAGCCCGTTCGACCCGCCCACCGTCGACCTGTTCGCCCGTGAGTACGCTCAGCTGCGTGCGCACAAGGGTGTCACGTATGAGAAGGCCGCAGACACCATCACCGACGTGTCGTACTTCGGCACCCTCATGGTGCACCTCGGTCTGGCGGACGGCATGGTCTCGGGGGCGGCGCACACCACCGCGCACACCATCCGCCCGGCCTTCGAGATCATCAAGACGCGTCCCGACGTCTCCGTCGTCTCCAGCGTGTTCCTGATGGCGCTCGCCGACCGGGTCCTCGTGTACGGCGACTGCGCCGTGATCCCCGACCCGAAGGCGCCGCAGCTGGCCGATATCGCGATCTCGTCGGCGGCCACCGCCCAGCAGTTCGGCATCGACCCGCGCGTCGCGATGCTCTCCTACTCGACCGGCGAGTCCGGCAGCGGCGAGGACGTCGACAAGGTGCGCGAGGCGACGGCGCTGGTTCGCGAGCGTGCCCCGGAGCTGCTGGTGGAGGGCCCGATCCAGTACGACGCCGCCGCCGATGCCGCCGTCGCGCGCACGAAGATGCCCGACTCCGAAGTGGCCGGCCGCGCCACCGTGTTCGTCTTCCCCGATCTCAACACCGGCAACAACACCTACAAGGCGGTCCAGCGCTCTGCCGGTGCCGTGGCAATGGGGCCGGTCCTGCAGGGCCTGAACAAGCCGATCAACGACCTGTCCCGCGGTGCGCTGGTGGATGACATCGTCAACACCATCGCGATCACCGCCATCCAGGCGCAGAACCAGAGCCCGGCCTGACCGGCCGGCATCCACACAGGAAGGCCCTCGCGTGCCTCTCGTCCTCGTCATCAACAGCGGCTCATCGTCGTTCAAGTACCAGCTCATCGACGTGGAGGCGGAGCAACCGCTCGCCTCCGGTCTCGTCGAGCGCATCGGTCAGGGTTCCGGGGCGGCCACGCACAAGGTGGCCGCCACCGGTGAGGCGCACCGCGTCGAGCTGCCCATCCCCGACCACACCTTCGGCTTCCGGGTCATGCTCGACGCCTTCGCGGAGCACGGCCCGTCGCTCGAGGACAACCCGCCGATCGCCGTCGGCCATCGTGTGGTGCAGGGGGGCGCGCGGTTCTTCGAGCCGACGCTGATCACACCGCTCGTGGAGATCAACATCGATGAGCTGTCGACCCTGGCGCCGCTGCACAACCCCGGCGCGCTGCAGGGCATCAAGGCCGCCCGCACCGATTTCCCCGACGTGCCGCACGTGGCGGTGTTCGACACGGCGTTCCACCAGACCATGCCCGCCGAGGCATACACCTATGCGATCGACCGCGCGGTGGCGGAGCGGCATCGCATCCGTCGCTACGGCTTCCACGGCACGAGCCACAAGTACGTCAGCGAGCAGGCAGCGCGCTTCCTGGACCGGCCGCTGAGCGAACTCAAGCAGATCGTTCTGCACCTGGGCAACGGTGCGTCGGCGACGGCCGTCGACGGCGGTCGGTCGGTGGACACCTCGATGGGGCTCACGCCGCTGCAGGGCCTGGTGATGGGCACCCGCTCCGGTGACATCGACCCGTCGGTCCTGCTCGTGCTCGCTGCGCGCGAGCACTGGACATCGCCGCAGATCGACGACTTCCTCAACAAGCGCAGCGGCGTGCTCGGCATGTGCGGTGCGTCCGACATGCGCGATGTGGAGCAGCGCCGCGCGGACGGCGATGTGGACGCCACGCTCGCCTTCGACGTGTACATCCATCGTCTCCGGGCCTACATCGGCTCCTATCTCGCTCAGCTGGGCGGGGCCGACGTGATCTCGTTCACCGCGGGTGTGGGGGAGAACTCCGACGCGGTGCGCGCCGCGGCGCTGGAGAGCTTCGGCTTCGCCGGCATCCGCATCGATCCCGAGCGCAATCGCGCGCGCGAGAAGGGCGTGCGGGTCATCTCCACCGACGACTCCGCGGTGACCGTCCTCGTCGTCCCCACGAACGAAGAGTTGGAGATCGCACGGCAGACCCTCGAGGTGGCGCTCACGGCGTGAACGACGCCGGCGGACACATCCGCGAAACCGGCCGGGGCTACGCTGAAGAGGTGACAGACGAGCAGCTTCCCGACCTCGCTTCGTACGACGGCGTCCTCTTCGACCTGGACGGTGTGCTCACGCCCACCGCCGAGGTGCACATGCACGCCTGGCAGGCGATGTTCACCGACCTGTTCACCGCGTGGGACATCACGCCGGCCTACACCGAGCGCGACTACTTCCAGTACGTGGACGGTAAGAAGCGCTACGACGGGGTCGCCAGCCTGCTGCGCTCCCGCGACGTCGAGGTGCCGTGGGGAGACCCGTCCGATCCGCCGAGCGCCGACACGGTGTGCGGCATCGGCAACCGCAAGAACGAGGTGTTCTCACGTGTCCTGCGCGAGGAGGGCATCGCCCCGTATCCGGGTTCGCTTGCGCTGGTGAGGCAGTTGAAGGATGCCGGCGTGCCCGTCGCCGTCGTGTCCAGCTCCAAGAACGCCGAAGAGGTGCTGACGGTCGCCGGCATCCGCGACCTGTTCCCCGTCGTGATGGACGGCGCCGTCGCTGAGCGCGACAACCTGCCGTCCAAGCCCGCGCCGGACATGTTCGCCCAGGCGGCGCGGATGCTCGGCGTCGACCCGGCCACCAGCGCCGCGGTCGAGGACGCGCACTCCGGCGTGCAGTCCGCGGCCGCGGCCGGCTACGGCCTCGTCGTGGGCGTGGATCGCGGCGTGGGCGCCGACGTGCTGCGCGCGTCGGGTGCGACGGTGGTCGTGGACGACCTGTCCGAGTTCGTGAAGTAACCCGTCTCGACCGCTCCGATCCGCTTCGAACCGAGGACGACGACCATGCTTGATCGCGATCGCTATCCCATCGACCCGTGGCGTCTCGTCGAGACGCGCTTCTCGTTCGACGACATCGGCGTCACCGAGACGCTGTTCGCCGTCGGCAACGGCTACCTCGGCTTGCGCGGCAATCAGCCGGAGGGCCGGCATGCGCACGAGCACGGCACGTATATCAACGGCTTCCACGAGATCTTCCCGATCCGCCATGCCGAGCAGGCGTTCGGGTTCGCCGAGGTGGGGCAGACCATCATCAACGCGCCCGACGCCAAGGTCATGCGGGTGTACGTCGACGACGAACCGCTGTCGCTGGACGTGTCCGAGGTGCGCGAGTACGAGCGTGCGCTCGACATGCGCACCGGCGTGCTCACCCGCCACGTGCGCTGGATGACACCCAGCGGCAAGGACGTCGTCATCGACTTCGACCGGATGGTCTCGTTCGAGGAGCGTCATGCAGCGCTCATGCGGGTCACCGTGACGGTGCTCAACTCCGACGCGCCCGTCACGATCAGCTGTCAGCTCATCAACCGGCAGGACGGCGAGGACGTCTACGGCGGCACTCCGCACCTCGGCAAGCAGGCGGCAGCGGGTTTCGACCCCCGCAAAGCCGAGTCGTTCAAGGAGCGCGTGCTGCAGCCGCAGGAGTACTGGCAGGACGGCCTGCGTGCGGCGCTGGCGTACAAGGTGACGGCATCCGGAATGACCATCGCCGTCGTCGCCGACCACGAGATCGAGACGGCCAACGAGTACTCGGCGCGCACGCTGGTCGAGCCCGACATCGCCAAGAACGTGTTCCGGGTGCAGGCGAAGGCGGGCGTGCCGGTGACGGTCACCAAGATCGTCAGCTATCACACCTCGCGCGGCGTGCCGGCGCGCGAACTGGTCGACCGGGGCAGGCGGGCGCTGGACCGCATCCGCGCCGAGGGCGTCGCGCACCAGTACGAGCGCCAGGCGGAGTGGATGGCCGCGTTCTGGGATCGCTCCGACGTCGTCATCGAGGGACACGATGATCTGCAGCAGGCGACTCGGTGGTGCCTGTTCCAGCTGGCACAGGCCGCAGGTCGTGCCGACTCGCTCGGCATCCCCGCGAAGGGGGTGAGCGGATCGGGCTACAGCGGCCACTACTTCTGGGACACCGAGGTGTACGTGCTGCCCTTCCTCGCCTACACGACCCCGCTGTGGGCGCGCAACGCGCTGCGGATGCGCTACCTGATGCTGCCGTCGGCCCGCAAGCGCGCCGGGCAGCTCAACGAGGCGGGGGCGCTGTTCCCGTGGCGCACCATCAACGGCGAGGAGGCGTCGGCGTACTATGCCGCCGGCACCGCGCAGTTCCACATCAACGCCGACGTCAGCTTCGCGCTGGGCAAGTACGTGCGGGCGACCGGCGACCACGACTTCCTCCATCGCGAGGGCGTGGACATCCTCGTCGAGACGGCACGGATGTGGGCGACCCTCGGCTTCTGGCGCTTCAACGAGGAGGGACGCGCCGAGACGTTCCACATCCACGGCGTCACGGGGCCCGACGAGTACACCACCGTCGTCAACGACAACCTGTTCACGAACGTGATGGCCCGCTACAACCTGCGGTATGCCGCACACGTCGTGCGTGACATGGCCGACGGGGCGCCCGAGGCGTACCGCGCGATGGTGCAGCGACTGAACCTCGACCCCGCCGAGGCGGAGACCTGGGACCGCGCCGCGGAGGCGCTGCTCATCCCGTACAGCGACGCGCTCGGCATCCACCCGCAGGATGCCGTCTTCCTGGAGAAGGAGGTCTGGGACCTCGAGAACACACCGCCGGAGAAGCGGCCGCTGCTGCTGCACTTCCACCCGCTCGTGATCTACCGCTACCAGGTGCTCAAGCAGGCGGACGTGGTGCTGGCCCTGTTCCTGCAGGGCAACCATTTCACCGATGCCGAGAAGCTCGCCGACTTCGAGTACTACGACCCGCTGACCACGGGCGACTCGACGCTGTCGGCCGTCGTGCAGTCGATCCTGGCCGCCGAGGTCGGCTATCAGGATCTCGCGCTCGAGTACTTCCGCGAGTCGATCTTCGTGGACCTCGGCGATCTGCATCACAACGCGAGCGACGGCGTGCACGTGGCCTCTGCGGGCGGCGTCTGGACGGCGCTGGTCAGCGGCTTCGGCGGCATGCGCGACCACTGGGGGGACCTCACCTTCGACCCGCGTCTGCCGGCGGCCTGGCCGGCGCTGTCGTACACGCTGCACTGGCACGGCACCGCCCTGAAGGTGCGGATCACCGCGACCGAGTTCCGCATCACGGCGAGCGACGGCGATCCGGTCGCGTTCTCGGTGCGCGGGCAGGGCTACGTCGTGTCCGGCGGCGAGACCGTGTCGGTCGCGCTGTCCGATCAGGGGCCCATCATCGCGGGACGACCCACGCTGCGTGAGATCGGCGAGCACCTGCGCGAGGACGGGTCCGTGCTGTCCGCCTCGGTGCCGGTGTCGACGACGACCACCACCATCCCGGTGATCACCGGGTCGGTGCCGGCCGCCGACGACGCCGGGCTGGCCGGCGAGGAGGGCAACCTCGGCATCGACTCCTGACCGGGATGCCGGTGTCAGCGGGCCATCGCCGGTGATGCGGCCTCATGGCGTGCCTGCGACACCCCTGCCTGCGACACCCCTGCCTGCGACAGTCGTGCCTGCGGCGCCTCGAAGAACGCGAGCTCGAGGTGTGCGGATCGGAGGAACGCCGCGGACATCCGGCTGCGCGTCGCGGCGTCGCCTGCCGCGGCGATCCGGTCGCAGATCGCGATCGCCTGTCGGCTCGCCTCAGCGAACTCCGGGTCGTCGTAGGTGCGCAGCCAGTCTGCGTACGGGTGGGTGGCGCGGCCTCCGTCGGCATCGACGGCGGCCCTGCTGAGCCGTGCGCCGAGGTCCTGGTACAGCCAGTAGCAGGGCAGCACGGCCGCCGCGAGCTCCGCGTAGCCGCCGGTTGCCGACACCGCCAGCAGATGGTCGACGTACGCGCGCGTGACGGGCGCAACCTCGCGTGCGGCCTCGCCGATGCGTGCCGTGTGCAGGGTGCGTTCGGCGATCAGGCACCGCTGCGCGGCCGTGGCCCAGAACTCCTGCTCGGCCTCGTCGACCGACAGCATGCTGAGCCGCGCCAGCACCCGCGCGTACTCCCGCAAGTACACGGCGTCCTGTGCCAGGTAGTCCTCGAACGCGGCCGGGTGCAGGCTGCCGTCCTCCAGTTCGCGGACGAACCGGCATCCGTCGATCTGCGCACGAACCTCCGCGGTGGCCTGCCACGCCGTCTGGGACCAGGAGGAGACCGGCTCGCGGTGGGCGTGGAAGTGATCGATCGGACCGCGTCCTCGCCCCACCCGCAGGTCCGCGGCGCCCGCGATCGCACCGCTCAGCCAATGCTTGGCGATCGGCAGGGCGGCCGGCCAGTCGAGGCCGTGCGCACGCAGCGTCGCCAGTGCCGAGGACAGAGAGCAGCCCGTGCCGTGCGTGTGCGGCGTATCCACGCGGATGCCGGGAATCGTCGTGACCGCGGTCGCCGTCACGATGGCGTCGGGGCATGTGGCGCCCGTCAGGTGACCGCCCTTCAGCAGCACGGTCGTCGCCGTTTCGGTCGCCAGCGCGCGGGCCTGGACGAGAGCGTCATCCCAGTTGGTCGCCGGCGCAGCGCCGGTGAGCACGGCCAGCTCGGGCACGTTCGGGGTGATCAGGTCGACTCGGCCGCACAGCGCACGCAGAGCCGTGACGGCCGCGGTGTCGAGCAGTCGATCGCCGCTGGAGGCGATCATCACCGGGTCGAGCACGACCACCGGAGGACGCACTCGATCGAGCCAGTCGTCGACCACCTCGATCAGAGGGGCGGAATGCAGCATCCCCAGCTTGACGGCGTCGATGTCGACATCGTCGGAGACCGTGTCGAGCTGG
>Ga0180219_1001147_pt1 | contig 18137 bp, 15 predicted proteins | sample eDN3rd30CBELigMG_FD_151338 | JGI IMG/M metagenome (GOLD analysis project Ga0180219, IMG submission 151338) | Enriched Miracle-Growth compost microbial communities from Emeryville, California, USA - eDNA 3rd pass 30_C BE-Lig MG (version 2)... ...
TGGCGTGGGGCTGGGAGTTCCGCCGCGAGCGCTACAAGATCGAGGCGGGCGAGCCGGCCTCTTACGACCGTGGCCCCCTCGGTGATGATCCAGACTTTGGTGCCAGCTTGGGCAGCGGCGCGCAGGGCTTCCCCGGCTTCCAGCCCTCCAATGAGATCAACCGCGCGCGCGAGAATGCCGCGCTCTATCTCGATCTGGAGGCCAAGCCCAGCGAGGCGCTGACGCTGGGCGCGGCGGTGCGCGGCGAGCATTATTCGGACTTTGGCGACGTGGTGACGGGCAAGGCCTCGGCGCGCTTCGATCTGGCGCCGTGGATCGCGATCCGTGGCACCGCCTCGACCGGCTTCCGCGCCCCGGCGCTCCAGCAGCAATATTATACGTCGACCGCGTCGGTGTTCGTTGCGCCGGACATTGTGGAAACCGGCACCTTCCCGTCGGTCAGCCCGATTGCGGTTGCGCTGGGCGGCTTGCCGCTGCGGCCTGAGAAATCGACCAACGTCTCGCTCGGCACGGTGATCCGCACCGGCGGCTTCAACCTGACCGTGGATGGCTACTGGATCCGCGTGCGCGATGGCCTCGGCCTTTCGGAGAATATCGCCAACAGCTTCAGCCCGCAGGTGGCCGCGCTGCTGTCGCCCTATGGCGTGTCCGCCGCCCGCTTCTTCGTGAACGGCGTGCGCACGACGACCAAGGGCATCGACGTGGTGGCGCATTATCGCTGGGATAGCGGCGCGGCCGGCATCTTCGACCTGACGGCGGCCGGCAATTTCAACGACCTCAAGGTCAACAGCGTGCCGACCTCCACGGCGGTCGACCTCGACCCGACGCCGACGCTGGTCTCCCGCCAGCGGATCGTCAGCATCGAGGAGGGCACGCCGCGCACCAAGCTGGTCGGCGCGGTCGACTGGAAGCTGGGCGGCGTCGGCGCGACGGTGCGCGCGAGCTATTATGGCGACGTGACGCAGCCCGGCTCGACCGTGGCGGGCGATACCCATACGGGCAAGCACACCATCGTCGATCTGGAAGGCCGCTATCAGGTGACGCAGAATATCGGTCTGGCGGTCGGCGCGAACAACCTGTTCGATATCTATCCCGATCCGCTGTCGATTGCGAACAACAGCACGGGCACCGTGGCCTTCCCTTATTATTCTCCCTTCGGGTTCAACGGGCGGTATCTCTATGGCCGCCTCAACGTGACCTGGTAAAAGCCTGCCTCTGCCCCGGCCGCCGCAACGGCCGGGGCAGGCAATGCCGGCGATCGCTCACGTCAGGTCAATGGGCAGATCGGTGGTCATCTTCACCGTCTTGAGCGAGAAGCTGGAGTTGACGGCGGCGACGCCGGGGAGGTGGAGCAGCACCTTCTTGAGAAACTGCTCATATTCCTCGATGCTGCGGCCCACGATGCGCATCAGATAATCGCTCTCGCCGGTCATCGAGAAGCATTCCATCACCTGTGGATGGCTGCGCACCTGATCCTCGAAAGCGTTCAGCGTCTCCTCGTCATGCCGGGCGAGGCGGACATGGGCGAACACGTCAACCGTGTAGCCCAGCCTGTGCGCGTCCAGCATGACCGCGCGGCGGGCGATATAGCCCTCGCGCTCCAGCGCCTTGAGACGGCGCCAGCAGGGCGTTTGCGAGAGGCCGACCTGCTCGGCCAGCGCGCCGACCGTCAGTGCCGGATCGGCCTGCATGGCGGCCAGTATCTTCCGGTCGAATAGATCAAGGGAATGCTGTTCCAAGATCGGCCCTCTCCGGGGAACCATCTTCCGCGATTATCGGTTTGCAGGGGAGAGAAAGCAATATTGTTTCGCGGGGTCCGTGAGACAATCGGGAATAAGACAGAACCACTTCGGAGAGGTGGCCCGATGCGCAACGACCGAGGCTTTTCGCTGCATATTCCCGAGCCGTCCGCGCGACCGGGCGGTGTTCCCGATTTCTCCCACCTCCACCTGGAACCGGCCGGCGCCGCGCGGCGCCCGCAGGCCGAGACGCCGGGGCTGGAGATGCGCGACATGCCCTATCGCTTCATCCGCGTGCTGGACGAGGCGCATCAGGCGACCGGCCCGTGGACGCCGCGCATCGCGCCCGAGATTCTGCTGCGCGGCCTGCGCGCGATGATGCTCACTCGCATCTTCGATGATCGACTGTTCCGCGCGCATCGGCAGGGCAAGACCAGCTTCTACATGAAATCGACCGGCGAGGAGGCGATCCCCATCGCGCAATCGCTGCTGCTCGGCGCGCGCGACATGTGCTTCCCCACCTATCGTGTGCTCGGCTGGCTGATGGCGCGGGATTATCCGCTGATCGACCTCGTCAACCAGATCTTCTCCAACGAGGCCGACCCGCTGCGCGGCCGCCAACTTCCTATCCTCTATTCGGCGCGGGACTATGGCTTCTACTCGCTCTCCGGCAATCTCGGCAGCCGGATGAGCCATGCGGTCGGCTGGGCCATGGCATCGGCCTATAAGGGCGATGACAGTCTGGCGCTGGCCTATGTGGGCGACGGCACCACGGCGGAAGGCGATTTCCACGAGGCGCTGACCTTTGCCAGCGTCTATCGCGCGCCGGTGCTGCTTTGCATCACCAACAACCAATGGGCGATCTCCAGCTTCTCCGGCTTTGTGGGCGCGCAGGAGGCGCCGCTTGCTTCGCGCGCCATCGGGTTCGGCCTGCCGGGGCTGCGGGTGGACGGCAATGATTTCCTCGCCATCTGGGCCGCGACGCAATGGGCGGTCGAGCGGGCGCGGGCCAATCTTGGGCCGACGCTGATCGAGTTCGTGACCTATCGGGTGGCAGGCCATTCGACCTCGGACGACCCCACCAAATATCGGCCGGGTGATGAGGCGAACCATTTCCCGCTCGGCGATCCGGTCGAGCGGCTCAAGCAGCATCTGATCGCGCTCGGCGCGTGGGATGAGGCGCGGCATGCGGCGCTGACCGAGGAACTTGATCAGACGGTGCGCGCGGCGGTGAAGCAGGGCGAGGCGGTGGGCACGCTCGGCAAGTCCAAGCCGCCGGTGCGCGAGATGTTCGAGCATGTGTTCGCCACGCCCGATTGGCGCCTTGTCGAGCAGCGCCGGGAACTGGGGGTCTAGGCCATGGCCGGCGGGACCCGCAGCATGACGATGATCCAGGCGATCAACAGCGCGCTCGATGTGATGCTCGCGCGCGACCCGGATGTGCTCGTCTTCGGCGAGGATGTCGGCTATTTCGGCGGCGTTTTCCGCGCGACCGAGGGCTTGCAAGCCAGGCATGGGCTGACGCGCTGCTTCGATACGCCGATTGCCGAGGGCGGCATCATCGGCTGCGCCATCGGCATGGGCGCTTATGGGCTGCGGCCGGTCGCGGAGATCCAGTTCGTCGACTATATCCTGCCCGCCTATGACCAACTCGTTTCCGAAGCGGCGCGGCTGCGCTACCGCTCGGGCGGCGAATTTTCCGCGCCGATCACGGTGCGCTCGCCTTATGGCGGCGGTATCTTCGGCGGGCAGACGCACAGCCAGTCGCCTGAGGCGCTGTTCGCCCATGTGACCGGCCTCAAGACGATCATCCCCTCCAACCCCTATGACGCCAAGGGGCTGCTGATTGCCTCCATCGAGGATGACGATCCGGTGATCTTCATGGAGCCGAAGCGCATCTACAACGGCCCGTTCAACGGCCGGCAGGGCGAGCAGCTGCGCAACTGGGCGGGCGACCCGACCGCGCAGGTGCCGGAGGGGCATTATACCGTGCCGCTCGGCAAGGCGGCCATCGTGCGCGCGGGCAAGGACGCGACGGTGCTCGCCTATGGCACGATGGTGCATGTCGCCATGGCCGGCATCGAGGAGAGCGGCGTGGATGCGGAACTGATCGACCTGCGCTCCATCGTGCCGCTGGATATCGAGGCGATCACGGCCTCCGTCGCCAGGACCGGGCGCTGTGTGATTCTGCACGAAGCGACGCGCTTTGCGGGGTTTGGCGGCGAATTGTCGGCGCTGGTGCAGGAGCGTTGCTTCTGGGCGCTCAAGGCCCCCATTGCGCGGGTGGCGGGCTGGGATACGCCTTATCCGCACGCCTTTGAGATGGATTATCTGCCGGGACCAAGCCGGCTGGCGGCCGCCCTTGCCCGCGTGATGGAGGATTGAGCCGATGGGCCGCTATCTCTTCCGCTTGCCCGATGTCGGCGAGGGCGTGACCGAGGCGGAGATCGTCGCCTGGCATGTGAAGGCCGGTGACTGCGTGCGCGAGGACGACAATCTCGCCGACGTGATGACGGATAAGGCGACAGTGGAAATGACCTCACCGGTCGACGGCACGGTGATCGCGGTCAATGGCGAGATCGGCGCGATGGCCCCGGTGGGATCGGTGCTGATCGAACTGGAAGTCGAGGGCGAAGGCAATGCCGATGAGCGCGGCGCTGACCAGCCGGGCGATGTGGCAGATGATCGCCTTGCCGTGCCTCTCGATGAGCCGGCACCTCAGCGGCCGGAGCCATCCCAAGCGCCGGCAACGTCTGGGCAAGGCGGTGCGGGCGAGACGCAGACGGTCACGCCTAACCCCATTGGTCGAGGGCAGGTCTTTGCCGCTCCGGCGACGCGCAGGCGCGCTTATGAGCTGGGCATCCCGCTGCAATTCGTGCCGGGCACGGGGCCGGGCGGGCGCATCCTTCCCGCCGATCTCGATGCGTTCATCGCGGCTGGGGGCGTCGCGCGCGCGCCGGGTGGCACGGGGCGGCGCACGGGCGTGACGGACAAGCCGATCATCGGCCTGCGCCGCAAGATCGCCGAGCGGATGCAGGAGGCCAAGCGGCGCATCCCGCATATCAGCTATGTCGAGGAAATCGACGTGACCGAGTTGGAGGCGCTGCGGGCGACCGTGAACGAGGGACGCGGCGAGGACCAGCCCAAGCTGACGCTGCTCCCCTTTCTGATCCGGGCGCTGGTGCGCGTGCTGCCCGATTTCCCGCAGATCAACGCGCTCTATGATGACGAGGCGGACGTGCTGCACATGCAGGAGGGCGTGCATGTCGGCATCGCGACGCAGACGCCGGGTGGCCTGATGGTGCCGGTGCTGCGCCATGCCGAGGCGCTGGATATGTGGGAGATCGCTCGTGAGATTACACGGCTCTCCCAAGCCGCGCGCGAAGGCGGTGCAACCCGCGAGGAACTGAGCGGATCGACCATCACCATCACCTCGCTCGGGCCGCTGGGCGGCATTGCGACCACGCCGGTCATCAACCGCCCGGAGGTGGCGATCATCGGCCCCAACCGCATCGTCGAGCGGCCGGTGGTGGCGGGGCAGTTCATCAGCGTGCGCAAGTTGATGAACATCTCATCCTCCTTCGATCACCGCATTGTCGATGGCTATGACGCCGCCTTGTTCATCCAGGCGCTCAAGCGGTGCCTGGAGCATCCCGCGCTGATCTTCATGGGAGACGGCGCATGAGCAAGGTGCTGCGGCCCAAGCTGCTCGTCGTCGGCGGCGGGCCGGGCGGCTATGTCGCGGCGATCCGTGCCGGGCAACTGGGCGTGGAGACAGTGCTGGTCGAGAGCGGGCGGCTCGGCGGCACCTGCCTGACGCGCGGTTGCATCCCCAGCAAGGCGCTCATCCATGCGGCCGGGCTTTACGAGGAGATGGCGCGGGCGAGCGGCGAGGCAGGGCATCTCGGCATCCGGCTCGATACGCCGCCGCGGATCGATATCGCCGCCACCATGGCGTGGAAGGACGGGGTGGTCGATCGACTGAGCGGCGGCGTTGCCGGTCTGTTGCGGCGCGCGCACGTGACCGTGGTGCAGGGCTGGGCGCGCTTCGCCGACGCCAAGAGCTGCACGGTGGAGACGCCGGACGGGCCAGTGAAGATCGCACCCGAACATGTCGTGCTCGCCACCGGATCGGTGCCGGTCGAGCTGCCGTCGCTGCCGTTCGGCGGCAAGGTGCTCTCCTCCACGGAAGCGCTGGCGCTGACGGCGCTGCCCAAGAGCCTCGCCGTGGTCGGCGCGGGCTATATCGGGCTGGAACTGGGCATCGCCTTCGCCAAAATGGGCGTGCGGGTGGCGCTGGTCGAGGCAGCCGAGCGCATCCTGCCGCTTTACGATGCTGCGCTGACCAGGCCGGTGGCGGATTGGCTGCACGCGCATGATGTGGAACTGCACCTCAATGCGCGGGCGCAGGGCAAGGCGGCGCGAGGGCTGGCCATCGAGACGGCGCGGACCGACCGCTTCACCATCCCGGCCGAGGCGATCCTCGTCACCATCGGCCGCGCGCCCAATACGCAAGGCTGGGGGCTGGAGACGATGGGGATCGAGATGGACGGCCGCTTCATCCGCGTGGACGAGCGCTGCGCTACCTCGACCCGCAATGTCTGGGCGATTGGCGATGTGACCGGCGAGCCGATGCTGGCGCACCGCGCCTCTGCGCAGGGCGCGGTGGTGGCGGAGATCATCGCCGGGCAGCGGCGGCGGTTCGATCCGGTGGCGATTCCCGCCATCTGCTTCACCGAGCCGGAGATCGTTTCGGTCGGGCTGACGCGGGTGGATGAGCGGCATATCGTGGGGCAGGTGCCCTTTGCCGCGAACGGCCGCGCGCTCAGCATGGGTGCGGGCGATACGGGCGGCTTCGTGCGAACGATCGCGGAGAAGACGAGCGGGCGCATCGTCGGTATCCAGGCGGTCGGCCGGCATATCTCGGAGCTGGCCGGAGAGTTAGCGGCGCTGGTGGAAATGGGCGCGACGCTGGAGGATGTTGCGGGCATCATCCATGCGCACCCGACGCTGGGCGAGATGGTGCATGAGAGCGCGCTCAAGGCGCTGGGGCAGGCCATTCATGTGTGAGTGAAGGCAGGCCGTGTCTGCATGATGGGCCTTGCGCGCCTCTGACTGCTGAGGCCACGTTGTGCTCCTGCGAAAGCAGGAGCACTGAGTCTTTCAAGGCTCAGGATATGCAGCGGCGCTTCGTTATCGCAAAATCTCCGCCAGTGCGAGGATGCGCTGGGCCTGCACCAGATGCGGCCGGTCGATCATGCGGCCATCGAGCAGCAGCGCGCCGGTGTCGGGGTTGGCACTAAAAGCATCCACGATGGCACGAGCATGGGCGATCTCCGCCGTGCTCGGCGTGAAGCCGGCGTTGATGACAGGCACCTGTGCGGGGTGGAGGGCGAGCATGGCGGTGAAGCCGTCCCGGCGTGCGCGGGCGACATGGGCCGAGAGGCCGGCTTCGTTCTTGATGGCGGGGAAGATCGTGTCGATGGCGGGGACGCCGGCGGCGTGGGCGGCGAACAGGGCGAGGGCGCGGATTGTCTCATAAGGCGCGGTGTAGCCCCCATCCTCGGTGCGCGCGGCGGTAGCGCCGATGGCGGCCGGCAGGTCCTCCGCGCCCCAGGTCAGGCCGGCGAGGCGGTCCGCGCAGGCGCGGTAGCTGCCCAACTCGAAGATGGCGGCCGGTGTTTCGGTGGCGATGGGGATGATCGGCGGATCGAAGGCGCCGAGCAGCGCATCGAGCGCGGCGATGGAGGTGGCGCCATCCGCCTTGGGGAGCATCAGCGCGTCCGGCGCGGCGATGCGCAGGGCGGCGATGTCCTCGGCGAGATGCGGGCTGCCAAGCGGGTTGACGCGCACGATGGCGGGCACCGTGCGCTCCGCTGCCAGCCACGTCGCCACGGCTGCGCGGGCCTCCGCCTTGCGGGCGGGGGCGACAGCATCCTCCAGATCGAGGATCACCGCATCCGCCCCGCTCGCTACCGCCTTGGCGAAGCGTTCCGGCCGGTCGCCGGGGACGAACAATAGGGAGCGCAGCGCCTTCATGCGTCCGGCTGCCGCTTGAGCATGGCGGTGCGCAGGCCCTGGCAGACGATCTCGTCGCGCTGGTTGAACAGCTTGTGCTCCCAGGTGACAATGCCGGCATTGGGGCGCGATTTGCTTTCGCGCAGCGCGGTCACGCTGCTTTCGCAGCGCAGCGTATCGCCGATGAACACCGGCTTGGGCAGCACCACCTTGTCGAAGCCGAGATTGGCGATGAGCGGCCCGAGCGTCGTCCCCTCCACCGAGAGGCCGACCATGAGGCTCAGCGTGAAGGTGGAGTTGACGAGGATCTGCCCGAACTCGGTCGCGCGTGCCGCCTCGATATCGAGATGGAGCGGCTGGGGATTATGCGTCATCGTCGTCCAGAGCAGGTTGTCGGTCTCGGTGACGGTGCGGCGGACGGGGTGGACGATGCGGTCGCCGATGGTCAATGCGTTGAAATATCTCGCTGTCATCGTTTCGGCCTTTTCCATCATTCTGACTCATGTGATTGCGCTGTCGCCGGCTCGATCCGCGCGAGCAGCGCGTCGACTTGCACCTGCGCGCCGGATTTGGCCGGAAGGGCGGCGACAATGCCCGCGAAAGGCGCGGTCAGGCTGTGTTCCATCTTCATGGCTTCAAGGGTAAGCAGGCGCTGGCCCTTCGTCACATGCTGGCCTTGCGTGACGTCCACCGCAAGGATGCGGCCGGGCATGGGGGCGAGGATAGCCCCGTCGCTCCCGGCGCGATCCGCCGAGACGTCCGTGCGGGCGGGCGTGATGTGGAAGGCGGCACCCTGCTCGAAGGCATAGAAGCCGCCCTCCGGCATCTGTGCGGTGGCGGGAGGTCGGGCGCTGGCATCCAGCGTGGCGTCGGTCAGCGCACCATCGACGGCAAGGCGGATGCGCATATCCGGCGGCGCGTTCAGCCGGAAGCCGGAGAGGGCGCGCGCCAGTTCGGAGACCGGCGGGCCGGAGCTATCGCGTGCGACTGCGTCGGCCGCGCGGCCCAGCAGGGTCGCGCTGGCGTGCGGAGGCGCGGTGAGGCTGTCGAGATGGTCGGCAATGAAGCTGGTCGTCACCTTGCCGGCCGCAAAGGGCGGGGCCAGCAGCAGGCGGCGCAGGAACCAGGCATTGGTCCGCACGCCGGCGCACTCGACCGATCCGCAAGCGGCGGCGAGGCGGGCGATGGCCGCAGCGCGCGTGGGCGCATGGGCGACGATCTTGGCGATCATCGGGTCGTAGAAAGGCGAGACGTCATCGCCCTGATCGACGCCGGTTTCGATGCGCGCTGCGGCGGGGAAGGCAAGGTGATCGAGATGGCCGGTGCTGGGCAGGAAGCCGCGCGCCGGCTCCTCGGCGTAGAGGCGGGCCTCGATGGCATGGCCGTGGATGGCAAGCTCTTCCTGCCGGAGCGGCAATGGCTCACCGCTGGCGATGCGCAATTGCCATTCGACCAGATCGACCCCCGTGATCTCCTCGGTAACGGGGTGCTCGACCTGGAGCCGCGTGTTCATCTCCATGAACCAGATGCGCTCGGGCGAGAGCGCGCCGCTCCCGTCGGCGATGAACTCGACCGTGCCGGCGCCGACATAATCCACGGCGCGGGCCGCGCGGACGGCGGCGGCGCAGATCGCGGCGCGGGTGGCGGCGTCCATGCCGGGTGCAGGCGCTTCCTCGATCACCTTCTGGTGGCGGCGCTGGAGCGAGCAATCCCGCTCGAACAGGTGGACGATCTGGCCATGCGTATCGCCGAAGACCTGCACCTCGATATGGCGCGGCGCGGAGATGTATTTTTCAAGGATCACGCGATCATCGCCAAATGCGGCCATCGCCTCGCGGCGGCAGGCGGCGAGATCGTCCGCGAAGGCGGCGGCCGTGTCGACACAGCGCATGCCCTTGCCGCCGCCGCCCGCCACCGCCTTGATGAGAAGGGGGTAGCCGATGGTGTCGGCCTCTGCCTGAAGGCGGGCTGGCGACTGATCCTCGCCGAGTGAGCCGGGGGTGACGGGAACGCCCGCCGCCTGCATCAGTGCCTTGGCGGCATCCTTGCGACCCATGGCGCGGATGGCGGCCGGCGGCGGGCCGACCCAGATGAGGCCAGCGTCCATGACGGTCTGGGCGAAGGCGGCATTCTCGCTGAGGAAGCCGTAACCGGGGTGGATGGCCTGCGCGCCCGTCATTTGGGCGGCGGCGATGATCCTGTCGCCCACCAGATAGGAGTCCGTGGCGGGAGCAGGCCCGATAGGGACGGCTTCATCGGCCATGCGGACATGGCGCGCATGGGCGTCCGCATCGCTATGGACGGCGATGCTATGGACGCCGAGCCTGCGCGCGGTGCGGATGATGCGGCAGGCGATCTCGCCACGATTGGCGATGAGGAGGGAGGTCAACATCGGGCACCTCCCCTGATCGGACGGCGACCGAATGCCCGAGCAGGCCCGATAGCCATGCCCCTCCGCCTCACATGCGGAACAGCCCGAACCGGGCTGCCTCCGGGATCGGCGCATTGAGGGTGGTCGCGAGGGCCAGCCCTAGCACGTCCCTTGTCTGCGCGGGGTCGATGATGCCGTCGTCCCACAGGCGGGCGGTGCCATACCAGGGGTCGCCTTCCGCCTCGAACCGCGCGCGGATCGGCGCCTTGAAGGCTTCGGCCTCTTCCGGCGTCCAGGTGGCGGCATCGCGGTTCACGGTGGCGAGGACGCTGGCGGCCTGCTCGCCGCCCATCACGCCGATGCGGCTGTTGGGCCAGCTGAACAGGAAGCGCGGGGAATAGCCGCGCCCGGCCATGCCATAATTGCCCGCGCCGAAGCTGCCGCCGATCAGCACGGTGATCTTGGGCACCTGCGCGGTGGCGACGGCGGTGACGAGCTTGGCGCCATGCTTGGCGATGCCCTCCGCCTCATATTTGCCGCCGACCATGAAGCCGCTGATATTCTGGAGGAACAGCAGCGGCGTGCGGCGCTGGCAGGCCAGCTCGATGAAATGCGCGCCCTTGAGCGCGCTCTCGCTGAACAGCACGCCGTTGTTGGCGAGGATGGCGACGGGCATGCCCCAGATATGCGCGAAGCCGCAGACGAGGGTGCTGCCGTAGAGCGCCTTGAACTCGTGAAATTCGCTGCTGTCGACGAGGCGGGCGATGACCTCCCGCACGTCATAGGAGGCGCGGACGTCCTGCGGGATGATGCCGTATAGCTCCTCCGGATCATATTTTGGCGGGCGCGGGGGGAGGAGCGGGATGTCCGGCACGCGGTCGAGGGGAAGCTGGCTGACGATATCGCGGACGATGGTGAGGGCGTGCGCATCATTCTCCGCGAGATGATCGGCGACGCCGGACGTGCGGGCGTGGAGGTCGCCGCCGCCCAAGTCCTCGGCGCTGATCTCCTCGCCGGTGGCGGCCTTCACCAGCGGCGGCCCGGCGAGGAAGATGGTGCCCTGCCCCCGCACGATCACGCTCTCATCCGCCATGGCGGGCACATAGGCGCCGCCGGCGGTGCACAGGCCCATGACGCAGGCGATCTGGGCGATGCCCTGCGCGGACATGGTGGCCTGGTTGAAGAAGATGCGGCCGAAATGGTCGCGGTCCGGGAACACGTCCGCCTGATGGGGCAGGTTGGCCCCGCCGCTGTCGACCAGATAGATGCAGGGCAGGCGGTTCTCCGCCGCGATCTCCTGCGCGCGCAGATGCTTCTTGACCGAGAGCGGATAATAAGTGCCGCCCTTCACCGTGGCGTCGTTGCAGGCGATCATCACCTGCCGGCCGGAGACGCGGCCGATGCCGGCGATGAGGCCGGCGCCGGGGACTGGTTCGTCATAGACATTGTGCGCGGCAAGCTGGCCGATCTCCAGAAACGGACTGCCGGGATCGAGCAACTGCGCGACGCGTTCGCGGGGGAGCAGCTTGCCGCGCGCAACGTGGCGCTCGCGTGCGCGTTCGCCGCCACCAAGCGCGGCCGCCGCAACATCGGCGCGGAGGCGGTCGCATAACGCCCGGTTGTGGGCGGCGCGGGCGAGGCCGTCCGCATCCGTCGGGTCGATGGCCGTGGGGAGGAGGGGGGCGGTCATCCGCGGCTGCCCACGCTGGCTGGAGCGTAGAGCGCGTCCGGCGAATGACGGCGGGCCATCATGCCTCCGCCCCCACCAGTTCCCGGCCGATGAGCATACGGCGAATCTCGTTGGTGCCGGCGCCGATATCGAGCAGCTTGGCGTCGCGCAGATAGCGCTCGACCGGCCAGTCTGTCGTGTAGCCGGCCCCGCCGAGCGCCTGCACGGCTTCGAGGGCGACCTTCACGGCGTTCTCGCTGGCGAGCAGGATCGCGCCGGCGGCGTCGAAGCGGGTGGTGCGACCGGCGTCGCAGGCGCGCGCCACCGCATAGGCATAAGCGCGGGCCGAGTTGAGCGCGACATACATGTCCGCCACCTTGGCCTGCATGAGCTGGAAGGTGCCGATGGGTTTGCCGAACTGCCTGCGCTCGCGCACATAGGGCAAAACCGTGTCGAGGCAGGCCTGCATGATGCCAAGCTGGATGCCGGAGAGCACGACGCGCTCATAATCGAGGCCGGACATCAGCACGCGCACGCCGCCGCCCACCGGGCCGAGCACATTGTCCGCCGGCACGAAGCAATCGCTGAACACCAGTTCGGCCGTGGGGGAGCCGCGCATGCCCATCTTCCCGATCGTCTGGCCGATGGCGAAGCCCGCCATGTCCTTCTCGATCAGGAAGGCGGTGATGCCCTTCGACCCCCCGGCGGGATCGGTGCGGGCATAGACGACCAATGTCTGCGCATAAGGCGCGTTGGTGATCCAGTATTTGGTGCCGTTGAGCCTGTAGCCGCCGGGGGCGGGGTCGGCGCGCAGCTTCATGGAGACGACGTCCGATCCCGCATCTGCCTCCGACATGGCGAGGCTGCCGATATGGGCGCCGGAGATCAGGCCGGGGAGATAGCGCGCCTTCTGCTCGGGCGTGGCCCAGCGGGCGATCTGGTTGATGCACAGATTGCTGTGTGCGCCGTAGCTCAGACCCACCGATGCGGAGGCGCGGGAAATCTCCTCGCAGGCGACGACGTGCTCCAGATAGCCGAGGCCAAGGCCGCCATCCGCCTCCGCGACGGTGATGCCGTGCAGGCCGAGCGCGCCCATTTCCGGCCAAAGGTCGATGGGGAACCAGCCCTCGCGGTCGATCCGTTCGGCGAGGGGGGCGATGCGGTCAGCGGCAAAGCGGCGGGTGGTTTCGCGCACCATCTCCGCCGTCTCGCCGAGCGCGAAATCGAGTTGGTCCATCGAGCCTCTCCTTCCGGCCTGCCTGTCTGGACAGGAATGCCTGTCTGCCCGGGCGAGTTCCTCGCCTCTCATTGTCCGGCCGCCCGATCCTACCGCAACATGGTCTATTGGAAAAATTGAAATGTCGCGGGCTACATCATAGATGAAATCTATGATTGATCGCTATTTGCTGCGTTACTTCCTCGCCGTGGTGGACCAGGGGAATTTTTCGCGCGCGGCGCGCTCCTGCCATGTGGCGCAGCCGACCCTCTCGGTAGGCATTGCCAAGCTGGAGCAGGCGGTGGGCGCGCCGCTGTTCCTGCGCTCCAGCCAGCGGGTCGAGTTGACCGGCGCGGGCGCGCGGCTGCTTGTCCATGCCCGGCGGATCGAAACTGAATTCGCCCGTGCCGAGCGTGCGCTGGCGGCGGAGGAGGCGCCGCAGCGGTTGCGGATCGGCTGGCTGGCGAGCATCCCGGCGGAACGCTTCACGGCTGCGCTGGCTGCCGCGCGCAAAGCGGGCGAGCGGACGCAGGTGGAGATTGTCGAGGGCAATGAGCGCGACCTGCATGCCCATCTCGCGCGTGGGCGGGTCGATCTGGCGGTCGCCTTGATCCGGCCGGACGGCACGCGCTTCGCGCAGGAGCCGCTCGGTGAGGAGGGCTATCGACTTGCGCTGCCGGGGGAACATCGGCTGGCGCATGCGGAGGCGGTCGCCGCCGAGGACCTGGGCGGCGAAGCGATGATCGCGCGACGGCATTGCGAGGCTCTGGCGGCGACCAGCCGGCACTTCACCGAGCGGGGCGTGCGTCCCTTTTTCGCGATGCGCTCCACCAATGATGAGCGCGTGCTGGCGATGGTCGCGGCGGGTCTGGGGCTGACGCTGATGCCGGAGAGCTACCGCGCTTCGTCAATGATCGGGGAGGGCGCGGTCGGTTGGCCGCGCCTCGCCGGGTTCGATCTCACCCGGCGGCTCGGCTTCCTGTTTGCCGACCATGGCCAATCGGTGCAGATCGCGGAAATGCCGATTGTCGACCATATGCGCCGGGCGTTGAATAGCCTCGGGGCGAGGGGCCACGCGCCTGCATGAAGACCGCCCACGGTGATTGATCGTTCAATCACGCCGCGACGTGAAGGAGGGGGTTTTCGTTTGGGAAGGGGGGATGCGATAACCGCGTTGCGCCCTGCCGACGATATAGCGTGAGACAAAAGATCATGATGATTACCGAGGTCGAGGATTTTTTCACCAGGGGATGCGGGCGCTGCGATCGGTTCGACACGCCGGATTGTTCCACCCGGCCCTGGGAGCCGGGGCTGCGGGCATTGCGGGAGATTTGCCTTGACCTCGGCCTTGAGGAGACGGTGAAATGGGCACATCCCTGCTACATGCACGCGCGGCGCAATATCGCGGTCATGGGGGCCTTCCGTAGCGATTTTCGCCTGAGCTTCATGAATGCCGCCTTGTTGAAAGACCCGGAGACTCTCCTCGAACAGCAGGGGCCGAACAGCCAACATCCGTCCATGCTGCGCTTTACGGCGAATGGCGATGTCGAGACGTTGGCGCCGGTGATCCGCGCCTATCTGCGTGAGGCGATGGCTTATGCCGAGCAGGGGCTGAAAGCGCCGAGGGACGAGAGCGAGCCGGACCTGCCATCCGAACTGTCCGAGGCTCTGGACGCTGACCCGGAGCTTGCCGAGGCATTTCATGACCTGACTCCCGGCCGGCGCAAGAGCTATGTCCTCAATCTCAACGCGGCGAAGCAGGCCGAAACGCGCGTGAAGCGCATCGCCCGCTTTCGCGAGAAGATCATCGCTGGCAAAGGGGCGATGGAGCGCTGAGTTGCCTCCTGAGGGGGGATTGCATGGCGGCCGCGGCGCGCAGGGCGCTCTTGTGTTCCGTCCCGTTTGGCTCCTAATGTTCGCCCGATTGGATGCGAGCCGCGCGCCGATGGGGCGCCCGTTCCGCGAAGAGGGAGAAGGATCATCATGAAGATCGCGATCATGGGCGCAACGGGCAATGCCGGCCAGCGTCTCGTCGACGAGGCGACCAGCCGGGGCCATCAGGTGACGGGGATTTCGCGCCATGCGGATGCGCAGGCTCCCCGCGATGGCGTGACCTGGGTGAAGGCGGATATCGACGATGTCGACGCCATGGCGAGCGCGATTGCCGGGCATGACGCGGCGATCCTGTCCATGCCGTTCAATGGCCTGAATGTGGACAACGTCTTTGCCGTGGCCCGCAAGGGCGGCACGCGGTTGCTGGTCGTCGGCGGCGCGGCTTCGCTCAAGAATGAGGAGGGCGTGGTGCTGCTCGATACGCCGGGCTTTCCCGACTTCATCAAGGTGGAGGCAACCCCGGCACGCGACTTCCTCAACCGACTGAAAAAAGAGGCTGATTTCAGCTGGACCTTCCTCTCTCCCGCTATGTTCTTCGGCCCCGGCGAGCGCACCGGCACCTTCCGCCTCGGCACCGAGACGGTGCTGACCGCGCCGGATGGCAAGAGTTCGATCAGCTATGAGGATTTCGCGATCGCGATGATCGACGAGATCGAAACGCCGAAGCATGAGAATGAGCGCTTCACCATCGGCTATTGACCTGATGGATGGGGTAGGGCGGCTTGGCTCGGTCTGAGGAGCTGTCCGCCCGCCCCCATGCGGTCGAGCGCAATATGAGGCGCCCGCCGGAGCAAAGTGCTGAAATATAAGGGAGGTGCCGATGGCCCTCCTTCCGGCCGCCTCGGCGGGACTGATGCACGTTTGCACCAGCCTTGTCTTCGATGCGCGCCGGGCACCGGCCAGAGCGCGATCCGGCCGTATGCTCATTGGAATATCGGCGGGGAACGGCTATTTGCTCCTCTATGAGCAGCTGCCAGACCTGTGTGGTGCGCAACCGCGCAATTTGCGCCGCGTTGAGCGATGCCGAGGTCGACGCGCTGAACCGGATGGGGCGGCGCATCCTCGTCCAACGGGGTGAGACGCTGATCTGGGAGGGCGATGAGAGCGCGCTGGTCGCCAATGTGATCGACGGGGTGCTCAAGCTCTCCACCTCCACGGCGGACGGGCGGGAGCAGATTGTCGGCGTGGTCTATCCGTCCGACTTTATCGGCCGCCCGTTCGGCGACACGACCCAGCATAGTGTGACGGCCCTCTCCGACGCGCAGCTTTGCCTGTTCACCCGCCCGTCGTTCGACAGCTTCGCGCGCGAATATCCCCAGTTGCAACACAAGCTGCTGGAGCGCACCCTGAATGAGCTGGACCGCGCGCGCGGCTGGATGCTGCTGCTCGGCCGCAAGAGCGCGGGCGAACGGGTCGCCACCTTCCTGCTCGATATGGCGCGGCGGCTGGCGGAAACCAAGTGCAGCGGCGCCCAGCTTCAGGAGCGGTTCGACCTGCCGCTGACCCGGCAGCAAATGGCCGATTTGCTTGGGCTGACCATCGAGACGGTGAGCCGCCAGCTCACCCGCTTGCGCCAGGCCGGCATCATCGACCTGCCGGACCGGCGCGCCGTCATCATCCTCGACCGCGCCGCGATGGAGGCCGAGGCGGGGAACGGCTAGCACGGCCTGCATGGACGGAAGCCCTCTCGCCGGGGAGCGGATCGACGGAGGCAGGGCGACACTTCATAAAAAGTTGATCAAAACAACCATTGTCGGGGCAGCTTGGGGGTTGCCCGAATCGGTGGGAGGTCGCAACAAGCGCTCGGACCGGCGCGGGATGCGCCTCGATTCTAGAGTTTCGGAGGATGAGGGATGAAGACGCGCGCAGCAGTAGCGTTTGAGGCGAAGAAGCCGCTGGAGATTGTCGAGCTGGACCTTGAGGGGCCGAAGGCGGGCGAGGTTCTGGTCGAGATCATGGCGACCGGCATCTGCCATACCGATGCCTACACGCTCGACGGCTTCGACAGCGAGGGCATCTTCCCCAGCGTGCTCGGCCATGAAGGCGCGGGCATCGTGCGCGAGGTTGGCGCAGGCGTCACCTCGGTGGTGCCGGGCGACCATGTCATCCCGCTCTACACGCCGGAATGCCGCCAGTGTAAGTCCTGCCTCTCGGGCAAGACCAATCTGTGCACCGCCATTCGCGCCACGCAGGGCAAAGGCCTGATGCCGGATGGCACCACGCGCTTCTCCTACAAGGGTCAGCCGATCTTCCATTATATGGGCTGCTCGACCTTCTCCAACTTCACGGTGCTGCCTGAGATCGCAGTAGCGAAGATCCGCGAGGACGCCCCCTTCAAGACCAGCTGCTACATCGGCTGCGGCGTGACGACCGGCGTCGGCGCGGTGATCAACACCGCCAAGGTGCAGGTGGGCGACACGGTCGTGGTGTTCGGCCTGGGCGGCATCGGCCTCAATGTCATTCAGGGCGCGCGGCTGGCGGGCGCGAAGCAGATCATCGGCGTCGACATCAATCCCGATCGTGAGGAATGGGGCCGCAAGTTCGGCATGACCGACTTCCTCAACTCCAAGGGCATGAGCCGCGAGGATGTGGTCGCGAGGATCGTCCAGATGACGGACGGGGGCGCGGACTATACGTTCGACGCCACCGGCAACACCGAGGTGATGCGCACGGCGCTGGAAGCCTGCCACCGCGGCTGGGGCACCTCGATCATCATCGGCGTGGCCGAGGCGGGCAAGGAGATTGCGACGCGGCCGTTCCAGCTGGTGACGGGCCGCAACTGGCGCGGCACGGCGTTCGGCGGCGCCAAGGGCCGCACGGACGTCCCCAAGATCGTCGACATGTATATGACCGGCAAGATCGAGATCGACCCGATGATCACCCATGTCATGGGCCTTGAGGACATCAACAAGGGCTTCGACCTCATGCACGCCGGCGAGAGCATCCGTAGTGTGGTGGTGTTTTGACGCATTGAATGCGTTTCGCGTGGCGGGCTGGATGACAGACGGTCCGCTACGGGCGCGGTTTTAACCCAACCAAACAACAAGGAGGGAATTACAATGTTCACGCACGTCATGGTCGGCGCCAGGGATTTGGGACAGAGCAAGGCATTTTACGATGCGGTCTTTTCCGCGCTCGGCGGCGGTGAGGGGCAGGAATTCCGGCCGGGTGTCGTCTTCTATGCCCATAATGGCGGCATGTTCGGCGTCGGCTTGCCGGCTGACGGCAATG
>Ga0180219_1001148_pt1 | contig 18123 bp, 14 predicted proteins | sample eDN3rd30CBELigMG_FD_151338 | JGI IMG/M metagenome (GOLD analysis project Ga0180219, IMG submission 151338) | Enriched Miracle-Growth compost microbial communities from Emeryville, California, USA - eDNA 3rd pass 30_C BE-Lig MG (version 2)... ...
GAAGACTTCAACGGTGCGGTGGACGGCTCCGAGAACCTGCTCGAGCTGGCCGGGGACGAGGACTTCCAGGCCGCCGGCGAGACGATGGCATCCTCCGGTCAGGCGTACTCCGAGCTCTGCAACTGAGGCACCGGCTGACCGCGTGCTCGCGCGCGGTCAGCCCGAGGGCGATCGCCGCCGGCTGGACCGCGCCGTTGCGCTCACGCCCGTCTCGATCACGCCCCAGCTCGGTAACGCAGCAGCGCCGATCCGTGCGCGGGAAGCAGCAACCGCACCGCGGCGCTGCCCGGCGCGACGCCGCGCGCCGCGTCCGACTGCACCGCGACCGGCTCGAGCGCGACGTCGGCGCCGCTCCATAGCTCGCGCACTTCGCCGCCCTCGGCGGGGAACTTGAGGTTCCGCGCGTCGACGATGACCTCGCGCGGCGCATCGCCCAGGTGGAACACGGCGCCGTACCGGTCGCCGTCTGCCCCATCGGCCGCCCACAGCACGAGTTCGCCCTCACGGAACACCTCCCGGCCCCGCGACGAAGAGCGCAGCACGTCGAGCGCGTCGGCGTTCGTGAACAATGCGAGCGTCGCCGGGTCGCTCGTCGGCAGGTCGCCGCCGATCATGAGCGGCGAGCGTGCCACGATCCACAGCGTCATGAGTGTCTGGCGCTCCGCCGGGGTCAGCGCGTCGTCACGCGGCTGCCCGCGCTCGGCCCTGATGCCGATGCGCCCGAGCGGCAGCATGTCACCGTCCGGCCAGCCCCGCTCCGAAGCGTGCGGCGCCCACCGCGCGAACCGCGCGAAGTTCGCCTCGATGTCGTCCCAGCGGTCCCACAGATCGTCGCAGATGCGCCACATCGTGGCGTGCGCGCGCAGATGGTCAAGACGCGCCAGTGACAGATCCCGGCCCGGCGACAGGCTCAGATCGATGTTCCGGCCAGAGCGCTCGATCGCCCGCGCATACGCCTCGATGTCCGCGGCCTGGTACGGCCAGAGCATGTCGTCGGCCTTGATGAAGTCGACGCCCCACGCGGCGTAGAGAGCGAGCGTGCTGTCGTAGTAGGCCTGCGCGGCCGGGTGCGTGTGCTCGAGCCCCAGCATGTCGGGGTTCCACTCGCAGACGTTCTCCCCGTCGGCGATGTCGGCCGCGGTGACGCTCGTCCCGAGGACCGGCGTGTTCCGACGCACGGCGAGGCGAGGGATGCCGCGCATCGTGTGGATGCCGAAGCGCAGCCCCAACGCGTGCACCCGCGCCGCCAGCGGCGCGAAGCCGGCCCCGTCGACCGAACTCGGGAAGCGTCCCGGGTCGGGCAGGAGGCGCCCGAACTCGTCGAGGTGGAGCGGCGCGTCGGGGTTGTACCCGTGCGAGCGCGCCGACGGGTCGGACCAGTCGATGTCGACGACGACGGTGTCCCATCCGTAGGGCAGCAGGTGCTCGGCCATGAACTCGGCATTCGCGAGCACCTCCGCCTCGGTGACGGTGGTGCCGTAGCAGTCCCAGCTGTTCCAGCCCATCGGCGGGGTCGACGCGGTCATCGGTGTCCTTCGGTGCGGGGTTCTACGGAGGTCTGCGGAGTCGTGCAGGGAGGGGCGTGGGCCCGGGCCCGAGCGCCGGCGCTGCCGGTCGCGCGCTCAGCGCGCCGTGGACTCGCGGGCGACCAGGCGCACCGCCCCGGTGTGGGTGCGGTAGTCGTCGGGTGATCGGGTGCCGAGGATGCGGCCGACGAGCATGTCGATCGCGGCGGTGGCCATGCCCGCGTGGTCCGGCGCGACCGAGGTGAGCGAGGGGGTCAGGAACGCGCTCAGCGGCACGTCGTCGAAGCCGACGACTGCGGCGTCGTCGGGCACGCGGCGGCCGATGTCCTGAAGACCGCGCACGACGCCGATGGCGACGACATCGGTCGTGCACACGAACCCGTCGATCTCGGGGATCTCGCCGACCGCGCGGATCGCGGCATCCCGCCCACCCTCGAATGTGTAGGCCGTGCTGCGCACGAGCGCGCCGTCGGGGTCGATTCCCGCCGCGGCGAGCGCCGACTGGTAGCCACGAGTGCGCAGCGTCGCCACGTCGATGTCGTCGGGCTCCCCCAGGCGACCGCCGATCATCGCGATCCGCCGGCATCCTCTCTCGATCAGGTGCGCGGTCGCGAGCGCCGAACCCTGCTCGTTCGCCATCACGACGTGGTCGACCGGGCCCGAGTACGACCGCTCGCCGAGCACCACGATCGGATAGTCGCCGCGCAGGAGCGCTGCGTCGTCGTCGTGCAGCTGCGCCGAGTACAGCAGCAGACCGTCATAGCTGCGCAACCGAGACCGGGCGATGGCGTCGAGCTCGCGCTCGCGGCGGGCGGCGGTCTGCTCGACGACGAGCTCGAAGCCGTGATGGGCCGCGCGCTCGATGAGCAGGGTCGCCATCAGGCCGAAGTACGGGCGATCGATCTCGGGCACCGCCAGGCCGATGACGCCGGTGCGGCCCTGACGCAGGCTGCGCGCGGTGGTGTTGACGACGTAGCCCAGCTGCTCGATCGAGGCGAGCACCTTGCTGCGCGTGGCGGCGCGCACGTGCGGGTGGTTGTTGACGACGTTCGAGACCGTCATCACCGACACGCCCGCGTGCTTGGCCACGTCCTGCATGGTCGTCATGTCCGACTCCGCCTCCCTGTCCGCGCCGCCGCCGCGGCAGCCGCGGCTGCGGCGGCGCGCACCGCCGCCGCTATCGTCACACGGCCTGGCCCACCCGGACGGTCGCGACCGCGTGCGGCGGCAGGGTGAAGGTCACGCGGGCGCCGTCGACGCGCACCGCGAGATCGGCCAGCGCGACCTGATCGGGGCTGTCGAAGGTGTTGTGCGTGTCTTTGGCGGCGGAGGCGAGCACCTGTGCGCGCAGGACCTCGGTGACGGATGCCGGCAACTCGAACTCGGCGACGAGCTCGTCGGTGAGCGACGTGTTGGCGGCGCTGATCGTGTACGCGCCGTCGGTCCGCGTGACGGTGAGGTCGCCGTCGGGGCCGAGCGCACCGCGCGGAGTGGGCACGTATTCGGCATCCTGGTGATCGGTGTAGAGATCGAACACGTGGTACGTGGGCGTCGTGACCATCCGCGCGCCGTCGGTGAGGATCATCGCCTGCAGCACGTTGACCATCTGTGCGATGTTGGCCATCCGCACCCGGTCGCCGTGGCGGTGGAAGATGTTCAGGTTGATCGCCGCCACCAGCGCGTCACGCTGCGTGTTCTGCTGGTACAGGAAGCCGGGGTTCGTGCCCTCTTCGACGTCGTACCAGGTGCCCCATTCGTCCACGATGAGCGAGACCCGCTTGGCCGGGTCGTAGCGGTCCATGATCTGGCTGTGCCGCGTGATGATCTCGTCCATGCGACGCGTCTGGCGCAGGGTCTCGTGCCACGCGAAGTCGTCGAACCCGGTCGCGGCGCCCTTCTGATGCCACTCTCCGGTCGGCAGCGTGTAGTAGTGCAGGCTCAGGCCGTCCATGAGTCCGGCCGCACGCGCCATGAGCACCTCGGTCCACTCGAAGTCGTCGGCGTTCGCGCCGCACGCGATCTTGCTGATCGGCTGCTCGCCGTACTGACGCACGTAGGTCTGGAACTGGCGGTACTGGTTCGCGTAGTGCAGCGGCAGCATGTTGCCGCCGCATCCCCAACTCTCGTTTCCGACGCCGAAGAACTCGAGCTTCCACGGCTGCTCGCGTCCGTGTCGCTTGCGCAGCTCCGCCATCGGTGCGGTGCTGTCGAGGGTCATGTACTCGACCCAGTCCTGCATCTCCGCGACGGTGCCGCTGCCCACGTTGCCGTTGATGTAGGCCTCGGCGTCGAGCTGGTTCAGCAGCTCGAAGTACTCGTGCGTGCCGAACTCGTTCGACTCGACGACACCGCCCCAGTGCGTGTTCACCATCGGCTGCCGCTCCGGACCGACGCCCTTGAGCCAGTGGTACTCGTCGGCGAAGCAGCCGCCCGGCCAGCGCACCAGCGGCACCTTGATGTGGCGTAGCGCGTCGACGACGTCGGCGCGGATGCCGTTCTTGTTCCGGATGCCGGAGTCGCGCCCGACCCACAGTCCCTCGTAGACGCAGCGGCCGAGGTGCTCGGCGAACTGGCCGTAGATGCGGCGATCGATCGTGTGGCTGTCAGCGACCGGGGTGAGGCGGATCATGTGGGAGAACTCCTTCGTCCGAGATTTCGTGTAACGATACAGTACAGTCGGCGTATGGTGTTTATCGATACATGGCGGATGCCGTTCTCGCACCTCGGGTGCGGTCCGCGGCATCCCTCTCCTGGCATCCCTCCCCTGGCATCCCTCCCCCGGCATCCCGTCCGCCGCCTCTGAGTACCCGATCTTCGGACTGCTGGAAAGTCTGGGCCGCCCCCAGACGGTGACGATCACCTTCGAGGCGCCGGACGGTGCAACCACTCCCGCGATCGGCGACGTCCGTACGCGCCGCTGAGCGACCGAGCCCCGGGCCTGGGGCCCCGGGCGTCACGGCAGAAAGGAATGAGGCCCCGTCCGAAGACGGGGCCTCATTCTCACTGTCTCAACACAGTGTGCGCCCGAAGGGACTCGAACCCCTAACCTTCTGATCCGTAGACCGAGCGGTGGAGGCCGGGGATCCGCGGAAACACGCGGGCCAATGGGCGCGGTTCACACATGCGTGCACACATTCGGCAACGACGCCTACGCCGCGACCAGATGGGGTCTCAACGGCTGGTCGGAGTCTCTCCGGCAGGAGCTCGTGCCCGACATCCGGGTCACCCTCATCGAACTCGGTGTCGTGGCGACGTCGCTGAGGTCATCGCGTTCGTCCTCACCCGCCCCTGCCACCTCGAAATCAATGAAATGCTCCTGCGTCCCGCCGACCAGCTCTGACCTGATCGAGCGCCACGCGAGGGTCACGTATTGGCCGCGAAGTCCGCTTCGGTCCACACCCGTGCAATGCGTACCCCGCCTGTCACGGCCGCTTCCGGGAACCGTGCTGCGATCACTGCAGCCCGTGCTTCATCAACGACATCGACGAGGTAGTAACCGGACACGACCTCTGTCACCTCCGGCAATGGCGCATCAGTCACGAGCGGCCCGAGACGCCCGCGGCTCACCAGCTTCTGTGCGCCGGTGTCCAGTGCCTTCGAGTCGACGAGTTCGCCCGTGGATTCGAGCTCCTTCTCGACGTCCCAGTAGATCTGATGGGCCGTCGAACGCTCGTCGTCGGTCATGCCGGCAAGCAACTCGATCACCGCGGGGTTGCTCTGGATGAGGATGAGGTACTTCATTCCGTACTCCCTGTCCCGGCCACCGGATGCGGTCATCTCAGTATCCAGTCCTGCGCGCACGTGCTGTCAACTGAGCGTGAGTGACGCGACGGCGGCCTGGATGGCGACGGCGGCCGCGCCGCGCGCCCAGGCTGTGAAGCTCGAGTCGTCGACGAAGAGCGCGACCGTGTCAGCGCGGGGGTCACGGTCGGCGGCGATGGCTGCGCGGACACGCTCCTCCTCGAGGTGGAACAGGGCGATGCCGTCACCGGCGAGCACGACGGCCGGCTGCAGTGTCAGGTTGGCGGCCAGCGCGATGAACCGACCCAGGGCATCCGCCCCAGAGCCGGTCACCGCGCGCGCTGCCGGGTCGCCGCCTCGCGCCAGCGCCAGGACGTCGTCGTAGGTCACGCTCCGCCCGAGCGCGTGGGACACCTGCGCAGCGATCGATCCCGAGGTCAGCATCGCCTGGGCGCATCCGCGGTGTCCCGCGTCGCACACCGGGCCGTGCGCCGCCAGGGGGATATGCCCGCCCAGCCCGACCCCGGCCTCGCGGGAGCGCACCACCTCGCCGTGGGCCACGAGCGCGTAGCCGATGCCGGCTCCGATCGTGATCACGGAGAACCCGGGGATGCCACGTCCCAGCCCGAACCAACGCTCGGCCTCGGCGAGCGCCACGAGGTCGTTCTCGACGGTGACGGGCGTTCCGGTGCGGGCCGACAGCAGCGCCCCGAAGTCCACATCGCTCCAGCCGAGGAACGGGGCGAACTCGACGACGCCGCCGTGCACGACACCGCCCACGCTCACCCCGATGCCGTTCACGCGGCCACCGCCGATAGCCGCGAGCACCTCGAGGATGCACGCCACGACGGCATCCGGATCGCGCGCCGGCAGCGGCCGGTCGTCCCGTGCCAGCAGTTGGGCGCGGACGTCGGTCCGCGCCGCGTAGACCCGGTCACCGGTGAGCTTGACCCCCACGAACACGCCGAGCTCGGACGCGACGTCGAGCGGCCGACTCGGACGGCCCACCGACCCATCCGGCGCCTCGTCACGCTCGACGAGGATGCCGCGATCCAGGAAGGGCTTCGCGAGCCTGGTCAGACTCGCCGCAGACAGCCCCAAGCGGGTCGTGAGCGCCCGCCGCGAGATCGGCCCGTGGATCAGCACTTCGCGCGCGAGCGCCGATTCGCTGTCCGTCAGCATGGCATCCCCACCCCCGATTCGTTCCATCTTGGCACGAACGTGCGCGCTGGGACCAGTGAACACGCGGCTTGACCGTTGGTCTTGCGGGTCCTATTAATTCCGTGCTAGAACTAATCCATGCCGAGCCACGAAGGAGTCCTCGACGTGCACATCGAGCGCGAGAACGCGACAGACGTCCGCCACCTGCACCTGCACCGCGGCGGGACGAGTGTGCTCATCGATCTCGACGAGGTGGCGATCGTGCACTGGGGTCCCGCGCTCACCGGAGCGCCCGAGACACTCGCCTCCCTCTGCGTCGCCGCGCGGCCTCAGCGGGTTTCCGGCGGTCTCGACCGGACGCCTCGGCTCGGTCTTCTCTCGACGCCCGCCGACGGCTGGCTCGGCACGCCCGGTCTCGAGGGCCATCGCGACGGCGCAGGGTTCAGCGCGCGGTTCACCGTCTCCGAGGTCGACGCGGACGAGCACCGCGCGCTGCTGACGCTCGTCGACGAGGAAGCGCGTCTCACCGTCGACCTCGATCTCCTCGTCGGTCCGGCGGGCCTCTTCCACCAGCGCCTCACGCTGCGCAACCTCGGTGAGACCCGTTACACCGTCCAGTCGGCCGTCCTCGCGTTCCCCGTGCCCTGGGATTCCACCGAGCTCCTCGACACGACCGGCCACCACCTTCGCGAGCGGTCGCCGCAGCGCCGTGCGTTCACGTTCGGCACCCACCTTCGGGAGAGCCGGCGTGGACGCCCCGGCGCCGATGCCACGCTTCTGCTGGCTGCGGGACGGCCGGGGTTCGGGTTCGAATCGGGGCTCGTCCACGGCCTCCACGTCGCGTGGAGCGGCAATCACCGGGTCCTCGCGGAGCGCGCCACGACCGGAGAGGCGTTCCTCGCGGGCGGTGAGCTGCTCACCGCCGGCGAGGTCATCCTCGCCCCTCACGAGGCGATGACCACGCCGTGGGTCATCGGCTCCTGGGGCGACGGGCTCTCGGCCCTGTCGCACCGGTTCCACGAGGAATGGCGCCGGCGCCCCCAGCATCCTCAGCGCCCGCGTCCTATCACGCTCAACACGTGGGAGGCCGTGTACTTCGACCACAGCCTCGACAAGCTCACGGCACTCGCAGACTCCGCGGCTGCGGTGGGCGTCGAGCGGTTCGTCCTCGACGACGGCTGGTTCCGGGGCCGCCGCGACGACAGCGCAGGGCTCGGCGACTGGTTCGTCGACGACGAGGTGTGGCCGCAGGGTCTGCATCCGCTCGCCGACCACGTGCAGCGGCTCGGCATGGAGTTCGGCCTGTGGGTCGAGCCCGAGATGGTCAACCCGGACAGCGACCTCGCGCGCGCCCACCCCGACTGGATCCTCCGCGGTCGCATGGCGCTGCCCCCCTCCGCCCGGCAGCAGCAGGTGCTCGACCTCGCGCACCCCGCTGCCTACGCTTTCATCTCCGCCCGGCTGCACGCCCTCCTCGACGAGTACCCGATCGCGTACCTGAAGTGGGACCACAATCGTGACCTCGTCGATGCCGGCAGCGGCCCCGACGGCGTCGCACGGGTGCGCGCGCAGACGCTCGCGCTCTACCGGCTCCTCGATGAGCTGAAGGCGGCGCACCCCGGCCTCGAGATCGAGAGCTGCGCCTCCGGTGGGGCCCGGGTCGATCTCGGCATCCTCGACCGCACCGATCGCATCTGGACCAGCGACAGCCTCGACCCCCTCGAGCGCCTCGCGAACCAGCAGTTCACCGGCCTCATCGTGCCGCCCGAGTTGATGGGCATGCACCTGACCAGCCCGGTCGTGCACTCGTCCGGCCGCACCGTGGACCTCGGTCTCAGCGCCGCGGTCGCGCTCTTCGGGCACTTCGGCATCGAGTGGGACCTGACCGGCGCGGACCCGGCCGTCCAGCGCCGGATCGCCGACTGGGTATCGCTCGCCAAACGCCTGCGGCCGCTCATCGCGCGCGGCCGCGTCATCCATGTCGACACCGCCGACCCCGCGATCGACGTGCGCGGCGTGGTGGCCGACGATGCGACATCCGCCGTCTTCACCGTCACCCAGATCGCGACCTCCCCCGCCTACCCCGCGGGCCCGGTGCGGATGCCGGGGCTGGACGCCGACCGCGGATACCGCGTGCGGGTGCTCGCCTCCGGACCAGATGCCGGACAGTCCGCACTCGAGTGGACGCTGTCCGACACCGTCCTGACCGGGGACGCCCTCGCGAGAGTCGGCCTCCGTCCCCCCGTTCAACACCCCCAGCACGCCACGGTGATCGAACTCACCGCGGTCTGAACACCTCACCCAGCACCAAGCGCAAGGAGGCGCCCATGTCGAACAGATCCAGACCCCTCAGGCGGGTCGCGGCCGTCGTGGCAGCGGGGGCGGTGATCACCCTGCTCGGCGGATGCGCGTCGAGCGCCGACTCGGAGGTCACGACCCTGAACTTCTTCCAGTTCAAAGGCGAGGCCCTCGAAGACTTCGACGAGATGATCGCGGACTTCGAGGCCAAGAACCCCGACATCCGCATCCGGCAGAATCAGGTCGCCGACGCGGATACCCTCATCCGCACGCTGCTCGTCAAAGACCGCGTGCCCGACATCATCACGCTGAACGCCAACGGCAACTTCGGCCGCCTCGCGCAGGCGGGCGTCTTCCACGACTTCAGCGACGAGCCGGTACTGAAGACCATCAACCCGGCCGTGCAGGAGATCCTCGCGGACCTCGGCACCTACGGCGACGAGGTCAACGGGCTCGGCTACGTCAACAACGCCAACGGCGTCATCTACAACCAGGACATCTTCGAGGAGCAGGGGCTCGAGGTCCCGGAGACGTGGGATGAGTTCGTCGCCGTGTGCGACGCGCTCGTCGAGGCGGGCATCACCCCGTTCTACGGCACCCTCGCCGACTCGTGGACCGGCATCCCGTCGTGGAACGCGCTCGGCGCCTACCCTGCGCAGGACGACTTCTTCGACAAGCTGCGCGCACAGGGCGAAGATGTCGGCCCGGATTCCGAGGTGTCGTTCCAGAAGGACTTCGGCGAGGTGATGGACCAGCAGCTGACGCTGTTCTCCTACATGCAGGAGGGCTACCGCGGCCGCACCTACGACGACGGCAACGCGGCGTTCGCGAACGGCGAGTCGGCGATGCTGCTGCAGGGCATCTGGGCCACCAACCCGATCAAGCAGGTCAACCCCGACATCCGGATGGGGATCTTCCCCTACCCCGGGACGGACGATCCCGATGACCGCCTGCTGGTCTCCGGCGTCGACGTCGTCTTCACGATGGGCAAGGACAACCCCAAACAGGAAGCGGCGATGCGGTTCATCGAGTACGCCTTCCAGAAGGACGTGATCGAGGACTTCGCGGCCTCGCAGAACATGGTGCCGTCAGTTGTCGGAGCCGAGCTGAGCGACGACGCGGCCCTGCAGTCCGTCAAGCCGTACTTCGACGACGGGCGCATCACGGGGTTCATCGACCACCAGGTCCCGCCCAGCATCCCCCTGATCCCCATCGATCAGGAGTTCCTCTTCAACGGCGACGCGGAATCCGCGCTGGCCGCCCTCGACAACGAGTGGCGCAAGGTCGCCGCCCGCACCATTCCGGTCACGACGGGAGACGACGAATGACTCTCACACAGGCGGTGCGCAGCACTGCCCCCGGCAAGACGACACCGAAGCGCGCCGGCCGCACGCGGTCGGAGGCGAAGCGGGCGGCGCCCGCCTTCTACTGGATGGTGTGGCCCGCGGTCATCGCCTTCGCGGCCTTCCACACCGTCCCGGTCATCGTCGGAATCTTCTTCAGCTTCACGAACTACGCCGGCTACGGCGCGTGGAACTTCGTCGGGATCTCGAACTACCTCAACCTGTTCCGCGACGACCGCGTGCTGCAGGCGTACGGGTTCTCCTTCCTGTTCGCGATCGTCGCCACGATCCTGACGAACGCGATCTCGCTTGCGATCGCGCTCGGCCTCAACGCGAAGATCAAGGCCCGGAACTTCTGGCGCGGCGTCTACTTCGTCCCGTACATCCTGGCGATCCTCGTCATCGGCTACGTGTTCCAGTTCTTCTTCTCGAACTCGCTACCGAAGATCCTGGCCGGCATCCCGCTGTTCCGCGACAACATCCTCACGAACGACACCTGGGCGTGGACGGCGATCGTCGTCCTCGCCGTGTGGCAGGGGTGCGCCTTCGCGATCATCATCTACCTGTCCGGGCTGCAGACGATCCCCGCCGAGATGTACGAGGCGGCCTCGCTGGACGGGGCATCGGCTTGGCGGCAGTTCCGCTCCATCACCTTCCCGCTCATCGGCGCGTTCTTCACGATCAACGTGGTGCTGAGCCTCAAGGGGTTCCTCCAGGTGTTCGACCCGATCGTCGCCCTGACCAACGGCGGACCGGGCACCTCGACCGAGTCGGTGACGCTGCTGATCTTCCGCGGCGGCTTCTCCGGCGGCGAATTCGCCTACCAGACGGCCAACGCGGTGATCTTCTTCATCGTCATCACGGTGGTCTCGCTCTTCCAATTCCGGGTCCTTCAGCGCAGAGAGGCCGATTTCTGATGACCAGCATGACCAACACCGCCGCACAGCTGGAAAGCGAAGCGGATGCCGTCGCACCGGCGCCACGCCGCCGGCAGCGAGAGTCGGACGACGACACTCGCAAGACCAATTGGTGGGCCACCGCACTGATCGCGGTCTGCTCGCTGACCGTGCTCGTCCCGCTCTACCTCGCGGTCGTCGTGGCGCTGAAGACGCCCGAGCAGCTGACGAACGGGACGGGGTTCGAGCTGCCGAATCCGATCCGCTGGGAGAACTTCGCCGACGCGTGGACGCGCACCGAGTTCCCGCAGGCCCTGGCCAACACGGCCCTCATCACGGTGGGCTCCGTCGTCTTCACCCTGCTGACCAGCTCGGTCGTGGCCTACGCGCTCGCGCGCAACATCCACCGGCCGTTCTTCAAGGGCGTGTTCTTCTACCTGCTCGCCGCCCTGTTCATCCCGTTCCCGATCATCATGCTGCCGCTCGTCAAGCAGACCTCGATCCTGGGACTCGACAACCAGGCGGGCATGATCCTGCTGTACACGATCTACGGGCTGTCGCTGAACATCTTCATCTACACCGCATACATCCGGTCGATCCCGATCGAGCTGGAAGAGGCGGCGCGCGTGGATGGCGCATCGACGTGGCGGGTGTTCTGGCAGATCATCTTCCCGCTGCTCATGCCGATGAACGCCACGGTCGGCATCCTCACGTGCGTGTGGGCATGGAACGACTTCATCATGCCGCTTGTCGTGCTGACCGAACCGAGCGCCCGGACGCTGCCGCTCGCACAGTACGTGTTCCAGGGGCAGTTCAACACGGACTACACCGTGGCGTTCGCCTCGTACCTGATGGCAATGGCGCCCCTGCTGATCATCTACATCTTCTCCCAGCGATGGGTCATCTCCGGTGTCACGCGCGGCTCCATCAAGTAGCACCTGACGGCCAGGGAGGCTGCGGTCCGGGCCGCGCCCAGTGTGAGCAGCTCCACGTTGGGCGCGGCTCGGCGAAACGGATGGACCTGCTCAGGTGGGTTGCTTCGGCGTCGCCTCAGGCGGTCTGCTGGTGAGGGTCTGCCGGCAGGGGTGTCGCTACCCAGCTGCGCAACATGTCGAGGGCGTCGGAGGATGGGGTTCCGGTCTGCGCGAGGTAGGTCGCGAGGCGGACGTTGGCCACATTCTGCAGGGTCAGGGTCTGGTAGCTGAGCGTCATGTCGCCGACGACGGGGTGATGGATCCGCTTGGTGCCCGTGCTGTGGGTGCGGACGGTGTGGCTGCCCCACCACGTGCGGAACTCGGTGCTGCGGGTGGCGAGCTCGCCCACTAACGCGGCCAGCTGCCGGTCGCTGGGGTCGTGGCCCGCGAGAAGTCGCATCGCCGACACTGATTCGCGGGCGACGGCGTCCCAATCCGGGTAGAAGTCCCGCGACCGCGGGTCGAGGAACAAGTAGCGGGCGGTGTTCATAGGAGCGGCGTCGCTCGGGAAGAGATGGGGGAACAGTGCCCGGCCGAGAGGGTTGGAGCCGAGTGGATCCCCGAGCTTGGACAGTGCCACGACAGGGACCTCACGCATGGTCTCCATCAGCTGCGTGATCTGAGGCGACAGTCGGGTGTCTGCTTTCGTCCGTGTGGGTCGGCGGGTGCCGGTCGCGGTCCGGGCGAGATCGAAGAGGTGCTGCGACTCCGCGTCGCTCAGCTGCAACGCGTTCACCAGCGCGAACAAGACGCTCTCGGAAACCCCGCCGAGATCCCCGCGTTCCATGCGGGTGTAGTACGCGGTGCTGACCCCGGCGAGCTGGGCGACTTCCTCCCGCCGAAGTCCGGGAACCCGCCGTTCGCCCCCGAACACGGTCAGGCCCGCCTTCTCGGGGGTGATGCGGCCGCGGAGCGCGGTGAGGAACTCGTGAACCTCGTGCCTGGTGTCCATGTGATCGACGTTAGCCCCGCCCGACAGCCGAGTGAGAGTCCCTGATGGTCACCCCCACGGGGCGTGTGCAGCACGTGGTGGGGGTGAATGCCAGGGGCTCCCACCCTTCGGAGCGGCGTGCGTACCGTGGAGCCATGACTACTCCGAACCTCACCCTGAACAACGGCGTCGAGATCCCCACGATCGGCCTCGGCGTCTTCCAGACCCCGCCCGACGAGACGGTCGCCGCAGTGACCGCCGCCCTGCACGCCGGGTACCGCCACATCGACACCGCCGCTGCGTACGGCAACGAGCGGGAAGTCGGTCAGGGCATCCGCGACTCGGGAGTGGACCGTTCCGAGATCTTCATCGAGACGAAGGTGTGGATCAGCGACTACGGCTACGAGGAGACACTCCACGCGTTCGACAAGAGTGCCGGAAAGCTCGGCGTCGACCAGATCGACCTGCTCATCCTGCACCAGGCGCTGCCGTCCGCGTTCGACAAGACCATCGGCGCGTACACGGCGCTGGAGAAGCTCCTTGCTGACGGCAAGGTCCGCGCCATCGGCGTCAGCAACTTCATGCCGGAGCACCTCACCCAGCTGCTCAAGCAGACGGACGTCGTGCCGGCGGTGAACCAGATCGAGCTGCACCCCTATTTCCAGCAGAAGGAGCTCGTCGCCCTCCACAAGGAGCACGGCATCGCCACCCAGGCGTGGTCTCCGATCGGAGGCATCACGTCCTACCGCGATTCCGCCAAGCGCAGCTTCGATGAGCCCGTCATCCTTGCCATCGGTGAGAGCCACGGAAAGTCGGCCGCGCAGGTGATGCTGCGCTGGCACATCCAGAACGGCGTGCAGGTGATCCCCAAGTCCACCAAGGCCGAGCGGATCGCGGAGAACTTCGACGTGTTCGACTTCGAGCTCACGGCCGAAGAGGTCGCGCAGATCGACGCTCTCGACACCGGCGTCCGCGGCGGCCCCGAACCCGAGGCCATCACGCTCGAGACTTTCGGCCGCGACATTCCCGAAGCGTGACCGGAACGGGTGCGGGCATTGCACCCGCACCCGTTCCCCAGCCGACCAAGGAGACCCGTGGACCGTCGCCAGTTCCTCCTCCTCTCGCTGTCCACCGTCAGCGTCGCAGGGCTCGGCGCTCTCGCCGCCTGCACCGCCACGCAGGAGATTCCCATGCCTTCCGTATCTGAAAACCCGGCCGCAGCGCCGACCCCCACGCCGTCGCAGCGCCGCAAAGTGCTCGTGGCGTACTTCTCCCGCCCTGGGGAGAACTACTACTACGGCGATCGCATCATCCTCGAGACCGGTAACACCCAGGTCGTGGCAGAGATGATCGCCGTTACGGCGAGTGTCGATCTCTATCGGATCGAGGCGACTGATCCGTACCCGGACGACTACGAAGGCCGTGGCCCGCAACGTCCGCGAACAGGACGCGGGCGCACGGCCCGCGATCGCGGGCACGCTTCCCGACGTCACCCCGTACGACACCATCCTGCTCGGCAGCCCGGTGTGGAACGTCCAGACGCCGATGATCATGCGCACATTCATCGACAGCGTCGACCTTACGGGCAAGGAAATCCGCGGGTTTTCGATCGTTACTGTCTCAACACAGTGTGCGCCCGAAGGGACTCGAACCCCTAACCTTCTGATCCGTAGACCGGACGGTCACGGACATTATGCGCATGATCTCGCGGCTCACGAAGCCCGGTGCACACATCCGTGCACACATTCGCACCTCCGCGTGACAATCGACTCGGGCTCGCCCGCTCGGCGCGCGGAGCGGATCCGCTGACGGTCGGCAAGATTGTCCAGCGGGCACCTACGGCGCGTCGCCGGCGGAAGATGGCCGAGGCACGCGACCGCTGCGGCAAATCAGCGACCGGCTGAACTCGCCGCGGTCGACGAGCAACCCGTTAGCACCCGGCCGCGCGAAGCTCGGCCTCCTGCGCGTCATGCGTCTGCTCGCGCTCGCTTCTAAGTGGAAGTGGTGTCGATGCGGACGTCGCTGGGGGCGACGTCGCGCCCCAAGCGGCCGCTCACTCGTCGAAGGCGAGGGAAGCGGACAGGTCGCGGTTCGCGTCGATCTGGCCCTGGATGGTAGCGAGGTTCCGCTCCTCGCTCGCCATGACGTCGGCTCCGGCGAGGAACCGCAGCGGCAGCTCGTCAGAGTCAGAGAGCGAGACAAGCGCGGCGGCCAGCTTCTTCGGGTCGCCGCCCTGAAGGCCGTTCATCGAGCTCCATGCAGCGATGGTCTGCTTGGTGCGCTCAGCGTAGTCCTCGATCACCAGCTCGGGCCAGATCGTCGAGGCGCCCTCGACGAGAAGTTCGGTGCGGAAGAAGCCGGGCTCGACAGCCATGGTCTTGATTCCGAACGGTTCGATGTCGTAGCGCAGCGACTCCATCCACCCTTCGAGGGCAAACTTCGACGCCGCGTATGCCGCGCAGAACTCCTGCCCCATGAGGCCAGCAGCGGAGGTCACGGTGATGACCTGCCCCGAGCGCTGCTTACGCATCACGGGAAGGACGGCGCGAGTCACGTTCAGCGGACCGAAGAAGTTGGTCTCCATCTGGGCGCGGAACTGCTCGGGGCTGATGTTCTCGAAGTATCCGGCGTAGAAATTGCCGGCGTTGTTGACGAGCACGTCGATGCGACCGAAGCGCTCGACCGCCGCGGCGGCGGCACGCTCTGCGGCGGCCGGGTCGGTGACGTCGAGCGCGACGGCAAAGAGGTTCTCATCGGCACCGATCGCCTTCTCGACCCGCGCTGCGTCGCGGCCGGTTGCGACGACCGAGTGGCCCGCAGCGAGGGCAGAACGGGCGATGTCGATGCCGAGGCCGCGACCTGCTCCGGTGATGAACCAGACGTGATTACTCATGGTGTTGCCTTTCTCGAAGTCTTCGCCGCTCCGTGCGGGCGGCCGATATGAATAGTCAACGCGCCTTTCGAAGAAACAGCGTGGCCCCGTCTAGAGGTGCCCTAGCAGGGCCCCTTACGATCGCGTCGCGAGGCGTAACGTCGGTGACATGGGCATCCAAGATGACCTCAGCGAGTTCCTGACGACTCGCCGAGCCAAATTGACGCTGGCCGACGTCGAACTGCCGGACTTTGGCGGACGACGCCGCGTACCGGGCCTTCGGCGAGAAGAGGTCGCGCTTCTCGCGGGCATGAGCGCGGAATACTACAAGCGCCTCGAACGTGGAATGCGACCGGAGTCTCGGAGGCCGTCATCGACGGCGTCAGCCGCGCTCTGCAGCTCGACGAAGCCGAGCACGCGCACTTCAATGACCTCGTTCGCGCCGCCAATGCCGGAGCGCACCCGCAACGTCGCCGCGCGACGCGCAAGCACCAGCTGACGGATGGCATGCGACAAACCATCGAGGCGATGTCGACCGTCCCCGTATTCATCCAGAACGGACGCCTCGACTTCATCGGCGCAAACCGGCTGGGGCGAGCGCTGTTCTCCGAGATGCTCGACGAAGCGGTCGCGCCGGCTAACGCTGCACGTTTCGTCTTCCTCGATCCGAGAGCGCAGACCTTCTACCAGGACTGGGACAGCAACACCCGCCAAATCGTCGCCATCCTGCGCGCCGAGGCAGGCCGCTCTCCCTACGACCGCCAACTCAGTGATCTGGTCGGCGAGCTCTCCACCCGTAGCGAGCTCTTCCGCAAGCTGTGGGGCGCGCACGACGTCCGGGAGCATCGAACCGGGCTCAAGAGCATCCATCACCCCGTCGTCGGGGACCTGACACTGACTTACCAGAGCATGGATCTCGCCTCCAGCCATGAGCTCCAGATGCTCGTGTTCTCGGCAGCACCCGGATCGGCATCCCACGACAGGCTCCAACTTCTCGCGAACTGGGCCGAGACGAATGATGCCGATCTGCGTCGCGATGCGCTCGCCCGCAACACCAATGAGGCCTCGACCGAGACCCGCTGACCGCAGTCTGGAATGAGCTGCAGGCCCAGTGGCTGGTGACCCCCCATTCGACCTTGCCGACGAAGTTCTCGCTTCGTTCCGACAGCTCAGCGGCCAGAACGTCATGGAAACAAGGCCCGCATTCGAGCGCGCCGTCGTGTGAACCGGAACTCCCGGGTGCGGGTCCTCCGTTCGCCTCCGATGACAGCGACGAAGTGCACACATAGGTGCACACATCCGTGCACACAGACCTTCTGATTGGGCGGCGATTGCTGCCAAGACGCGCACCCTCAGCCCCGAAAATCCGCGGGTCCTTCCGCTCCGACCTCGACCACGCGAACCGGCCTGTGACCAGGCAAATCAGACGGAAAGAGCGTCCCAGAAACCACGAAAACCCGCGGGATTCCGCGGGTTTTCGATCGTTACTGTCTCAACACAGTGTGCGCCCGAAGGGACTCGAACCCCTAACCTTCTGATCCGTAGTCAGATGCTCTATCCATTGAGCTACGGGCGCCCAGCCGCTCTTTCGAGGGCCAGCGAATAGCTTACATGACCATTCTCGCAGTGACGAATCGGGCCGGTCCGCGGCCGAATCCTCACTCCAGCTCACCAGGGTCGAACGCGGGCGCCGGCCCGCCGTCCGCCACCGGCTCGGGCTCGACGCCCTGCTCTCGCAACTCCTGCTGCTTGGCGATCGACCTGCGTCGCGCCCGCAGCTTGGGCAGGTCGACCAGCTGCAGTGCCTGGATGCGTGCGGTGCGCATGCGCTCGTAGTCGGGCTCGAGATCGGGCCGCGCCGACTCGATGCGCAGTGTGCGATCGATGTTCTTTGCAACCTCGGCCCACGCGGCATCCCGCGCATCGGAAACCAGCTTCCGCAGCTCGACCTCGTCCTCGGCTCGTGCGCGCAGCTCGCGTGCCACGTGCAAGGACTGCTTCTGCCGACGACGCAGATTGCGCACGTCTCTGCTGCGGTAATCGTGCGTGCCGTCGGAGTCGGAGTATCTCCGCCGGGCACGCTTACGCTCGCGCTCGGTGCGGGCGGCATCCTCCTCCGCCTCGTCCGCGAGCGTGATCAGGGCGGCACGCGCCTCCGGCAGATATCGGTCGGCGTCGAAGTCCTCGCCCTCGGCCAGGATGTGCACGAGGATCCCGTTCTTGAGGGTCAGCCGAGTAGCCGCCGAGGCGATGTACAACCCCTCGGCGACGACGTCGCGCGTGCGCACCCGCGTCTGCTTCTCCGCCAACGCCACCCCCTCGTGTCGATCCTAGGAGGCTGAATCCGCCAGAATCGATTGTGGGGACGTAAATAAGCGGAA
>Ga0180219_1001149_pt1 | contig 18111 bp, 7 predicted proteins | sample eDN3rd30CBELigMG_FD_151338 | JGI IMG/M metagenome (GOLD analysis project Ga0180219, IMG submission 151338) | Enriched Miracle-Growth compost microbial communities from Emeryville, California, USA - eDNA 3rd pass 30_C BE-Lig MG (version 2)... ...
CGGCGGCCTGGGCCTGGCCCTGACCTTCCTCGGCCTGGACTGGATGACCGCGCTGACCGGCGCCGCCAGCACCGTCTCCGGCGTCGGCCCGGGGATGGGCCCGGTGATCGGCCCCTCGGGCAACTTCTCGTCCCTGCCGGACGCCGCCAAGTGGCTGCTGTGCGCCGGCATGCTCGCCGGGCGCCTGGAGATCCTCACCGTGCTGGTGCTGTTCACCCCGGCCTTCTGGCGCCACTGAGGCGCGTCAGCCGGCGCACGATCCTGGGTACCCTCCGGCATCAGGGAAACGCTGACAACGATCGGGATGGGCTCCACCAAATATCACTTCGCCGCAACCTCGCCAGCGGCGAGTTGCTGGCATTGCCGACGACGCCAGACGGCTTCGCGCACAAGGTGCTGTTCATCGAACAGCACCTTGTATTGACATACCAGGAAGTTCTGCGAAGACGCCATCCGCAGCTTGAAATTATATTCCCATTCCACGCCATGCGGCCCTTGCTGCTGCTTAAGCGGAGCCCCCAGCGCAGACTGGATTTGTGCCTGCGTCACCCCCGGCCTCACTGCCTGAAAGCGTTGCGGTTCCGATACCACCCCATCGCGAACGAAAGGTGCCTTGAAATCCGGATTGTCGACATGAACATCGGTGTAATCCAACGCATTCGGGTTGCTGATTTCGTCCACCGGGTTGGAGTGGATGATACCGACAGCCGTGGCTCCCGTACCGAACAGCCCACCGGCGACCAGCAGTGCCGCGGCCAGGATAGATTTGGTCTTGTTCATGGCTCAGTCCTTTATGATTCGAAAAATAGATCAGCGTTCGCGCAGGGCTTCGCGAGCCTTGCTCAAAGGCTTGGTCAGGTAGTCCCACAGGGTTCGCCTGCCCGTGCGGATGTCGGTGCTGGTCACCATCCCCGGCGTGATCGGCAAGCTACGACCGGCCTTGTCGATCAGTACGTCGGACTTGGTGCGCACCAGAACCGTGTAATAGACGATCTCGGGCTTGACTTCGTCGCGTTGCGTGTCTGGAGCGATGGTCTCGACCACGCCCTCCAGGCCGCCATAGATGGAGTAGTCGTAGGCGGTCACTTTCACCAGGGCGGGTTGGTTGGGATGGATGAAGGCGATATCTCGTGGCGAGATGCGCGTTTCCACCAGCAACTGATCGTCCAGCGGCACCAATGTCATGAGCGATCCGTTGGGCGGCACGACACCACCGATCGTCGTCACGTCCAGGTGTTTAACGATACCGCGCACCGGCGCCGTCAGCGTCGCGCGAACAAGCGTATCCTCGCGCCCGCGCACCACGGACTGGAGCGACTTCACATCGGCATCGGCCTTTGCCAGGTCTTCGCGGCTCTTGACCATGTAATTCGCGCGCGCCTCGGCGATCTTCAACTCCAACTCGGCCGCCTGGCGCTGCAAACGGATCGACTCGACGCTACTGGCCGCGCCGCTGCTCATAAGCGACTGGGTAATGCCAAGTTCGCGGCGAACCAGGCTCAGCGCCTGTTTCAACCCATTCACCGTTTCATTGAGAGCGGCGCAATGCGACTGAAACAGGGCGGTTTCAGAAGCCTTGAGTCGCGGCCAGTTGTCCAACTCAGCTGAAAAGTCGATGGAAGACTTTCCATCGACCTCGGCTTGCAGCCGCGCTCTGGCGGCCAGCGCAGCACGGTAGCGCGCCGCGGATTCCTCTACGCTCGATTCGCTGCGCGTCAGGTCAAGTTGGGCCAGTACCTGGCCTTTTTCGACGATCTGTCCTTCGCGCACGTTCAGCTTTGACAAGATGCCGCCTTCCAGCGACTGGATCACCTGCTCGCGCGTGCTCGGAATCACCTTGCCCGCACCGCTGGAAACCTCGTCGATCTCGAAGAACCAGGCCCAGCCGAAGAACAGCGCCAGAAATACCGAGATCAACCACACCACTCGCGCCGAGCCGCTGGCTCGGGTTTCGTTCAGGTCCGCCAAGTCGGGCAGGCGCTCGCCTCCCTGCATCGAACTTGGCGTACACACCACCATGTCATGGGGAACAGCACTCATGCAGGGGTTCCTTCATCGGTCGAACTCTGGAACAGTTTCTGGCGTACCGCCATGCGGGTCGTCTCCACGGCGACTGGCTGGACCTTGCCGCCGAGCAGGGCCAGGACTTCATCCTTGGGGCCGTCCATCAGGACGGTGCCGTTATCGATAACGATCACCCGCTCCACGACCTCCAGCACAGCCGTGCGGTGCGTGGCGACCACCAGCGTGCGCTCTGCCGACAATTGCTGAAGACTGGCGATCACCTCGCGCTCGGCAACGTCGTCCAGCGCGTTGGTTGGCTCGTCCAGCAGGAGCACCCGTGGCGCGCGCAGCAGCATGCGGGCCAGCACGATCCCCTGGCGCTGCCCGCCGGACAGGCCCTGCCCTCCCTCTTGCACCACGTGATCCAACCCTAGCGGAAGCCGACGTACGTAGTTCCAGGCACCGGCGGCCTGCAGCGCGACAAGCATCTGTTCGTCCGTGGCATGTGGCGCGCCCAGGGTCAGGTTTTCCCGCAGTGTGCCGTGGAAGAGCCGCGCATTCTGGCTCAACAGGCCGAGGTCGCGGCGCACGTCAGCTGGGTCGATGTGACCCAGTTCCACGCCGTCCAGCAACACCGAACCCGAGCGCGGCTCCAACAGCCCGGACAGCGCCAGCAATAGCGTGGACTTGCCCGCGCCATTGCGCCCCAGTACGGCGATGCGCTCGCCCGCAGTGATCTTCAAGGTCTTGACCGTTAGCGCAGCGGTTTGCCCGTCGTGGCTGAACAGTGCGTCGCGCAGCTCGAAAGCTCCCTGCAACACCGCCCGGTGCACGCTTCCACCAGCCTGATCCACCGGCAACCTCATCAACTGATCCAGCGACTGGCTGGCTATCCTGGCCTGCTGCCAACGATTGAGTACCGTGGTTACGCTCGACAACGGCGCCAGCATGCGACTGACCAGAATGCTCGACGCCACCAGCACGCCCGTACTGATCTCGCCCGACATTACCCATGGCACGCCACAGAAGATCACCAACGCATAGGCGGCGCCCTGCACGGTCTGCATCCAGTTGTTGAGCGTGTTGAGCAACTCGCGCAGTTGCAGTCCGGAATCGGCATTCACTGCGTTGTAGTGGTTCCATTGGTTCTGGAAACGAGGCTCGGCTTGTAGCACCTTGATGTCCTCGATGCCCTGTACCGCCTCCACCAGCATGGCATTGCGCAACGACGCCTCGCGCATGCCCATCTGCGCCAATTCACGCAGCCGGCGCTGAGCCAGCAGACTGGGTAGCAACAGCGCCAGGAAAGCGCCCAGCGGCACCCATACCAGCCAGCCGGCGATACACCAGAACACCGCGCAGAACAGCAGGAAGAACGGAAAGTCCGCCGCTGCCGCGATGGTCGTGGAGGTCAGCATGTCACGCACCGCCTCCAGTTCACGGATCTGCGAGATAAAGCTGCCGGTCGAGCGCGGCCTGGCGCTATTTCGCACACGTAAGGCATGGCCGAACACGCGGTCGGAAATGCGCAGGTCGGCACGCTTACCCAGCACATCAGTGATGCGCATCCGCGCATTGCGCATGACCCAGGCGAAGATGATCGACAGGAGCACGCCGCCAGACAGTACGTAGAGCGTCGGTAGTGACTGAGCCGGCACTACCCGGTCATACACCTGCATGGAAAAGATCACCCCGCCCAAGGCCATCAGGTTGACCACCAGCGAGGCCAGCATGATGTGCACATAGGGGCGCCGATCCACCAGCACCATGTTGCGCAACCAGTCCTTCTCCACCGGGCGGATATAGTCATCCACTCGTGCATCCGGTGCGCACTGCAATGGCCTCAGTACCGCCATGGCCTGCACGTGCGGCTGTAACTCGTCGATACGGCGAGTGGTTTCGCTACCGCCATCGCCGCTGAACAGCAGGGCCAGGCCGGTGGCGGTGACTGCCGTGATCACTGCGATCTGCCCGCCATGCAACTGCACCACCAGCGGCAGGCGCCAGGGCGTCAAGTCCGCCAGCCGGGGCTTTACCCATTGCAGCGACAGGCCCGCCTGACGCGCCATCTGCCGGACCTGCCCATCACTCGACGCCTGCGTATTCCATTGTGCAGTCACACGGATGTGTTCGGGCGACGCGTTCAACTGGTAATGCGCAGCTACAGCCAGTACCGCGTCGAGCCAACCGTCCCGCAGGAGGCTCTGGCTATCGGAATCGGCCGCCACGGACATGGGGTCCTGGTTCATTGGCTTTCTCCAGCGTTCATCTCGGCCATGGCATTCAAACCGAATGCGCTGCGCAGACGGTCGTCGTAGTACAGGCACAGCACCGCCAGCCGATATTGCTGGTGCAGGCCCTGAGCCTGCTCGATGCGCGCGTTGTGGTATTCCTGCTCTGCGTTGAGCAAATCGAGCAGCGAGCGCGTACCCATTTGCAGGTATTGCTGCCGATACAGATCACGGGTGGTGTGGATGCTCCGAACCCGCTCCTGTAACACCGGAGCGCGCCTGGCCCAGCCGTCGGCCTGGGCCAGGGCGTCGGCGAAACCCTGACGCATTTCCAGGCGTGCCTGCTCGGCGGCATCGTTGGCCGCGTTCAATTGGTATCGCGCAGCCCGCTCACGGGCGAGCATGCCGCCACCGTCGTACAGCGAAACCGAGAAATTCAGGCCAATCGACGAGGTGTTCTGGTATTCGCCGTACAGCCGAGAGCTATCGTTCAGGGCGCGCCCGAAGGTGCCATCCAGCGACAGCGTGGGCAGTCGCTCCGCGCGTGCCGCGCCCAGTTCGGCCCGGGCCTGGTCGCGCTGCGCGTCGGCCAAGCGCACCGAGGGCGAGTTCGCGCCGCCGCTACCTTCGTGGCAGGCATAACGGATCAACCACGCGGGCGGTTCGCCAGCAATCGCCACCGGCGTATCGCGCCCGGTCAGGTGCATCAGGTCCAGGCTGGCGCGCAGTCTGTCGGCCTGCGCGCCTTCCAGTTGCGCGCGTGCCGCCTCCACGCGAGAGTTGGCCTGCTCCACATCCGAGCGGGTGGTTGCACCTTTCGTCGCGCGCTCGGCAACTTGCGCCGCCAGATGAGTCACACCGTCAAGTTGCTCGCCAGCGATTTGCACCAGCGCCTGTTGCAAGTGGGCCTCGACCCAAGCCTGGGCCGTGGCATTGGCCACTTCGTCGGTGGACAACTGCACTTGCGCCTCACCAGCCTGCACGCCAGCCTTGGCTTTGACCACGGCGTTCCTGACCTTGCCGAAGTCATACAACATCTGCGACACCGTCAGCTTGGCGGTGTAGACATTACGCGCGTCTTCATAACTGCTGTCGGGGTAGTTGGTGCTCTGTGAATCCACACCCATCTTCAACTGCGGCAGATAACCGGCGCGGGCGGCCGTGATGCCTTCGCCAGCCTGCAGACGCAGTTGTTCGGCATTGCGCACGCCAGGGTGAGTACGTACCGCCTCGCGCACCGCACCGGCCATTTCCAGCGCAGGGGCAGCGCCATCGGACGGTTGTGCCTTGGCCAACCCCGTGGAGCAGACCAGCGCCAAGGTGCCGAGCCGTACGGAACACCGGGCGTATCGGGTAAAAGCGAAAACACAAGACATGGGGAAAAGGTCCGCGGAAAATCCAGCGGCGGCCTGCTCGGCCGCCGCTGTGCCGATCATGAGGCGTAGGTGACGTGATGGTTGCTGTAGATGTTCTCGTCGATCAGCACCGTCGCGCCGGACGTGCTGGTGTATGCGACGTGGCCATCGGTGACGGCACCGTTGGTGCTCCACTCGGTCGCGCTGGACAGCTCTACCTTATCGTTGGCGTCACCGTTGATGCTCAGCGTACCGGTGCTCGACCCGGTGATTTTCAACACATCAGCGATCGACAGGCCGCCCGTGATGCTGTTCTCGCCGGGGGCCGACAGATCGATGGCCTCGACGTTCTTCAGCAAACTGGCCAGTTGGTCGTGACTTACGTCCTCGCCGTAACGCAGTGCCACGGTATCGTTGCCGGCCTTTCCGTTTATCGCTTGCCCGCCCCAGATGAAGCTGTCGTTGCCCGTGGTCGCGAGGACCGGGGTCACGGCAACCGTCAGCGTGTCGGTCACATGGGCGGATTCGGCGCCATTGGCGCTTTCCACCGTCCAGGCGGTCACCGCCACCTGCGTTCCGGCACTGCCGGCATCCTGATCGGTCAGTGCGGATGCCGCCTGCACGAAGCTGAGATCGTTCAGATCATCCTGCGCGAGTCCAGTGATCGTGTAGGTGTCGTGGACCGCGTCATAGCTGACCGAAGCGACCACAGCATCGCCCACATAGAAGGCGGCATGATCGCCCAAGCCGGTGATTTGCAGCGTTGTGGTTTCGACACTGCCATCCGGCACGGCGGCCGTTGCCGCGGTCGCATCGACCATCGCAGCATTGAGGTTCAGGTCGATGGCGCGTCCTTCGATGCCGAAAGAGATGGTGGGGTCGATGGTCAGTCCGTCGGCGACGGCTTCCACCGTCACCGTACCGAGCGGCACCGTATCCACCCTGGACGTAGACAGGCTTGTCTCACCCGACTCCACGACCAGCGCCAGATCATCCAGCGAGCCGCTCCAATGGGTCGCAGGCAGGATCGCCACATAGGCGGGCAGATCGCCGCTATCGGACAATATCCAGGTGTTGGTGGTGCCGTCCCCGCCCGCGTTGGAGGCTTGCGCGGCCAGCTCGGCATGGCTCGCGTCCGTTCCGGTATAGAGCAGGAAGCCGACCGGTACGCCCGACAGCAGGATCGAGTGGATCGTCTCCGAGCCGTCGTTGTCGCTGAGTGCCACGGACAGGCCGGTCAGTTGGATAGCATTGCTCTTGTCAGGCAAAGCCGCTTCGTTTCCGGCTGCCGGCAGGGTCGCCACCGTGACGCCATTGTTGACGATCACGATATCCGCCGTGCCTGAAGCGGAGGCCGGGACAGTGTTGGCGGCGCCGGTTTCCTGCGTCTGCGTCCAGACCGTGAAGGTCACGTCGCCCGGCTCGAGCACACTGCCGTCCGGTACTGTATAGATCAGGTCGACCGATCCACCCGAGGCGCCGATGTCGATGACATAATAATTGCCGTCTGGCACGCCATCGACGCCGGTGACCGGAGTGAGCGAGAGCGTGTGGCCATCGCCGTCAGTCAGTGTCCCGCCGTCATTGTCGTGGGTCGAAACCTGCACATAGAGCTTGCCATCGACGATCTTGCCATAGGTGCCATCAGCGATGTCCGAGGCGCTGATGGTCGCGGAGACGCTGGTCGCGCCCTCGTCCACATCGCTGGTCGCAACCGTGATGGCGGCCGCATCGGTCACCGGAATGACAGGCATGTCGGCGGTGGTATCGGCCACCACACTTGTCCCGCCGAGTGCCGCGGCCGTCAGCTTGGCATCGAAGCTGAAATCGGCATTGTTGTCATTGCTGTCCGCCGGCGGCGTGATGGTGATGCTGGACAGCAGGTTTTCGAGCGCCGTCTGACTGTCGTCATTCGCCAGCACCGTCACCGTGGCGGTCCAGGTCGGCATCCCGTCGATGGTCGTCAGGATCATGCCGCTCACTGTCGAGCCCGCCGGCAGGTCGCTGACCGTGACGGTATAGGTGTAGGCCGACGAGGGATCGCTGGTGGTGACGTGCGCGTCGATCACGCTGTTGAGCGCAAAGGTCGTGTCTTCGGTGCCGCTGGCGCCATTGTAGCGCCAGTCGTCGATCACCGGGGGCGCGGAGGACGTGCCATCGGCAAGATCGAGCACGAGGGTCCAATGGACCGAGTCGGTCTCGATGCCAGCCGGCGTCGTTGCCATCTGGCCTTCGTCCTGTGACTGGACCGTCATGGTAATGTCCGAGGTGCCGTCGCCCGCGCCTTTGCCGATGACGAACTCCACCGGAACATCCACGCCAGCAGAGCCGATCGATTGCGCGTCGGCGCCGTCATAGACCAGCAGCCAGCTCCCGGCTCCGACCTGCGCCGCACCGATCACGGTCACGCCGTCGGGGACATTGTCGATCAGCACGCGGATGAGATGTTCGCTGCCGTCGGTATCGGCCGAGTCAACGTGGAGGTTGACCGTGAGCGTGCCGCTGCCCGTCACCGTGGCAGTATCGGGGGCCGCATTGTCGCCCGCGAGATTATCCGCCGTGGTGCCGGTCGCGGTCGTCATGTCGATCGCAGTGATCGAGGCGTGCGTCGGATCGGTCACGGGAGTGATGCTCAGTGCGAGCGAGCCGGACTGGATCTCGGTCGTCGCAGGCAGCGTGCCATCACTGGACGGGTCTGTGACTTCATAGAGGAAAGAGAGCGAACCGACGTTCCCGTCAAGGTTGGCCGCCCCCTTGGCACCCAGTTCGTCCACCTGATCGGCAGGGACGACATAATAGGTCACGCCTCCGATGGTCGTGGTGGCAAGCCCGGCCGCCGACAGTTCCGTGCTGCCCAGATAGAGTGTGTAATTGCTCGTGTCGTATCCGGTCGCCACATAGACCTTGCCGAGCGTCTCGTTGGTGTCGCCGTTGTGATGGGCAATGGCGAGGCCCAGCGACGTGACTATATCCTCGACCAGCGTCGCGCTAGTGGTGATGGTGGCTTCGGGCGACGGCGTGACGGTGAAGCTGACATCGGTCAGGGCGTCGGTATGGGAATCGCCATCGTTTTCGGTAGTAACGCCCGCGACCTTGAGATTGACTGTGCCACTGTAGTTTTCAGGCACGACGATGGAGACATTGGCGAGATTGTCCGCCGATACCAGCCACACGCGCTCGGTACCAGTGCCCGCCACAATGACGGTGGCGCCGGTGACCATGAAGTCCTCGGCAAGCCCCGTGATCCGCAGCGTGGTGGTCTCTGAACCGTCATTGTCGGGCGAAACGACGCTTGCCACCAGATTGGATAGCGCGACCTTGTGGCTGCCGGAATCCAGCGCGGCTTCGGTCGTGCTGAAGCCGGTCGCAGGCAGCGTCACCACGGCAGCATCGGCGACGCCGGTGACCGAGACGGAGATCGTCCGCGACACTGGGGCAGAGGTATCGATGCCGGTGTCGTTGCTATCGACCGACACCGCGTTCACCGTCAGCGTGAAGTCGTCGTTGCTGTTGAGCGGCGGCGTGATCGTCATCGGCGTCGAGTTGCTGAAGTCGTCGATCTCGAAGCTGGTATTGCCCGCGGTCGCCGTGAAGGTCACGGCTGAGCCGCCGGTGCCGTAGACGATAGTGGCACCCACCGGGATGCCCGAGATGGTGACGTTGAAGGTTTCGGAGGCGTCGGTGCTGGTGGTCCTGATCGCCAGCGCAATGGCGGTATCCTCAAGGCCCGAGGCATGGCCGTTCAGCGCCATCGTCACCGCATCGGCGACCGGTGCGAAATTGATCAGCGTGAGCGTCGCCGACCCGGACACGTCCACATTGACGCCTGCCCCGCTGACATGGGGCGGATCGAGCGGCAGCGTCGAAACGTCCGCGTCGTCGTCATAATCCACAGTCGCGGCCTGGACCGCGATCGTCAGCGTGCCCGAAACGTCGGCCGGCAGCTTCACTTGCAGCGTATCCAGATACTGGGCCGGTACCCAGACAGGTTCGCCGGCATAAGTCTGCGTCACCCAGGTTGTACCGCCATCGGTCGAATAGCGGAATTGCGTGCCGATGACGGTATCGCTTGCCGCATCGGACTGGAGCGTCGGCGTGAGTACGGCGTAGGTGAACTCGTCCGGGTCCGGGTTGGACCAGGGCGAGGCCAATTGAGCGAAGCCGTTTCCGCCATTGGTCGCGTCGGTATAGTTGGTACCGAGCGCGAACCAAGCATCTTCCTCGCCGACCGCCCCCGTATAGTCGTGACTGGCGTTCATCGTTACATCGTTGCCGCCGACGCCGTCGCTATCCGTATCGGTGCGCTCGGCGACCGGGGTCACGGTGATCTTCACATCGCGCTCGACCGTCTGCGTGTCGCTGAAGGGGGCGCCGTTCACCAAATTGCTATCAGTGGTTGTGATCGCGAGCGTGATGGTCTCGTCCACGCTGCTGTTTGCGGACGGCTTGATCGTGAAACCATCGAGGACGGCTTCGCGTGCCGCTTCGCTCAACGTGTTGTCGAAGGTGATCGTGCCGGTGCTGCTGTTATAGGTCCATCCGGCCGACGCTGTCGGTGCGGTCACGATCCACCCGGTCGGCGCTGTAAACGAAATCGAATCGATGACTTCCGCACCGGTCACGCCGCTGCCCGTGTCGGTGACGGTCACGCCGGCGAGGAACGCCACGGCCGTGTCTTCGGCCGTCGTCACGTCGCTCGCACTGACGTCGCCCGCGACCGGGGTAACATGCAGATCCACAGTCACGGAGCTGGTGAGCGTCGCGGGTATGCCAGCCGAGTCGGTATCGGTATCGCGCGTATTGAGCGTGACTGTGACACTGTTCATATCGCCGCTGAAATTGCTCGGCGGGGTAATGACGATACTCGGTGCCCCCGTGAAGCTGGATGTCTCGATCGATGTCACGGAGCCGGCGGCATCTGCGGTGTAATCAGTGCCGTTGATCGTGACCACAGACCCCGCCTGCAGACCGCTGACGGTGTACGAATAGCGCTCGCTGCCGTCGGTATCGGTGATGCTGTTGCCATCCGTGTTAGCGCGCGTGGCCGTGAGCAGACCGGACAGATCGGCTGAACCGTCCTCGGCGAAGGTGAAACTGGTCTGGCTGGACGCGAGATTCGCCCCGTCGGTGACCGCCTGCACATCAACTTCGATGACCTGGGTGCTGCTGGCTCCAGCCACGCCCGAAAGAATCGCGCCGGTATCGTCGACCTCATAGCTGGTCGTGTCGACGGTGACGGTGAAGTTGTTGCCGCTTTCGGGAGTCGGATGGGCGATCAGCGCCTCATAGTCGGCCGAGGTCATGTAATAGACGCCGGAGGCATTGTCTTCGGCCGGAACGCTGGCGATATGATCGACGTCGGTCAGCACGATGGTGATCTTGCCGCCGACGGGAGTCAGGGTTTCGGCGCCGGTGGAGAGCGTAACGCCGGTCGCGCCCGCGCCGCCGATGGTCAGCGTAATAGCGCCGAGCCGCTCGGGGTTGTCATTGTTGACGGTGTCCGTGCCTGTGTCGGTAATGACCGGCGTATGCAGACCCAGCGACACGGCGGTGTCTTCGTTGGTGCTGATGGTCTTGTCGGCATCCAGTCCGGGGGCATCGGACACCTTGGTGATGTTGAGGTCGAGCGTCTGCGTCACCGAAGAGCTGCCGCCCACTTCGGTCATTGTGTAGGTCACGGTCGGGACAGTGCCGGCATAGTTGGCGGCCGGCGTGAAGTCGTAGTCGCCGTTCGCCGCGATAGTCAGCGTGCCCAGCGCATTCCCGCCGGCGTCATTGAGGGTGACGGTGTCGCCCGGCGCAAAGCTTTCGTCGGTGCCATCGCCATTGGCGTCGACCTTGAAGCCCGTCAGGATGATCGTGTTATCCACATCGGAGACGTAATCCTGAAGCGTGCCGACAATGGACCCATCCTCCTGAAGGGTGACGGATTCATTGCCGGTGCCTGCGACGTCGTCGTTGGTGCCATGGATGGTGACGGTGATGACCTGCTCGGCATAAGCACCATGATCATCGGTGACGCGGGCGGTGAAGGTTTCCGTCCGGGTATCGCCGGTATTGAGCTCCTGGGTGGCCGGCAGGCTGTTGTCGAGCGTGTAGATCCACTTGCCGGTCACCGGATCGATCGCAATCGAACCGTAGGTGCCGGTGGTGGTCGCCAGGCTCCACGTCTGCGTCGCATCGGCATCCACGTCGGACGCAGTCAAGGTGCCCGTGGTCGTGTTCGACTGGGCGGGATTGGCGGTTCCCTGCTCGGTCACGACACCCACCGCCTCAGCAGGCGTCGAGGTGATGATCGGCTGGTCGTTGGTTCCAGTGACCGTAATGGTCAAGGTGTTGGTGCTGATGGCACCATGCGTGTCCGTCGCCATATACGTGAATATTTCGGTGGCGGTTTGGCCCTGCTTGAGCGCCTGTGTGTCGGGATCGTTATTGTCGAGCGTATAGGTGTAGCTGCCGTTAGCGTTCAGCACGAGTGAGCCGTATGTGCCCGACAGCGGCGCCCCCACGGTTCCGTCCGATCCGCCGAAGCGCACCGCGCCGACAGAAAGAGTGTCGTCAGCATCGACGTCGCTGTCGTTGCTCAGGACATTGCCCGTCGCGGACAGCGTCCCCACCGTGGCGGTGTTGCCGCCATTGAGCACTCCCGCTTCCACCACCGCGTCAGTGTCGGCAACGGTGACCGGTACGTCATTGGTACCGGTGATTGTGATGGCAATGGTACGCGTCTCTGTGCCGCCGTGAGCGTCGGACACCTGCACGTCATAGCTCAGAGGAACGCTGTCACCCTCATTGAGCGCCTGGGTGGCGGCCAGCGTATTGTTCAGCATGTAGGTCCAGGCGCCTGTCGCCGAATCAATGCTGAACACTCCATAGGTCGTGTCCGGCGTGCCGAGCACAGTCCAGGTCAGCGTGTCGTTATCCACGTCGGTCGCGGTGAAGCTGCCCGAGGCGCTCGGCGTGCCGGCGACCACGGTGCCGTCGTCGAGATTACCCGCCTCGACCACGGCTCCGGCTTCATTGCCCTCCGCGATGGTCGGTGCATCGTTGACCGCGGTGACGGTGATGACCAGGTCGGCGGTGTCCGTGCCGCCCTCGCCGTCGCTGATCGTGTAGGTCACGGTCGGTACCGTGCCGTTCCAGTTCGCCACCGGCGTGAAGCTGTAGCTACCGTTACTGTTGAGTGTGAGATCGCCCACACCTGCAATGGTCACACTGTCGCCCGCGTTGTGCGAGGTCGCATCGCCCACCACCGTAAAGGTGGTGATAGTCAGCGTATCGCCGTCCGGATCGCTGTCGGCCACATCGCCCGCGCCTGCACCTGTACCGCCCAGCACATTGCCGCTGACCGCCGTGTCTTCGCTCGTCGTCGCGCTATCGTCATGGGCCACCGGCGAGGGGTTCGTCACCGTCCAGGTGAATACCCGGTCCACCGACTCACCATCACCATCGGTGGCCGTTACGGTCACGCTGTGCACACCGCCGGTACCGTCCTGGCTGGCCGAATGATCGATCGTGCCACTGATGATGCCGGTGTTCGGATCGATGCTCAGACCATTCGGCAAGCCGCTGGCGCTGTAGGTCAGCGTATCGCCGTCCGCGTCGTGGAAGTACCCGCTGACATCCAGGTTGGCGATGCTGTCGGCATCATCGTTGTTCTGGCCGATGATGGTGAAGCCCTGGGCCTGCGGCGGATCGTTGACCGGCGTGACTGTGATGTTCAGCTCAGCTGAGGACGTACCACCCTCGCCATCGCTGATGAAGTAGGTCACGGCCGGTACCGTGCCGTTCCAGTCCTGGGCCGGTATGAAGGTATAGCTGCCGTCGGCATTGAGCGTCAGGTCGCCCACACCTGCAATGGTCACGCTGTCGCCAGGGTTGTAATGCGTGCCATTGACGTCGAAACCAGTCAGGACCAGCCCGTCGCCGTCCGGATCACTATCGATCACTTCGCCTGATAGGCCACCCGTGATCACGTTGCCGGAAACCGGGGTGTCCTCCGCAGTGGTCACATTATCGTCATTGGCCACTGGCGAGGGGTTCGTCACCGTCCAGGTGAACACCTGGTCCACCGACTCGCCGTCGCCATCGGTGGCCGTTACGGTCACGCTGTACACACCGCCCGTACCGCCCTGGCTGGCCGAATGATCGATCGTGCCACTGATGACGCCGGTGTTCGGATCGATGCTCAGACCACCTGGCAGGCCCGTAGCGGTATAAGTCAGCTTGTCACCATCCACATCGCTGAAGTGGCCCGATACGTCCAGGCTTACGCGACTGTCAGCATCCTTGCCCGCCTGATCAGCAATCGTGCCTTGGGCCTCAGGCTCGTCGTTGACCGGCTTGACCGTGATGTTCAGCTCCGCCGCGTCCGTACCACCTTTTCCATCACTGACGGTATAGGTCACGCTCGGCACTGTACCGTTCCAGTTCGCCGTGGGCGTGAAGCTGTAGCTACCGTCGCCGTTGAGTACCAACGTCCCTTCGGCCAGAGCCACGCTAGCGCCGGCGCTGTAGGTCGTGCCATTGACGGTGAACTGGGTCACAGTCAATGCATTGCCATTCGTATCGTTGGCCAGCACGTTACCGGTAATGGGGCCGCCATCCTCCCGACCGGTGGCCATATCGTTCTTGGCCTCCGGCAAAGGGTCGGCCCCACCGCCCCCTCCCCCATGGTGCCCCAAGGCCGCCACGCCACCGACTGCACCTATCGCACCCAACAGCCAAGGCCACCAGACAAACCCGCCGCCATCCCATTCGATCTCGGTGAAATGAAACTCCGACCACTGCGTAGGGTACTGTCCCCACCAGACGACACCGTCGTCGTCTTCCAACACGAGGTCGTTGCGACCGTTTTCGTCGGAGGGCGCGACGCCGGATGCAGCATCGCTGGCCGATGTCGAGTCCTGCTCGGCATGCTCGTCAACCGGGTATTGGGCGAAGAAATCATGGATGGTGATTTCCTGACCATCCTTGAGTATCAACACCAGATCATTGCCATGACGTTCGTAGTGGGCCACACGCTCCGGCGCCAACTTCAGGAAGACGATCGACGGGGAATCCAACTCGAGGTTCCGGGTATCCTCTGAACGACGATCGCCGCTCTTCTTGCTAATGACTTTGGCTTCCATGTTTCCTCTTCGATGTCGATGCGCCGTCTCAGGGCATTTGTTTGGCTTTGCACCAAACGATCCAGCGTTGAAAATGTGCTTTTCCATCGTCGCGGTCGGTAATGTGCGAATCAACTCCACACAACTTCACAAACTCACACATGCTCTCCCTTGCCAAGTGACTGCAGAGCAGGAGTTCTTTCAGAAATAGGGGAGCGATTTACCGATGCAGCGCGACACGAACGGAATGGCGAATACTTCAAACCGATAACTGCTGACGCACGCCACTCTACGACCTCAAATTGCTCGCCTTTGAAGTACTTTCAGCAGGCGCCATCAGTCATGCTTTTTATGGCGAGGCACAATCAGCCACACCTGCTCGGCAGGCGCCAAGCAATAAGCATGAACATGGTTTATGTTGGGTCGCACTTAAGCAGGTAGCCTCGCCCGCGCACGGCTCGTAGCGGCAACTTTTCATCAGTCACAGCGGCCAGGCGCGTGCGCAGCCGATGCACCAATACATCCAGCCGGTGCGGGTCGAAATCATGGGGCGTACGGGCGATCACCTCGATCAACGCTTCGCGATCGACGATATGGCCACGACGGGCAAAGAGGACGCCAAGCAGGTCACGCTCGGCTTTGGTGAGGGCCAGCGATCGCTGCCCTGGGGACGACAGCGTCCAGCCATCCCCACTCAGCATCCAATCCGACGCCGGAATGACGCGCTCCTGTATCGTGGCTTGAGTCGCAGGCGACTGGGCACGCAACCTGCGCAACAAGCTGTCCAGAGCGGCTATCAGCAGTGGAATATCCAATGGCTTGGATAAATACAGGTCCGCCCCTTGCGACAAGCCACGCGCCATGTCGGCGGCAGATCCACGCCCGCTCAGCATCACGATTCCGATACGAGGCGAAATTCCGCTCAGGAAACTCGCCGCCGAGTAGCCGTCCTCACCCGGCAACCCCACATCCAGCAGGACAATATCGCACTGTCCTCCCAGCAGGTATCGGTACAAAGCCTCGGCACTGCCCAAACCGACACCCTGTATTCCCGCCTGCCGCAGCTCACCAACGATAATCTCACGCAATTCGTCGTCGTCCTCGACTACCGCGACCACTGCCCCCCTGAGCCTCTGGAGCTGCGCGTCCTCACTCGCTGCGGCGCTGGACGAATTTGCCTTCTTCAGGTCCACGGCGCCCTCTGCATACCTTGTGAAATTGTCAGCAAAACTTTTTCTTTTTTGATTGATCGAACGTAGTTTTGAAATTCTTGTTCAGCGCCCTTAATCAATCAATTTCACAAAGTGTCACTTCCTCCCAACGCTATTCATCAACACAGCGCCAGGAGGATGCTGTCATGCCGAATCCCTGCAACGAAGTGCCGGCCGTCAGAGCGAGAAGTTGCCCCTTGCGCCTACCGGTTCCGAACCGCATGCGGGCAGACGGATACGTAGCATCGTCCCGACCCCGGGCTCGCTTTCTACCTGCAGGCTGCCGCCAACAGCTCGCACCAGCGTATCGGCCGTGGACAGCCCCAGCCCGCTGCCCTGTCCACGTGGCTTGGTGGTGAAGAACGGCTTCAGACAGCGCTGGAGCACATCCGCGCTCATGCCCATTCCAGTGTCGCTGACCTCCAACTCCGCCATGGCCCGGAAACACCGCAACGTCAGCCGGAAGCACCCGCCTGCCGGCATCGCATCATTGGCGTTGGCTGCCACGCTCAACACGATCAACTCCAGCTGCGCACGATCGAACCAGACCCAGGCCACAGTATCAGCCAAGTCCAACTCCACGGTGACCTCCGGGGCAAACAGCTGTCGCAGCATCGGCCGCATCGCGCTCAGTTCCCGGCTCAACTCCAGCCACTCAGGGCAGTTGTCGTCATTGCGGACGAAATCCAGCAATTTGCGGCTGACTACAACGGCACGGCGCGCGGCCGAATCGACACCTTGCAGCGCGAGCTGCAACTCCTCCACATCGGCGCAGTGGTGGCGGCGAGCCGTGTAGGCCAGGATCAACCCAAGCAGATGATTGAAATCGTGGGCGATGCCGCTGGCCAGACGACCGGCGGTATCCACCCGCTGCGAATGCAGCAATTGCTCACGGGTTCGCTCCTTCTCCTGCATCTCCAGCTGCAGCTCGTCTCGAGCACGCTGCAAAGCGTCGCCACGTTCGCGAGCCATGCGCAAACTGTTGCGCATCGATTCCACGGAGAAATCCAGTACCAGCGCCACCAGCAGCAAGGCGAACACGATACGCATAGCCAACCAGATCAGCTCCGCTGGCGGCACCCCGCCCAACGATGCCAGAGTCGAATCGCGCCAGGCCCCGCACAGCACAGTGCAGATCAAGACCGAGGTAACCAGCCACAATGAGCGCCGGCTGAGCATTAATGCGCTGATCACCAACGGCATTAGCAAGGGCGTCAATTGCGGGGCCGTCTGCACACTCAGGCCCACACTCATGTAACAAGTGAAGAGCGCAACGATACAACTGGCGACGAACAACCGCACGGTACCCACGGTAGCGCCCCGCCGCAGCAGAAAAAAGCAGGCCAACATAACCAGACAATTGAGCACAACCAGTGTCTCCGCGAACGGATGATCGCGAAAGCTCCCACCTAGCCGAACCCACGAAACCGGAACTGCGTACACTAAAGAAACAATGATCATGCACTGAAGCAGTATCGCATTACGCCTGTCTACTGCATCCAGGCGGGGAACTTCACGGAACCACGCCAGAAAGTGTGTCAGCCAGCCGCGACGCACGACGTTTTTTTTGTCATGGACTTGCACAGACATTCAGGAAATGATCTCCAGAGGAAATAGCAAACGCAACGGACTCGAACAGCTATCCGTAGAGAGCAATAAAAACGTAACCGCCCCATAAACCGCATTTTTGGCAACCACCATCCGTCAGCATGCAGCCATCAGTGAACAGTTCCAGAGCAGTAGCGCTTCGTAATATTCAACGCAGTTGATTGTCGGTAGACGCTCCAATACACAGCCAAACCAAGAATGGAACTCTTGCCCGTTGATCCTGGCCGTTTCAATAAGACTTTAGATCTGCACCTGGACAAGGCGGCGCCTTTGGCTCGTATCGCTGAGCCAGTCAGCTTTTTGCGGCCGATCATAAACGGACGCATGACATTCTCGCAGTCGTGTTCCCCATGGGCAGATGGCTGGTCTCGGTATGGCGCATGAGCCGACTCCAATTGCTGGCCAGATAGTTGGTCGTCTTATCCAGCGCCACCAGTCTGGCGATGCCCCAACGCCAGACCGGCTGGATGGGTGTGCAGCAGGGTACGGCTGAGCAGCATGCGTGGCGTTCCAGGCGGGGACCTGGGCTGAGCCTAGCTCAGTAGACCGGCGGCCGCAGGCGCTGGGCGAATTCGTCGAGCTGCTTCTGTTC
>Ga0180219_1001150_pt1 | contig 18094 bp, 25 predicted proteins | sample eDN3rd30CBELigMG_FD_151338 | JGI IMG/M metagenome (GOLD analysis project Ga0180219, IMG submission 151338) | Enriched Miracle-Growth compost microbial communities from Emeryville, California, USA - eDNA 3rd pass 30_C BE-Lig MG (version 2)... ...
ATCTCCTACGACGACTTCATCCAGTACAAGGGCGAAGCCGGCGCCAAGGAAGCCGGCAAATGGCGCCTGGAAGGCAAGGACTACATCGTCAAGGACGGCGACGTGATGCACTTCCGCTTCAACGTCTAAATCGAAATATAGATCTCAGTAGACGCTGATGTACACGAAACCCCTTGATACCCGCAGTATCAAGGGGTTTTTCATGTCTACCAAAATCTACGAGTGCGCGTTGCGATCTACACCTTAGCCGGGTACGCTGCCGGGTACAGCGAATCCATACCCGGAAAGATAACCGGGTACAGAGCGAAGGAAGCCATCATGCCTCTCACCGATACTCAGTGCCGAACCGCGAAACCCAAGGAAAAGCCATACAAGCTCACGGACGGAAACGGCTTGTACCTGGAGGTGAAGCCCAACGGCGTCAAAGCCTGGCGCTATCGGTTCGAGCTGAGCGATGGCGACGCCAAAAAGGAAAGCGTCTTCGCGATTGGCGACTACGTGATCGGTCCGAAAGCAGAATCCCCCGAGCAAGCCCAAGAACGGCGAAATGGCCGACGATTCACGCTTTCTGAAGCACGCGATGAGCGCGTAAAAGCACGCGCGCTTGTCATACAAGGGATCAATCCAGCCCATCACCGTCAACAAGAGCGAATCAAGAAAGCCCACGAGCGAGCAATCACTTTTGAGGCTGTCGCTAAGGAGTGGCTGACACTGAAGGACTGGGAGGAAATCACCAAATCCAAGCGGCTCAAAATGCTGGAGCGGACCGTCTTCCCAAGGATCGGTGAAATACCGATTAAATCAATCACCCCTGCTCACATCCTTGAGGTTCTGAAGGGTGTAGCCCAGGAAAACGGTCCGTCGGTCGCAGCTGAAGCCAAACGGACTATGTCTGGCGTCTTCGAACTGGCAATCGCCACTCTCCGCGCCAGCAACGACCCCGTACACCCTGTTCGAAAAGCATTGCCCGCAAACAAAACACAGCACAAGCGAGCACTCTCGACAGAGGAAATTGGCCAACTTTTGCGAGACGTTGAATCCCACGGCGGGCGCCATGAAACCCTCTGCGCTTTCCGCCTAATGTGGCTGACGCTGTGCAGGCCAAACGAAGCTGTGGAAGCCCAATGGTCGGAATTTGACTTGGACAAGGCCATCTGGCGCATTCCTGCGGAGCGGATGAAAAAGCGAAAGGAACACACAATTCCGCTCCCCAAGCAGGCATTAGAGATGCTGCAGACCCTTCGGAGCATCACCGGTAAGTACATTCATGTCTTTCCGCACAGAGATGTGCGCACCCGACCAATGGTGTCTGCATCGTTCCGCCAGATGCTCAACGTCTTGGGCTGGGGCGGAAAATACAGCCCTCACGCCACACGTACGACAGGCAGCACCAGGCTCAATGAGCTGGGATTTTCAGCAGACTGGATCGAAAAGCAGTTGGCACATACCGAACAGAATGCAGTTCGGCGCACCTACAACCACGCAGAGTATCTAGCCGACCGAACCAAGATGATGCAGCAGTGGGCGGACATGCTGGACACCTGGAAGAACATTGAGAAAGAGACTTTAAGCGTAAGCGCCTAAGAGATTGCCAGGCCCTCCCCTCCATAGCCGGAACAACAGCCCCCCCAAGCGCCCCTCCCCACGATCAATTGGCCAGATTAAAGCCACTCATTCACGCTTGGCTATTTCGGATAATAATTGGGTTGCAGCCCGTGAAGCAGTTTACATTTCCACCGCAGGTTTACTTTCTCTAGAACGGTTGACAAACCCACGAAAAAGCCCATAAGCTTACTCTGACTTTCCAGGCAGTGAGCACCCCTTCATGTTCAAAAAACCATCAGATATCCATTCGTGCCTCACCGACGAATCCGTTGATCGCATTGGCTTCCTGATTGCTCAGGTTCGCTCAGAAAACCTCGATACGGCCAATGATCGTGACACCGGATGGAGCCTGGGCTGCCGCGCTTACACTTGGTGTTGCTCGGAAATTATCGAGTTGGCCAAGGCTGAATCCTGGGTCACCATAGTTAACCCTACTTTGAAATTCATTTTCAAAATAGGGAGCGTCGAGATCAGTTTCTATAAAGGAACAGCTAGCAAGCCAAAGAAAAATATCTATAGCCGAGCTCAGGCTTACCCTGAGCTTCGTCAACTGTCTCTGCTTTCCAACATGATGGTTCCCGAGAAACTAGTTTGGGCTTATGCAGTCGAAACTGATATCGAAGGGCTTACTACTGGAATTGAATTCTTCGGAATGAGCGAATCGGGAGAAGTAATTTCTTCGCGCACTATTCCTCTGCACAAAGTCCCGGCGCTGCCATCTATCATTAACGGCACAGAGAACGCGCCCAAGGATCTTAAACCTGCTCCTGTCTCGCTTCCAAGACCGAAGGACGAGAAAGCAGCAGAGAACGATGAGCCACGGAAAGATGAGTAAAAGAGAGTTTTTCTTCGGAGATAATTTACGCATTGCCCGACTTATGTCGGGCATTTCTTTGAATGATCTGGGAGAAAAAGTTGGCACGACGCGGCAATATATTCACCAACTCGAAACCACAGACAAGACACCTTCTCAGGACCTTATAAGAGCCTTGGCATTCGAGTTAAATGTTGAAGAAGACTTCTTCTCCCTCTCGCTAGGAAATCTTGTAAAAGAAGAAGAGTGTCACTTCAGAAGACAGAAAAGCACTCTAGTATCATCCAGAAGAGAGTGCACCGCCTGGGCGACTCTTCTTTACAAACTTACTGAAGCCCTTGAAAAGTATCTTGAGCTTCCTAAAGTGAACTTCCCCCAGCGCGAAGCCAAAAACTTTTTTGATGTTGAAAAAGCCGCAATGGAGTGCAGGCAGTACTGGGGACTCGGCAATGGCCCCATAACAAATATGGTACGGGTAGTCGAAAACGCTGGGGCAGTTGTATCTAGCTTTGGTGACGTATCAGAAAAGGTAGATGCTTTATCACTACACCGGGGTCGACCGATTATACTGATAAACCCTCAAAAATCAGCACCTAGAATTAGGATGGATATCGCACATGAAGCGGCTCACATAGTTCTACACGACGGAGTTGAGACAGGCGATAGAGAAACAGAAGGCCAGGCGGACTATTTTGCAAGCCATTTCCTACTTCCGAACCAGGCCCTGATTCAAGGCTATAAAAGCAGAAGCAGAACCAGGATAGACTGGCAAGCAATAATATCTTTGAAGCTAAAGTGGGGAATTAGCATTCGAGCAATAATTTACAGACTCAATCAAGCAGAAATAATATCCCCCTCTCAGTACAGAACCGCGAACATCCACCTAAGCAAAAATGGGTGGACAAAATCTGAAGAATACGACAATGAAATTGCGACCGAGTCACCAGAACTGCTTCCCACGGGAATTTCCATTCTAGGAAGTTCATACGGAAAAAACTTCGGCGGCTTACTTACCGAATTAAAGATAAGCAAAGAATTTCTTTCAAAACTAACCCAATCCGAAAAAATAATTCAAGAAATCTTCAAAAACGACTCTTTGCCAGACAACATAACAAACATCGCCGCCTATAGAAAATAGACCGAGACCAGGCCCTAGCCTCATAGGGCCTGCATCTTTATACATGCGACCGGAATTCCGGCAAAATCTTCAAGCTTCAAACTCTAAAAAAACTTCAGCCCTACATCACCGTAATGACATACCTACCATGGAGGCCTACCGGCCATGTCATTGCAGTGCCCTCGCTGTATCTCTCTCAAGATCGCATCTCTGATTCCCGCCATTAAGATCTTCGCCCTGGTCGGCACTGTCAGTGGCGTTGCGCGCGGTGCATCCACAGCCCTTGCCGGCGGTCAGACCGGATCGGCGGCTGGCACCAGCACTGGCCCTTTGGGTATCACCCTGGGTTCGCTATCCGGCGCCTTTCTCGGCGGCCTAGCTTGTGGCGTCGGCGATTGTGCGCTCGGCGCCCAGCTCGCGACCAGTTAGATAGCCATGTGCAAGCCAACATCCGCTGCCTGAATTGCGGCCATCACCTCAACCTCTCGACCTGACCGGCTTTCCCGACCCTCCTCCCGTCCATCTTTCCGCCGGTATCAACGGTACTCGTCTCTGAGAGAAGGGTGTAGCCGAACGGATAAGCATGCGATTGGCGCGTACGTAACACCCGATTACACCGACCTGAATCAAAAAATTTTCACACCTATATCACTGACTTGAAGACCTAACGGTAGGCCTTCTCCCATCGTCAATTCGACCTGATATAGGAAAATCCCCCATGAACTGTCCCGTGTGTAGCTCTGTGCGCATCGCAAAAAAGGACCTCGGCAAAAGAGCCGGAGGGGTCATCGGCTCCATTGGTGGCGCTGCCAGCGGGGTCTCCAGCGTTCTCGCCGGCGGCGAAGCCGGCGCTGCCATCGGCGCTATCGGTGGCCCTCTGGGCATTGCCCTGGGCGGCCTCACTGGCGCCATCCTGGGAGGGCTTGTCGGCGGTGCCACCGGCGCAATGGCCGGCGCCGCGATTGGCTCACAGATCGATGAGCGTGTGCTGAACAACTACCAATGCCTGGAGTGCGGCCACGAGTTCAGCCTTGCTGACTGAGGCCCTGTTGCTCCCGCTCCACCTCTAGCTCCTATCCCCTTCTCGCTTTCCCTTCAGCCGGTGCTGCAGCCATGCAGCGCTGTAGGCCGGCTATTGCTCAAAGGACACTCATCATGGCTCATCTCATCGAACAAATGGCTTACGTTGGCGCAGCCCCCTGGCATGGCTTGGGTAGTCGCCTCTCCCCGAAACAACCACTGGAAATCTGGCAACGTGAAGCCGGCATGGACTGGCAGATCCAGGAAAGCCCGGTGCACTTCAAGGCCGACGCCGTTGGCCACCTGGGCAGCATCCACTCCTTCCCCGAGCAAAAGGTGCTCTTTCGCTCCGACACCAAGGCGCCACTGTCCGTGGTCTCCCAGCGCTATCAGGTGGTGCAGCCGCGCGAGGTGTTGGAGTTCTACCGCGACCTCACCCAGGTCTCCGGCTACGAGCTGGAAACCGCGGGAGTGCTCAAAGGTGGCCGCAAGTTCTGGGCACTGGCGCGCACCGGGCAGAACACCTCACTAAAGGGTAACGACCTGGTCAATGGTTACCTGCTCCTGGCTACGTCCTGTGACGGCACCCTGGCCACCACCGCCACGCCCACCACTGTGCGAGTAGTGTGCAATAACACCCTGACCATTGCCGTCGATGGCGCGACGCGCGCGATCAAGGTGCCGCACAACACCCGCTTCGATCCGCAGTTGGTGAAGAAGCAACTCGGCATTGCCGTCTCGCAATGGGACGACTTCATGTACCGCATGCGTATGTTGGCCGAGCGTAAGGTGAAGTCCAAAGAAGTGCTGAGCTTCATTACCACAGTGCTGGGTGATAGTTCGCCCAGCGGTCAGAAAGCGAATGTCGTGCCGAACATCCGTGCCATGCAGAAGGTGGAGAGCCTGTACCAGGGGCAAGGTCGCGGCAGCAGTCTCGAAGCGGCAAACGGTACCGCCTGGGGTCTGCTCAACGCGGTCACCGAGTTCGTCGATCACCAGCGGCGAGCTCGTAGCACTGAGTACCGCATGGACTCGGCCTGGTTCGGCCAAGGCGCCATCATCAAGCAACGTGCACTGGATGCTGCCTTGAAGCTGGTCGCCTGACTGCAGTTTTATCTTCTCGTTATTGCTCTTCGCCCAATCGATCCTGCAACTACAGCAGTGGTTCTGCAGGTAACTCAGTGTTGGGCAATCACTGCCACCCACCGGGGTCCCACTCCCTTAGGGTGGGCCTCGGAGTTTCATCGGAGGCCTCTCTCATGGGCTGGTTGTTCTCATCTCGTACCCGGTCAGAGCTGATCCAGGATCTGACTCAATCTGAAGACCATGCGCACGCCAGCGTTCGCGTTGTCGCCCATACCTTGCGGGGCAATGTGCTGTGGTCGGTCGCTGAAGTAACGGCAAAGACCGAAGGGGTTCATCCTAACCTCGCTCCCGGTGATTCCATGCATTACATCCGCTGCGACCTGCTGCAACGCAGTGGCGGCGAGTGGGGGTACAAAGCCATGGATGAATCAGCGGCGCCTTGCTACTACAGCTGCCCGCTGCGCTATCTCGACATGGCCAAGCCACTCTCGCCCGAGTGGCGCGAGAAGGTTCGTGCCTATCACACACAGCGACGTCAGTCGGCAATCTCTTCGGCTTGATGGCTCGAGCACTTCCGCTGCTGTTTTTAGTTTCTCCCTCATCCCTCCAACGCCCGACTGGCTCTGCTGGTCGGGCGTTTTTTATGCCCGAAGGAAACCTTTCATGACTCATGCTCACCCTACTCCTCGTCGGCACCGGCAGCCCCCTGCCCTGCGCTTGGTCGGCACTAAAGAACTGTCCCGAGAGGAATGGCTGACGGTGCGCAAGCACGGCATCGGTAGTTCGGATGCTGCGGCTGCGGTTGGCCTCAATCCCTACAAGTCGCAGCTGGAGCTGTGGCTGGAGAAAACCGGCCGCGATGCCGGGCTACCCAAGAGTGATCCGAACGACGAAGAGAGCCCGACCTACTGGGGCAACATTCTCGAACCCATCGTCGCTCTCCACTACACCCGCCGCAGCGGCAACCGGGTGAGGCGGATCAACGCCGTGCTGCAGCATCCGGATCCCTCGTTGAGCTGGATGCTGGCCAACATCGATCGCGAGGTGATTGGCGCGAGCAATGTGCAGGTCCTCGAATGCAAAACCGCCGGCATCAATGGAGCACGTCTGTGGAAAGAGGGTGTGCCGGTCTATGTGCAATTGCAGGTAATGCATCAGTTGGCAGTGACCGGCAAGCAGGCGGCCGATGTCGCCGTGCTGCTCGGTGGTCAGCGCCTGGAGATCCATCGCATCGAGCGCGACGAGGAGCTCATCGCCCGATTGATCGAGCTGGAACGCGACTTCTGGGGCTACGTGCAACGCGATACGCCGCCGCCGGCGGATGGCTCCGAGTCAGCAGAGCAGGCCCTGCGCTGCCTGTATCCGGAGGACCATGGCAGCACCCTGGACTTCTCCGAGCACTCGGTACTGTCGGCCGCATTCGATGAGTTGCAGCGTGTCCGCGCCAGCCTGGAAATGCAGGGCAAGCGTGAGGCCGAGCTGAAGCAGCAACTGCAACAGGCCATGGGCGATAGCAGTCGCGCGCTGTTCGCCAACGGCTCGGTGTCCTGGCGCAAGGCCAAAGACAGCGTGGTGCTCGATGTGCCTCTGCTGCTCAAGGAAAAACCCTACCTGCTGGCGCGCTACCCAACCACCAAGGTTGGCAGTCGCCGCTTCCTGATCTGCTGACGTCCGATTCCCCCTTGGCCACCCCGGTGTTTCCCCTGCACCGCGGTGGCCTTTTTTATTTCATCCACTGGAGAACCACCATGCTCAAAGGCTTGGCCATTACCCCGCCGGTGCTCGGGCGGATTTCCATCGGCAAGGTCGTCGAGAAAAACGGCAAGCGACTGCCGGAGAAAGATGATCAATTCACCATTACCTCGCAGGTCCAGTTGCGCGAAGGTTGGCTCGCTCACCCACTGGACGAGGAGTTGCGCAAAGCCCAGGAGGGCAAGATTCGGCGCATTCCGATCCGCCTGTTGTTCAACGCCCCAGAGCTGAACTTTCGCGCCGAGTACTGCTTGTTCGATCGGCAGTCTGGACGTCCGATCTGTGTCGGCAATGGCGAGACTTGCAAGCGTCGGGGCCAGGACGGAATCGCCTCGCTGCCCTGCCCTTCGCCGGATGGTTGCCCACTAGCGAAAGGTGGCGCGTGCAAGCCCTACGGCCGCCTCAACGTGGCCATTGGCGATGAGGATTCGCTGGGCAGCTTCGTGTTCCGCACCACCGGCTTTAACAGCATTCGCACCCTTGCGGCCCGACTGCAGTACTTTCAGGCGATCTCCGGTAACCGCCTGGCATGCCTACCGCTGGAGCTGCGCCTGCGTGGCAAGTCCACCCGGCAGAGCCATGGCTCGCCGATCTTCTATGTCGACATCACCGTACGTAGTGGACTGTCGATGGAGGAGGCGCTGCTGCAAGCCCGGGAACTCGATGAAGCGCGCCAGGCCTCCGGCTTCGACCAGGTAGCGCTGGATGCGACCGCGCGGCTGGGCTTTGCCAACGGTGCGTTCGAAGACAGCGACGAGGAAACCGTAGCCATCGCCGAGGAGTTCTTCCCGGAACAGTCTGTCGAATCTCCAACTTTGAATGTGCCTGCAGCAGCTCAACCGGCTGCACCGAAACCCACCTTGTCGACGCTGCTGAAAGCTCGTGCCGAAACCCGGGCACAGCACGCTGCGAAATAACACCCACGACGTCTTTCCCCATCAACCTACGAGGAGGATCGCGCCATGAACCTGGTGCGTTTCATTGGTTTGCTGTTCGCGTTTATCGGTGTGTTGGCCAGCTGCGCAGCCGCCATAGCCCTGCTAGTGCTCATGCTGCGTTTCTGGCCCCTGCTGTTGGTCATCGTGCTGGCACTCGTTCTGTTCCGCCAACTCCTCCAGGAAGTCGGCGTCCGCATCTCCGCCTGATCCACACACTGGCAAAAGCAGGAGCCATCCAGGCTCCTGCTCGTTCACTGATTCCCCTTCATTTCATCCTGCCTAATACAGGAGCACTGACCATGATTACACGGTGCCTGATCTGCAATTCCTCCGTGGTGCTGTCCAAGGACGCCGCCAAAGCGCTGGCCAGGCTAATGGGCACGCTGGATGGTTTCTTACGTGGCATCCAGCAGTCGCCAGCTCGCCAACAGCCGATTCCCTCGGACCTACATTGCGAAAGCCCTTTGGAGCGCGCATTCAACCTAATGCTCGATGGCATTTGTGGGGCGGCAGCGAACTGGAATAGCACCGGCGAATTCATTCGCGACGTGCGCCGCTTTCAGTTCATGGAGTACGACTGCCTCTGCCTCCGCTGCGGGGCGAAATACAACGAAGAGCCCGCGCCTCGCGGCTAGCACGGCTTTCTCTGACAGCGCTCTCCCTCTCTCCGTCCAGCAAATCGCTCGTGCCCCGTCGCGGGCCGCCTCATTGATGCGCCTGACCAACGACTTGATCGGGCTTTTTTATGCCCGCAGAAAATCCATGGAGCTCAACCAATGACAGCCATGTTCAAGGCCGGAGAAACCGCCGGCACCTACATTGCCGACACCCCGCTCACTGAAGACGACATCCTCGCAATGGCCAGGCAGCTGGCCTGCCACCGAATGCGAAAAGGCCAAGCCCTCCAGCACCCCAAGGACGTATTCAGCTATCTGCAGATCCTTCTGCAGGAGTAATCACATCGTGGTGGGAAGTGAAGGCTGCGTATCGCTGGCTGAACTGGGTTACCTATGAGGCATGGGAGGGTTACATCGGCTTCTGCATACAGATCCGAAGCGCAGCTCTTACAGGCATCGATGCCTTACCTCTCCCTACGAAGAAGTCACTGCGCCACGGATAGCCTGCGGGCTATCCGTGGCACCACAATCTCGTATTATTTTTTTTGATTAGGCAGCCTATCGCAGGTTTCAGAAGGCCGTGGGCAAACAAAGCGAGAGCAATTAGTGCAGTCCTCTGAGCGTTTGAAAGGTATCGATGTCTTCGTCTGTGTGGCTGACCAAGGAAGCTTCGCTGCCGCCGCAGATTGCCTGAGTCTCACAAGCTCGGCGGTGAGCAAAAGCATCGCGCGACTCGAAGCGCGCCTGGGCTTGCGCCTCTTCGAGCGCACTACCAGGCGGCTTGCCCTAACCGACGCGGGAAATGCCTTCTACCGCACCTGCTCGAGAGTACTGGCCGATCTCGAAGAGTCCGAGCTGTCGCTCCACGCGGACTACGTCGAAGCACGGGGACGTGTGCGGATCGATTTGCCGGCCGCCTATGGTCGTCTGCATGTAATGCCTGCGCTGCTCGACTACTTGCGCCACCATCCCCTCCTGACGCCGCACATCTCCTTCACTGACACCTTCGTCGACCCCGTTGCCGAAGGTATCGACATCCTGGTGCGCATTGGCGGTTCGGACGTGTGGCCGGAGGAACTGGGGCACCGCTATATCGGCACCCAGCGCTTCATTTTCTGCGCGGCACCGTCGTACCTGGAAGCGCGCGGCACCCCACTGGCCGAGAGCGACCTCGATAGCCATGACATCGTCGTCTATGGGCATACCGATGGCGCGGGCAGTCACTGGCACTTGGCTGGCGCACAACCTGGCGAGCGGGAGCGGCGAGAGATGCCCGCGCGGATGACCATCGGTGATGGCGAGGCCGTGGTTCTCGCGGTTGCCCAGGGTTATGGCATCGCCCAGCTGCCCACCTGGCTGGTCAAGCACAAGCAGGCCAACGGCGAAGTGGTGGAAGTACTTCCGAACTTGGCGACCGATGGCTTGCCGATGAACCTGGTGTGGCTGAAAAAGCGGGAAGCGCTGCCCAAGGTCAGCGTGCTGCTGAAGGTGCTGGCAAGCACGCTGCGGCACGACGGGCACCAATTGGTATCGAACAATTCATGAATTTAAGTCCGCACACCCATGAATAATCGCCAGCGATAGGAATTTACCGAACGAATAAGATGGCGGCCTTTACTTAAAGAGCCGTCGTTATGAGCGCACACGAACCAACCCCGCTCGATGTAGTACCTGCTCGTCGCGCCCGCATCGGGATCTTGATTCTGGCCATTTCGGCCTTCGTGATCGTCACCACCGAATTCTTAATCGTCGGGCTCCTGCCGAGCCTATCTCGCGATCTGGGCATTTCGATTTCGACAGCAGGGCAGCTAGTGACGCTGTTCGCCTTCACCGTGATGCTCGCCGGGCCGCCGCTCACCGCCGCCCTCGCACACCTGGACCGCCGCAAGCTGTTTGCCGGCATCCTGCTGCTGTTTGCGGCCTCGAATGCCCTGGCAGCCGCGGCGCCTAACCTCTGGGTGCTAGCCATCGCCCGCTTCCTACCAGCATTGGCACTGCCGCTGTTTTGGGGAACGGCTAGCGAAACCGCTGCGAGCCTGGTCAGTCCCGCACACCAGGGGCAGGCGGTAGCGCGCGTCTACCTGGGTATCTCCGCCGCCCTGCTGCTGGGCATTCCGTTGGGCACCCTGGCTGCCAACGCCATCGGCTGGCGCGGCGCTTTCTGGGCTCTGGCGACCCTGTCGCTCCTGATGGCAGTGGCCCTGCTCCTGTGGATGCCACCGGTGGCGCGTACGGCCCGGGTCAACTTCGCCCGCCAGGCGCGCATTTTTTGTGAACCGTTTTTCCTCGCCAACGTGGCACTGTCGGTTGTGGTCTTCACCGCCATGTTTGTTGCATACACGTACCTCGCCGACATTCTCGAACGCATTGCCGGCGTGGCGCCGGCGCATGTCGGCTGGTGGCTGATGGGCTTCGGCGCCATCGGTCTAATCGGCAACTGGATCGGCGGCCGCGCAGTCAGTCACTCGCCGCTCAAGGCAACGGCGCTGTTCCTGGTTATTCTTGCGCTGGGTATGGCCGCGGTGGCGCCATTCGCCAACTGGCCAGTTGCGCTGTGGGGTGCGCTTGCCCTCTGGGGCATTGCCAACACAGCCCTGTACCCTATCTGCCAGGTACGCGTGATGAGCTCGGTGGAGCACTCACAGGCACTGGCCGGAACCACGAACGTGTCCGCGGCCAATGCTGGTATCGGGCTCGGCGCATTGCTAGGTGGGCTGGCCATCCCAGAGCTGGGGCTAGCGTCGATCGGCTATGTAGCGGCAGCTGTGGCGCTGGTCGCCGTGTTGCTAGTACCTATTACGGCTCGTATGCGGGCTCGCCCCTGATCCGTCTTGATCGCACAGCAGAGGCTGTCTGTGCGGATGAGTGCGATGACAAACAGGAACATCCCCTGCGATCGCGATGACCACCTGCACTCATTCAGCTCAACGAATAAAGCTGCTCCTGCCCTCAGTAGAGAGTGAGTAAGACGGCCAGTGCTTGCCTGGCCGCTCACTTAGTCTGACCCGACAGATACAAGTCCACTCAGGCGCGACTGAGTCGCTCGCTCAACCGCTCCACCATCTCCACGACCATCTGACGGTCGCTCTCCTCCAGGGCATTCAGCAATCCACTAATCCGCGAAGCCTGATCATCCGGGCGCAAGCTGGCCTCGCTCAGCAGCTCCATCGCATTGCAATTGAAGATCGTCGCGAACTCGAACAATCGAGCAATGTTGGGCATAACGATTCCGCGTTCAATGCGGGATACCGCCTCATTCCCAACGCCCAGAATCTCCGCCACCTCGTCCTGCGTCATGCCACAGCGCACGCGTTGCTTGGCAATCGCCCGCCCTACTGCTTCCGCCAGTGCCTTCTGATTCGTTTCAACCATGACGCCTCCCCCATTCAACCTGAATGGTTGGGCATCGCCTCATTGACATGAAGAACATCACAAGTTGAAAATCAACTCCAAAGGTTGATTTTCAACCTGATTAGTGATCGATCCCCAACCACAGGCACAAGGACCGTCTGCATGCGCAAGAAAATCCTCCTGGTTTCATTAGTAGGCTGGGCAACAGCCAGCACCACATTCGCCGGAACGTTTGAGTGGACCAGTGGCTGGGGTCAGGGCGTAACGGAGCACCTTGTCGATGATGGCAATGGCAACGGCCTGAACATCTCCTGCTCCAGCGATGACGACCAAGCTGTCAGGGCCTACGCAAGCATCGCAGGCCACGAGTACTCCTCCGAGAGCGACGAGGGCTTCGATGTCATCGTCGACGGCGTCACCTACAGCAACCCCTTCTTCACCGACTGCCACGCCTGCGGTGCCAACTTCCCAGGCTTCTGGGCGGCACTTCGCAAGGCCAACAACCTGCAAATCACTGCCCACGGCAAGACCGTCAAGCTGCCGACCAAGCATCTGAGCCGCGAGCTGTTACCACTCAACAACAAAGAGAACTCGTGCAAGTCGGCCTGGTAGCCAACAAATCCTTACAACACAACACCCTCAGGAAATAAGCATGGAACAACAACACGAACAGGACTCGGTGAGCTCCGAGGCCGACTTCCCAATCAGTCCCGCGGCAATTGGCTGGGGACTGGCTGCAGTGATCTTTTCGGCTCTCTGCATGGTCTTCAACAACTCGCCGTTGGTATTGGGTGCAGGCTTCTTCGTGAAGGTTTTTGCGGTGATCGTAGGCTCGGTATTGGGCCTGATCGGTGCCCTGCTTGGAGATGCTATCCGCAAGTTCGCCCATCCGGATGCGGTCTATACCAACGGCGGCATCCTCAACCTGATCTGGATAAAGGTGTTCTGGCTCATTGGACCTCAGGTGATCGGCCTAGTGGCCGGGTCGCTCATCGGCTGCGCCATTGTGCTGCGCTAAGGACAGGCTGTATGAGAGCAGCTTTTGCCGTACTTCTAATGGTTGCAATGGTATCGGGATGCTCTGACGAGAACTCGAAAGTGCGTGGGCAATTCCTTGCCGGGTGTATCCAAGGCGGCGCCCCGAAAGCCATCTGTGCCTGTACCTTCAGGAAGCTGGAAGCCAGCTACAGCCCGGCGCAACTGCAGGCATTCAACAAGCCCAATGCGGCGCCACCTGAAGCATTTCTCATGAGCGTGGTGATAGCCGCTAAAGCTTGCCAGGCCGAACAAGAGTAACAGTGCCCTTGCGACCTCCTGCTGGCAGCCCTAAATGGGACTGTTGGTGGGAGGTATTTTTTGTCTCTTCCTAAAAGCGGGTTCCAATGCCTAGAGGCTGGGGCCAGATGAACAGCCGCTGCGGAGCTCTCCCGGCGAGTGATCGCCACTTCAACCCGCGCTGGTCAGCAAGGTCTTGGGCTCCAGGTAGGCGCTCATGCCCCAGCGGCCCATCTCGCGCCCCAGCCCCGAGAGCTTGAAGCCGCCGAAGGGCGCGCGTGGCTCATGGGCCAGGGTGTTGACCAGCACGCGGCCCGCATCGATCTGGCGCGCCACGCGCTCGCAGCTTTCCGGGTTCGTGCCCAGCACCAGGGCGCTCAGGCCATAGCGCGTGTCGTTGGCAATGGCGATCGCATCGGCTTCGTCCTCGTAGGGGATGATGGTCAGCACGGGGCCGAAGATTTCCTCGCGTACAATGCGCATCTGGTTGTTGGCCCGGGTGAAGAGCGTGGGCTTGACGAACCATCCTGTGTGCAGGCCATCGGGGCGGCCTTCTCAGCCTGCCAGCAGCGTGGCGCCTTCTTCCTGCCCGATGCGGATGTAGCTCTGTACCCGCTCCCATTGCTTGCGGCTCACCATCGGGCCGATGTCGGTGTCGGCATTGCGCGGGTCGCCAGACCGGATGTGCGAGACCGCCTCCTTCGCCACCTGCTCGAACTCTGCCAGGCGGCTGCGCGGCACGAGGATGCGCGTGCCCGCGATGCAGGCTTGGCCGCTGTTCATGAACCCGGCCATCAGCACGAGCGGCATGACGGCGGCGAAGTCCGCATCGTTGAGCACCACGGTTGGCGACTTGCCGCCCAACTCCAGCGTCACGCGCTTCATCGTGGCCGCGCCCGTGGTCACCAGATGCGGGCCCACGGCGGGCGACCCCGTGAACGAGATATTGGCGATGCCAGGGTTGCGCGCAATCTCCTCACCGACAACATCGCCGCGCCCATTGGATGATTACGTCGCGGACACCAATCCAGTGCGGGTAGTCGATGTATTCGTCGATGAACTCGACCTCGGCCGACTCGGTTTTGATGGGGTCGTCCCCGCTGAAACCGGTCGGCCTGCATACCACCCTGCCGTCCTGCTGAAGATCTACATCTACGGTTACCTCAACCGCATCCAGTCCAGTCGCCACCTCGAACGCGAGGCACAACGCAACGTCGAGCTGATGTGGCTGACCGGACGCCTGACACCGGATTTCAAGACCGTCGCCAACTTCCGCAAGGACAATGGCAAAGCCATTCGTGGTGTCTGGCGGCAGTTCGTGGTGTTGTGCCAGCAGCTCGGTTTGTTCTCAGAAGCGCTGGTGGCTATCGACGGCAGCAAGTTCAAATCGGTCAACAACCGTGATATCAACTTCACCAGTACTAAGCTGCAACGGCGGATGGAATAGATCGAATCCAGCATTAGCCGCTACCTCTCGCTAGACACTGCTGACCGACAAGAGCCTGCTGTGGCTCAGGCCAAGGCTACTTTCCGGACTAGTCAGGCAGAAGCGCTCAACCGGGCATCCGCCAGGAATTACGACACCTCGACCGACGTCGCTCCATGGACGCACTCTACGTCTGCCCGACTCACTCGGAGTTCAGACAAGTGGCAACGATCTTGTGGCCGTTCAGATCACGTACATACGCGGAATATACGTGAGGGCCGAAGTCCCGCAGACCGGGGCCCCCTGCGTCGACGCCTCCCGCCTGCAGAGCTATCTTGTGAAATTCATCCACCGCAGCCCGGGTGGGGGCGGTCAAAGCCGGTGCCTACTGTTGCGATATTGCCATCAATTGGCTTCAGGACCACGAAACGAGAACCTGCGCCTCCCAGACCGCGGCATTCTTCATGGATTCAAAACAGACGCAGCCCAGTTTAGGAAGAACAAGATTGTAGAAGGCGCGCGCATTTACCAGGTCATTGGTGCCCTCACTCAAATGCGCAAACATGATTACAGTCCCCCGTAGGATAATTTCCGGCTTCTAAGGACCAAGCAACTACACGCGCGAATTATCTGGGCGTCGTCCCCAAGCGCCGCACTTCATCATCAAGGGCGGTCATCGCTTTCATCAGGTACCGTTCTACCGCATTCGGCGCCCAGTGCCCAGACGACTCTAGAAGGCGCGGACGCACGAAATGGTAGTCACTCAGTGGAGCGTTCAGAGTCGTGGACAGATCGTGGCCGCGCGCGGATAACTCAGCAAAGTGCCGTTCGATACTGCTATCCAGCGAGACGAGAGCTTGATCGTCGAGAATCCAGACGTCGCCGCCGAAGTTCGGAAAGGACGCCAGCTGGTAGGAGATCAACATCTGCCCGATATTCTGACTGAGCTTGTGCAGTCCGTCTTGCACTTGCCCCGGATCAGGAGCAGCGTCGTAGTGCTCGGTCAGTGACCTTTCCAGGTTGGAATACCCCTCAACGACAGCGGGCAACCAACGGGAATAAGCTGCCTGAACCTTGCGAGCGTCAGCGACGCTTTGTGGCAGGTGCTTCAGTTCGACAACCGCATTGTCAAACCGGCGTACCTGCTCAATTAGAGACGCATCCCCCACTTGCGTGGCCATTTCGCGCAAGCGTCCCATTGCACGGGTGGAGACCTCCATGTTCTCTGCCTCATAGGGGGAGCCATTGAGGTTGTAGTAGAGCAGCGCATTGACAGCTGCCCGGATCGCCAGAGTACGCATCTCATGCAACGCCTGTCGGTCCTGTGCTCCCAGAGCCTCTCCCCTGGCACAAGCCAGCAGCATCAATATCAACAGGTAACTCTGAAACCGATTGTCTTTCTTGTTATCGCGATTCAAGTAGAAGTTCCTTCACAAATCCTGTGATGCCTTCGACCCAATGGCAATGTCCGGCCCCAGGCAGAGCTGAACCTACCCTCAACGATTTCCCTAGGCTCAGCTGAAATTTCCGTCGGTGAATGCCGACCAATCGCGCCACTGCTCCACTTCGCGACTCAACGCCGCCAGTTTTCCTGTCATTACCTGCAGGGCATCGGAACCGGCCAGGTAGCGCAGCGGCGGATGCTCTTCACCGGCCAGTCTCACAAGCATCGCACCTAGCTTGGCGGGATCACCATTCTGTTGGTGATTGTTAGCCGCCGACGACGCCTTGATACGACGACTGAGCTCAGCATAGTCCTCCAGGCTGATGCTGCCCAAAGCAGCCGAACTGCCATCGAGAAAGTCGGTACGAAAGGCGCCTGGCTCGACCAGGGTTACGCGAATGCCGAACTGCGCCACTTCTTGGGCAAGGGATTCGGAAAACCCCTCCACAGCGAACTTCGCCGAACAATACAGCGCCGCACCAGCCATGCCGCTCACACCAGCAATGGAGGAAACATTGAAGATGTGTCCACTACGCTGTCGGCGCAACGTTGGCAGCACTGCACGGCAGACATGGAACAGACCGAAGACATTGGTTGCGAACTGCCGCTCTGCAGCTCCGGCGTCGTTCTCCTCGAAGGGACCCAGTTGGCCATATCCCGCATTATTCACGACAACATCAATACGCCCGAAACGTTGTACTGCTGCCTCGACCACGGTCGCCGCCTGGCCAGCTTCGGTGACATCTAATTGCAGAGCCAGTACACGCTCGGCAAAGGGCTCGAACGCCCGCTCGAGACGAGTCAGATGGCGTCCTGTCGCAACGACATTGTCACCTGCCTCCAGCGCTGCTCTGGCAATGGCCTCGCCGAGACCACGAGTGGCCCCCGTGACGAACCAAGTCTTCCTCATTGTTGTTCTCCGGGCTCGATGGATTGCTGGGCCAGCCAATGTCGAAGGCTGGCTTGATGATTGCCTGGAAATCATATGAACAAATTTTACATTTATGTTCAAATAAGATTTCATAAAACCGTGCCACTGCCTTGCAACTCCCCCTGAGGACTACACCGTGCTGATCGATATCCATGCTCACCTCGTGACAAAGGGAATGCTGAACCGCCATGAGTTCTGGGGTCCCTTCATGAAGACCACAGGCTTCACCGTCGGTCACTTTTCCCTGGGCACCAAGCAGCCGTCCAAAGCGCAAAGCGACGAGGAAGCAGAAGCCAACTTACTAGCTCGCATGACCCATGAAAGCCGCCGGCGTCTGATGGCCGAGCGCGGCGTAGACAAACTGGTAGTCTCTGCACCCTCTCATGCATTCATGTACTGGGCAGGTGAGTTCGGGAGCGAATACGCACGCATATGCAATGACGAGATGGCCACCTATTGCCGTCGGGATCCGCAGCATTTCGACTTCTGGTGCCATGCAAACCTGGCCGAACCGGAAACAGCGACAAGGGAGATCGAGCGCGCTGTCCAGCACCTAGGCGCCAAGGGGGTCTGTGTCGGCGGTACCAATTTCAATGGTATCGAGACCCATGACGAACGCCTGTTTCCGGTCTGGGAGAAAATCGAGCAGTTGGATGTGCCTATCATGGTGCACGGCTTCAACCAGTCCATCTACTGGGGCGAGAAGCACACCGACGAC
>Ga0180219_1001153_pt1 | contig 18072 bp, 10 predicted proteins | sample eDN3rd30CBELigMG_FD_151338 | JGI IMG/M metagenome (GOLD analysis project Ga0180219, IMG submission 151338) | Enriched Miracle-Growth compost microbial communities from Emeryville, California, USA - eDNA 3rd pass 30_C BE-Lig MG (version 2)... ...
GACGGGAAAAAGCCAAAACGACGCCCTGCAGGGAAGTTGGATGTACCATCATACCGCCCATTCAACTGCAGCAGGTATTTGCCCTTATAATCATAATTAATACGTGCAAAATAGCCTCTTAACGCATAAGACGCATAATTGTCTCCCGCTATGATTGGGCCGGTTGCATTCGCAATGGAAGGTTGGCTGGGGTTGGTCATATTTGTGCGGGAAATGGAGTCTCCCGAGGTGATGTTTTCCTCTTGGTTATATCCCACCATAAAATTGGTGTGATGATCGCCCCACCGACGATCGTAGTTGGCAAAGATGTTTAACGATTTGTACAGGGTAGACTGGTTTGATAAGCGATAAATGCCTTTTCCGAAGTTGGATACATTGAAGTTCATGGCATTGACCACAGAGATCAGGCGGTTATAGTACGTCTGGTTGCTTTGCAAATTATCATAGGTATAATCTCCGGTAATGGTGAGTCCATCGAAAGGCTTCACGATGGCACGCCCCGTCAGTCGCAGATCACTTTTTTTATATGCTTGCGCTCCGCTTTGTGTGGCGATATTTTTGGGCGATCCGTTGATTCCTTTTACACCGCTATTCGCAGTCAACGAATCCGTTATAGGCAGCAGGCTGGGATAGGTGGCGGCTACATAATAAACAAAGCCCTGATCGGATGGTTGTGAGGTGGTTTCATTATAATAACCTTGCTCCACTTCTGCTGTTAGCCATTTGGTTAAGTCGATTTTAAAAGATGATGCTACATTATACCGTTTGAAATAATCCAGATCGGCATCGGGCACCATGATGCCTTTTTCATGGGTATTACCGAAGGCAAAACGATATGTTGTTTTCTTGCCGCCGCCTGTAACGGCAAAGTTGTTCTGCACATGCGGGACGGTACCCCCCATGAGATCTTTAATGGGGTTGGTAAGCCTTACGGGGTAACCCTGCCCCCGATAAATTACCCCAGAAGCAGGCATCTGATCGGGATTGGCCTGTATAGAATCATATAACTGCCGCCAAAGGGCTACGTTCTGTCCCGACCAAAAAGTGGTTGTGCCCATATCGGAAAGTGATTGTAAGAACTGTTCCGGGCTAGCCAAATCGGGCAAATTACCAGCACGTGCAAAGGTAACTTGTGAACTGATGCTGAATTGCGGTTTTTGATTTTTTAGTCCTTTTTTCGTGGTAATTAGAATTACACCAAATGCAGAACGACCTCCATAAATGGCTGCCGACCCCGCATCTTTTAATGTGGTAATGGTTGCAATGTTATTGGGATCAATCATATTCAACGGTCCGTTAAAAGGAACATTATCTACCAAAATCAATGGAGCTCCAGAAACGATACTATTGCCGCTGGTATTCAGGGTAGTTGCTCCACGGATATTGAAATTGGTGGAGGAGCCGGGTTGCCCACTAGGTATGCTGATATTCAATCCAGGCACGACGTTCTGTAGCACGGAAGAAAGGGTACTGACAGGCCGGTTACCCAATACGGACGGGATATCGACCGTTGAAATGGCTCCCGTTACGTCCGACCTCTTTTGGGTGCCATAACCCACCACCACGATTTCGTCGAGGGCTTTTTGATCGATTTTCAGGGTAACGGTTATCGGTTGGGTGTTACTTATCTGGATCTCTTGGGTAGCAAAACCGGCATAAGAAACAATTAGCACATCGTTTTTTACAAGGTTATGTAGGATGAATGTTCCATTTTCATCCGAAACGGCTCCGGTTGTTTTGCCCTTTACCCGAATGGTGGCCCCTTGTAACACATTTCCACCTTCGTCGGTTACCTTTCCAGAAACATCCATCTGCTGTAATGCATTTGTTTCAGGTGTTGCAACCGAAGGCTCATTGCTGGTCACCACAATGGATTGATCTTCCACGCTATAGTTTAAAGGTTGCCCTTTAAAAATTTGTTGAAGAACATCTTTCAGCTCCGCATTTTTTACATCGATGCTTACGGGTTTTGCTTTTTTAATGGTTTTGCGGATAAACAGGAAATCATAACCCGTTTGGGTACTGATGCTGTTAAATATATTTTCCAGAGAGCTGTTTCTTTCTGATAAGGTGACTTGCTGTGCAAAGGATTTTGCACTTACCTGAAGCATCGTTAAAACGATAAGCAATGTCGTTAGCTTCATAATTAACAGGCTTTGACGTATACAGCGTCGTAGCTGCACAAATTTATTAAAGTAAATTGCGTACATTTGTTATCTGGGATAGGTGATAGGCGCGATCTGTTAAGGAAGGGCGACTTTCACATACGTTAATAATATTTATTATTAAAATTCCAGGCTAATGGTCATCCCGGTGGCACCCGTGATGGCCTTTTTATTTTAGCTTCCCTGGTCTGATCGGTTGATGCTTACTATGGCATGACAGTTACCCTCCTTCCTTCTACTTTAAAGTGTACACCTCTTGTTTTTTCGAGCATGTGAAGTACTTGGCTGATGCTCTTGAAGCGGGATATTTTGCCATTAAACAGTTCGTCTGACGGTTTCCCGACATAGCTTACTTCTTCTATATTGTACCAACGCGTTAGCTTCCGCATAATGCTTTCGATCTGTTCGTCATGGAAACGGAAATAACCATTTTTCCAGGCCATGGCTTGCTCGATATTGGCTTCTTTGATACTGAATTGACCATTGCTTAGCTGCGATTGCTCGCCAGGTTGAAGCAGAGCAACTGCTTCTGAACGAGATGCTTGTACTTGAATACTGCCTGTTACTAAGGTGGTAATCACAGCAGCCTCATCAGGATATGCATAGATATTGAACTGGGTACCCAATACGTGTACTTGCTCATGAGCAGTTTGAACAATGAAAGGTTTAGCGGCTTGAGGGGCTACATCAAAATAAGCTTCTCCTTCCAGTTCTACGACACGTTGGTTTCCGACAAATTTAACCGGAAACTTTAACGAAGATGATGCGTTGAGCCATACCCGGGTACCGTCTGCTAAACGAACCTGATATTGCCCACCTTTAGGTGTTTCTGCTATATTGAAACCTATCGGATTAGGATACGCTTCTTGCTCATCGGTTATCGAGTAAATAAGCTGTCCATTATTGGATTGGACGATACGGACACCCGACTGATTGGCCAATTCTATCTGAGCGGTGTCATCCAATACTATTTTTTTTCCATTTGAAAGTGTGAGTGTGGCCACATTACCCCCTGGAACGATATCATACATTTGGGCAAATGGCATTGGTTGCGTTGATTCGTTTTTTATATATAATAGAGTAACGATCGATACACACAACACCACCAAGGCAGCAGCCACATATGGTAAGAGTCGTCTGATCGGCCTAGATGGTGGTTGAAGTTGCCGATAGATGGATGCTTTTTCGGCTTCGAGATCGATTTGCTGTAGATCAACCGACTGTTTTTTGAGCGCTTCATTATATAGGCTCTCCAGCAGGATTTTTTCTTCCCTCGTACAGGTACCATTGACATATTTATCCAGTAGTTTGGCTACTTCCTTTTTGTCCATCTCATCAACCGTTTGTAAGATCCGTTTATAATGAAGAGCCTAGAGAAAGGGATGGGTATACATCAAAAGGAAAAAAATGTTGGTATCGAGCCCGTATCAAGATATAAGTATCAAGACATAATGTCTTGATACTTATATCTTATGTCTTTTTTCAAAGATCCGTCACTTCAGCAAAAAAAGAAATAGGGAGAGAAAAGGGGATAGTTTGGTGCGAAGCGCATTTAATGTACGGTGCATGGTTGTTTTCACGCTGTTTTCGGCAATGCCCATTTCCTCGGCAATCTGTTTATGGGTTAGACCTTCTTCACGGCTTTTGATATATACCTGCTGCATGCGGGGAGGAAGCTCGTGGATTTCTTGTGCTAACAAGCGTTCAAATTCCCGGAAATTCAGTTCATCATCGGTTGTATTGATTCCTTCTGTAGAAATCGAAGCCAATTCTGTTACAAATGCTTCTCTTCGAGCACTCTTGGCAATTGTTTTTAAACATTGGTTTCGAACAGCGATATATAGATAAGATTTAAGCGTACTTTCAAGTTGCCATCGCTCTGCCTGATTCCAGAGCGTTGCAAACATATCCTGGATCATATCGGAGGCTACTCCTTGATCTTTCAGTATCTTGAAAGCATGCACAAACAACACCTTCCAATACCTATTGTAGATTTCGGTAAAGGCAGCGTGATCCTTTCTCTTTAGCAGAGAAGCGAGTACGGCATCTGTTTTTTTACTGTAGTCAGGCATGATTTACTACACTGGTTGGCTGCTAAATTTTCTATGGCAATTTTACTGGTTATATCATCGTCTTCAACAAAAATAACATTATCATTTTGTTAAGTTATGCTTAATTGGACAATTGGGTTATGCTGAACGCCTCGCAATTTACGAAATATGGGTTAGCGAGGCAAATTTTTGTTAGCAACCAAAAGGGATAACATATGGAAATAAAAATACATATCATCAATAACATCAAAATTGCGGAAGTGATTGTTATCGGACGTGGCGACGGTGCTGTAAAACAAGTATAAAGTTAGGTGCAGATACGCGAATTTGTGCAATCAGTAAGATTATTGAAGTTTATTGTTTGGTGCTTCGTATTTTTATTTATTTTTGTTCTAAATAAGAAAGAACAATGATATAAATGATACGAATTTAAAACGATGAAAAAAACAAAAACCTGCTTACTGATTTATCTTCTAACCATTTACTTTACGGGCTATGCGCAAAACAGCGCTATCCGCGGCATTGTAAAAACAAGTGATAACTATTATGCTACCGATCTAACTATCAGCCTGAACGATAGCCTCCGAACGAAAGTGGCCAGCGATGGCACCTACATTTTTAAAAATCTAAACCCTGGCCAGTATGTAATCGCCACGACGCACGTGGGTTTACAATCTGAAAGAGACACGCTTTTTTTAAAACCTGGTGAAACCCTCCAATTCGACTTCCACTTAGCCGTGAATAACCATGCCCTAAAGGAAGTGGTGGTAGACGGTTTTAAAAGAATGGTTGAACCTGAAGTTTCCAGTAGTCTACGTGTACAAACGCCGGTATTGGAGTTACCCCAAAACGTACAGATTGTAAATGCTGAAGTATTAGCAAAACAACAGATTTTCAATTTGGCAGATGGTTTGATTCGGAATGTGAGTGGAGTGAGCCGTTTAGCGCACTGGAATGATATGTATGTGAACATCCACATGCGCGGTTCACAGATTCAGGCCTTCCGGAATGGGATGAATGTAGTATCGTCTTTTTGGAGCCCGCTTTCTGAGGACATGGCCGTGGTAGATCGCGTAGAGTTTGTGAAAGGCCCAGCGGGCTTTATGATGTCTAGCGGTGATCCGGCGGGAATTTATAATGTGGTAACGAAAAAACCAACGGGTATTGAAAAGGGTGAAGTGACGTTTGCTCTGGGTAGCTTTAACAGCTACCGCAGTACCTTAGATTTGGATGGTGTTTTATCTAAAGACCAAAAATTACTCTATCGCTTAAACATTGCGGCAGATACAAAAGGCTCGTTCCGTCCTTTTGAAGATAACAAGCGTTTGGTTTTGGCTCCGGTTTTATCTTACCAGTTGGATGATAAAACGAAAGCTACTTTTGAATACACGTATCAAAAGGCAAAAATGTCTGATATCGGATCGAGCTATGTGATGTCTCCTTTTGGCTATAAATCTTTGCCACGAGACATGACCTTTTCTTCGGAAGGATTAGAGCCTCTGGATGTGAACGAACACAGCGCTTTTGCTACCTTGGAACATCAGCTCTCTAAAAACTGGAAACTAACAGCGCAGGCTGCCTATTTCGCTTATGACCAGATTGGCGCCAGCAGTTGGCCTTTAGATATATACCCGGATGGTAAGGTAATCCGCAAAAGCGATATCTGGGATGCGACCAGCACGATGGCCATGGGGCAATTTTTTGTGAACGGAAAGGTACAAACTGGTACGGTTGAACATAAAATTTTAGCTGGATTGGACTTAGGCGATAAGAAATATTATGCCGACTGGAATACTTCTTTTGTCTTGGATTCTGTCAATGGAGGAGAGTTTGATCCATTGGACCCTGATTATACCTTTGATTTTACTTATCAGCCTTTTGACCGTTCAATACCTATCAAAACACGTGGCGCGGAAGGAGGAGGAACGATTGCATCTCATTATACTTCTGTTTATGTTCAGGACGAGCTTGGTTTCTTTGAGGATGCGCTGCGCCTTACGCTAGCGGCTCGCTTCACCAATATGTCTCAAGCTTCATGGGGCGATGCACCGATTGAAAGTAAAAAGGTGACTCCTCGTGTTGGATTATCCTACTCGATCGACAAAAGCACGTCTGTATACGGGCTCTATGACCAAGCTTTTCTGCCACAAAATGGATTCCTGACGAGTGGATCGGAAATAAAACCCATCACCGGAAATATTAATGAATTGGGATTGAAGCGCGATTGGTTTGGTGGCCGTTTAAATACCTCTATCAGTGCCTATCAGCTAATTAAAAATAATGAAATCACATCTTATGGCCCTCAATTTGACATGACGGCAGAAATTGGGCAGAAAAAAGTAAAAGGTATTGAATTTGATTTACGTGGTCAAATCTTACCTGGATTCAACGCCATCGCCAATTATGCATATACCGATGGAAAAATAACCAAAGTCAATGAAGAGGTAGCCGATATCTATTATGTAGGCCAGCGTTTGGATGGGGCCGATAAACACATTGCCAACCTTTGGTTAGATTACACCTTGCTGAAAGGCGATTTACAGGGCTTGAGCTTTCGGGCTGGCATGACTACCTATATAGACCGAGCAACCCAATTTTACTCCAATGAACACCCGGAATGGAACATTGAAGATTATTGGCGCTTTGATGCCGGCTTGGGTTACCAACGGGATCATTTTACAGTAACATTGAATGTGCAGAACGTACTGGATCGTTACTTGTTGCTAGGTGGTTCTTATTACACCGATTACTTTGCCTCTGCCGAAGTGTATTCTTGGCAAGCTGATTTGCCACGTAACTTCCGGTTGAGTTTCAGCTATCGTTTTTAATAACAAGCATCCATTTGTTTTTACCCCTCTTCTTCAAATGCCGAGAGAAGAGGGGTAAAATTAAGGAGCCGCTCACCGGCTTTTACTTTAGAAACACCTTCTTAACTGCCTCCAAGTAACCATAACCGTATAGATTATCTGGTTGGAGATAGCTGGTCTCCGTCCACTCATTCCAACTATTGATAGTAATTAAGGGTGCTTGATTAGGGTGGGCATCGACATATTCCTTTGCCATGATCAATGCTTTTTCAAAATTAGCGGGCGTATTGTTCTTGACAACGGCACTCTGCCCTGTGCGTGGACTGTTATCCCAACCTACACTGATATGCGGGTAATAAGTAAGTTCATAGGTGGCATCGATACGTGCCCATTCTTTTTTGACATTTTCAAGAATATCCAGGTAATCTTTATTCACATCGGTAAAGTGCACAAATTGATAATGCGTTGCGCTGGTAAAACCGAGTTTCTTGACAAATTCGTTCTCGGGTGCCTTGCCTTTCCCACCATCAAAGCCACTGTAATTGACATTCTGCGACCACATGGTTAGTTGCAATTCCAAGCCTGGGAAACCGGCTTTCTTCGTTTCTTCTTTAAACCACCGGAGTGCTTTGACCGTTTGTTCTATACCTCCAAGGCCTTGTATGAGCTGGGGTACATCGTAAATCATAAATACCGGTTTGCCATCAATTTTATAATACTGGGGTAGCTTAAAATACTTCTCGATATTGCGTTTGCAGATTTTTTCGAATTCGTCCCGACTGACTTGTCCTGTCCAGATGACGTTGTTTTCATGGTATTTATTGAGCCGGGTATCCCACGTGTTCACCACTTCATGATTGGCCCACATCAGATAAAATTTCATTTTATCTTTATTATCGGCTTTTAAGAAGCCGTTATCCAACGTGGTCTCCATAAATGGCCTACCATCGTACCAGTACCAATCAAAAATAAAAACATTGACACCATGCTTGGTAGCTTGATCGATTTCCATGCTCATAATGGCCGGATCGGCTTCGTTAATGGGACCCCACAGCGGTTTTCTATTCCAGTAATGACCCGGATACCGCTCTTGCATGGTGGTGACGGTTTCCCATTCGCCATTGCCTTCTGGCCAAAACGGCCGAAGCCGGGGATCATCATTGGCATAAGCCGGATACAAAAAGGCAGCCACATCGTACCGTTGTTTTCCACCCGAACGCGGCTGCTGCCCTTGGGCTGTAGAAAGGCCTAAGATGATGCAAAAAACGAGTATAAAATGATTCTTTTTTAACATGCGCGCTGAATTTTTAAAGGATACTTTCTTTATATGTATCGTGAGATAAATAAATCCCTTACTTGACACCGATTTTAATTAAAGAAGTATTTAACGCTATTCTTCTGAAAGCCTCACTTCAATGCGCTGCTTATCTCCTTCCATCGTCCACCGGGGTATCCGTAATTCTATGCGTTTCAGGCCCTGAATCTGACGATCTAATTTCAGTGGAGCAGGATCTAACGAGACAACCGAGAACTGGAATTTGGGATGCGAGCTATTCTGCACCTTCAGAGTTTTTCCATCTTGCCGTAACAAGGCTCCATCGGGCTGTAATTCCACATCGGCTGTTGTCATCAATTGCCAGACAACCTCCTGCGTTGAATCGGAAGGGATGATGTTGTCTATGATTGTTAGTGATGTGGGACTGTCTTTGATAAACCGGCGCTCGGCCGACTGCAGCAAATTGCCAAAAGCAGCGCTGAGATTGATGGTTACCGATGGTGTGGGGCCTGTTTTAAAATCGGTGATGGTAGCCATCCCATCTACCTGGTGCAATTGGCCGTTGACGCTGAGCGTACTATGGCCGAAATTATTTTTTGTCAAAAGTGTCCATCGCTCGCAATGCTGGCATTTTCCCCACAGATCGAAACCGGTTTTCTCCAAATCTTCATAACTCTGGTTCCCTGGATCGACCACCCAGCGCACTCCATTTAACTCGAACACAAATGACCCACCGTCCATATTGCCGTGGTTCACGGTACCCCGACCACCTTTACCCCCGAAATAATACTGATGCGGATCGTTTATGTCGCCTGTAAAAATAACAATGGGGTTAGCGCCATCGCCTTTCCAAGCAGTAGGTATCTCGCCCGTCGTTTTGGGTTCAAACTGGGCTACCCATACCAAACCTGCACCGGCTAAGCGAGAAAGTTTACGTTGCTCTTCGAGGGGTTTCAAGAAGCGATCTTTTTCGAAAAAAGCAGTGTTACCCGTTTTTTTGGCAAACCAAGCCAATACGATATCACCATCCGACCCGCGGCGGTCGCCACAATCTGCAAAATTATAGTACATGCCAGAAGGCGCATTAGAAAGCACACGGAATACCGCACTCTCTTGAAAGCCCGGAAAATCACCATAGCCAAAATCGGTACCGAAAGCACTTTCGAGCATGGCGATGGTTACGACCGAGAATCCAGTTCCGTAATCCCAATAAGTAGAACCCTCGGGATATACGCCATTTGGCATGTATTCATGCAATGCATGAGGCAAGCCATCCAATGCACGTTTGAGGGTACGTGCTGCCAATTCGGGATCGCGATCAGCAATGGCTATCGAAGCCGCAATCATGCCACCGTTGCAAACCTGATTCCAATTGTTGTTACCAAAACTCCACCAAGCATTTTTATTATCTGAAGGCCAACTGGGCAAAATTCCTTTTTCTATGAGCGCCTTTTCTGCGGCCTCGATTGTTGCCTTCGGAAGGTCGCCCGCTGTCCAATCCAATGCAATAGCCACTGCCATAGACATCTCACCTACATCCAGATAATGGGTAGGATTCCAATCGGAAAAACGACATACGGCCAGCACTTCATCATTGATACGCTTAAGCACGTTCGGATCTTTCTCTATCCGATAAACCATGCCCAGCATGTTCATACGCCTGAGCATTTCGCGCGAAACGGAAAGGAGGCGTCGGCCGATTTTCTTACGCGTTAACAACGGTTCTTTTGGGATGACCGCTGCATCACGCTTGATCGTTTGGTAAAGTCGTTGTGTAACCGGATCGGTTTTCAATTGCTGTCTGACTCGCTTCTCAATGGTACTGTTTAACACCAAACGCGGTTTGGATTTCCGGAGGTGTTTTTTCAAATAGGCCGTGGTAAAGGGGTTTGTTAACTGCGGAATGCTGTCTGCCCGAACGGGGGTTACCGTGAATGCGACAACAAAGCCTGCAAACAGCAATGCGATCCAAGCTATGCGAAAACGGTACGTGTTTGTTAATATATGCATCTGTTAAGGTATTTGTGGGTTAAAGACTTCCATGACTACACCGCGGTCACGCACCACGAAGGTATCCCTAGCCTCGTAGGTATGGGTACCATCTGTTACCATATAACTCAGTTGTAGACCATGGCGTTGTTTATTGCCCCAAGTATAAGCATTCTTCTTAAACACTCCACTTCCTGAGATGGCATAGGTAGCATCCGCAGGGGCAGATACGGTACAGTTATCTCCATCAAAAGTAAGTAACATATGGAATGATCCAGTCATCAACTCAGACTGAAAGGTGGTTTCAAGGGAAACCTGATGCTGCCCAGTAGTTACGAATTGGACGGTTGGGTTTTTCTCCACATAAGCAGCACTATATGCCTTCTCTTCTAGTGTAGTGCCACCGGCATCCTTTACCGAACAGGCTCCGTAGTGGAAATAAGTTCCGTGAAACGGATTGATATATTTGATACCGAACATGGTAAAATTCTTGGGAGCCTCATCCCAATCGCCTGCGAAGCGCACATCGGCATTGGTACGCAAAGTTTTACCGTTGAGAATCGAATCGACATCTTTTGATCCCGACAAGCGTAAAGGAACGACATAATTCAAACTGATGGCCGCTGGATCTTCAAAAAAGGCATCAGTTAGCTGAACAGTGACCCCACCATTCATTTCTCCCTTGGGAATAGTAATCTGGTTATTTGAACTCAACGTATAATACGTCTTGGGTAGCGCCTGGATGGGCCTTCCATTTTCGGCAAATACCACACCATCGCACAGCGACTCATCTACTTCGAAATTGAATACACGATCGCGGTCGTTGCTGTATACTCCACCCATACCTACAGAAATTACAAAACGGTGGGCATTATCGTTTGTATTATCATAAATATCATCGCCCAGCACCAAGGTACGTACCGGAAATTGATACGGAAAATAGCCTACAGTATACTTGAAATCTGGAAATACGGGATCATTGTTTTTACATCCAGTTATTCCGATTGAAACACATAATAATAAGAGCAATTTTTTCATTATCCTTTGTTTTTTATTTACCATCCCTTATTTTGTTCGAATCCAAATTTGACTACTTCCGATTGCGGAACAGGACCATAGTGCATATAGTCGTTGTTATAACTTCTAGGCTCTACCGTGAAAAAATGATAGGTATTCTCTTCAATACGCACACCTTTGGCTACTTCGGTGAGATCTACTTTCCACCGCCGTAAATCCCAGAACCGGAATCCTTCGAAGCATAATTCGAGTCGCCGTTCATTGCGAATAAGTGTTCGCATAGCTTCCGGATTCGTGATTGATGCCAAGTAGGCATCGGGTTGCTCAATACCAGCCCGTTTCCGGATAGCTGCAATGATTTCCCGAGCGCTAAATCCGGCTCGCGAGCCATCTGGACCCCAGGCTTCGTTGGCCGCCTCTGCAAATGATAAGAAAAGTTCGGTGTACCGGATATGTGTATTAAAATGCTTCTGACTGGATGGAGACGCAGGATCAGCGTTGACGTCTTCGCGCAGTAATTTTTTGAGATAATAGCCAGTACGGGTAGAGGTCTGCTGTTCGTCTATGCCGTCTTCGCCACCCGATAGGCTCGTGTTGATGGTTTTATTCTTCAGTTGGCTACCATTATAAACAATGTATGCCGGCAAACGGGGATCCCGATTTTTATAGGGATCGGTCTCGTCATAGTGAGCATTTGGATCATTGATAGGATATCCATTCGCCATAGGGAAGGCATCGACTAGATTTTGTGTAGGATTAATGCGTCCTTTTCCGTAAAGCGATGGTGGGAAGTTGTCTTCTTCGCGTGTCCGGTTATTGGCAATTGGTCTGCGCCAAAGAATTTCCTGGAGGTCCCGCTTATCGCCTGTAGTAATATCAGCTTGATCAACCTGTTGTTTGAGATAAAACAAATGGCCATTGGGATCGATACCATTTACACCGCCGATATCGGTCAGCAATTCGGCAAACTGATTAGCAGCATTTTCCCATAAGGAGGTATTATGATTGGGATTGAATGCCTCACTGGCCACCAATAGTGCTAAACGGGCTTCCAACGCTTTGGTATGACGCCCACTCATGCGTTGCTGGGCAAAATCGCCGAATACTTCGTTGTAAGCGTCTACATCTGTTCCGTCAAAGCCCGGAGGTACAGCGCCTACATTCCCATAGTCGGCAGGAAGGTATTTTAATGCTTCTTCCATATCGGCCACGGCACTCTCTACGAACAATTGAAAATCTGCCCGAGGAGTTGCAAACTCTTCGGTTGAGGTAATAAATTCATTGTAAATAGGCGCTCCCAAAAGTTGTCCGCTGCCAGCTGGTCCACCATGATTACGCAACAGGTAATATTTAAACAGGCCTCGTAGTGCATAAGACTCGCCTTTGAATTTGCGGATATAGAGGGCGGCAATCTCAGGATTCGTCCACTTCCAGGGTACATCATCTACGATACTCAAGAATTGATTGATATAGAGAATCGCTCGGTTACAGTCTGTCCAGAGTGATTGCGGATCAAATGATGGCGACCACTCACCACTGGCCATCCGAAGATAATCGTTGGCGCGGTCGTTGCTTACCGCATCATCTGTAGCGACATCATCAAACCGGTAATCATTGGTGGGAATCAGGGTATATGCCCGGATGAGCAGCCCTTCAGCAAATGAGGGATCGTCATACACACGATCAATTGTACTGTGGTTGTCATCTAACGGCTCCATCAAGCTACATGAATGGAGAAAGATGGTTACCACCAGTATATACACACATATATATATTTTCTTGCGTTCCATTTTATTTCCTTTTTTAAAATTGCGCCTTAACTCCTACGGAAAATGTCCGGTAATAGGGTTCAGCTCCTACGCGGAGCTCTCTGATTTTCCGCTTTGAAGCAAATTGATACACATCGTTGGCATCGACAAAAACATGCAAGCCCTCCATGAGCAGGTGCTTGGCAAGCCGTTCTGAGAAGCGATAATTAAATTGGATTTTTCGGATCTGAAAGAAATCATTGCTGTAGAGCCAAAAACTTGACCGCCTGTTATTGTTATTATTGGTTTGTGTGCTGAGCCGTGGATAAGTAGCCGAGCCAGCGGTTTCGGGAGTCCAACTATCATATACTACTTCGGTATATTTCTTATTTCCATCTATCCAATAATAATCGCCTTCCAAGAAATTCTTGGCACCCCATTGTCCTGCACCGAGGACATAGAGACTGAAGCTTTTGTAACCCACCTGAAGCTGTACCCCACCTGAAAGTGGTGCTTGCCATCTACGGAGGTACACTTCATCATCTGCATCGACCATACCATCATTGTTCTGGTCTTTGTACTTGATATCTCCTGGTTTGGGTGTTCCAAAGGTCTGCGATGGGCTGTTATCAATTTCAGGCTGGTTTTGAAACAGGCCAATAGCTTCTAGTCCGAACGTGGCATCTACTGGCCAGCCTGCCCGATATTGGTAACTATTGTTATAAACCTCGTCTACTACCAATCGTTTAGATGTGACATACAGTGCATTGAGTCCAGCAAACACATGCCAGTCTCCAAAATTGTGTTGTACGTTTAACTCCAGTTCGATGCCTTTATATTCATCTTTTCCAAAATTTTCGTAAGGAATGAAATCCGTATAAAAACTGGGGTAACGTGTAGATGGCCGTACAACGAGATCGGTATATTGATCATAAAACACATTGGCTTCTAAACCGAGTAGGTTATTAAAAAACCGCCCTTCGAGCCCAAAGTTGATTTCTTTCCTTCTGGCGAAACCCAAGTTGGGATTACTGTACCAGCTAGACTGTACACCACTGCGGCTACGGGAGCCTTCGTACCAACTGTAACTCCCGCTGGTGGTATAGCGGCTATCATAATAGAAGAAATTACCCACTGGGATATCTGAATTGATGTATCCACCGCTTAAACGTAACTTGAGCCAGTTAACCCAAGTGGTACTGGCCATGAAATCTTCGTTAGTCATTATCCAACCCAGCCCGATGGTTGGCGAAAAGCCGAGGCGATTGCCCTCGGGCAATTTCACCGAATTAACATAAGCACCACTGAAGTCTACAAGGTACCGACTACGGTATCCATAGGTCAGTTGCACTCCTAAATGCGCTTGCTTATCACCTTGAAAGCTCCCCTGTTCTTTAAAGCTGCTACCATAACCGATGAGGTTGACCGTAACATGGTGATCTTGTTCGAATACGCGATCGTAGGCCAGCATGCCATAAAAGCCAAAGCGCCGGCGAAAGGAACGCGTACCGATATCGAGCGAACCGGTACGCACATCGGTACCATGCTGTTTCAGGGAAACAATACGGTCTTCATTGTCATCCCAGACAGGCTCGTATACGGAGAACTGGTTATTGATGGCTTGGTTATACAATAGATAGTAGTCAAAACTAAAGTTAGTATGGAAAGAAAGTCCTTCTAGGAGAGATCCTAGATTGAAATTGATCCGATTATTGAATAGGTATTTGCGGTCTACAAATTCATTCTTCCCACCCGAGTAACCATAACCTGCGGGGGTTGTTAGAAAATTGGACTTACCTCCCAGCAGATACAGGCCATCAACATCATTTTTATGGCCCAGTAGCAAGGGGTCTTCTGGATTGATGAGCTCGATAGGAATAAGTGGTGCATATTCGTACGGACGCTCTTTGGAGGCTAAGTCCCAGAAATTACCTCGCTGCCCACCGTCTACGGCAAAGTAAGCAGCGGCATCTACTTGCGTAGTGATCCAGTCGGCCACTTTCAGATCGACGTTTCCGCGAACATTAAAGGTGTTGTAACGTGCTTTGCTCCAATCGCCGAAGTCCAATAAACTTCCCACAGAATTCCATCCCATGTTCGCATAATAATGTGCATTTTCATCACCACCAGAAAACTCTCCCAATACATCAAAATAAGACTTTTGATTTTTCAAATAGGCCGATGAGTAATAATCATTATCGGGATAGCGATACCGGTTGCCGTTTTTAAAATGATTGATGGTTTCGGTTGTGTACTGTTCTTCGAGCCCATCGTTGAGACGTGCTTGATTGTAATATTCCATATATTCGGCCGAATGGAGATATTGAGGTAGTTCGAGCGGTGTGGAGAGACCGTAATTGAGCGAAAACTTTGCGTGTTGTTGCCCATCGGCCCTACCGCGTTTGGTGGTGATCAATACCACGCCATTCACCGCAGCGCTCCCATATAATACGGCTGCATTCACATCCCTGAGCACGCTAATGCTTTCGATTTCGGAAAACCGGAGATTATTGATATCTCGTGGCAAACCATCTACGATAAACAAGGCATTACCCGATTCAGTTCCGGTTCCGGTGATATCGGCTGTGTTGATATTGATGCCGAGCCCACGAATACTGGTGCTACCGAGCATACCGAGCGTTCTACCATTTAAAACATTATTGGTCCAGATGGTGTTGTCTTTGCTGTTTACCTCGACGGCATCGACCACAGACACGGCTCCAACGATCTCTGTTGGATTCACTTTTCGAAAGGCAACATCCACTTCTTTTGCCGCTGTCGAATCCGATGAAGCCACCGGAGCCGGGTGGGGTTCCTGTGCCCCCACTGGTTCCCTTAGGATGATAACCAGCACTAGCAACACGAAAACCTTCCATGTACTGTTATATTGATGATTCATGTATTCTTTCATTTTTAACTTTTTAACATCCACTTTTACCATCCGGGATTTTGAGGAAACCCTTCATATTGGGTTGTAAATTGCACTTGGATGGGCAGCCAATTGTGCTTTTTCTCGACTGATCGCTTGACGATGACCCGTTCGCGAATATTGATGGGCTTTCCATCTGTACCTCGGTTGAAGTCGATGGCTGTTTTATCGAGGTATCTAGCGTCGCCATTGCGATTCCAGCGCCGAAGGTCGCAGAAACGGGCACCTTCGAAGTTGAGTTCAACAGCACGTTCGCGCACGATCTCTTCAAAAAAGGCTTCCTTTGTGGCCGAGTATTTCTCGCTGATATTGGGAAGCTGTGCCCGATTTCTAACCACGTTGAGTGCTTGTTCTGCTGTCATGGAATAGTGCTCACTCGCGGCTTGGGGGCTACCATCCGGACTGAACAGTACGGCCTCGGCATACATTAGGTAAATATCAGCCAACCGAAGGTAGGGCACATAGGCCTGTAAACCACCAGCCCGCGAAATGGTCAGTTCGCTTCCCATAGGCGAGTAGCGTTTGGCATAGTAGCCGGTTACGCTCGGCGGACTGATCTGTGACCGGTGGCGACCACCCAAATACAGCTCGGCATAACGATCTGGCCCCGACTCATTAATAATTTGATCGCCATCTACGAGAATATCTTTATAAAAGCGTGGTTCGCGACCGGTCCAAGGATCATTGGGATTATAGCCAGATGCGGGATCATCAATAGGTAAACCATTGGCCATTGCATAGTTTTTTGTATTGTTATGTGTGGGTACATCGGCACTACTACCACTATTTAAACCCAATGAAGAAGGTACTGTTGCTCCAAGTGTTGACCAGCGAACCCGGCTTCTATCATAAATAATCGGCACCATGATGCACTCCGTGCCACCAGGACGTTCATTATTCCATCGCCAGAAATTATCGGTCCAAGCATCCCAACTTTGCATACGGTAGGTACCGGTTTCATCCGCTAACTTTAGTAGCTCGCCAAAAGCCTCAGCGGCACGGCCACAAAGTTCTGCTTGAAAGGTATTGCTACCGGTTGCTTCTTCGTTCATCATCGGACTAGCTGCATAAAGCAATGCCTTACCCAAATAGCCCAGTGCATGGAATTTATTAATACGGTCGCGATTATGTCCTAATGTGCGTTGACCTGGCCCCGATTGATCCCAATGTACGGGCAGGATATCCGCTGCCGCACGGAAGTCATCGGCCATGCGCAGGGCACATTCTTGAAAGTTTAACCGCCGGAACTCATCAGTTGTTAACTGTTCTGCAGGACCAAGGGCACGGGTAACATAGGGCATGCCTCCCCAATACCGGGCTAGCTCAAAGTAAAACCACCCCCGAAAAAATAGCGCCTGCCCACGCAAGTGATCCCGTTCTTCTTGGGAGCCATTAAATAAGCCTTCTTGATCGAGCTTTTCTAGTGCCACATTGGCTTTGCGAATGGCGTACCAAGCATATTCCCATACCCGTTTAGTACGGGAATTATTATCACGTGTATTGACCGATTGGCCATAGAAATAGCCGTGATTACCCCAGTAGTTACCATTATCAAAAGCGTAAGGACTATTGTTAAGGGTTTCGTCTGCAAATAGATACTGATTCCAAGCGCCACCCTTATTGGGATCCATGATACAATTGTACATCTCTTCTACAAAACCCTGAAAGCTGATAAAATTGCCGAAAACATCTTCTTCAGAAATATCTGCTTCTGGTGCTTTGTCCAAGTATTTTTCACAGGAAGAAGCTCCGAGGAGTAGCATGAGACACAGCATACGGACCATTATTGTATTGACTGTTGTTTTTATTTTCATGGCTTCAGGTTTAAAAGGATACATCAATTCCGAGATTAAAACGCCGCATATTGGGATAGGATCCTTCTGTATCACTCCCTCCACTGTAAGAGCCTTCACGATCATCGGGTAGGTCTGACCAGAAAAAGAGATTGGTACCATTTAGAAACACCCGTAGGTTATCTAACCCGATTTTCTTTATCCAGCTTTGCTTACCGAAAGCGTAACCAATTTCGGCCATTTGCAAGCGAAGAAACGATGCGTCATATACGTAATAGTCGCCTATGTTCTCCGCCT
>Ga0180219_1001155_pt1 | contig 18036 bp, 10 predicted proteins | sample eDN3rd30CBELigMG_FD_151338 | JGI IMG/M metagenome (GOLD analysis project Ga0180219, IMG submission 151338) | Enriched Miracle-Growth compost microbial communities from Emeryville, California, USA - eDNA 3rd pass 30_C BE-Lig MG (version 2)... ...
GCCGAATGCAGGCCGGAGAAACCGCCAAACTGAACGGCATCGTCAAACAGGCGTGGCATATCCGCCATGGCGAGTATGATTTCGGCTCCTATGCGCGCCTCGCCCGCGACCTCGTGGGGTGGGAGACCATTGCCCAATATGATGAGCTGATTTTCGCCAATGACAGCTGCTATCTGGTCAAGCCGCTAGAGCCGGTTTTCCGGAAAATGGACGCCCTCACCACGGACTGGTGGGGCCTGCAGGCGACCAAGGGCCTGCTCGATTCCCGCGTGGAAGAGCGCAAGCGCTATCCGGCCGCCATCCCCATGGAGATCGTGAAGCGCGACTATCTCGATGTGTTCGAGAAAGACTATAATTATAATTTCTTCATTGGATCTTATTTTACCGTTTATCGGAAAAACATCCTCTCCGAGGCAACCTTCCAGAATTATATCAATAGTATCGCTTCTCAAGAGAGCAAGCTGCAGATCATTCGGAAATATGAAATTGGCCTATTTCGTTTTCTGCATGAGAACGGCTATCATTTCGAGACATTTCTGGATGATTTGCACCCGATCCATCCCATTTATTCCGAGACGATTTTCGAACTGATCGAGGCCGGCTTCCCGCTTTTCAAGAGGCTCACCGTCTCGGAAAACAATTACTTCATAGAAAATCTCGGAGACTGGAAGGCCAGGCTGGCCCGCGTCGCGCCCGATGCCAATGTCGATGCCATCGAAAGTAATGTCCTCCGCGTCTCCGACAATGAGCGGCTTTACCAGAATTTTCACGTTCGAAAGGACGCCGCCTTCAACCCCATCTATCCGCAATTGCTGAGCGATGCGGAGATGGCCACGCTGGACCTTTCAACCCCCAAGCATGACAATTGGTGGGCCTTCCCCGTCTGCGCCTACGATCACAGCTTTGCCAGCAATGAGCGCGCCGTTTTCGAGGCTGTGCAGCACGATCCTACAATCAAGAAGATCATCTTGACACGCAGTCGACACATCGCCCTGGATGGCGAAAATGTGGAAATATATCCGCTGAGAAGCCCGGAAGGGCAGCAAGCTCTGCTGAAGTCGAAGGTGATCTTCATCAAGCACACGCCCATCAATAATGCCCTATATCCGCTTTCCGGGGAGCATCATTACTTTATCGGCCTCTGGCACGGTATCCCGCTCAAGCGAATCGGATATGCCTCGCTGGATGCGCCGGAGGATAAAAGCATTCTCATGCGGGAACACAGGAAACTGGCTGCCGTGATCAGTTCCTCCAAGGTCGATACCATGGCCATGGCTGCGGGATTTTATCCGCTGAGCTATAATGACATCTGGATGACGGGGCTTCCCCGCAACGATTTCATTACATGCCCCTTTGAGCGCTTGCCGGACGATCTGCAGGAGGAAGAGCGCCGCCTGCGGGCGTCATTGGGAGGCCGGAGCCTGATCCTATTTTGCCCTACCTTTCGCAATGGACGGAACGGCACCGGCTATCTTTTCACGGACGAAGAGAAGCAAAGGCTATATAGCTGGCTGGCTGAAAACAATGCCACTCTCGGCATCCGCGAGCATATGGCGGACCGGCACCAGCTTTATTCCGCGCAATTGCAGCGCGAAAACATCATCGACGTTTCGTCAGCTGTTTATCCGAATATCGAGATATTATATCGCGTCTCATCTTGCCTGATAACGGATTATTCAAGCTGTTTCATAGATTATATGCTGACCGACAAACATGCGATCAGCTTTGCCTATGACCTTGAAAGTTATGAGGAAAGCGAACGCGGCACATTCTATGATCTTGATTTTTGCTTTCCGGGAGATATCTGCCGTACCTTTGGCAGCGTTATCGATTCATTGGAGCAGACAACCACGCGAAACTTCCGGAATGATGATCCCGCGCATGCATGGAAGAAGCGCCTTTTCTTTGAGTTCGTCGACGATCAAAACTCCGATCGCGTGGTAAGGAAAGTCAAAAATCTGCTCGGAAGGGGAGAAGAATGACCAAGGTCATCACATATGGCACCTTTGATGTGCTTCATCGAGGCCATATCAATCTGCTGAAACGAGCAAAGGCCTTAGGCGATGAACTTTTCATCGGCCTATCCAGCGATGAATTCAATATCGGAAAAAATAAGACTTCCGTCCTCCCCTATGAGGATCGGAAATGCGTCCTAGAATCCCTATTCTTTGTCGATTTCGTTTTTAAGGAAGACCAATGGGACCAGAAAATCCCTGACGTTATCAGGTATGAAATTGATATTTTTGTTATAGGAGATGATTGGGCGGGTCATTTTGATTTTTTGAAACCCTATTGCAAAGTCATGTATCTTCCAAGAACACCTGGTGTTTCCACAAGCCTGCTCAAGGAAAAGGTCATGACTATGGGCGGAAGAACGTAGATCACACCCGCTGCAATGAAACTCGGCACCATGCCCCATTCTCGGCAATGGCGCTTCTGACGATAGCTAGCGCTGCGATCGGATCTCAGAGAGATCCCCCAATTGAGATCCTTGGGAAATCGGGGAGAGCAGATCATTAGCGTGAACGACAATCAGAGGCCGCTTAACTGAGCCGCAAGCTTGTTTGGGCAAACGGGATCACCCTCAAGATGCCGATAGTTTGGGCTGCGCAGCCATCACAACCTCTCGGCCAACGCGCCCACACCCGATAATTGCCTGCCGTCAAAGGGAGGCAGAAACGATCTGCGCAAGCCTGGCCTCATCAACCGGAAGGATGAAGTTGTCGCTACGCCCAGGTATGACCATCTGCGGGATCAGCGCCATAACGGCGTCCACATTCCCTATGGACTTTCCGGCGACCTCTCGAACCGAAAGCGTTTCGAGAACCGTTTCCAAGCCGTCCAGAAGATCGATGCCTGCCGCAAAGCCCGCCAAAGGAGCGATGGCCTCGAAAACCTCCCGCCTCTTTTCGAAGACTTCACGCGCCACGGCACCCATCGTCACCGCACAGGCCCAACCATGCGCCAGCCCGAAATGAGCCGTCAACGGATAGGACATTGCATGGCAAATCGCCGTGCGCGTATGACTGATGGACAAGCCCGCAAGCAGACTGGCTTGAGCAAGCATTTCGCGCGCCTCCTGGTCCCCAAGCGACCTGTGAAGACGGGGCAGCCCTTCCAGTGCCAACCCAATGGCATGACCTGCGAATCCTCGCGTAATCGGCGATGAGTTGCGGTTCCAGACGGCTTCGAAAGCCTGGTTCAGCGCATCAAGCCCCGTCGAGAATGTTGACTCTCCAGGCAGGTCGAAAGTCAATGAGGGATCGACGATCGCCATTTCGGGAAAAAGATGAGCGCTGGCGAGCGAGAGCTTCTTCCTGGCCTGATGATCCCAGATGGTAGCGAAGGGCGTCACTTCAGAGCCGGTTCCGGCGGTCGTAGGCAAGGCTATGACCGGCACCGCGCTCGTCAGATATTGTGCAGGATGGGCAATCAACGATCCCAGATCCCGCTCCATATCGGGATGGGCCAGCGCCGCAGCAAGCGCTTTGGCAACGTCCATCGCCGAACCGCCGCCAAACGCCAGAACAACATCGATATGGATGCCCGACAGCCCTTCGATCGCTCTTTGAGTTTGCAGTAAACCCGGATTCTGGATGACATCGTCAACCCAGGAGACGGAGGCTGCGGACGCAATCGCCGCCGATAGCAGCGCATCCTCCTCAAACTGCCGGCGGCCACGGCTCGTGGAGACGATCAAAACGCGCCTCTCCGCGAGACGAGACTGGAGCGCCTCGCGACTTCCCGTCCCGAACCGGATTCGCACCGGATTATGAAAACTCCAGCCGTCCATTTCCTTCACATTTTCAAACGGTTCATGAACAACGCCTTGTTCTCGGCAGGCGTGCTCTTGGGGCGCCCAAGATCCGCGCGCGATCCGGGCTGGACCCGAACTTCCAGGAAGTGCCGCCCCGGCCGCTGTGTTGCTGCATGCACGGCTTGACGAATGTCGGCATCCGTTTCCAGAGGGCCTTCGACCATGTCATAGCCGCACGCCTTGGCTATCCCGGTCAAAGAAACCTGGAAAGCGACGGTCGGCTGACCACCGACGCTATCATGCGCCCCATTGTTCAGAACAACATGCAGGATATGACCGCGATCCGATGCACCGATCGATGCAAGCCCCCCCATATGCATTAGAACGGCGCCGTCCCCGTCAAGGCAGACCACCTGCAAATCCGGCCGGGCTGAGGCGATACCCAGCGCGATCTGGGAGGCATGCCCCATCGAGCCGACTGTCAGAAAATCACCTGACCGGTCTTGCTCCAGGCCAATGCGTTGCTCGTAAAGCTCACGCGAAATCATTCCCGTGGTGGCGACAATGACGGCCGATTTGGGAAGCGCTTCCGCAACGAGCGCAATGGCCGCTTCACGCGTCAACCATGATGCGGGAGCTTCCCGCGCAGGCCGCTTTGCCTCGGCTTTCCCAAAAGAGCCTTTTTGCGCCAGCAATACAACCGGAGCACTGGTTTCACGCGCCGTCCGCACCGCCCAGCGAGCCGCTTCGAGCGCCTCGCCTTCATCGCCATCCAGAACCCGGACAGGATATTCCATGGCACTCAACAAGGCCGGTGTGACACGCCCTTGCTTCACATGCTGAGGCTCATCCTTGACGCCAGGCGCCCCGCGCCAGCCGATCATGATGACGGCCGGCACACCATAAACCTCCCGGTCCGCAAGAGACAGGAGAGGGTTGACGGCATTTCCGACGCCCGAATTCTGCATATACACAAGAGGCACCTGGCCCGTGGCCAGATAGTAGCCGGCCGCCAAACCGACAGCGGATCCCTCATTTGCAGAAATGATGTGCTTCTCCGGCGGCAGGACGGCATCTACATATGCGCAGAACTCCTTCAACAATGAGTCCGGCACGCCCGCCAGAAATCCCACACCTTCAGCGGCCAGCGCCTCGTAAAATACTTTTGGCGAAATCGTCATTTGGTTCCCGGGATCAGTTCGAGAATATCCTTGATCGGCATCATGCGGGCATCACATTCCGCAGAGCGCCCATTCTCCAGGATGGACAGCGCCGTTTCCGTCATCGCGGGATAGGCGGAGCGCAGCAACTGGTTTGCATAGATGACGACATTGATGCCGTGCGCGGCCAATTCATCCTCCGTCACGCTATTATAGCTGGAAGGGACGGCGACCAGAGGCTTGCGATTGGGAAGCTCATTGTAACGCGCGCAAAATGCGTAAATCTCGTCTGGCGTCTTGTCACGTGAATGAATCATGATGCCATCGGCACCCGCTGCCAGGAATGCCTCTGCCCGTTCCATGGCGTGGTCCACGCCCAACCCCAGGATAAGACTTTCGAGGCGCGCGATGATCATGAAATCATCTGTCTGCTGAGCAGATTTCCCCATCCGGATCTTGTTCGAGAACGCCTCGATGCTGTCGAGCGTCTGGTCAACGTCCGTTCCGAAAAGCGAATTTTTCTTCAGGCCGGTCTTGTCTTCGATGATGACAGCCGAGACTCCGAGCCTTTCCAACGTCCGCACGGTGAACTGGAAATGCTCCGGCTTCCCGCCCGTATCGCCGTCATAAATCATCGGCTTCGTCGTGACCTCAAGCACTTCATTGAGGGTGGTCATGCGCGCTGATGTATCGACAGCTTCGATATCGGGCTTTCCCTTGGCCGTCGAATCCGTGAGTGATGAGGCCCACATACCGTCGAATTCTTTCCGCCCCGTCGGCGTGGCGATGCCGGTCTTCTCGATGATCAGGCCGCTCAGCGCATTGTGCAGATCGAGAAAGCGGACGATCGGCCGGGCATTCAGCAGCCGACGCAAGCTCGCGCGCCGGATATCCGGGGTGGTTCCGATTTCCCGCATGGCATTGTGCAGCTTTGTCGAGGAAATGCCAGGCGTATAGGGCACCTCGACCAGCTCCCCGCCCCATTCGGCCAGCGCCTCGATCACCGCCTGGCGCGTGCCCGCCTGCACGCCCTCTCTCCAGTCATCGCCGTGCACTACGATATCGGGCCGGTATTTTCGGAGGTTGGGAACATAATCGAGCGTCGCCTGCGGCACGACGCGGCTCACGCCCTTGATCTGGCTGACCACATCCGCCCGCTGCTGCCAGCTCATGAACGGCAGGCGCTTGTAGCTGGCGATGGCTTCGTCCGTCAGAAGCCCCACGATCAGTTCCCCGAGCCCAGAGGCGTGTCGGATCACATTCATATGCCCCGGATGCACCAGATCCGCACTCATACCGATATAAACTGATTTCACTCTGTCATTCCTCTTATCTGGCTTGCAAGTCGCTGCCACTTGCCTTGGAACGGGCTTAGACCGCTCTGCATTGCTCTTCCACCCGTAAGCGATGCAAACAAGAGTCTTAATAAGTCGCTTGCTCCTCCCATGAGATATGTCCAATGCACCAGGAGTCTTCTCAGAATGGCCCGTCCTGCTAACATGAGATACCGGTTCAAATTTGCCCAAGCCGCCTGGAGCTTGACATGCTAAATATGCTGTCCGACAAATTTAGAATTATTGATAAAATACAAAAGCGGGCGAATGATTTCATGAAAGAAAAAAAAACAACCAAGACAGTTTTATACACCAGATTTATTCCGGGTGAAGAAAATGCTCTATCGGCATCAATACGCAAAAATGAGCTTCGGTTCATTCACGTTGATCACTCTGCCACTGGAAATCTGGGGAAAAATTTTATTGAACTCGCCCGGAAAGATTCTCAGGTCAAAGATATTATTACCGCGTTGGCCAATAGAGGTTTTATGGCCTACACGCTACGTGAAGGGACCACATCGTTCGTGCATTATGAACGGGTTCCTACATTGTGGAAGAAGGTACAGGAAGGTGAATTCAGCGTCGATGAAAATGGGCTCGTCTACAAGATTGAGCAGCCGCTTTCCGGCCATGCGGTAAAGAATCTACTAGTCATTTTTTCATCTATGGCGGGCAAGATTTACACCCCCAGCCTGATGCGACACTTCGAGCAAAATTTCGCCTCCGTTCAAAAATATGCTCCCCCCGGCACCGCCGTTCTGCGAATTGCAGATCTTGGTGGCGTGGTCGGCGCATACTATATGAACACCAACGCCTTGCCGAACAACGAAGATCACGTTCAGAGCCTAGTCTGCAGAACCATGGCAATGCTCTCACTTCATCAGAAGGACGTGGTCTTGTATGGCGTCTCGAAGGGAGGCACCGCCGCGCTTCTGCATGGAATACGGGGCGGATTCAAAGTTGTTTCGATCGATCCCATATTAGCAGATGAGCATTATATTGTGGAATGGCAGGATTCACATTTCACAACAGGAGTTTTTCCGGAGGATAAGAAAGATCGGTTTTCCAGACTCTTTTTTAATCTCCCAAAAGATAGCCTGCCGCCAATCTCGATTATTACGTCGGATCGATCCCCTCAATATCCCTATATCATGAATGCGCTATCAGGGGAGGTTGGCACAAAGATTGCGCTATTCAACTCGATGAATCCTGATATTTCCAAGCATCCCGACGTTGGCCCCAAAACAGTTAACCTTGCGGTCATGCTAATTAATTCGATGATATACGGCATTCCGCCTTGTTATGGAAAATATTCAGTAGATGATCTGACGGCACAGCCTGCTCATATAGGTATGGAAATGCCTAGCCAAGCTGCGGTGGAGGCTGGCGCTCTTTCTTCTGTCGGCGCATTGATTCCCGTTACCAAGAAATCCGACGATAGCCAGGGAGCGGGCAAATTTACGGAGACATTGTTCGCAAGTGCTTCTGCCGTATTGCGCTTAAAGCCGCCGGTTAGTGAAGCTGGAAAGGTCGAATACCGCGGGGATTTGACGAAGATTGAGGACCAGCTTAAGGAATTTCTCCGGATGAATCCTGGAAATGCCCCGGCACAACTCCATCTATCCCGCGTGCTCGACAAGCTGGGCCATCGTCAAGATGCAGTTTCCAGTTGGAAAGCGTTGCACACGCAGGCTGTCGCGGCGTTCGATCTTGCCAGTTTCGGACTGGGTTCCGCATACGCGAAGGCCGGTGAGCTCACGAAAGCAAGCGAGCTTCTTTCTTCGATCAGCAGTCAATTCAAAGATACTGAAAAATTGGCAAAAATGCGGGGCAGCATTGAAAATGACCTGTCCATTGAAAGCGCTATGAATGAAGCAGAAACAGTGCTGGATTCAGTAGCACCTGATGCCGATCGGGACGAGGGGCATAGGCTTCTCGCCTCGGCGCTGCGGAAGTCGCAGCTGAACTATTGCAAAGACGATCGTGTCGCCAGGATGTTGGCGAATGCCTATGATGTTGCCTGTGCCTTTGCCGGGGGCAGAGTGGAAACAGCGCCAACAGATAATCTGACGCAATATAGGGCTTTGCAAGGCCCCGTAACCGTGCGCCGAGACGGGGCAAGAGTCATCTGCACCGCGGGCTTTTCATGGTCGGGGTCCGGCGCGGTCACGGATATGCTGAGCGGCTACGAAAATGTGGGCGTAGGCTTGAGCGGCCGGGAACTCAACATATTCAGGTTCTATACGGATGTTCTTGGCATTTTTGACCGGGGCGGGTTCAGCGGAAGGGAACTCCTTTATCTGCTGATTGGCCCAGTGCTTGGTATCGTAGTGGACAAACGGCAGTTGACGCTGAGGCGTGGCCGCAGTTTGTTTAAAGCCCACGCGGATGCCGGCGGTGACATCTCTGGCCTGATCAGTGCCTGCGAGGATCTAATCCGTGAAATTGCGGGCACTGCTGGTATTATCGATGAAGCCGAACGTGCTGCAAGGGCGCTTGCCGCGCTTAGGAGATTCTGTAACGCGGCGCTTGATAGCGTCAGGGTCGATTCGACAAAATTCACGCTTTTGAACAACATCATTCTTGGAGTGCACATCAGGCAATTCGCACTATTTGACGACGTGATCGCTATAGCGGTCAAACGCGATCCAAGAGATCAATATGTATCTCAGATTTATGACAAGCCGAGATTCGCGATGCCCTCCGTTGATGAATTTATCAAAGGCGTTCGCGCGGGAAGGCAGCAGTTCGAGAAGGCAATGGCCGGATTGAATCTGCAGGATCGTGTGATCGAACTCAATTTCGAGGATTTCGTCCTGAACGCATCCGTCCGGGAGAAGCTCCTTCGGGAGTTGCAGATTGATCCGGTAAGACGATCAGATACCTCACTGTTTGATGCATCGGCCTCCGCGAAAAATGTCGGTATCTACAAGAATTTTCCGGATCAGAATGCTATCCGCAAGATCGCGGACGCGCTGCCGGACTATCTGAATCGAAATGCATAGCGACGCCTCCTCTGATTGTTGCCATTCAGAGGTAGCGCCCCATTCCTTCATGATGGCAGGTTGAGGCGGTGGCAACGTGATTGGGGCAGACCTCCAGCCACGTTGACAGTCCTTGATAGGCCAATCTGCTTTTCGCCGAATTAGGCGTTTTCCATTTTTCATTAGGCCAATATGACATTCTGGAAATTCCTGACGGCGCTCTTTTGATACTCGGCCGCATCGAAGGCGTAGGGGTTGGGCCCCCTCTCCAGAAACGCCAGCATTCCCTGTCGCAGACCTTCCTCGCTATTCTCGACAAGTTCGCCGTAGTCCTCGCCGAGCAAGCCGCGATTCCCGTCGATATCGGTGGCGATAATCGGCTTGGCCAGGACCATGGCTTCCAGCAGAACCATGGGCTGACCTTCATGGTTTGAAGACAGCACAAAGCAATCGCCGGCTTTCAGCGCGGGAAATGGATTCATACGCAAGCCCGCGAATTTCACGCTCTTGCCGATACCCAGTTCATTCATGAGCCGGTTCAGATCCTGCCACAGCGGGCCGTCACCCAGAACCACCAGCTTTGCATCCGGGCATTGCTGCAAGACACCGGAAAATGCCCGAATCAATTTAGCATGATCTTTCTCGGGCGACATCCTGCCCAGGCACACAAATGTCCCGCCTCCGCCAAACCAAGGGCGGAGATCTTCGTCCAGCGGCTCCTGTGCCATTGAAACGATGCTATCGATATCCACGGTGTTGTCGCAACTGGTGAATTTCTCTCCATCCAGATGAAACTCGTGCCCGACCTTTTCCAAATTCACCTTATTCATGGCCTTCGACACTGAGATGAGGTGATCGTAACAGCTGTATGTTCCAAAAACCCTATCCAGATAGGGCAATCTCACATCTCTTTCGCCAATCATATCATTATGCAGATATATGGTCTTACGAACGTTTTCTGGCGCCGCTGCACCAACAGCGGCCATAGCGGCATTATAACCTTCAAAATTCACAAAGGCATCGTGCTTCATATCACCAAACAGGCGTCGATATTCATAGCGATATGCTCGCCAAAGAATATCCCACATCTCCCCGCTATCCAGCGTGTTTCTGGCATTATAGCGATTGACGATCCAGTGCTCCTCCGGCGTCATTATTGGACCACCGACCTGAGCAAGACATTTGACGTAATCCGGCATCGCCTCGAATTTCTGCACTCGCACCGGATCGATCCTGATCCTGGCCGGATCGACCAATACCGAAATCTGAATATCTTCCTTCTCCAGACTGCGCAGAAGATTAAGGAACGACGCAGTAATACCATTGGCAGGAAACATGCCATTATACATTATGATTGATTGGCGCTTATCATCATAACGATGGACCACCGACTCCTCAGAGTTGAAGAACAGGAACTCCACGGCACGCCGTGTGGAACTCCCGTCCTCAAAAGGACAGAAGCGCGCCAGCGCCTGTTGATAAATAGCGTCATCCTTCACGGACCTGCCCAGGCCTTGGGCAATGGCTGCGAGGACATCCTCAATTTCCCTGCACAGGCTGCCGGGCAGCTCAGTCATATCAAAATAGAAGCCGCGCCCTTCCGCATATTCCTCGAGATCATAGGCATAATAGATGATCGGCCGGCCGCTTGGAATGAAATCGAATAATATGCTGGAATAATCGGTCACCAATATGTCAACAACCGACAATAGGTCGCACGTGTCCATCCGTTGCGGCGCCATGCAGACTGGGATATCCAGTCCAGCCAGGGCCGATTCCATGAAATGATGACCGCGAAAAACCAGTTGGTAATCCTCACCAACCATTGCGGAAACATCGGAAATGATCCTGTCCAGATCGACTTCAGGTTTCCCCTGCGCACCGCGCCATGTCGGGGCATAAAGAACGACCGGCTTTCTGGCCTCCAACCCCAGTTCTTTCAGAATATGCGCTTTGCTTTCGGCATCCGCATTGATCAGATGATCGATGCGCGGATAGCCCGTTTCCGCAAATTTCCCCGCATATATTCCGGCAACGTCGTTACCCTTCATCATGACGTCGCTGGTATGTATATTGGGGCTTAACAGGTGCGTGGCATGCAGGAAATTTCTCGTCACGTTACCGTGCGCCATGAACTCGGCCTTCATGTCCTTGCCGAGCCCCTTAAGTGGCGTGCCGTGCCAGGTATTCAGATACTTCTGACCATCCCGGCGCGAAAACCAGTAGGGAAATGTAACATTGTTGATAACATATTCCGATGTCGCCAGATATCTGCGGTATGCGTCACAATTCCTCGGAATGAATATCACATTATCTCTATAAATATACTCTTCAGGTATTTCATTCTGGCAATTTATGACCCATATATGCTTCCATCCTGAAAATTCGGGACGGTCTATAATATATCTGAAAATTGCATAAGGATTACAACCAATGGAAGCACCCAGAAAACTTTCGTAGAAAATCGTTTTTTCTACGATCGGCATTGTTTCGGAATATTCTCGATATTCCATCAACGGTCCGTTTTTCTTGTCAGCTTCATGTTTGGTAATATCGACGCCGAATGGGCGCTTCAAGATGCGCAAGTTGCGAAATGCCTCACACGCCTCATCGTATCGCCCAAGTTGCGTGAGGACCCTGCCCAAATCCCAATACCAGACAGACATATGCTTCGGGCTCACATCGAGCGCCCATTTATAAGCCTGGGCTGCGGCCTCCAATTGACCGCGCCTCTCCATCATCAGTGCCAGCATATGCGCATGGTCGGCATTCCGACGAACAAGCGCCTGACCACGCACATTGGAGATTGCCTCCAGATGTTCGTCAGCCATGTTCACCAACTCCTCCGCGAGGGCAGAACCCGCGGGGACCGACGAAGTCGCTTGATCACCCATGCCGGTGACATCGCTCGGAAACCACTCCGAATAAGCGGCAGAACCCTTTGCCTTGAAGGCGCTCCAACAAGTCTTCCCGGTCAGCAGATAGGCCGTGCACGCCTCTGCATATGCCTCAGCCTTTTCAAGGACATATCCGCAACGATAATACCAATATGCGCGATGTTCCGCATCCATATCCGCAGCGGCGCGATATGCACCCGCCGCTTCCCGCCACTTTCCTTGCCGCTCCAACACGAGACCCAGCCGATAATGCCAGTAAGGTCGCGTCAACTCCAAGGATAAGGCAACCAGATAAGCATGCTGTGCCCGATCCCACTCATAACAGCGATCATGCGCGAAGCCGAGCTTGAACCATAGCTCGGCATCGGAGGGCTGCTGTGCAACCGTGGCGGCATAGGCAGACGCAGCCTCTTTCCACAGACCACGACTTTGATGCAAAATCCCAACACCGAGATGAGCGGAGTCGTATTTATTATCTGCTTGTCTTGCAGCATCATAGGCAAGCCTGGCAGCCGATTGCTTGCCCGCCTGCTCCAGAGCGTAGCCATGACGATAGTGCCAGTAGGCAGCGTCTCCCTTGAGCGCCAACGCCTTCCCATATGCCGACGCGGCCTCCTGGTAACGCTTCTGCCTTTCCCGCATCTCCCCCAGACGAAATAGAAGATCGGCGCTCGCCACCCCCCGCGCGGCCGCCTCCTCCAACATGTCAATCACTTGCCAGATGCGGCCCTGCCGCTCCAGGATATCCGCAAGCGACTGCTTATAATCGATCTTATCCGGCCTTTTCAGAATCAGAACGTGAAATGCCTCTTCCGCTATCCCCCACAGTCCATTCTGGGCGGCATAGTCAGCGATGAGGCACAACGCGCTTTCGGGAATATCTTGCCGCGACAGCGCCGAACGGCAGGCGTCGACAAACGTCGCTTTCTCATCAGAAGATAGGGGCTCGGGCGCCCGCACGCAGACGTCTTCCGGTGCAATCGCATATTGCGCACAATGGCGTGCCATGGGATTTTTGGCGCTGAAATCGCCCTTGTTATCAATGATCCAATGCCAGATCAGATCATAACGAGGGGACGGCGCCCTTAATTCTTTCCAGCCATGCTGAGAAAAATGTAACAGCGGATTCAAACCGGCATCTTTGACGTCCGGGTTTCTGGTCAGGTAAAATTCCGTTTCAAACCACGGATTCGGCGCAAATCCGCTCTCAGCCCCGATCTTAATATAATGATCAAGAGCATCCATGCCGGATGGAATATTTTTTTGATATTGTTCCTGATAGAATTTTGGATCAAACAATCCAGAATCTTGGATTACACGTCGAATCCTCGAATAAGATCGCTCCGACTTTGATCTAATAGACCTCATATTGATGATTCTATTAATCAAATAATTCGATCTAACTTTCATGTCGCCCCTAGTATAACAGGTCATTTACTGCGATATAAGTCGCTCATCTAAGAATTTAATTTCATTAACTTATCATAATATTTATATGCGCTAGCGATATCATCGAAATGCTTAAGGACGCCCGCATTCAAGACAGCAGCTCTGTCACAATGCTTTCGAACATAGTTCGCGTTATGCGACACGATGATCATCGCCCGGTCCGCTCGCTTCCCGAACAATTCTTCCTCACACTTGGCCCGGAAGCGGGAATCGCCCACCGCCACGACCTCGTCGATCAGGAAGCAGTCAAACTCGATGACCATCGAAATCGCGAAGGCCAGGCGCGCGCGCATGCCTGATGAGTATGTTCTCACAGGCTCCCGCAGATAACGGCCCAATTCCGCAAACTCTTCGACGGGAGCAATCTTGTCTTCCGTCGACACGCCATAGATGCGGCAGATGAAACGCAGATTGTCCAGCCCGGTCAGGGCACCCTGGAAGCCGCCCGAAAAGGCCAATGGCCAGGATGTTGTCATGCTGCGTCTGATGCGCCCACTGGTCGGACTCTCCGCCCCCGAGATCAGCCTGATAAGCGTCGATTTCCCGGCGCCGTTGCCGCCCAAGATACCGATCTTCTCGCCGGGCGCGATCGTGAGGTTGATGTCGGACAGGATATGGATCCGGCCCTGCCGGGTCGCATAATCCTTGGAGATATTCTCGAGGCGTATCATTCCTGCTTCAAGTCCCGAGAGGCCAGCCGAACCAATATGAGCGCAAGAAAAGCCAAAACCAAAGTGACGCCCGCCAAATAAGAAAGATCATAATGAGCGCGATACTGCGAGCCGAAATAACCCTCGCGGACCATTTCTACCGCATTCACCATAGGTATCCACAGAACAATCTGCTGAGCACTTGCCGGGAGCGCATCCACGGAAAAAGCAGCGCCTGAGAGCGGGAAGAAGATATAAGACATGGGATGCCAGAACTTGTCGACAAGTTCGCTGCGCTCGTTGAGGGACCCAAGGATGATCGCCAAGGAAGCGCCGAACAAGGCCAGAAGAAACCATGCGACCACGATCGTGAGCACATCCTCGGGAGGATCGATCCAGCCGATTCCCATGAAAAAGATCGACAGGGTCACAAACGAAAGTGTTGCCCCTATGCCTTCCACCAATACCCTCGATACGAAAATATCGATGACCTTGACATAACGATGATGCAGCAAGCTGAAATTGGGCCGAACCGCACCTATGCATCGCGCCGGCATGTTCCGCCATAAAAGCACGGTGGAATAGCCCGTCAGGGCGAAGGCCGCGATCGGAAGCGATGAGCCGTGATAGCGTTGAAAAGCAGTCCACAAGGCCGTCACGCCGAGCGTGAACATCATCGGCTCAACGAAGAGCCAGAGGAAACCAATATTGTGCCGGCCATAGCGCGTGATCACTTCGCGCAGGCATAGCGCCCCAATAACACGGCCCTGAATCCGCAGACTGTCCGCCAGCGGATACTCTTCCCGTACCGCGCGCTCCTCAGTCACGATGTTCCCGCACGCCAGCGATCAGCATGGAAATCACGCCCCAGACGACCAGCCCCACGACGAAAGCCGTCAAAATTCCCCGCACACGCCGCGGCTCCAGTGCCTCGTCAGGCATGCTCGGTTCAACGATCCGCTCAACATAGGCCTGTTTACGCTGAGCTTCGGAACGCGCTTCTTCAAAGGCTGCCATGGCTGCCGCCAGTTGCTTCTCGGCAAACTGATTGTCGAGAAGCACCCGTTGATATTGCACGGCCGAACCTGCCAGGGACTCACGCCCACCGACGATCTTCGCGGTTTCCTGCTCGATCTCGCCTTGCAGACTGCGAACACCCGCTTCCAGCACCGGGATCTGTGGGTTATCCGCGGCCAATCGCTTCAATTGAACCAGCCGCATCCGCGTCGCGATCAATTCGTCCTGCAACTTGGAAATCATCTGAAGCTGCACCGACGCCTGCTGGCCGGGGTCCACGACGCCACTCCGGTCACGAAACCGGGCGAGCGCCAAGGCAGTGGCGGTCACCTTCTGTTGCGCCTTATCCACCTCGGATTGCGCCAGACGGATCAGATCGCCCTGAGCACGCACGCTCAGACCGTTGACGAGGTTCTCCGCGCGCGACAGCAAGATTGTGTTGAAGCGATGCGCGGCCTCCGGCGTATAGGCGCGCACCTGCAGAGTCATGATGGATGACGTCGTATCGTGAGCGACCGAAACCTTGCGCAGATAATATTGATACAGACTTTCCTTCGAGCCATTCAGGCTCAGCGGATTGAACCGGTCAAAAATCGAGACTGTGGGGCTGCCATATGCGTTCGCGACTGCATCATCCTTGTTGAGTTGGCCAAGCGCGTCGCGAGACAGGATGTAATCGCGCGCGGCATAGACCTCCGACCCGGCGCTGCCCCAGCCAGCCGAACGAAGCAAAACGCCGAGATTGCCAGCGCTGCTCGCCCGCTCCGGCGCCCGGACCACAAAACGCGATTCCGAGACATAGACGTCCGAGGCGAATAGCCCGTAATAGATCAGCGCCAATAGCGTGGGCACGCCGACCACGCCGAAAAACAGCGGACCGAGCTTGCGCACTCGTTCCACCCCTCTGGCCAGAAGGGACGATTGTTCGGCAGCGGGCAGACCCCGTTCCGCTGCCTCTGTTTCGGAAAGACTCGAGGTGCGGTTCAGCATCGTTTGGGCGAATTCTGTCTCGTTGCGACGGTCACGCTCGTTGCATTACGATGGAATAGCAGTTTTGCAATGCAAAAGCAGGCCGCGCCGTCCGCTATTCGTCTCAACGCCGCCCATGCACTGTTGACCGCCTTAGATGGAAGGCAGGCCATTAAGTGCGCAGACTGCCTAGAAGGATCGAGACAGGAACGAAATTTGACAATAGACGCAAATCTCCCCGCTGACTCCGGCGACGCCGCTTCTCCGCCTTCGGGGAAGAGGCCCGCCGTTTCCTTCGCTGGAGTTTCGATGACCCACCTATTTCCCGCCGAATGGGCACCGCAGGATCGCCTCTGGATCGGTTTTCCCGGCGACCCCGCCGAGTGGCCCCGCGCGCTCCCCGATGCCCAGCGCCAAGCCGCCACATTTGCGACCGCCGTGGCCGAACGCGGCCAGGCCGTCTCTCTCCTTGCCTGCACCGCCGAGGATGCTGCGATTGCCCGCGCACTTACGTCCTCCACCGTCGAGGTCGTTCACATGCCCTTCGGCGACATCTGGCTGCGCGATACTGGCCCCCTTGGCGTGGTCGGTCCGGACGGCGCGCGCGCGCTGGCGGATTTCGATTTCAACGGCTGGGGTGGCAAGTTCGATATGCCGGGCGACGCGGATATCGGCGCGCGGATCGCCGCGGCGACCGGCCTTCCCTGCCGCCATGTGCCGATGATCTTCGAGGGCGGCGCGATCGACACGGACGGCACTGGCCTCTTTGCCACCACCGAGCAATGCCTGCTCAACCCCAATCGCAACCCGTCGCTGGATCGGCGACAGATCGAAACCATCCTCGCCGGCGCGCTCGGCCTCTCCAGCATGCTCTGGCTGGGCGATGGCTTGCTGCACGATCATACCGACGGCCATATCGACAATCTCGCGCGCTTCGTCGCGCCAGGCGTCATCGCCGTGCCGCAAGCCAGCATGGATGACGACCCCAACGCCGCTATCTTTGCCGATGCTTCCGCGCGCGCCCGCGCCTTCGGGCTGGAGGTGGCGCCGATGCCGTCGGTGGGGCGTTATACGATCGACGGAGAGATCGTGCCGGCCAGCTACATGAACTTCTGCATCACCAACCGCGCCGTCATCGTGCCGCAATATGGCGCGCCCAATGATAGCGCCGCGCTGGCCGCGCTCGCGCCCTTTTTCCCGGAACGCGACCTTGTCGGCCTGCCCAGCGATGCCATATTGCGTGGCGGAGGCAGCTTCCACTGCATGAGCCAGCACCTGCCCGCCGCTTCCTGATCCGCTTCGCAGGACGATTGCACGCCCATGACCCAGATCACCGTCGCCGCACTCCAGCTCGCTTTCTCGGACGACGAGGCGGATAATATCGCGCTGGTCGAGGAGCATGTCCGCATGGCGTCGGCGCGCGGGGCCAGGATCATCCTGCCGCCCGAATTGTTCGAAGGCCCCTATTTCTGCACGGTCGAGGATGAAGCGCTGTTCGCCCGCGCCCGTCCGCTGGAGGAGCACCCTGCCGTGCTTGCCATGCAGCGCCTGGCCAAGGCGGAGGGCGTCTATATCCCCACCAGCTTCTTCGAGCGGGACGGGCAGCATCATTATAATTCGCTCGCCATGATCGACGACGAGGGTGAGATCATGGGCGTCTATCGCAAGAGCCATATTCCGGACGGGCCGGGTTATGAGGAGAAATATTATTTCCGCCCCGGCAATAGCGGCTTCAAGGTGTGGAAGACGCGCTATGGCACCATCGGCGTCGGCATCTGCTGGGACCAATGGTATCCCGAATGCGCCCGCGCCATGGCCC
>Ga0180219_1001156_pt1 | contig 18032 bp, 17 predicted proteins | sample eDN3rd30CBELigMG_FD_151338 | JGI IMG/M metagenome (GOLD analysis project Ga0180219, IMG submission 151338) | Enriched Miracle-Growth compost microbial communities from Emeryville, California, USA - eDNA 3rd pass 30_C BE-Lig MG (version 2)... ...
CTTCGGTTATTATGCCCTTCGTCAGGAATAAACTGGAACAACATTGCCCCTTTGTTTGTCTCGCTGAAATCGATCGGACCAAGATTAACCGAGAAAGCTAACAACTCCAGCGGCATCCAATTGGTTTTAGCCAGTGACCTCATCAATGCTCACTCACCGGTACATGGTGCGAAGACGCGTGGATTACTATCGCCGCTCTGTCTGCCGAGACAAAACGGCTGAAATTTCTGGTCGCCTTTCGCCCGGGCCTGATTTCACCAACCCTCGTTGCACATCAGGCTGCCACCTTTCAGCGTGTGACACAGGGTCGTTTGCTGCTCAACGTGGTGACCGGTGGTGATCGGTTTGAGCAGGCACGGTTTGGCGACCACCTTGATCATGACGCCCGTTATGAGCGGACGGCGGAGTTCATTCACGTGCTGCGCGGTGTCTCAGATGAAAATGCGACAGAGCCGTTTTCCTTCACGGGCAAACATTACGACATACGCGAAGCGCGCATCAATGCCGCCCCTTACGGCCTGCCGCAGATCTTCTTTGGTGGTGCAAGTGGCGCCGCAACCGAGGTCGCCACATCGCACTCCGATGTCTATCTGGTTTGGGGCGTCAGCCGGAACTGGAAGCAGACAACCTCAAAAAGCTGAAGGCACAGGCGGTGGCAAAGGGTCGTGACCTGAAATTCGGTATTCGCCTGCATGTGATTTCTCGCGAGACCGAGGATGAGGCATGGGTGGTTGCCGACAAGCTGCTAGGTTGGGTTTCCCCTGATCAGGTGGCAAACGCCAAAAGCCTTGCAGCAAAATCGGAATCGGTTGGCCAAAGCCATATGACAGCGCTGCATGCCGAACGGGATGGCCTGCCAAAATCAGCCCGTGAACTGCAAATCCATCCCGGTGTGTGGTCGGGTTACGGTCTCGTGCGCGGCGGTGCGGGGACCGCGCTGGTCGGCAGCCATGAGCAGGTGGCAGACCTGGTCGAGACCTACCACAAGGCAGGGTTTGATCATTTCATCTTCTCCGGCCAGCCGCATTTGGAAGAGGCCTGGCATTTCGGTGAAGGCGCTGCAGCCCGCCTGAAAGCCCGTGGTCTGCTGGCCCCGGTGTCGTGATGTGAGACAGGTGTCCTGCCCTGAAGGACACCAAAGACGGCTGCCCATTCATAATGCAGGGCGCGTGCCTTGCTGCTTTCAATTTTTGGGATACTCCACATGACTGAACAGACCCGTCCCATAGAGGTTCGCGCCCTTACCAGCACGCAAGAAAAGCGACAGGCCTTTGCCCAGTTTCGTCAGGCCATGCTTGGCATTGGCGACATCGGTCACGCCGATGCGAAGGCCGAAACCGACTATCTGGAAAGCGGTTCGCCGCTCGGTGGATTTATAGACGGTGAACTGCAGGGCGTCGTCAATGGTTATGACGGTTCTGTTGCCCTACCCGGCGGCAATTACGTTAGTCACCTCGCAGTGACGCATGTTGATATCGCCCCGACCCAGATCCGCAACGGTATTGCCCGTACGCTGCTGAGCAAGCAATTGAGGCGCGCTTATACGCAAGGTTATGTGGTCGCGGGCTTGCGTGCATCCGATGCTCGTATCTATGGACGCTACGGATACGGAATCGCGTCTTGGTCTGTTCGGCAGGAGGTTGACCTTTGCAATGGTGGACGGCCAAAACTTGAACGGCGTAGTGATTTACGTATTGTCGATGCAGTTGAGAGCTTTGACTTGTTCCAGAAAATTGCCAAAGCGATTCCGACACCACGGGCAGCAACCTTGTCACGCTGGAACGCATGGTGGACAATACAGGAGTTACGTACCAGAAAGGCATCCACACCTCACCATGCGGCGGTGGTTGGGTCTGAGGGCGCCGAACGGGGATATATAAGGTTTCATATTCAATCATCGGACAACTGGTTTACTTCCGCTCAAAGAACAGCAATTGTCGATGATATGGTGGCTCACGACGACGACGCCTGGCGCGCACTAATCGGCCACTTATTTTCCCAGGATATCCTTCACAAGGTTATTCTGCCCCGCTCCTTCGATTGCGAGACGCACGCCCTGCGCCTTATGTGACGGCAGGTTGTCCATGATGACGATGTCGCCGGTCACCAAGGTTGGAATGAGAACCTGTCCGACATAGGCCTGGAATGCGACGCCGTTCATCGCACCGTCGAGGACCATGGGTGCGGTCATGCCGGATAGTCTGAGTGCACCGGTAAATGTCGTTGTCTTCCAATGGCCGTTTGGGACCGGTAAACGGCATCGATGTCCGCAAGGGGCTCGTCCGCGAAGCCGGGACATCTTCGTGCTCAGGCCGGTTTCATCAATGAAAACGAGGCGCGCTGGATCAAGATCGAGCTGGCCGTCGAACCAGTCCTGGCGACGCTTCAGCAGGTCAGGACGGTCCTGCTCCAGTGCATGTGCGGTGCGGAGCAGGCAAGACATGCTTAGCGATATTCATGCCCGCCTCAATGAAGAGGTGCCAGGAGCTTATAAGCCCATAGACTGCGTTGTCGCACCGATGGTCGAGGCGGGAGAATGGTAACAAAAGTAGCGAAAATCAAACCGCTCATCACTATTAAAGGATGAGGCATATGCAAAAAGGCTCGCGCCGCTCGTATTGAATTGCGCGAGCCGCTGTAACGACTCGGGTAAAAAATTGCATCCTTGCTGAATGGCGACAAAGGGACCGCAAGCAAAACCCGTTCCAGCGGGTAGAGAAACGCCCACCATCGCGCTGTCTGATTGCCAGTCAATACTGTAGATCTCATCACAAAACCAATTGGGTTATGCATTGATTCGCAGTATAAAAATTTTCTCTGCGGATGATCGTTGTTCAAAAGCCGAAATAATCCGTCGTCATCTAGAATTATTTCATTTTGGTAAAAGATATCTTTGAAGTATTGACCGAAATTTTTCGTTCATCTTATAGCTTTCAAATCGCCTTTGTTAGACGTAATTTGCTCTGCGGCTATAGTCACATAGTACATTTAATATCAATATAAATACAAAAGAAACGCATCAATAGACGTTATTTCCTCATTCGTTATTTAACAGATAATCACGGGATCTGTTTCAAACAGGAGACACGCGGCGGCGGTCGCGATCAAGACTGAGAGATCGGCACCGGTACTTATGACAAGTGCTCCAGTACAGCCATAGACGTATGCCGATCCGAATAACACAGATCCGATCCGCTCTAGGTCAGCACGATACCACCATCCACATTCAGACTCTGTCCTGTCACAAAAGCCGAATCATCTGATGCCAGGAACGCGACGGGTCCGACGACATCTTCCGGGTCACCAATGCGGCGCATGGCGGTCTTTTCCTGCCAGGACTGGCGCACGGCAACATCGTCCAGATTGACCCGCCCCATATCGGTCAGGATAATCCCCGGGCAGATGCAGTTAGCCGTAATCCCGTGAGTGCCAACCTCCTGTGCGAGAACGCGGGTAAAGCCCATGACGGCGGCCTTCGATGCGGAATAATGGGCCTGTTCCGGTGCGCCGTGCTTACCGCCGATGGAAGCGATATTGACGATGCGGCCGTATTTCTGCTGCTTCATGTAAGGCAACACAGCCTGAACGACGAGAAACGTTCCCTTCGCATTGACATCGAGAACACTATCCCAGTGCTCTTCCTTGAGGTGCTCCACATCGCTGGCGATGAGAATACCTGCATTGTTGACAATTGCATCGATACGACCAAAAGCATCAGCCGTCTTCTTGACCATCGCTTCAACATCGGCCTTGTTGCTCACATCGGCATAGACGGTCAGGGCGCGGCGACCTGTGGCTTGGATTTCCTGTGCCACCTCCTGCAACGCATCTTTCTGACGCTCGATGTCGTTGATCGCCACATCGAAGCCGCGCGCGGCCATACCAATTGCGATAGCTCGGCCAATACCACGGCTTGCGCCGGTGACCAGAGCAATTTTTGCCTGTTCAGTCATCTTATTCTCCCAAAATCAAAGCGCGGTGTAACCGCCGTCTACGGCAAGCACAGTTCCCGTCACGAAGCTTGCGGCATCGGACGCCAAAAACAGAACAGCATTAGCGATCTCTCGCGGTTCTCCCAGCCGGCCCTGCGGCGTCATGCGCATCCAGTTTGAAAACCACTCCTCATTGCTGCGGCCAGCAAGCGTAAGTTCCGTTGCGGTGTAACCCGGCGCAACCGCGTTGACCCGCACGCCTTGCTTTGCCCATTCAACAGCCAAAGACTTGGTGATGAGGTTTACCCCGGCCTTGGCAGCGTTATAGGCAACCTGCGGCTGCGGATAGACGACAATCTCGCCGCACATGGAAGAGATGTTGACAATGGCACCGCTCCCTACAGCAGCCATGCGTTTGCCAAAGGCCTGAGCACAAAAGAAGACGCCGTTGAGATTGACGTCGATCACCGCGCGCCAATCTGCTTCAGATGTTTCGCCCGCCGGGCCGTTCCGAACAATGCCCGCATTGTTGACCAGAACGTCGGGAACGCCAACCTCGGCAGCAATCGCTTCGGCTGTTCGCTCTGCTGCGTCACGATCCGTGACATCCAGAATGTAGAGGCTTGCAGATGAAGGACGGCGCGCATTGAGTTCCGCGGCCGTCTGCTTCCCGGCCGATTCATCGCGGTCCGTGATGATGACCGTCGCGCCGGCTTCAACGAAAAGCTCGGCAATGGCTCGCCCAATACCCGTTGCGCCACCGGTTATGACAGCGCGCTTGCCGGCCAGTTGAAAATCTTTGAGCATTTCGTCCTCCCACTACAATGCCTCAGGCAGCTTGTACGGCCTTCAGCGCCGGATAGAGTGCTCGATATTGCTGGTAGATTTCATTGTAGCGTGCGGTCTCGCGCGGACGTGGTTCGATACGCTTGCCCAGTCTGACCATCGCGGCAATGCCGTCATCAATACTCGCGAAATGGCCAGCCCCATGCGCGGCCAGAACCGCAGCCCCGACAGAAGGAGCATCACGCGATTGCGGCACGCAGACCGGCAACCCAGCCGTGTCGGCATGGATTTGCAGCCAGAGCGGCGATGCGCTGGCCCCGCCGCCAACCGTAATTTCCTGCCCGCGATAACCAGCCTCGGCCATAGCATCGAGAATGGCGCGTGTGCCGAAACTGATACCTTCCATGATGGCACGGAAGATATGATGCGGTTCATGCGCCAGCGTTAGACCGACAATTGCGCCGCGAGACAAGGCGTCGGTATAGGGCGTGCGGTTACCCTGAAAATGATCCTGCACCAGAAGGCCTTCTGCACCCGGCTCCAGCGCAGCCGCCTTGGCGTTCAACGCTTCCATATCCATGGTGCCGTTCATCATGCGCCCAAGCCATGCGATGATAGATCCGGTGGAAGTCTGCCCGCCTTCGATAATGTAGCGTCCCGGATAAACCATGTTGGGATAGCTGCCCCAAATGCCCGGCGCATGCAGAGGCTTATCTGCAACACCAAATTGCAAGTGAGATGAACCGGTTATCAGCGCAAGCTGACCCGGCTTGGCAACGCCAAGGCCGATCATGCCGATGAGTGCATCGGCCCCGCCCTGCACCACCTTTACGCGCTGCGAAAGGCCAAGTGCGGAAGCAGCAGATGCGCAAAGCCCGCCAATAACTTCGCCGGGCGCGACTACGCGAGATGGCCATTTCTGTAGCAGAGCTCCAAGACCAAGTTTCTCCAGAAGCGTAACCGGAAAGCCGCCGCGATCCGTCGAATAGTGCCAGCGAAGCGAGACATTATTGAGGCTCGCCGCCTTTTCACCGGTCAGACGCAAGGTCATGAAATCCTGATACTCGCAGATTGTATCTGCCTTCTCGAAGACTTCCGGCTCATTGCGCGCGATCCACAACGCTTTCGGGATCATCCATTCCGCGGAAACCGGCCCTCGCCCGCCGCCATTGGCCTGCAAGGCCTGATCGCCGGTTGCAAGTACGGCATCCGCTTCGGCACTTGCTCGGACATCCATCCAGATGATCGAAGGGCGCAGCGGCTTGCCGTCCGCATCCAAAGCCACGACCGTGCAGCTGGTCGTCGCCAGCGTGATCGCTTCAATTGCCGACGGGTCGACAGCCGACTCCGCCATCGCCTTGCGTGCGGCCTGGACGAAGCATGACCACCAGTCTTCCGGATTTTGCTCCGCGCGCGCGCCGCTGGAAAACTTCGTCTCATAGGGAACTGCCGCGCTTGCAAGGCAAGAGCCCGACAAGTCGTAAACCCGCGCCCGGATACTTTCCGTTCCTCCGTCGGCGGTGAGAAAATAAACCATTCAACTCCTCCCGAGGCGGCTGCGAAAACTCCTCCAGTCTTCGCATGCCTCATCGCGCGATTTTCAACTCAGGCCGCGAAATGCTTCCAGCGCCTTGCCCGCATACATGACTGCCGGGCCACCGCCCATTTCAACAGCGACTTCAAGCGCTTCGACCAGTTCTTGTTCGGTTGCGCCGTGCTGGATCGCCGCGTCCACGTGGTAGAGGATGCAATCTTCGCACCCCTTCACCACGGCAATGCTGACCGCAATCAATTCGCGCTGCGCCGATGAAAACGCGCCAGCGGCCGTTGCGGTCTTACTCACCTTGGCAAAGCCACTCATCAGTTCGGGTGCAGATTTTGCAAATGCACCAAGCCGTGCTCGCGCTTCTTTCAGACGTAGCCTGACATCGTCAGTCATGGGAGCTCCCCGTGGAATTTATAATCAGATCAAGCACATCTTGGGACTGATCCCATTGCGGCATATGGCCGGACCGACCGAGGAAATGCACGGCAATCGATGATGGCAATGCGGTCGCCTGTTGCCATGGGATGATGCGATCCAGCAGACCAACGAGAACACGAACTGGCTTTGCGTGAGAAAGCTTTTCTAGGGCCGGAACGATGTCGGAGGTTTGCCCCCAAGGACCCACAATCGCTGCCGAAAGCGCTTTGAGACGCCCCTTGGCCGTGGTGGTCGCAAATTCCGCCGCCAGTTCCGGTGAAAGCTCGACGGGCTTGGCTGCGATACGGCGCAACAGATGGCTGACTTCGCCAGCCGTCGTTGCATTGGCCATGCCGGAGATAAAGCCGGCATCGACTTCAGAACCAAGTCCCGCCGGCGCGATAAGCATCAGGCTCGAAATGCGGTCTGCATGGGCATCAGCAAATTGCGCCGCAGCGACGGCACCAAGAGAATGCGCGACGATGTCAACCTCGGCAATTCCCAGAGCATCAAGGAACGCAGGCAGGAAGGCGCTGAGTTCAGCCGCGTCCGCAGCATCGATTGTCGTTAGTCCATGGGCAGGCAGATCGGGCACGATAACACGGCATTTTGCACGCCGCAGACCCGCTGCAATGCCGCTCCAGGTCGTCCGGTCGCCGGAGAAACCGTGTAGCAAGAGGATTGTGCGGCCATTCTTCGGCCCCCGATCCAGATAGGCGACGCGACCATTTGCAAGATCGATAAAATGCACGGCGCCATTCGATTTCGAACCGCCAGAAGCCGCAAGCACATCTTCCTTCTCGATCCGCCCCCGGCGTCCGCTGCCCGAAAGCGAATTGATGTCGATGCCATTCTGGCGAGCAACCTTGCGAGCAAGTGGCGTTGCGCGAACACGATCACCGCTGTTTGTAGAAGCAGCAGGTTTGGTAACGGAAGCTTCCACAGCCCCTTGAATTGGTTCAACGTCTTGAGCAGTCGCCGCCGATGCTTCCGGCGCTTCATCTTCGCCGTCGCTGGTCCAGTCGGCTCCAGTGCCAATGTCGATGCGCGCCAGAGGCGCTCCGACAACCACATGGTCGCCAATAGCGCCGATCCACTCATTGAGCGTGCCGTCACCCAATGCCGGAAATTCGGCTACCGTCTTGTCGGTTTCGATTTCAATGATCGAATCCCCGCGCTTGAAACTGTCACCCGGCTTGACGAGAAAGCCGACAATCTTGCCTTCCTCCATCGTCTCGCCAAGGCGCGGCATTTTCAAAATCCGTTCACTCATGACAACATTCTCTCGGCAACGGAGCGGATGAAATCGGTCGTCGGAACGCTACCCGTTTCAAGCTCCTGCGAAACTGAAATCGGAATGTCCTCACCGGCAACACGTACCACCGGCTGTTCGAGGTAGTCGAAGCATTCCTCGGTAATGCGAGCGGCGAGTTCAGCCGCAACACCGGCGGTCATCACACCCTCCGAGACCACCATCGCCTTACCGACGCGCTCGACATGTTCGCGCACCGTGTCGAAATCCAGCGGGTTGAGCGTGCGCAAGTCGATGACCGTCGCCTCGATACCCTTAGCGGACAGCTTCTCGGCAGCATCGAGCGCATAGTGCAGCTGGCGCGAATAGGTGACTATGACGAGATCCTTGCCGGTACGGCGCACATTGGCTTTGCCCCATGCGAGCGGCTCGGCGTCGAGATCGACCTCTTCCTTGCGGGTGTAGAGAGCCTTGTGCTCGATGAAGACCACAGGGTCGGGCTTCGTCAGGCTCTGGCGCAGCAGATGGTAAGCGTCCTGAACCGTGGCTGGCATGGCCAGGCGCAGACCCGGCGTATGCATGACCCAGGCTTCAAGGCTCTGCGAGTGTTGGGCGCCGGCGGAACGTCCGGTGCCGCCTTGGGTGCGCAAAACCATCGGCACGCCAATCTGACCACCGAACATATAGCGGATCTTGGCCGCCTGATTGGCAAGCTGGTCCATCGTCATGCCCAGAAAATCAATATACATCAGCTCGGCAACCGGACGCAGGCCGGTCATGGCAGCGCCAACCGCAGCACCGACAATGGCCGGTTCGGATATCGGCGTGTCAATCAGGCGTTCAGGGCCGTATTTGCCAATGAGATCCTTCGTGACACCATAAGCGCCACCATAGCGCCCCACCTCTTCGCCGATCACGACGATGGTGCTGTCTTCCGCCATGGCATCATCCAGCGCTTTACGCAGCGCGTCGCGGTAAGTCATGGCAACCATTATGCTTCATCCTTGGAAAGTACGCGGTCGATACGGGTGCGAACGGGTTCGGGCTCAGGTTCGCCCACGGCATAAACATCCTTAAACATGGAGGTGAGCGGCGGCGCCTTGGACTCGACAGTGAAGTCGATGGTAGCGTCCATCTCGGCAGTGATGTCGCCATCCATGGCGTCGAGTGCAGCTTCCTGCGCCAATCCGGATGAAACGAGCCGATCGCGGGTGAACTTCACCGGATCCTTCTTGCGTCCTTCCAGTTCCTCTGCCTCTGCGCGATATGGGCTCTTGTCCATGCGCGCATGACCAAAGAACCGGTAGCAGGTGACCGACAGGAAGCCCGGCTTGCCGAGCCGCGCATCGTCGATCAACCCTTGAGCCGCATTCTTGACTTCCTCGACATCTATGCCATCGACAACAGCACCGTTAAGGCCGAATGCATGCGCGCGCTGATCGAAAGCCGTGTTGGCGGTCGCCTGATCGACCCGGGTTCCCATACCGTACTGGTTGTTGATGCAGACGAACACCACCGGCAGACCCCACAGGGCCGCCATGTTCATGCTCTCATAAAGAATGCCCTGCTGCATCGCGCCGTCGCCAAAGAAAGCGAGCGAAACGGAATTCTTCTTCAGATATTTGCTCGACAGTCCTGCGCCAACGACGGCGGGAATACCGCCACCGACGATGGCGTTGGCGCCCAGATGACCGAGCGCCATGTCGGCAATGTGCATGGAACCGCCCTTGCCGTGGCAATAGCCTGTTTCCTTGCCGCCGATTTCGGCCATCATCTGCCTCGGATCAGCGCCACGCGCCAGAAAGATACCGTGGCCCCGATGGTGGGTTGTGAAGGTGTCCTGCGGCTGCATGGCGGCACATACACCGGCGGCAGCACCTTCTTCACCAATGGAAAGGTGAAGCATCGAACCTGCCGTCTGGCCGCGCACGAAGAGTTCGCCGACGCGTTCTTCGAAAGTGCGGATACGACGCATCGTTCTATAGAGTTCAAGAAGATTGGAATTACTCGGATTTTGCACGTGCGCCTCCGACAGACCTGTCTGTTGTAAATTTTTCATGATGTCCGGTTCAGTGCCCTCACAGGAGCTTTAGTTTGGTGGTACGCGAAACAACCGCGACCGCGACGAGAATGATGAGGCCTTTCACAATGCTCTGGATGTAGGTGTCCATGCCAATCAGATTGAGGCCGTTATTGATGACGCCGATGAACAGCGCGCCGAAGAAGGTTCCAGCGACTGTTGCCGTGCCGGGTCGAAACATGGTCATGCCAATGAAAACTGTTGCAAGACCGTCGAGGAGATAGCGCTCACCAGCATTGGGCTGGCCGGATCCGAGACGCGCCGCCAGAAGCGCACCCGCGACCGCTGCAAAGATAGAGCAAACGATCAGCGCAGCCGCACGATAGAAGCGACCATTGACGCCCGAAAGTTCCGCGGCCTTGAGATTGCCCCCGACAGCGTAGATGTAGCGGCCGAAGACGGTGCGCTCCATGATGAACCAGGCGACGAACACGACGATCACCATTGCATAGGCAAGCACGGGAATACCGAAAAGCTGTCCCTGTCCTAGCCAGAGATAGCTGGCCGGAAGGCCACCATAGATCGCCCGTCCGCCGGTCATCAGAAAGTTGACGCCATAAAGAATGGAGCCTATGGCAAGCGTGGCAATTAGCGAAGGCACACCGACAAGGGTGACGAGCGCCGCATTGACGGCCCCCACGACAAACCCTGCCCCCAATCCAGCAAGCAAGGCCAAAGGCAAGGGTGTGCCCGCGACCAGCAGCAGGGGCACCAATACACCGGCCATCCCGACCATATATCCGACCGAAAGGTCCATTTCGCGTGCGGCAAAACCGAAGGTCAGGCCCGCGCCGACGATGGTGAGCATGGCAATCTGCTGAAGAATGTTGAGCAGATTATTGGCTGTCAAAAACCGGTCCACCGTCAACGAGAAGCCCGCGAACAGTAGGAGCAACACGAAGAGCGTGGAATATTTCAGCAGCCATTCGCCCTTGAGCTTCTTGCCGAAGCTCTGCGCATGACGCGACGATTGCGGGGCAACAGCGGGGTTCTGTGTATTCATAGGATGACTCCTGCCATCGCGGCAATAAACTTCGCTTCGGAAAAGGCCTCACGCGGAATTTCCGTGCCCGGGGAGCCATTCACGAAGGGGATAACGCGGTCTGCGACGTCGGCAATTTCCAGAAGGTCGGACGAGGTGACCAAAATGGCCACGCCCTTGTCGGCGATCCTGCGCATCTGCGCGTGAATTTCACGCTTCGCGCCGATATCGACACCCTCCGTCGGCTCGATGAAAATCATCAGCCGGTAGTGATCGTCTGCGCCGTAAAGCCACTTGCCGATCGACACCTTCTGCTTGTTGCCGCCGCTCAGATCCTTCACGAACTGATTGCGCGAATGCGCTTTCACGTTCAGAAGCTGCATGGTGCGGTCGGCTTCCTGCGCTTCACGGCGCATCGACAGTACGCCTGTACCGCTCAAGGCCGCAAAGGACGGATGCACCATGGCAAGGTTTTCACGCACGTGCCAATCGCCGATCAGCGAATATTCCATGCGGTGATCGGGAACCAGCGCAACACCCTTTTTCTGCATGGTGCGCGCATCGATCCGGGTGATTGTTTCACCCTGAAAACGGCATGTGCCGCTGGTGACGCCGCTCGGCGTATAAAGCGAACGGGCAAAGCCAAAATGGCCAGCGCCAGTCAGGCCAATCAGACCGACGATCTCACCCGCACGGATGGAAAATTTGTCAACGTGCAGACCACCGGCATGCCAATTGCTGACTTCCAGCACCACAGGACCGAAACTGCGATTGTAACTGGCTTCCTGCGCCATCGCCGTCTTGCCGCCCGAGCGTTGCAGCATCATATCGATCAACCCGGCTTCGCTCGCTTCCGTGGCCTGAAGCGTCGCAATGTGACGACCATCGCGCAGAACTGTAATTCTATCGCTCAATGCCTTGATTTCAGAAAGGAAATGGCTGATCAAAACGATCCCGACGCCTTGCTGCGGCAGGGTCTTGATGATCTCCCAAAGGCTCTCTTTTTCGCGTGCAGGCAATGTCGCCGTGGGTTCATCGAGGATGAGCAAACGGACATTGCCACGCAGTGCGCGGACAATCTCGATGATCTTCTGATCTGCCATAGGCAGCATATCGACCTGCTCGTCGAGGTCGATGGAAACTTGAGGGAACCAGCGCTTGAGCAAGTCATTGGCGCGCGACAGCAGCTTGCGCTTGTCGATCACACGGAGGCCCATGCGAGGCTCGTCGCCCAGCAGAACATTCTGTGCACCGGTCAGTCCGGGAACGAGACTACCCTCCTGCGACACATGCGCGATACCCTTGCGCAACGCATCACCGGCACTTGCAAGCTTCACCTCGACGCCGTCAATGGTGATCGTGCCCGAAGTCGGGCTTTTGCTGCCGCCAAGAATACTGACCAGAGTGGTCTTTCCGGCGCCGTTTTCTCCGATCAGTCCATGCACCTCATCAAACCGAAATTCAGCGCTCACCTGATCCAGCGCCAGCGTTCCGGGATAGGACATAACGATCTGCGACAGGCTTACCGCCATCGGAGAACTCCCATGAATTCAATCTACTCTAAAGGGGCCGGAACGCGGAACGTTCACGCTCCGGCCAGATGCAGGCAACTTGGGGGGCTTGCCTACTTCTTCGGGAGGAAGTCCTTGCAGTTCTGCTTGGTGACAAGCGGCGCATCGAGATAAACAGTCTTCGACGGAATGACCTTTGCAGCGTCTTCCTTCCTGACCACAATGCTCTCGATCCATTCGCCGGTCTGCGCGCCCATCTTTTCGAATGGCTGCGAGACCGTTGCGATCATCAGGCTGTCAGGCTTGCAGACTTCTTCGATCGCCTGCGGATGGCCGTCGATGCCGATGACTTTGACATTCTTCAATCCGGCAGCGTTCAGCGCGTTTATGGCGGCCTGTGCAGGCTCATCCCAAGGCGCCCAGACGGCATTAATGTCTTCACCAAAGCGCGATGCATAGTCCTGCATGGTCTTGGTCGTATCTTCGAAGAAAGCCGTGTAATCGATATTGTGTTCGGCGATGACCTTCACTTCCGGATATTCCTTCAGCACGGTTTCCATCACATCGCCGCGCTTGCGCGTGCCGTGGTGCTCTGCCATGCGCAGGAAGATCAGATTGCCCATGCCGCCCATTTCATTGAGCAAATATGGCGACACATCAGCCGACATCGCCCAGTTATTGGTAGTGACATCGACCACAACGCCGTCAACCTGACCGCTATCGATGGCGAAAACCGGAATTTTGGCCGCAACAGCGGAATCGATAGCAGCACGCGAGGCACGCAGATCCGACATGCTGACGATAATTGCGTCTACACCACGCGAGGCAGCATCCTGAATGTTCGACGCCGTGCGTTCGCCCGAGCCGCCGCTATCCAGAACGCTGATGCTCCAATCCTTGTTGGTTTCCTTAAGCCAGGCATCAAAGCCAGTTTTTGCACGCTGCTCGGACTGCGCCGCAGCGTTGGAATGCACCCAGGCCACATTGGTAGCAGACGCGCTTGCCGTGCCCATGAGCATGGCCAGAGCTGCGACAGCCATGGTTTTCCTAAAAAGTTCCGAACCCATTTTTTCCTCCCGAAGGCCATGTGGTTGGCTCCACAACTGGCTTTGAATTACTGTTTCCCGGCACACATGCAGTTCAGTTCGAGCTGGCGCCTGTTACGGATGGTCCCATCGCCCTCCGCACTCCTCCACACCCGATGCACTGGCGAATGTCGGTCTCTGCTCCTCCAGAAACGCCATTCAGCTGCCTGTGCTTCAGGTTCCATTCCGATTGACCTGCCCGCTCTTTCGCGCTCTTGTCCCCCGGAACGATTGGTATTAAGCGTCGTTAAATTACAAATGTCAAATAGAAATACATTTGTAATTTAACATGCAGGAATTGAACGAGGGACAAATGAGCGAATCCGAAGATAGCCTCATGGTGCGCGTGGCGTGGCTCTATTACGTTGGAGGATTCAACCAGGAGGCGACCGCATCCCGACTGGGCCTGACCCGGGCCCGCGTGAACAAGATATTGGGTGAGGCCCGCGAAAGCGGCCTTGTCAGCATTTCCATCGACCATCAGAACGCAGGCACATTGCCCGTGGAAAACGAGCTGATGCGCCGCCATGGATTGGATTTTTGTATTTCAACACCGCCATTTGGCTTTCATGCCGATGAAGATACGGCATCCGAAATCCGCAAGCAGGTTTCATTCCGGGCCGTCGGTGTTGCCGCTGCCACCTATCTGAAAAGCTTTCTGGCCGACAATGAGGAAGCGATCATCGGCACCGGCTGGGGCCGAACCATCGAACAGATGACATTGCAACTTGCAGGTGTACGCGCCCCACAGGCGCGCTTCATCTCCGTCATGGGATCGCTGACCGCGAACTCCGCCTATAATCCATTTGAAGTTGTGCACATGCTGGCGCGGCGCACGGGCGGGCAAGGCTTTTTCCTGCCAGTTCCGTTCATTGCTGATTCCGCAGAAGATCGAAAAGTCCTCATCTCGCAACGTTCTGTGGCGCGTGCGCTGGAGATTGCCCGCACAGCCTCCGTCTGCTTCATTAGCGCTGGCGAGTTGACGGAGGACTCACTGCTGCGCCGCCAGAACATGCTCAGCAAATCCGAACTGGAAAGCCTGCGTGCCGCCGGTGCAATTGGTGACACCAATGGCATTTTCTACGACAAGGACGGGCAGCAGGTCGAGCACGAGATGAATCAGCGCACCATCGCTCTCAGCTTTGCCGAACTGAAGAAGGTTCAAGTCGTGCTGCTCATCGCCGGGCAGGAGAAAGCGCTTGCGGCCAAAGCACTTCTGAAAAGTGGCATCGTCAACGGCCTCATTATCGATGGTGATGCCGCTGTAGCACTGAACCAGCTATTATAATTAGCTAGACTAAACTCCAGCGCAGCAACTTTATCTATAACGTTTTTTGATGCGTCCATAAGCCACGGAGGAGGCGGTGGTTACGAGCCTTCTGCCGATTGCGACGATAACGGCTTGTGGGATAGCCGCGTTTGTTGATTCTTTGTGTGGTAGATTTCAGAACACAGATTGATATGCACTGGGCACGCAGCCCGGTGCACAAACAGGCTCAATACCCGCCGCCCTTCGCCGCAAACTTAAGGTTAATTGGTATTATTTTGCTGCCCACAGCAACGGGGCGCCTGACTCAGCTTGACCGCATAAAGCGACAAGCGGACAGTCACCTGATATCCAGCCAAGAAACCAACTGTCGTTAAAGCATTCGCTACGCCTTGAAAAGGTATGAACCGCTGCCCCCGTAATGGGCGATCCGCTGATAGTTAAATAAGAACAAGATGCTCTTCCGCACACAAGGCGGAAGAGGCTCTATGTCTTGCCACCTGATATAGTTGGCGCCAAGGCCATTGTTCTCGTCATTACTGAAAGCAGCATGACCAGGAGATCAATCCCTCTTAAGGACTGAATTAAATCCGTACCTTGGTGCCCGATTGCGCAACACGGCTACTACGTCTGCGAATACCTTGTTTCTCACCTCTGAATAAGACTGCTTGGAATAATGTGCAGCATGTGGAGAAAGAAGGAGGTTTTCCACGTTCAGAAGCGGGTTGTCCATCCCTACCGGTTCCTGAACCAGCGTATCAATGCCGGCGCCAGACAGGTGTGCCGATTGGAGTGCGTCAGCCAACGCTCCTTCATCCACAAGGCCGCCGCGGGAAACGTTGACTAGGATCGCACCCTTCTTCATTCGTGCAAGCACGTCTCGTGAGATGATATTCTGTGTTTCAGGCGTGGCGGGAACATGAAGCGAAACAATATCGGATTGAGTTATCACTTCCTCGAACGTGGCTGCTTCCACACCGGTCGCAGCAATGCGGTCCGCAGCCATATAGGGATCGTAAGCGATGATCTTATACCCGAATGCTGAGGCCTTGCGTGCCGTCATACGACCGATTTGACCAAAACCGATCAAACCGAGCGTTTGATGCGATGGCCGAATAATCCCCTCGCCGTCAACCATAGCTTGCCATCGGCCTTCACGCACTGCAGTGTCGTAGCGCTTCAGCCGACGAGCGAGAGCCAACATCATTGCCACGGCGTGAGTGCTGACCTCGTCCAGATTGGAGTCTGGCACATAAGTGACCTGCACTCCTGCCCGTGTACAGGCCTCGACATCAATGGAATCGAGTCCTACACCAAAACGACCGATGACTTTGAGTTTTGGCAGCGCCTTCAAAACACGCTCAGTCACCGGTTCCCGCAAGATCATCAACGCATCTGCGTCGTAGCATTCCTCAATCAGCTCCTCTTCATTGAGAAGTGTCTTTTCTATGAAGGCCGCATCGAGCTCTGCAAGATAGGCATGTTGTTCCGGCTCAACGGCGAGAACGCCATCACACTTGACGATCTTCATGCAGATGTCCTTTCCGTTTCAGTGAGCGCGGCTCGCGCTTGCGATATGCCTCCAGCCATTGCAGTGCCGAGAAACATCGTATCGCTTGCGAGCAGATAGAACGAGATTCCTTTCCCGTACCAAGCGGCTATGTCGCTTGTATCCGGGCGGAAAATGCCTACGGCTTTGTTCGTAGAAATTGCTGTTCTTGTGATCTTTTCAATCGCAGCAACAAGCTTTTCGCGACCATTCGGTCCCATCGCATCGATGGAAACGGACAGGTCTCCGGGGCCTATGAAAATCACATCGACACCATCAACTTCTGAGATCTCTTCGATATTGGCCAGACCTTCAGCCGTTTCGACCTGGATCGCCAAAGCGATGGCATCGTTTGCTGCGGTTAGATAGTCTGGAATACGATAGCCATAGGCCGCGGCGCGACCAGGTCCAACCCCTCGAGCGCCGATCGGCGGATAGCGCGTTGCCTGAACTGCGGCCCGTGCTTGGTGAGCCGTTGATACGCGCGGCACAAGAACACCTTGCGCACCGGCATCAAGCACAGCCGCAATCGCTTCCGGTGCATGACCCGGTACCCGGACCATAGCCGGCACAGCGTGAACATCGCAAGCCCGGATCAGATCCTCAATACGCTCACGACTGATCTGCGAATGTTCCCAGTCTATGCAGACGAAATCAAGCCCGGTGGCAGCCGTCACTTCGACCGCGACAGGATGGGGGATAGCGGAAAACGTTCCTATCAGCGGTGAGCGTGCCTTGCAGCGAGCACGAAAACTTTCCATGAATCCATTCCTTTTAAAAGCGTTAGAAGACTGAAATTTCTTTCCTTCCACACAGTTTTAGCGGGCAGCAACAATTAGCGCCTCACGCCGCCGTGCAAGCCGGATGTTCACGAAACTCATGAGCCCTCCCGACAGAAGAAAAGCAGCCGCGACGAAAAGCGCATATTCATAATTACCGGTCGTATCGCGAATGATCCCGAACAGGTAGGGACCGGTGAATCCGCCGAGATTTCCAAGTGAGTTCGCCAGTGCGATCGCGGCCGCCGCCGCAGCGCCTGATACAGCAGGCCGCGGCAGCGCCCAATAGGCACTCCCGCCGGCATAAATGCCCGCCGCAACACAACAGAACGCGAACATCGAAATCAGCGGATTTGTCGTCAGAGCACCTATCACAAACCCCAATGCCCCAAGAGCACAGGGGATGAGCACGTAAAACAGGCGATCATCAGTATATTTCGTGTACCGGCTCCAGAAATAGATCGCGAGCGCGGCTGCTATATAGGGGACAGCCACCACCCAGCCCACCATCGAAGTCTGAACACCCAGTTCGCGAACGATTTGCGGAAGCCACATGTTAAGCGCATAGCCAGTTGTCAGGATAAGGAAATACTGGAGCGCGAGCGCAAGTGTAGGCAAATCCATTAATGCAGACAGTGGCGAGGCATGCTTTGCAGCAGAATTGCCTTCCGCCTGCAACTGTGCGCGCAGTACGCTTTTCTGGCTATTGTTAAGAAACTTTGCGTCTTCAACGCGATCAGGTAACCTCAGAAAGACAACAATACCGAGGATGATGGCAGGTATACCCTCGATGATAAACATCCAGCGCCAGTCGAAGGCCTCGATCAACGCTGTTGACAGCGGTGC
>Ga0180219_1001157_pt1 | contig 18028 bp, 15 predicted proteins | sample eDN3rd30CBELigMG_FD_151338 | JGI IMG/M metagenome (GOLD analysis project Ga0180219, IMG submission 151338) | Enriched Miracle-Growth compost microbial communities from Emeryville, California, USA - eDNA 3rd pass 30_C BE-Lig MG (version 2)... ...
GGGCATCTTCGAGGACGGCGGCGGGGTCGTCGACGGCAATCTCGTCACGGCGCGGGCATGGCCTGACAACGGCACCTGGATGAAGGCGTTCCTCGAGGTGCTGGACGCACGCGGCTGACCACCCGGCACCGGCGATCCTGCTGAACCGGCTCAGCTCTCCTGGTTGCCCTCGACCCAGGCCAGGTACTCCTCGGAGACCGTCCCGGTGATGTAGCGACCGTCGAAGCAGCTCATGTCGAGGTCCTCGACGTCGGGGGCGCCCTCCAGAATCGCGGCCTTGAGGTCCTCGACCTCCTGGTAGACCAGGTAGTCGCAGCCGAGCTCTTGCGCGATCTCCGGGATCGTGCGCCCGTGCGCGACAAGCTCCTGACGCGACGGCATGTTGATGCCGTACACGTGCGGATGCCGGATCGGCGGGGCCGCGGAGGCGAACGTGACGGAGGCGGCACCGGCATCCCGCGCCATCTGGATGATCTCCTTGGAGGTCGTCCCGCGCACGATCGAGTCGTCGATGAGCAGCACGTTCTTGCCCTTGAACTCGGTGGACATGGCGTTCAGCTTCTGCCGCACGCTCTTCTTGCGCACCGCCTGTCCGGGCATGATGAACGTCCGGCCGACGTAGCGGTTCTTGTAGAAGCCCTCGCGGTACTCGATGCCGAGCTTGCGCGCGACCTGCATCGCCTGGGGGCGCGCCGAGTCGGGGATCGGCATGACCACGTCGATCGCTCCGGCCGGGGTGTACTTCGCGATCGTGTCCGCCAGACGGTCACCCATCCGCAGACGCGCCTCGTAGACCGAGATGCCGTTCATCACCGAGTCGGGACGGGCCAGGTAGACGTACTCGAACGAGCACGGCACCAGCTGCGGCTTCTCGGCGCACTGCTGGGTGTGCAGGTTGCCCTCGAGGTCGATGAACACCGCCTCACCGGGCTCGACGTCGCGGACGACCTCGAAGCCGGCGTTCTCGAGGACGAGCGACTCGGAGGCCACGACCCACTCGTACCGGCCCTCGATCGCCTCTCCGGTCTCTGAGCTTGTCGAAGGGCGCGCGCCGAGGATGAGGGGACGGATGCCGAACGGGTCACGGAAGGCCAGCAGGCCGTAGCCGGCGACCAGTGCGATCGTCGCGTAGGAGCCCTCGACGCGCTGGTGCACGCGGCGGACGGCCTGGAAGATCTGCTCGGGGTCGAGCTGGAGGCCGGAGATGACGGTCTGCAGCTCGTTGGCCAGCACGTTCACCAGCAGCTCGGTGTCGGAGCTGGTGTTCAGGTGCCGGCGGTCGGTGCGGAACAGCTCCTGCGTGAGCTCACGCGTGTTGGTCAGGTTTCCGTTGTGCACCAGCACGATGCCGTACGGAGCGTTCACGTAGAAGGGCTGCGCCTCTTCCTCGCTCGACGCGGTGCCCTTCGTCGCGTAGCGCACGTGGCCGAGGCCGATGTTGCCGAGCAGCGTGCGCATGTCCCGCGTGCGAAACGCTTCGCGCACCTGCCCCTTCGCCTTCGCGATGTGGAAGATGCCGTTCTCCTCGGCGGTGGCGATGCCGGTGGAATCCTGGCCGCGATGCTGCAGCAGGAGGAGGGCGTCGTAGATCTCCTGGTTGACCGAGCCCTGCCCGACCATACCGACGATTCCGCACATTGGTGTCGCTCAGTCCGTTCCTGCGTAAGTGCCGACCAGGCGCACGGCTCCGCCGTCCACGCCCTTCGCGCCCTGCTCGTAGTCTCCGTGCCCGTCGCTGGGCAGCGCCCCGTCGCGCACGACCCCGACCTGCCAGGTGTGGATGCCCCCGGCCGTGAGCGTCGCCGCCGCTGCCTCGGCCTGATCGGCGGAGACGACGGCGAGGAAGCCGATGCCGAGGTTCCAGGTACCCTCCGTCTGCTCCAGCTGCAGCCCGCCGAGGTCGGCGAGCACGCGGAAGACGGGGGCGGGCGACCAGGTGGCACGATCGACGTCGACGAACGTGCCCTGCGGCAGCACGCGCGCGAGGTTCGCCGCGATGCCGCCACCGGTGACATGGCTGAGGGAGTGCACGGCGTCGCCGAACCGGTCGATGAGACGCAGCAGCGGAAGCGTGTACAGACGCGTGGGCTCGAGAAGCTGCTCGCCCCAGGTGCGTCCGAAGTCGGCGGCGTGGTCGCCGTAGCCGATGCCGGCGCCCGTGACGATGTGCCGGATCAGCGAGTAGCCGTTGGAGTGCGGACCGGAGGATGCCAGTGCGAGCACGACGTCGCCCGCACGCACCCGCTCGGCGCCGAGCACGGCATCCGCCTCGACGACGCCCGTCGCGGCGCCCGCGACGTCGTAGTCGTCCACACCCAGCAGACCGGGGTGCTCGGCGGTCTCGCCGCCGACGAGGGCGGTGCCGGTGGCCGTGCAGCCCTCGGCGATGCCGCGGACGATATCCGCGATGCGCTCGGGCACGACCTTGCCGCACGCGATGTAGTCGGTCATGAACAGCGGCTTCGCGCCGACCACGACGATGTCATCGACGACCATGCCGACGAGGTCCTGGCCGATCGTGTCGTGCTTGTCGATGGCCTGGGCGATCGCGACCTTCGTGCCGACGCCGTCGGTCGAGGTCGCCAGCAGCGGCTTCGCGTAGGAGGTGAGCGCTGAGGCGTCGAACAGGCCGGCGAAGCCGCCGACGCCGCCGAGCACCTCGGGACCGTGGGTGCGCCGGACGGCCGACTTCATCAATTCGACGGCGAGATCGCCCGCCGCAGTATCGACGCCGGCTTCGGAGTAAGGGTTCTTGTGGGGAGCAGAGGCCACGCGACAAGACTACCGGCCCGCCACCTGTGCAGATTCCGGATGCCCGCCGACTCTCTGCCGGGACAGGGTTGCCTAGGATGGGCGGCATGGGTGCCGCGGGTGGACCGGAGTGGGTCGTGCGTGAGGATGCCGGTCTGCCGGTCGTCGTCGCGCTGTACCTGCGCCAGGTTCTCGGCATCCACTATCCCGAGGAGCTGCCCCACCTGCGCGGCCTCGAACCGCGCGAGCCGCTCGAGTTCGATCGGGCCGCTGGGCTCGAGCAGCAGTGGCGGGCGTACTGGGAGATGACCGTCGAACCCGAGGCGCACCCGTCACCGGTGCCACTCGAGCTGGTGGACGGGTTCGGCATCCTGGTCGCGCTGCCGACCGAGGGGTTCGACGAGTTGCGTGCGGCGATCGCCCCGCACGGAGCGGATGCCGTGGCCTTCGCGCAGCACGCGCACGACCGCTATCGCGCGGGGCTGGGCACCGGCTCGTCGTATCGCGCGTACGCCAGCGCCATCGCGCAGCACGAGCGCAACGTCGGACGCCGCGCACACTCGTTCGAGTTGAACGTGCAGGTGCTGCCGTTGACGCAGCGCGGCGTCTGGTGGATCGGCGCGCTCACGATCGCCGTCACCGACGGCCTGCGCGGCGATGTCGTCGCGTTCGACAAGGCGATCGCACCGGTGATCGCCGACCTGGCCTGAGGTCAGTCCTCGACGACGGTCTCGCGGTCGATGCGCACGTCGCGGGTGCGGCGGCCGACCGCGCGATCGAGGATGAGGGCGACGAGGATGCCGAGGGCTGCGCCGATCGGAATGCAGAACAGCGCGATGAACCCGAACGCCTGCGACACCGTATAGGTGACCTCGGTGTACGGGCTCTTCTCCTGGGTGCCGTCGAAGGCGAACGTCAGGATGAGCGCGACGATGATGCCGAGGGCGACGCCGGCCACGACGAACACGCCGTAGCGGGGGCTGCGGCGCACCTGCGCGGTCTCGATGCGGTGCTCGGCGTGGGGGGTCATGGCATCCATTGTCCCACCGCCGCGCACGGGCAGCGCCCCCGTCCGCGGATGCGGGCGGGGGCGCTGCCGTAGGCGCGTGCGCGCGTCAGACGCGCGCGGCGCGGCGACGTGCGGCGTAGATGCCGGCGCCGAGCACCAGCATGCCCAGACCGAGCCACAGCACGTCCACCGGAGCGGTGCCACCGGTGGAGGCGAGCTCACCCGAGGTGGTCGTGTCGCACGGCACCTCCGCGCCGAGCGGGAAGGTGAACGACACCGGGTCGAGCGACGTGCCGGCTTCGTAGAAGCCCGCGAACGCCTTCGCACCGGCCGCGGTCAGCGTCGCCGACGCACCCGACCAGCGGATCGCCCCACCCGAGACCGTGGCGGACGGCAGCGACAGGTTCGCGATCGCCACGCCGGACGCGTTGACGGCGGGGCTGTCGCCGTACGCCTTCGACGAGATGTTCGCGATCAGCACCGCCGAGCCCGAGCTGTACACCTGGATGCGCGGGTTGGAGATCGTCAGATCCAGCGCCCCACTGTGCCCGGTGAAGTGCGCCGAGCCGCCGAAGCTGACCCGTCCGCGGTCCTCGTCGGTGTTGTAGGCGCCCGAACCGGAGCCCCAGTTGATCGTGTACGAGCCGTTCGCGATCGGACCGACGACGTACTCGCGGAAGCTGGACTTGACGTTCCACGTGATGCTGGCGCCCGAGACGGCCTGCGCGACGCAACTCGGCTGCGCCGGCTCCTCGTCGTCGACGACCGCCGGCGCGGCGGTGACGGTCAGCGCCGCCGTCGCCACCACGGCACCGTCGACCGCGACGCGCACGGTGTGCGCACCGGCTTCGAACCGCGCCGGGACGGTGCCGAGCACCGAGAAGGTGCCGTCGGCCGCGACCGTGGCGGTGCCGAGGGTGAACGGATCGGAGTGCACCGTCACGACCGCGGTGGCACCGGGCGCGAACCCGGCGCCGCGCACGGTCAGGGCGCCGCCCTGGACCACGCTGGGCGCGCTGAGGTAGATCGTCGGCTCCTCGACGACGATCTGAGCGACCGCGACCGGAGTGAACGTGTCGAGTGTGCGGTCGGTCGCCGACAGTGCGTGCGCTGCCGACGTGGCGACCTGGTACGACGTCGACGCGTCGAGCGTGCCGGCCGGAATCGTGATCGTCGTGGTGAAGGCGCCGTCGACGATCTGGTTCGGCATGACCCAGCCGAGCTGGACCCAGCCGTCAGCGGGCAGCGGAGCACCGCCCGACCACACCGAGGTCTCGCCGAACACCACGTAGGCGCCATTGGCTGCACCCGCGCCGGTGAACCCACTGCCGGTGACCGTCAGCACGTTCTCGACGGTCGGGTCGAGTGGCGCGCTCGGCGTCACGGTGACCTGCGGGCCGGCCGGGACCTCGGGCTCGACGGGCGTCTCCGGCTCAGTGGCGGCACGGAAGTTGACGGGGATCGACAGCTCCTGTGCGGCGTTGGCCGGCGTGCCGACGCCACCCGGGTAGGTGTAGACGCCCCAGTTGCCGTCAGCCAGCGGGGATGCCGGCGACGTCACGACCACGTGTGCTTCGAAGGCGCCGGTGGCGTCGATCGGCGCCCACGAGGCACGGATGGTGGACTGGAACTGGCTCGGCACCTGGTCGAGGACGTCCTCGGCCAGTGCCCAGACGCGGGACTGTGCGTTCATGGTGCGGGTGCTCGACGCGGCGCCGGTCGACGGCTGCCACTGGTCGGCGAAGCTGCCGAACACGACGAACGTGCCCTGCGGCAGCGTGCTCGGGATCGGAACGCCCATCCCACCGACGTTCGCGGCAGGATCGAACCCGCTGCCCTTCACGACGAGCGTGTCGCCCTCGGCGACGGCCTGGTTCGTGTACGGCGTCACACCGTCCGCGAGGTACACCGTGATCTCGGGGTCGAACGTCGGGGTCTGCTCGGCGAACGTGACCTCGGTGAACGTGTTGAACGCCGCATAGGTCGAACCGCCGGCCGCGTACGTGCGCACTCCGAAGCGCGCACCCTCCGGGGCGTCGGCGTTCTCGATCGCGGACAGTTCGGTCGAGAACGACCCGTCCTCGCCGATCACGATGCCACCGGCGGCTTCGCCGCCGATCTTGGCCAGATCACCCGCGTGCACGCCCCACTTCGTGTATGCCGGGGTGCGACCCGCGGACACCCACGTGTCACCGTCGTAGTACCCGAACACGACGTACGCGCCGGCGAAGGCCCCCGCCAGCGGCGGACGCGTGCCGTCGGTCGCCGGAGCGTTCGCGACGAAACCGGCACCGGTCACAGTGATCGTCTCACCCGCAGAGTCCAGACCCGTGGCCTTCGACACCGACACCGACGGCGTCGGCAGCTCGGGCGTGGTCGGCACTGCCGTGATCTCGACCGACACGGCGGACGAGGTGGAACCGCTGTACGCCGCGGCGTCAGCGGGCGTGAAGGTCGCCGTGATGGCGTGAGCGCCCTGGGCCAGCGTCGTGGTCGACAGCTCAGCGACGCCGGATCCGTTCGTCGCAGACGTCCCGAGCGAAGTCGCTCCATCGAGGAAGGCGACCGAGCCTGCCGCAGCGGGCGACACCGTCGCCGACAGCGTGACACTCGACCCGAGAACAGCCGAGGCCCCGGAGACCGTCAGAGTCGTGGACGTCGAGGCGGCCGGGAACAGCGCAGCCCAGTCGATCGAGACTGCCGTACGAGCGAGAAGGTTGCCCGTCGACGGTTCCGAACGTGACGGCCAGGCGATGACGTCGTAGGACGCCGTGCGGTCGAGGTGCGCGGCGGTCTGCGTGAGCACCCCTGAGATCTCGCCGGCACCCGTCACGTCGGACGAGGTGTTCGGCGTGCTGGTCTGACTGACCGTCAGGCTGTCGCGCTCGACAAACGCGAGGTAGACGCTCGGCGCCGACTGCCCGGGAAGCTTCGGCACGTTGTCGAACCCGGCCCCGGTGACGGCGACGCTGATGCCAGTGTTCGCGGTGACGGTGGTCACCGCGGTCAGCTCGGGAGCGACGGCCGCCTGAGCGGGCGCGGCGACGCCCACGAGCGCCGCAGCGGCGATCAGAGCGCCGCTGAGCACGCTCGCGACGGCTCGTCGTAGCGACGGCCTTCTGGTTGTGTTCACGAAGGATCCTCCGGGTCGTGAGTGCGAAGAGAACATGCGCGTACGGGAAACGCGCAGATAATGCTTAGCCTATCCTAAGTAAAGGCGGGAAAAGCAGCTCCGGACTATCAGCGACTGAGACTGCGACGCGGCAGCACGATGGGACGCCCGGTGTCGGGATCGGGGATCACCCGGACCGGCGTGCCGTACACGTCCTCGATCCGCTCCTCGGTGAGCACCTCCGCCGGCGCCCCGTAGGCGACCAGGCGGCCGTGGCTGATGATCGCGACGTCGTCGGCGTAGGCGGCCGCAAGGGACAGATCGTGGAGCACGACGACCACTGCCCGTCCCTCGCCGGCGAGCTCGCGGGCGATGCGCAGCACGTCCTCCTGGTGACGCAGATCGAGCGCAGCCGTCGGCTCATCGAGCATCACGATCGCGGTGTCCTGCGCGAGCACCCGCGCCAGCGATACTCGCGCCTTCTCTCCGCCGGACAGGGACGGATACGCACGGGCGGCCAGGTGCACGACATCGGTGCGCGCCATGGCATCCGCGATGGCGCGCTCGTCGGCATCCCCTTCGTCGCCGATCCACGGCGCGCGCCCCATCTCGACGACATCGAGCGCGGTGAACGAGAACGCGACGTGATTCGCCTGCAGCAGGACTGCGCGCGTGCGCGACAGGTCACGCGCCGTCCACTGCCTCAGCGGGCGCCCGCCGAGCAGGATCTCCCCCGCGCTCGCACGCGCATCGCCGGTCAGCAGGCTCAGCAGGCTCGACTTGCCGGCCCCGTTCGGGCCGACGAGCGCCAGCACCCGCCCGTACGGGATCTCGAGCGACACGTCGTCGAGGATCGTGGTCGCGCCGATGCGATACCCAACGCCGCGGAGAGCGAAGGCCGTGCCGGTCATCCCCAGCCCCCCGCCCGGCGCCGGTTGCGACGGATGAGCCAGTAGAAGAACGGGCCGCCGACCAGCGAGGTGAGGATGCCGATCGGCAGGTCCGCCGAGGGGATGACGGTGCGCGCGAGCAGGTCCGCGTAGACGAGCATCGTGGCGCCGCCGAGGAGGGATGCCAGCAGGAGCGTCCGATTGGACGGCCCGAGCAGCATGCGGACGATGTGCGGCACGACCAGCCCGACGAACGAGATGATCCCCACGAACGCGACGGCCACGCCGGTGAGCAGCGCGACGAGCACGATCGAGATCACCCGAAGCCGCTCCACCCGCACGCCCAGGTGCGACGCGGTGCGGTCGCCCAGCGCGAGCAGGTCGTACTGGCGAGCCAGGGCGAAGGTCACGGCGGACGCCAGCGCACCGACGACGAGCACGATGACGACCTCGGGCCAGCGCGACCCGTTCATCGAGCCCAGCTGCCAGAACACGATCTGCTCTCGCGAGGACGAATCGCCGACGAACATGAGCAGCGCAAGGCCGGCGCCGGTGAACGCGTTGACGGCGATGCCGGTGAGGATGAGGGTGACCGTCTCGGTGCGCCCCTGCGCACGCGCCGTCGAGTAGACGACCAGCGTCGCCACGAGGCCTCCCGCGAACGCGCACACCGCGACCGACCACGAGCCGAGCGCGGTCAGGCCCAGCGTGATCGCGACGGCCGCGCCGACAGCGGCGCCGGAGGAGACGCCGACGACACCGGGCTCGGCGAGCGGGTTGGCGAAGATCGCCTGCATCACGGCGCCGGCGACCGCCAGCAGTGCGCCGACGAGCAGACTCATGACGACGCGAGGGAAACGGATCTGCCACAGCGTCTGCTCGATGAGCTGGTCGGTGGGCGCCCAGGAGTTGGGGATGCCGATGGCCCGCAGCAGCGAGCCGACCACCTCCGCCGGGCCGATCGCGAGCTGACCGAGTCCCGCGGACAGGACGATCCCCAGCACCAGCAGCAGTGCCGTGATCAGGTAGACCAGCGCGCGCCGGCGGCGCAGCGCGTGTGCGGCGACGGTGTGCGCGGAGGCGCGAGTGCCGATATCGGTACCGGTCACGACGCCGGCTCCGCCGCGTCGGGCGCGGTGCCGCTCGCGCCATCGGCCGACGCGTAGATCGCGCGGGCGAGGGCGTCGAGCACGTCCGCCGATCGCGGGCCGAACGAGAGGATCTGTCCGTCGGCCATATCGACGAAGCGACGGTGCTGGCCGGCGGTGGTGAGGGCGATCGCCGGCTTGTCCGCGAGCAGCCCGTCCACGCCGCCGACGGAGGCGAGTCCATCGCTCATCACGAGGATCAGATCGGGATCGGCGGCCACCATGGCCTCGTCGGTGAGCGGCTGCATGCCGCTCCAGCCGAGTTCGCCGGCGACATCGGTGCCCCCCAGCGCCTCGATCAGCTGATCGGCACCGGACTCCTCACCGAACAGGTAATAGACCCCGGCCGACCCGCGCAGGTAGAGGAAGACGATGCGCAGCCGGTCACCGGCATCCGCCGGAGCGAGTCGATCGATCTGCTCCCGTACGTCGGCGATCTCGGCCGCCACGCGGTCGGCGAGCAGCTCGCCCGTCTCGGGCGCGCCGAAGATCTCCGCAACGGCGCGCGCCATGTCGACGGCGCCCTCGAAGGATGCCGTGTCTTCGACGAACACGACCGTGATGCCCACGTCGCGCAGCTGCTGGACCACATCCAGCGGCCCGATGCTGCCGTCCGTGATGACGAGCGTCGGCGCCAGCGCGATGATCGACTCGGCGTTGACCGAATGACCGCTCGAGGTGATCACCGGCAGGTCAGCCGCCCCCGGGAACGTCGTGGAGATGTCCCGGCCGACGAGCCGGTCGCCGAAGCCGAGCCCCCACACCGTCGCGGCGAGTGAGCCGGACAGATCCATGGCCACGACCCGGGACGTGTCGGTCACGGTGACGTCGACGTCGCCGTCGAGGTCGTGCGAGACCACATGGACCGGCAGCTGCTGGGCAGGCGCAGCGGCGACGGGGACGATCTCGGCGTCGGCGAGCACCGCCGTCGAGGGCCCCTCGTGCGCCTTCGGGTCGGCGACCGCCACGACCTCGGACAGCGGCACCTGGGCGGCGGCGCTGGTCGCCTCTGGCGCGACCTCGCGCCCACCGCCAGCGCAGGCAGTGAGCGCGAGCGCTGCCGCGACGAGCAGTGCAGTAGCCGCGCGACGGCGCCTCACTGCTCCACGCCGGGCGTCGACCCGTCCTCCGTGGGCGCGGCCTCTGTCGGCGCACCTTCTGTCGGCGCACCTCCTGTCGACGCAGCTCCTGTCGACGCAGCGCGGCGACGGCGAACGACGAACACGACGACGAGGGCTGCGACGACGGCTGCGACGCCACCGGCGATGAGCGCGATCGTGCCCGCGTCGTCTGCGTCTCCGTCGGCACTGGCATCGGCGAGGGCCGTCTGGGTCGGGGTGGCGACCGGCTCCTCGTCGGGTGCGGTGCCCGCTTCCGGCTCCGGCTCCGGATCGGCGCATTCGCCCGACACGGTGATCGTGATCGGGTCGAAGGCGGTGCCCGGCTCGTAGTTGCCGAATGCGGCGAAGCCGTCTTCGGTGATGGTCGTCGGCGCATCGGTCGCGGTGAGCGTGACCGTGCCGTCTGCGGCGGCGGTCACGGCATCCGACAGGTCGATCTCGACGAACGGCACCTGGTCGAACTCCTCGACGGCCTCGTCGCCGGCGAGCGCGTCCTCCATCGCGACACCGGAGATATCAAGGAGCAGCTGTGCCGAGCCGGGACCGGCGAACACGAGTGTCGGGTTCGCAACGCGAGTCTGCAGCAGACCCCCGTGACCGCTGAACTGGATGCCGCCGGCGAAGGCGATCTCGCCGGTCGCGGTTGCGGGGTCGTAGTCGCCGGTGCCGTCCGGCCATCCGAACGCGGGCGTCTCGTACGTCGCGCCGTCCTCGACCTCCCAGCTGCCCTTGGCGATCGAGCCCGAGATGTAGGAGCGGAACGACTCCTTGAACCCCCAGGTCAGCTCGGCGGCGGTTACGGTGCAGGCGGCCGACGCCAGGTCGTCGGCGACCGCAGACTCGGCGGCGACTGCGGCGACGGCGGGCTCAGCGACGACCGGCGTCAGGAGTGCGACGCCGACGATCGCGGGGACGGCGAGCGCCGCCAGCGCGCGACGGGAGACACACAGAGAGCGCATGAAACGGCTCCAGAAGATCGGGATCGCGCCGGACGGCGCAGAGGTGAGGAAACCCTAACCTTCATCAACTGTACCCGAGCGCCCCGTCAGGGACGCAGGGGCAGCAGCGCGGTCAGGTCGGCGCGGGTGCCCGAGGCCTGGATACGGCCGGCCGCGACTGCCTCGGACCATCCCCGCACGCCGGTTGCCAGCGCGATCCACGTCTGAGCATCCATCTCCACGACATTCGGCGGAGTGCCACGGGTGTGCCGCGGACCCTCGACCACCTGCACCGCCCCGAACGGGGGCACCCGCACCTCCACAGAGTTGCCCGGGGCCTTCTCGGCGAGCAGCTGCAGCAGATAGCGAACAGCCGTCGCCACGTCGGTGCGCGCGGGGCTCTCCGCGGCCGCGCCCGCCGTCGCGACCGCGGCGAGCGCCGCGCGGCCGTCGTCGGTGCTGATGCTGCGGGCCATGTGCACAACGTTATCCGCCCGTGCCCGCGCGACAACCTGGCCACGTGCTGCAGGAGGTGGCCAGGTGCGTCGCTCGGTAGGCTGGAGGCGTGCGCATCCTCGTCCTCGGTTCCGGTGCTCGCGAGCACGCCATCCTCCTCGCCTTGAAGGGTGAGGACGCGGGCCACGAGCTGTTCGCGGCCCCCGGCAACGCCGGCATCGCCGCCGACGCCGCGCTCGTCCCCGACCTGGACGTGAACAGCCCGGCAGCCGTGACCGCGTACGCCAACGGCGAGCACATCGACCTGGTCGTCATCGGCCCCGAGGCTCCGCTGGTCGCCGGTGTCGCCGACGCCCTGCGCGAGCGCGGCATCCCCGTCTTCGGACCGGGGCGCGCCGCCGCACAGCTGGAGGGATCCAAGGCGTTCGCCAAGCGCATCATGGAGGCCGCAGGAGTGCCGACCGGTCGCGCGACGCGGGCGCACTCGCTCGCCGAGGTCGAGGCCGCGCTGGACGAGTACGGCGCCCCGCACGTGGTGAAGGCCGATGGCCTGGCCGCCGGCAAGGGCGTCATCGTCACGTCCGACCGCGGTGCCGCGATCGCCCACGCCGAGCAGTATCTGCCCGGTGGCCCGGTGCTCGTGGAGGAGTTCCTCACCGGCCCCGAGGTCTCGCTCTTCTTCGTCTCCGACGGCGACACCGTGCGCGCCCTCAGCCCCGCGCAGGACTTCAAGCGCGCGCACGACGGTGACGCCGGCCCGAACACCGGCGGCATGGGCGCATACTCACCGTTGCCGTGGCTGGCCGGCGCCTTCGGCGGCGAAGAGGAATTCGTCGCGCTCGTCACGCGCGAGGTCGCCGAGCCCGTCATCCGCCAGCTCGATGCCGAGGGCACCCCGTTCATCGGACTGCTCTACGCCGGACTCATCCTGACCGAGCAGGGCGTCAAGGTCATCGAGTTCAATGCGCGCTTCGGCGACCCGGAGACGCAGGTGGTGCTCGCCCGCCTGGTGACCCCGCTGTCCGCCCTGCTGATGTCCGCGGCGAGCGGCCACCTCGAGGACGAGCCGGACCCGCAGTTCGCCGAGGCTGTCGCGGTCACCGTCGTGCTAGCCAGCGAGGGCTACCCGGAGAGCCCGATCACCGGTCGCGTCATCGAAGGGCTGGATGCCGCGGCCGCCGTCGACGGTGTGCACCTGGCGCATGCGGCCACCGCCGAGAAGGACGGCGAGCTGATCGCCACCGGCGGGCGCGTGCTGAACGTCGTCGCCCTGGGCAACACGTTCAGCGAGGCGCGGTCACGGGCGTATCGGGCGGTCGGTGAGATCTCTCTGGCCGGATCGCACCACCGCACCGACATCGCCGCGCGCGTCGCCGAGGACTGAGTCCGGCGGATCACGCAACCTACGCTTGCGCAACTGGTGGCGCCCGCGCATTGCCGCGGCGTCGGCCCGCGGGAGAAGCTGGAACGAGCCGCCCCGGCGCTGCGGATCCGCGCGCCGAGGGCGGCCTTCCAGGAGGTCCACCGTGAGTATTACCGTCGAAGCCAACCTCGTGGGCGGTCGATTCACCGCCGACGCCGCCGGCGCCCCGATCGAGGTCCGCAACCCCGCGAACGACGAGGTCGTCGGGCACGTCCCGTCGATGGGTCCCGCCGATGTCGATGCGGTCATCAGCGCCGCCCTCGACGGCGCGAAGCTCTGGAAGCGGACCGGGCAGCTCGCCCGCGGTCGCATCCTGCTCGACGCCGCCGCCCTCATCCGCGCCGAGGCCCCCGACCTGGTCGAGGTCATCGTCACCGAGATGGGCAAGACGCGCTCGGAGGCCACCGGTGAGGTCGGCAAGGCCGCCGAGTTCTTCGAGTACTACGGCGGCATCGGACGTCTCCCCTACGGCGAGCTCATCCCCGACGGTCGCCCCGGCACGTTCGCGCTGCAGCGCCACGAACCGATCGGCGTCGTGCTGCTGGTCACTCCGTGGAACGATCCCCTGCTGACTCCCGCGCGCAAGCTCGCCCCGGCGCTCATCGCCGGCAATGCCGTCGTGATCAAGCCGGCCACCGAGACCCCGATCATCACGCTGCGCCTCGCCGACATCCTGCATCGGGCGGGCCTTCCCGCGGGCGTCCTCGGCACGGTCACCGGCCGCGGCTCGCAGATCGGCGATGTCCTGACCACCGACCCGCGCTTCGCCGCGGTCTCCTTCACCGGCTCCACGTCGGTCGGTCTCGACCTGCAGCGCAAGCTCGCCGGCTCGGGCGTGCGGGTGCAGACCGAGATGGGCGGCAAGAACGCCGCCGTCGTGCTCGCCGACGCCGACCTCGACCTCGTCGTGCCGACCCTGATGGGCGGCGCGTTCGGACAGGCAGGGCAGCGCTGCACGGCGACCAGCCGTCTCATCGTCGAGCGTTCCGTCGCCGACGAGCTCACGACCCGGCTGTCCGCGGCCGTCAGCGCGCTGCGCGTCGGCCCCGGATCGTCCGACGGCGTCGACCTCGGCCCGGTCGTCAGCCGCGCGCAGCAGAACGACATCGCCGCACGCGTGTCGGCCGGCCTCGCCGAAGGTGCGCAGGTGGTGGCGAAGGCGAACGTGGATGCCGATCTCCTCTCCGGCGGGGCGTTCGTCGAACCGGTGCTGCTGACGGTGGATGCGGACAACTCGCTGTGGCGCGAGGAGGTCTTCGGCCCGGTGCTCGGCATGCGCGTCGTCGACTCGCTCGACGAAGCGATCGAGGCGGTCAACGACTCCAACTACGGCCTGTCCTCGGCCGTCTTCACACGCAGTCTGGACGCGGCGTTCCGGTTCATCGACGAAGTCGACACCGGCCAGGTCTCGGTGAACCAGCCCACCAGCGGATGGGACATCCACCAGCCGTTCGGCGGCTTCAAGGAGTCGGGCTCGGCGTTCAAGGAGCAGGGCCTGGAGGCGCTGCACTTCTACACTCGGGTCAAGACCGCTGCAGTGAGGACGCACTGATGACCCTTCGACAGGCTCAGGGACCGGACGGCGCTCAGGGACCGGGGAAGGGTGCCGAGCGCATCGGGATCATCGGCGGCGGCATCGTCGGTGTCGCCCTCGCCCGTGAGCTGTCGGCCGCAGGTGCCGACGTGACCGTCCTCGAGAAGGAGGCGCGTCTCTCCCAGCACCAGACCGGGCACAACTCCGGCGTCGTGCACGCGGGCCTCTATTACGCACCCGGCTCGCTGAAGGCGACGCTGTGCGCCAAGGGGCGCGTGCAGATCCGCGATTTCTGCGCGGAGAAGGGCCTGCCCTACCGCGAGGTCGGCAAGCTCGTCGTCGCGGTGGACGCGTCGGAGCTCGGCGCTCTCGCCGAGATCGAGCGACGCTCGATCGAGAACGGCGTGCCCGACCTCACCCGCATCGACGACGTCGGCCGACTGCGTGAGATCGAGCCCCATGTGGCCGGGGTCGCCGCCGTGCACTCCCCACACACTGCCGTGGTGGACTATGCCGCGATCACCGAGGCGATGGCGCAGGACGTGCGCGCCGCCGGCGGCCAGATCCTGCTGCACAGCGAAGTCACCGGCATCCACATCGAGAACAGCAAGGTCCGGGTCATCACCGGCGCCGGCGAGCACGTCTTCGACCGGGTCATCGCCGCGGCGGGCCTGCAGTCCGACATCGTGGCGAAGCTGGTCGGCGCCGACGCGTCGCCGAAGATCCTGCCCTTCCGCGGCGAGTACTGGGAGCTGCGGCACGATCGCACAGATCTGGTGAAGGGCATGATCTATCCGGTGCCCGACCCGCGCTTCCCGTTCCTCGGCGTGCACTTCACCCGCGGCGTGTACGACAACGTGCACGTCGGCCCGAATGCCGTCCCCGCCCTGGCGCGCGAGGGCTACAAGTGGTTGAAGATCTCCGCGAAGGACACCTGGGAGTCACTGCGCTGGCCGGGTGCCTGGCCGCTCGCGAAGCAGCACTGGCGCATGGGCGTCGACGAGATCAGCGGGTCGCTCATCAAGCCGCTCTACTTCCAGAAGGCGCGCCGGTTCGTGCCGGAGCTGACCATGTCCGACCTGGAGTACAAGAGTGCCGCGGGCGTCCGCGCGCAGGCGTGGGGCAAGGGCGGCGAGCTGCTGGACGACTTCGCGGTCGACCAGATCGGCCCCGTGACGGTGCTGCGCAATGCGCCGTCACCGGCGGCGACGAGCTCGATCGCCATCGCGCAGTACGTGATCGAGCACTACCTCGCCAAGACCGCCGCCTAGGCTGGCACGATGCGGATCGTCGCCCTCTTCGGCACCGAGTCCGGCCGTGCCGAGGCCGTCGCGCTCGGCATCGCGCGCGCGTTCCCGGAACGCGACATCGAGGTCGTCAACATGGCGGATGCCGCACCCGACGTCTTCGAGCCCGGCACGCTCTACCTGATCGTCTGCGCGACGCACGGCGGCGGCGAGCTGCCCGGGTTCGCGCAGTTCCTGCACGACGACCTCGAAGAGGCGGCCCCGGACCTGTCCGGGGTGACCTACGCGATGTTCGGACTGGGCGACACCTCCTACCAGGAGAAGTACAACCGGGGCGCGAAGCTGTTCGGCCAGCTGCTGGCCTCCCTCGGGGCGACGCGCGTCGGGCCGTTCGGCGAACACGACGAGGTCGCACATCAGGACCACGTCGCGCTCGGCGTGACGTGGCGGTCCGAAGGAATCAGAGGCGCTCCAGGATCAGGACGTTGGCCATGCCGCCGCCCTCGCACATGGTCTGCAGTCCAAGCCGTCCGCCGGTGGCCTCGAGCTGGTCGAGCAGCGTGCCCAGCAGTCGGGTGCCCGAGGAGCCCAGCGCATGCCCGAGCGCGATGGCGCCGCCGCGCGGGTTCAGCTTCGCGGGGTCGGCGTGCAGGTCGCTCATCCAGGCCAGCGGCACCGAGGCGAAGGCCTCGTTGACCTCGTAGGCGTCCAGATCGTCGATTCCCAGGCCTGCGCGCTCCAGCACCCGCCGGGTTGCGGCGATGGGGCCGGTGAGCATGTACAGCGGGTCGTCGCCGACCACGTCGAAGGCGCGGAAGCGGGCGCGCGGCGTGAGCCCCAGCTGCTCGGCACGGTCGGCGCTCATCATCAGCGCGGCGGAGGCCCCATCGGTCAGCGGCGAGGAGTTGCCCGGGGTGATGCTCCACTCGATCTGCGGGAAGCGCTCGGCCATGGCATCCGTCCGGAAGGATGCCGGCAGGCCCGCCAGCCTCTCGACGGTTGTCCCCTCGCGGATGGTCTCGTCGGCCGTGGCGTCCGGCGCCTCGGGCACCGCCACGACGGTGCGATCGAAGAAGCCGTCACGCCAGGCCCTCGCTGCGCGGGCGTGCGACTCTGCGGCGAACGCGTCGAGAGCTGCGCGGTCGAAGCCCCACCTGTGCGCGATGAGCTCGGCGCTGACACCCTGGTTCACGAGGCCCCGCGGCTGCGCGCCCGCTACCCGCAGGGGCCTCGTGAACCAGGGTACGTCGAGGTGCACGAGGGCGGCAAGGACGTCGACGTGCTGCGCCGCGACCTCGTCAAGGACGACACCGCGTACGTCAAGGCCGGCGTGTTCCACCGCTACCACAACACCGGGGACGACCCGATGCGCATCCTCTGGATCTACCCGCAGGCCTACGTCACCCGCACCTTCGGCGACACCGGCAAGACGGTGGAGCACCTCACCGCCGAGGACGCCATGGGCGGGCGCTGAGCCCGGAGCGTTCGCGCGGTCCGGGTGATCGTGCGCGGTGTCGTGGCTACGCCGGCGCGCTCGGCGCGCCCGACGCACCCAGGGCGCTGCGCGCGGCCTCGACGGCCTCCGCCGACGCGCGATACCCGTGCTCCGGTCCCGGGAATGCGCCGCTGCGCACTTCGTCCGCATACGCGCGGACACCGGCGACCATCGCGTCGCCGAGCGCCGCGTAGCGCTTCACGAACGCGGCGGCCTTGCCCTCGGTGATTCCGAGCAGGTCGTGCTGCACGAGCACCTGGCCGTCCGCCGCACCGGCGCCGATGCCGATCACCGGGATCCGCAGTTCGGGCAGCACCACCGCGACCACCTCGGCGGGCACGGCCTCGACCACGAGCGCGCAGGCACCGGCATCCTGCACGGCGAGCGCCTCGCGCACGACGCGCGCCGCGCTCTCGGCCGTGCGTCCCTGCGCGCGCAGGCCGCCCAAAGCCACAGCGGTCTGCGGCGTGAGCCCGACGTGCCCGACGACGGGGATGCCGGCGGCCACGACCGCCCGGATGCGGCTGAGGCGCGCCGGCACTCCGCCCTCGAGCTTCACGGCGTCGGCCCCGCCCTCCTTCACGAATCGCAGCGCGGTGGCGACGGCCTGTTCGTCGGAGACCTCGGTCGATCCGAACGGCACGTCGCACACGACGAACGGGGTCTGGATGCCGCGGCGCACCGCCCGGGCGAGCACGAGCATCTCGTCTGTCGTCACCTCGACGGTCGAGGGGTGCCCGAGCACGACCTGCGCGCCCGAGTCACCGACCAGCACGACGTCGACACCGGCGCGCTCCGCGGCGCGGGCGGACGGGTAGTCGTACGCGGTGACGCAGACGATGGGCTCGCCGGCGTCCTTCATCTCGGCGAGGCGGCGCAGGGTGACCGGGGCGCGGCGCGTGGC